>JACCDQ011671014.1_pt1 | contig 36176 bp, 33 predicted proteins | sample 7446031 | NCBI WGS metagenome assembly JACCDQ01 (sample SAMN15323442, study PRJNA562643) | freshwater metagenome | isolation source: river surface water | place: USA:Blue River Watershed | collected 2017-08-17 | reverse complement strand
GATTACTTATTGAAGCTCAGCGTCTTTTGACACATACAGGCATGAGTATCAAGGAAATAAGTTATTATCTGAATTTTAAAGATACCTCTTACTTTTCTCGGTTTTTCCGTAAACATACCGGACAAACACCCGTCGCGTTTAAGTCAAAATGACAGATTCAGTTGGTTAAAATGGGTGATAAGCTGATGTTTGATAGTGTGTCTTTCTATCTTTTAGGTCAGAAATAGTGATGGATGTAGCTATGACGGTATTACAAGTACGATCAAAATAAACCAATCTAATTTCTCCCAACAAACAAGTGTAGTATGAGTCATTTTCTTGTTTTGTACCAAAGATACTATCTGTTTTTTGTCTTTTATTTAACAGGCTTCGCCCCATTAAGGTTGGAGTTTCATAAAAAATTGGTTGAGAGAAAAGAGTACTTTATATGACTCAAGAGGTAAAATCATAGCACCCCTAAAATGCTGAAATAATTTCTAAGGCACGTTACCCTATCACGTAACTGCACGTATTTATACCATCTTTGTAGCACAAATCAATGTATAAAAGGAATAGAGAATCGACAAATGTATTTTGTGTGATGCGTATCACACAATTTTTCATTGGAATAGTGCTAATTTGAGAAATCAAAAACTACTCTCTTACGATGAATACACATTACCAAGTTCTCGTCATTGGTGGTGGCAATGCAGGGCTTTCTGCTGCCTCCCAATTACTCATCAAAAATTCCTCTCTTTCTATCGCAATCATTGAGCCCTCCCAAAAACATTATTACCAACCCGCCTGGACGCTTGTTGGTGCCGGTGAATTTGATATCAATGACACAGAAAAAGACGAAGCGGATTTTATCCCCAAAGGAGCAACCTGGATTCAAGATGCAGTCGCGACCTTTCAACCTGAAAACAACCAAGTGACCTGCACGAGCGGAATCGTCTATACGTACGATTCCATGATTGTCGCACCAGGTATTCAATTGGATTGGGATAAAATAAAAGGATTCAAGGAAACCCTTGGTAAAAACGAAGTTTCGTGTAATTATTCCTTCGAAATGGCGCCTTATACGTGGGAGTTAATCAAAAATTTTGAAGGAGGAACTGCCGTTTTTACAAATCCATCAACGCCTGTGAAATGCGGAGGCGCACCGCATAAAATCATGTACTTAGCCTGTGATTATTGGCGTAAAAAAGGGATTTTAGATAAATGTGACGTGCACTATATCTCTGGCGTTGGCGCCATATTCGCAGTAAAAGAATATGCTTCTACACTAACGGAGGTCGTGAAAAATAATCATATTCAACCGCACTTTTTAGCCAATACCGTTGAAATTGACGGAGTCAATAAAACAGTGTATTACGAACAGAAAAACGAAGCAGGAGAAACGGTTCGCAAAGAAATTAAATTTGACTTATGTCATGCCGTACCTCCACAATCTGCACCAAATTTCATCAAAAAAAGTCCATTGGCAGATGAAAAAAATGCTTTTGGATACATCGAAATTGATAAACACTCCATGCAGCATACGCGGTTCCCGAATGTCTTCGCTTGCGGTGATGCAACCAACGCACCATGCAGCAAAACAGGCGCGGCAATCCGGAAACAAGTGCCGGTAGTTATTACAAATCTACTCGCTTTTCTCGCCAACAAAAAGGCAACCGCCTCGTACGACGGTTACAGCGCCTGCCCAATTCCTACGCAATACGGCAAATTGATGCTCGCTGAATTTGACTATTCCAATACACCGAAAATGACGTTCCCGTTTGATCAAACCAAACCGCGCTGGACAATGTGGGTGCTTAAAAGATATATCTTACCTTGGCTTTACTGGAATAAAATCCTGAAAGGTACAGCCTAATCATTTTCCTTGATTTTTTATCCATTAACTGCTACCCATCTCGTTTGGGAAAGCAGTTTTTTTGTTTTAATGTATTGCTAACTAGGAAAATCATTACTTTTCTGATAAAGCATTTTTTTCGTAATAATCATGAATCAGAAGGATTAGATAACCAAATAAAACTGCGCCGATAATCAAAGCATTGTTCATAATACCGTCAACGGAAAAAGAAATTTTTAAGAGAATTGTAGAAATAACAAATCCTGAATTTCGAATGATTTTGTGAAATTCATCCGAGTAAAAAAGAGAAGAAAGCAATAGGAAAACATCCACAATAATCAAGGTAGTGAAGAAATCATCAAAGAAAACCTTATTGATATTGGTAAAGACAATCACCCCGTTTTGATAATTCCGAACGAACTCGGAAGTCCAGTCAAGCAAGGTGAACGTGGCGAGTAAAAGTAAAATAGGAACAAGCAAGGTAGCAATGACTTGTTTTAAACGGATGAACGTACTCATTTTTAACCTGTTTTCAGCGTCTTCGGTCAAAAGGCGCGTGGTTTTTCTCTTTTTGTTATTCATATAAATCAACAGAATGAGGAAAAACAAAATAAGTGCCGTCACGACATCGTACGTAAACTGTAAATCATACCGATTTTGAAACCAATTGGAGGTTAATTCTAAATGAGAAATATCTTTGAAAATACGGCGCACAACGATAAGCGTAATGATTTCATATTGCTTTCCAATGTAGATGGTAATCGATTTTGGCAGGAAAAAGATAAGCAAATAGACCTCATAGACAAGAATAAATGAAAAAGGAGTGTAAATAGCTGCAATAGGACTTTTGAAAAACTTAGAGTCGATTTCCAATACATGCAAATTGACAAGTGTGATGAGTAAAAGGTGTAGTGCATAACTTATCAAAGCAATACTAAGCATGACTTTCTCACTTTTCTCCTTCGTTTGAGAGGATAACAGTCGACGAAATAGAAGCTCAACAGATGACGTACGATTCATTGGAAATTTTTTGAGTATAGAAAGAATGGGATGTTTGTATGAAATTATCCCGATTGAAATTCTAATTATTTCATTTTCAATTAAATACGTAAACTTGTAGTAGAACTATTTGGTTTTTTTTGATGAAGAATAAGACAAAAAAAGAGGCGGAACCCTTTGATAAATACATAAAAACGATTGAAAAAAGAAAGTAAAAACTGCTTGAAAATGAATACGGACAGATTTTAGTATTGATAAGTACCCAATTAAATGTGATTTATTGGGTAACAAGATGCAGGATAAAGGGATAGATGTTTGTAATTTGGTGTTTGAGTATAAAACCCTATTGAAAAAAATGAAAATTGATTTTAAAGAATTGCATGACCAATTCGGTCGCCTGTTTGAAGTAAGTCTATTGCAAGAATTAGCGGAAGTCGGTAAATATATGGAAGTGGAAGAAGGATATGCACTCATGAAACCCGGTGGATACATCCGTTCTGTACCGATTATATTGTCTGGCTCCGTAAAGATTGTTCGGTCGGATTCAGAAGGAAAAGAAGCACTATTGTATTATTTAGGCGGAAAAGATTCTTGTGCTATGTCCTTGACATGCTGTTTGGACCACAGACAAAGCGAAATTTCAGCAATTACAGACGAAAAAACTCGCCTGATCTTAATTCCTGTTGAACGTGTAGAAGACTGGATGACGAAATATTCCTCTTGGAAGCAATTCGTTTTCATGACTTATCAGAAAAGATTTGAGGATTTATTGGGCGCAATTGACCAAATCGTTTTCCATAAATTAGACCAACGTTTGGTGGTGCTCTTGCAGAAAAAAGCCAAACAATGTGGTTGCTCGGTGTTGCAAACAACCCATGAGGAACTCAGCAACGAGTTGGCAACCTCACGTGAAGTGGTATCGCGTTTGTTGAAACAACTAGAAAGAATGGGAAGTGTAAAACTATCGAGAAATAAAATAGAATTACTAGATCTCACAAACGTATGATATTTGTCATGTGTTTGTAACTATTATCACGGAAACAGCTTTGACAAGTCTCTACTTTTGCAGCATTCTTTTTATATTAAAAATGCACGAATCAATGAATGCTATCGAAATTATTGGCTTTGCCGCTTCCATTTTAATCGGAGTAAGTCTAGGGTTAATAGGGGGAGGTGGAAGTATCTTAACACTACCCGTATTAGTCTATTTACTACATGTAGATCCAGTATTATCAACAGCATATTCGCTTTTTGTGGTGGGAACTACCTCACTTGTTGGTTCTTATTCCTTCATGAAAAAAAAACTTATCAATTACAAAGCAGCAGTCGTTTTTGCCATACCTTCGTTTACGACGGTTTTCATAACAAGAAAGTTTTTGGTTCTAGCTATTCCAGATGAATTGTTTACCGTAGGAGATTTTACATTGACCAAAAACGTGGGAATCATGGTTTTCTTCGCTTTGATTATGCTCTTTGCGTCCGTTTCTATGATTCGTAGTAAAAAAGGAGGGGCAGAAGAAGAAAATGGGGCGCTCAAATTTAACCTTCCAATGATAGCGTTAGAAGGTGGGCTTGTGGGTGTACTTACTGGAATTGTAGGTGCAGGCGGTGGCTTCTTGATTATCCCAGCTCTTGTTCTTTTTGCCCGTTTACCCATGAAAATGGCCGTAGGAACATCACTTCTAATTATTGCTGCCAAATCTCTCATCGGTTTCTTAGGTGATATTTCAAATTTGGTCATTGACTGGCCTTTCCTACTTATTTTTACAGCGCTTTCGGTCGTAGGGATATTTATTGGTAGTTATTTGTCGAAATTTATTCCAGGTGAAAAACTGAAAACAGCATTCGGTTGGTTTGTCCTTGTCATGGGTACATACATCATTCTAAAAGAAATTCTTTTCTAAAAATTAATATAAAAAGCCTTCTGTAATGAAAGTCACTGACGATTATGAGAAAGCTATGTAATTTTGTATCATCATTTTAAATAATCTCTGATATGTTTTTTCAACACATTTATGATAAGAGCTTAGCTCAAGCAAGTTATTTCATTGGATGCCAAAAAGTAGGTGTCGCCATGGTTATTGATCCAAAAAGAGATGTGGATACATACCTCGAGATAGCAAAGCAAAACAAAATGAAAATTACCCACATTGCAGAAACCCACATCCACGCTGACTTTCTTTCTGGCTCACGGGAGTTAGCTGCGATTACAGGCGCAAGTATGTATCTTTCCGATGAAGGTGGGGAAGGTTGGGAATATGAATTTGACCACGTAGGTTTAAAAGATGGAGATATTATCAATGTAGGAAATCTGAAAATCGAAGTATTGCACACACCAGGGCACACACCTGAAAGTATCTCATTTTTATTGACAGATACACCAGCAAGTCCTAATCCGGTTATGATGTTTACCGGAGACTTCGTTTTCGTAGGTGATATTGGTCGTCCTGACTTATTGGAAAAGGCAGCGGGAATGGTAGGAACGCAAAATACAGGTGCTTTGCAAATGTATAAATCTATCCAACGCTTCAATGCGCTACCAGATTATATACAGGTTTGGCCAGGGCACGGCGCAGGTTCCGCTTGTGGAAAAGCCTTGGGTGCCGTTCCTAGTTCGACTGTTGGATACGAAAAAATAAGAAACTGGGCGTTCCAATACAATGATAACCAAGAAGGGTTTGTGAAGTATCTTTTGGCAGACCAGCCTGAGCCGCCAAAATACTTTGCCATGATGAAAAAATTAAACAAAGTAAAACGTTCTCTTTTGACGGAAGTTCCTGCACAAAAGAAAATGACAGCCGAAGAAGTAAAAGCAGCAATGGCGGAGGGTATTAAACTAATTGATACGCGTAACAAAGTCGCTTTTGCAGAAGGTTTCGTGCCAGGAAGTATCAATATTCAGCACAATAATTCATTTGCAACGTGGATGGGTTGGTTCTTAAACTACGACGAGAAATTTGTTTTGGTAGCTAATGACAACGAAATCGAAGAACTCACGCGTAAACTGATGCGTATCGGCTTGGATAACGTAGCAGGTTACATTGACACACTCGAAGGTCTTGGTGAACTCGCGAAAGCAGATGTAATTGGACTTGAAGAGTTTAAGTCGTTTGTAGCAGATAATGAAACACAAGTAGTGGATCTACGTGGAGTTGCAGAATATAATTCGGGTCATGTTGCAGGTGCAGAAAATGTATTTATCGGCACACTTCCACAAAATTTGAATAAAATTAGCAAAGACAAACAAGTAGTTATTCATTGTCAAGGAGGTGATAGATCATCTATTGGCTATTCTTTGCTCGTAAAACACGGTTTTACAAACATTAAAAATTATTCTGCGGGTATGAACGAATGGGCAAACGAAGGAAACGCGATTGTTTCTGAAGCGTAATTGCGTGTCTAGCCGCATAGATTAAAAATATACTTAGTAAGTGTTAAGGTAAGGTTTAGTTGGGTAAAATCACGAGAAATCTTTCTCGTGATTTTTTTATATGGGTCAGTAATGTTGGATTGATGGGATCTCTTGTATGATCCCCCGTTGCTCTAATTCAGCTTTGTATCTTTTCTAAAAAATTGACTAATTAGTGCTTTCTTTAAACTCGCATCCAAGAATAGGTAAGTATACCCGCACCCAAAACTGTTGAACCACGCCAAGAAAGATTGGATAGTGGCGTAGAAATGGTTGACTTCTACCTCGCTAAAAAGAGTTTATCAGCAACAACAAATACAATCCGAATCAAATGGGGATTTTCTGAAAAGATATCTCCATTTTTTGTGGATACACACTAAAGTTATCCACAATTTATTTGTTGATATTATATATATACTTGATAATTAGCTTATTATAATTTATTCATTTGTGGGTAATATGAGTGAATATATGTGGATAACTTTGAGCTTTCAGTTTTTAAAAGAAAAGACATATTTTTCTGATAGGAAATGGATATGAAAATAGGAAACGTATTTTTCATGAAAAAAGCAGTGTGCTTATACTCTTTTTTGAGTTTGAAAGTATAAAATTGACAAAAGTATCTGTCTAAAGGTGTAAAATCGAATGAAAAAGTTTGGTTGAATCAAAAAATAGCATAAATTTGCAGATAGATAAGTCATCTTGTATATACAAGATATATTTAAAAAAGAAACTAAATTTAGGCTTCATGCCTTACATATAGTTAAGATTTCACATCCTAGCAATGGGGGTGATTCATCATAGGTTAAAGTATTTTCGTCGTAAAAAGGCATTTGGGTTTCCTGGATGTCTTTTTGTTTTTCAAACGGAGCTCTTTTCAACAATCATTTTGAATGATTAACTTTGGAGCAAAATACTTTAACAAAAAAATGCAGACAAAAAAACCGCTTTACAGGCATATCCAAAGTGGATTGAAAGAAAAAATAACTTCTGGATTCTATCCTGAAGGTTCTATGCTTCCGTCCGAACACGAATTATGTGAAATTTATGGAGCTACGCGCATGACCGTTCGCCAAGCACTCAAAGAATTGGTGAATGAAGGATATATTACCCGGAAGCACGGAAAAGGAAGTACGGTTTCTGCCATGCGAAAATCACTGGGTTTGCTTTCCTTGAAAGGCTGGACGGAAGTTGTTGGTGCAAGCCAGCGACACGGTGTAACTACAATCTTGTCTGGGCCTCTTGACCTGCATTTACCAAATCCTGTATTCAAACATTTGATGTCCGAAGAAGAAGATAAAAAATTCTTTGTATTAAATCGGCTCCGAAGTGTTGAAAATGACCCAATTATGGTCGAAACAACGTTCATCTCGTCTACTAGCTTACCTGATTTTAACGACGAACCGCTCATTGACGGCTCTGTATTCAAAACGTTATTTATGAAATACGGCATTGATGTACAAGACATGGTGCAAGAAGTAAAAGCAGTATCCGCCGAAAAAGAAATCGCTGTACATCTCAAATGCAAAGTAAAGTCTCCTGTACTGCATATTTTACGTCGATATAAAACATCTAAACCCGGTTTTTTTCTCTACAGTTCTACCTTCTGCAATACCGATAAATATGCTGTGAGTAGTTTTAATTAAGCTAGAATTAGTTTACATTTGCTTACAATCGTAAACCAAAGAAAACATACCTGAACTATGCTTAGTAGAGTAGCCGAATCTATCTATTGGATGAACCGATACATGGAGAGGATTGAAAATTACGCCCGTTTTGTGAGTGTAAATAGTAACTTATCTCTCGATGCCCCCGGTTTATTTGCCGAAGAATGGGAGCCGTTGTTGACGGCCACCGCCGACAATTACTTGTTTTACCAATACCACCAAACCCCAACACGTGAAAATGTCATTGACTTTATGACATTTGACCAAAGAAACCCCAATTCGATCTTCAGTTGCCTATCTATGGCACGTGAAAACGCCCGGACAATCCGAGAGGTATTGCCCAAAGAATTGTGGGAACATCTGAACGGCTTTTATTTGCACCTCAAAGAAATTTCCAAACACAAGGAAGAGGAGCGTGTCTCACACGATACGCTGTATGAGTTTATTAAAAAAGGGGCACAGCTTTTTTGGGGAATGATAGACTCTACATTGTCACGCGATGAAGGTTATCATTTCGGAAGGCTTGGCCGGTTTATCGAACGCGCGGACAAAACATCCCGGTTTCTTGACGTAAACTATTTTGCGATACCTTCTCAAAGCCAAAAAACAGCTAGTCCACAGGAATTACTTATCTGGTCTGCGGTCTTAAAGTCCGTCAGTGCATTCAATATGTACAGACAAAAATACAAGTCAATGGAACCCGTGCATCTAGTAGAGTTCCTGATTTTAGATAAAATATTTCCAAGATCTATCTACTACTGTATTCGCGAAGCAGAATTGTCTCTGTACGAAATATCAGGCCGCCGTTTCCAAGATAGCTATTCAAATGAGGCAGAACGTGCGATTGGAAAGTTGCGGAATGCTATCGAGTTTAAGACGATTGACGAAATCTTCGAAGAAGGACTTCATGGTTATCTGGATTCCTTCCAACGGGCGAATAACCAAATAGGACAAGAAGTATTTGACCAGTACTTTGCTTGGAAACCCATTGAGTAAATGCCTTGGGCGTGTATAATTGTAAATAAATCATCGAATGGGGAGATAGTTACGTAACTTTGTCCACCAATACCAAACCAAATGACGACATCAGTATGACCTTCTGTTTAGGTGTAAAAGTTGAAAAAGGAATCGTTGCCATCGCAGATACCCGAATTACGTCGGGAAATGAAGTTTCCAACAAAAAAAAGGTGTTCGTACACCAAGTAAAAAACCATTCTTTGTTTATCATGACTGCAGGGCTACGGTCTGTAAGAGATAAAGCCATTACGTATTTTCAAGAAGTCTTGGATAACGAAGACAAACAATTTGATAAACTCTACAAAGCTGTAAATGCTTTCGGAGACCAAGTTCGGCGCGTGGCAAAAGAGGATAAGGAAGCCCTAACTGGCGCTGGATTAAGTTTTGACTTATCGGCTATCGTCGGTGGACAGTTAGAAAATGATAACGAACACAAGCTCTTCTTACTCTATCCTGAAGGCAATTGGATAGAAGTTACCGAGGGTTCGCCTTTTATCATCATCGGTAATTCAGGCTACGGAAAACCCATTTTATATAGAAATATCCGGTTTTCGACGCCCATGGAAGAAGTTCTCAAACTGGGTTTCTTAGCGTTTGATTCCACGCGGGTTTCTGCCAATGATGTAGATTTTCCGATTGATGTTATTCTTTATGATAAAGATAGTTTTGCCATTCGAGAACATTCATACGAAAAACATGACTTGGAGCATATTTCTTTTCAATGGAATGCCCTTCTGAACGAGTCTGTCAAGAAGTTACCCAATGATTGGATAGAACCCATTCTCCGTAAAAGTGAATAAATATGCACTTAGATATTACTCATACACTTTCTTATACGTATTCTACGCATGTTTCCTTGACGCCCCACACACTGTACGTCATGCCGAAAGCATTGCCCAACCAAGAGGTGCATAATTTTGAACTTACTATAAATCCTGTTCCGAATTTCTTGGTCAAAAATGTGGATGCAGAAGGAAATATTCAGCACATTGCATATATAAATGAGCCTTGTACTTCATTCGATGTATGTGTACGTTTTCAAATGAGTACCCTCGATTTTAATCCTTTTGACTTTGTTTATTTCCCTTTTGAGGCCAAAGAGCTTCCATTTAGCTATCCAGAAAAAGAAAAAGTATTGCTCAGTGCGTATCTAAACCAAGAACAAGTCACCACAACCATTCATCATTTTGCACGGCGACTTGCTGCTGAAAAAAATTGGATAACCGCTGATTTCCTGATGCATTTATCTACGTATATTCGTGCTAATTTCGTGTATGAAAAAAGAGAATTTGGTGCAGCAAATTCGGCAGAGAAAACACTTTTGTCAGCTAAAGGTACATGTAGGGACTTTGCTGTCCTGATGATTGCTACATGCAAAGCATTGGGTATTGCGGCACGATTTGTGAGCGGGTATTGTTTTGGATCTGAATTGCAAGCCCATGAACTTCATGCCTGGGTAGAAGTTTTTTTACCCGGTGGGGGGTGGAGAGGATTTGACCCAACAGAAGGAAAAGCCGTGGATAAAAATTATGTGATGTTGGCAGCATCCGCTCAGCCGGAACTTATTAATCCCGTAACGGGTTCTTTTCGCTCCGGTGTAGCCGCTATCTCAACATTGCACGTAAACGTTCAGTTAGAACAAGTATATTCGTAAAATTCTATTCATTTATTTTATAAAAGAACAGTGACACTTATTAAATCAATTTCAGGAATTAGAGGAACAATCGGAGGAACGCCTTCCACAAATTTGACTCCCCTTGACATCGTTAAGTTTGCAGCAGCCTATGGAACGTGGGTGAAAACACAACAAAGTGAGGAAAAAAAAGCTGAAAAACTAATGGTCGTTCTGGGGCGTGATGCACGTATTTCCGGACAAATGGTCAGTGATTTGGTCGCCTCGACGCTTATCGGCCTCGGGATTGATGTCATAGATTTAGGTCTATCTACCACTCCAACTGTCGAAATGGCTGTTGTAGATAAGCAAGCGGCAGGAGGTATTATCCTCACAGCCAGCCACAACCCAATTCAATGGAATGCCCTTAAGCTACTGAATAGCTCAGGTGAATTTATTGACGGTGAAGCAGGAAATAAAATTCTTGAAATTGCAGATAAAGAAGAATTTACTTTTGCAGAAGTAAAACAACTCGGAAAAGTAACCAAAGACGAAGCTTATCTCCAACAACACATCGAGAAAATCATTGCCTTGCCTTTGGTAGATGTTGAGGCAATTCGTGCGGCAAATTTTAAAATTGTTGTTGATGCCGTAAACTCGTCGGGTGCTATTGCTGTTCCGGCTTTGTTAGAAGCACTCGGTGTTCGGGAATGTTGCGTACTCAACGCAGAACCCAATGGGCATTTTGCACATAACCCCGAACCTCTTCCTGAGAATATTCGTGAAATTTGTAGCGAATTGGTCAAAGGAGATTATGACTTGGGCATCGTCGTTGATCCAGACGTGGATAGACTCGCACTTGTTTGTGAAAACGGTGAACCATTCGGCGAAGAATATACGCTCGTTGCAGTGGCAGATTATGTTTTGAGCAAGTCCTCAACACAATCCCTGCGCACGGTTTCTAATCTATCATCAACCCTTGCGCTCAAAGATGTAACCGAAAAACACGGCGGTACGTACGAAGCATCGGCAGTAGGTGAAGTGAACGTGGTCAAAAAAATGAAGGAGATTGGTGCTATCATTGGTGGAGAAGGGAACGGAGGAATCATTTATCCAGAACTACACTACGGGAGAGATGCGCTCGTAGGCATTGCCTTGTTTTTATCTCATTTGGCTCACTTTGGGAAGGCAGTCGGGTTTCTACGTAAAAAATACCCCAATTACCACATTGCAAAGAAAAAAATAGAATTAAGTGATGACGTGGACTTAAAGCATATCCTCCACGAAATCGAGAAAAAATATACCGGAAAGTACCCTGTCATTACTATTGATGGTGTAAAAATCCTTTTTGATAAAGAATGGGTGCATTTACGAGGGTCAAATACTGAGCCAATTATCCGTATTTATGCCGAATCCGAGATGGAAACAACAGCAGATACACTTGCCGATAAAATCATCGACGATATTCGTGTGTTGATGCACCAGTAAAATAAAAATATTGGAATAGTTCAATGGAAAGCCACAAAGTTTATACTTGTGGCTTTTTTTATATATTAATTTAGAATTTAATCAAATCTTAACAATTCCTTAATCTTTGATTTATATTGGACTTAACAAAAATTGCTGACTTTTGCGCCACCAATACAAAACTGAAGTACTGAGAAGCTGAACACGCTGGTTTTCCAGATAGGTATTTCTGAATTGATTACACCAATATAAACGAAAAGATGAAGTTATTTTACTCCGCACTTGTGTGGCTGACTTTCTGTGTGCCTACTTTTTCCGATGCGCAACAAACACAGAAAGCAGCCAATGTATTACCTAAATGGTATGATAAAATTTCTTTGCGAGGTTATGCTCAGGTACGTTATAATCGATTATTTGAAACAAATCCTAATTTAAAATGTGACCAATGTGATCGTTCCCTTGGAGATAACGGTGGTTTTTTTATACGTCGTGGTCGTCTCATTTTATCCGGAAATGTATCTGATAGACTTTATATATATATCCAACCAGACTTCGCCTCAAACCCATCTAGCACGTTTCAACATTCTCTCCAAATACGTGATGCCTACTTTGATTTGGCATTAGACAAAGACAAAGAATACCGCCTGCGCTTTGGGCAAAGTAAAATACCCTATGGTTTTGAAAACATGCAATCCTCCCAGAATAGAATAGCACTCGACAGAAATGACGCCTTGAATAGTGCCGTAGCCAACGAACGTGATTTAGGAGTTGTGTTCTATTGGGCACCCAAAGAAATCAGAGAAAGATTTGCGTACCTAGTTAGTAGCGGATTAAAAGGTAGCGGTGATTATGGTGTTTTTGGCGCAGGTCTATATAATGGGCAAACAGCCAATAACCAAGAACAAAATAACAATTTGCACAAAGTTTTGCGGGTGACGTATCCGTTTAAAATTCCTTCAGGTCAAATTATAGAAACTAGCTTGCAAGCATATCAGGGCGAATTTATGGTTCATGTAAATGCTAAAAATGAAGTAGTGAATAGAAATTTTACAGATGAGCGTGTTGCAGGGACATTAGTGATTTATCCACAACCTTTGGGGCTACAAGCAGAATACAATGTAGGAAATGGGCCAGCTTTTGACCCAGAGTTGATGCGCACGACATCGCAAAGACTAAAAGGAGGGTATGTTCAAACGATGTATCGTCTAAAATTAGAGAATAAAGAAGTTATTCCGTTTGTAAAGTATCAATTCTATGACGGCGGAAAAAAATTCGAAATAGATGCGCGCAGCTACCGCGTCCGTGATTTAGAAATTGGGGTAGAATATCAACTCAGTAATTACTTTGAATTGGTGGCGCTGTACATGATTTCTGATCGAACCTTTGAAGATTATGCACGTCCAGATAACCGACAAAAGGGGAGAACACTGCGCTTACAAACACAATTTAATTTTTAAAAACACACAAAGGCCATCTGTATTTGCTAGATGGCCTTTGTATTTTTGGTAGATGGAGGAGGTTTATTAAACGCGCTCAATAATGACTGCGTAGCCCATCCCGACACCAATACACATGGTACATAAAGCGTATTTCTTCTGTTGTTTATGTAATTCTAAAACAGCTGTTTGTACCAATCGTGTTCCTGACATACCGAGTGGATGTCCCAGCGCAATCGCACCTCCATTTGGATTTACGCGTGGGTCGTTGTCATCTAATCCAAGTGCACGTGTGCAAGCAAGAGATTGAGCAGCAAATGCCTCATTTAACTCGATAATATCTATATCTTGCAAGGTAAGTCCTGCTTTTTTCAGTGCTTTTTGTGTTGCAGGTACAGGCCCAATCCCCATAATTCTTGGCTCTACACCTACAACTGCTGAAGCAACGATGCGGGCTTTTGGGGTAAGCTGATGTTGTAAAATACCTTGCTCTGAAGCAATGAGCATCGCGGCAGCGCCATCGTTTAATCCAGACGCATTTCCTGCTGTCACTGTGCCTCCTTCTTTCCGAAAGGCAGGACGTAACTGCGCGAGCTTTTTCAAGGTAGTAGTAGGTTTGATGAACTCATCGTTGGAAAACCAAAGCGAATCGCCTTTCCTTTGTTTTAATTCAACAGCAACAATTTCGGCTGCAAAACGCCCTTTTGCTTGTGCTTGTGCTGCTTTTTGTTGAGAACGGAAAGCAAACGCATCTTGGTCTTCTCTAGTAATTTGGTACATGTCTGCAAGGTTCTCAGCAGTTACACCCATGGCATCTGTACCATAAAGGGCATGAAGTGCAGGATTCACAAAACGCCATCCGAAACTAGAGTCGAATAACTGAGAGTCATTACCAAATGCTTTAGAAGATTTAGACATCACCAACGGGCCGCGCGTCATGTGTTCCATACCGCCAGCTATCATAATATCTGCATCGTTTGCCTTGATGGCACGATTGGCATGAATGACCGCCGACATGCCGGAAGAGCAAAGCCGGTTGACTGTCTCGCCCGGAACGCTGTAAGGTATTCCCGCTAAAAGTAACGCCATGCGAGCGACATTTCGGTTGTCTTCACCCGCTTGATTGTGACAACCTAGTATAACATCGTCAATGGCATCAGGTGCTAAACTTGGTTGCCGGGCAAGTAGCTCTTTCAAAGGGATAGCCGCCAAATCGTCTGCCCGAATAAGGGAAAGGCTACCACCAAAACTACCTATTGGTGTACGGACAGCATCTATTATGAAGGATTCTTTCATGTGTTTATCGTTTTTTATGCGTTCGTTAATTGAATATGAAACGAAGCGCTCGTTTTGGCTTTTACTTCGTCCAAGGTAGCGCCTGGCATTAACTCAAGAAGCGTGAGTTGCCCCTCTGGAAAGGCAAATACAGCCAAATCTGTGATAACGGTATGCACTACGCCCGAGGCCGTCAAGGGAAGCGTACAAGATGGGACAATCTTACTCGAACCATCCGGATTGGTATGGGTCATGGTGATTACCAGTCTTTTAGCTCCTTTGGCAAGATCCATTGCACCACCTACGCCTAGTAAAGGTTTACCTGGTACTGCCCAGTTGGCTAAATTGGCGGAGGCATCTACCTCCAAACCACCCATAATGGCGACGTCAATATGTCCTCCACGTATCATGGCAAAAGAGTCTGCGCTGTCAAAATAACTGCTACCTTTTAATGCCGTAACAGGGATTTTACCCGCATTGACAGGGTAATGCATAGCTCCACCTCCATCTGAAGGAACGGGCCCAACACCTAACATGCCATTTTCAGTATGCAATATAATGCCGTGTTCCTCTGTGATAAGGTCTGCGACGAGTGTTGGAATACCAATGCCCAAATTAACGACATCTCCCTTTTTTAACTCTGCCAATGCACGTTTCGCCATGTTCATCCGGGAATCATCTACTTTTTTCGATGAAGATACCGAAGCCGAGCTACCAAGGTCTTCCAATGTCAGGGTTGCTTGAACCAAATAATCTACGTAACATCCCGGCGTATGTACAAATTCAGGGGCAATTTCACCAACGGGGACAATTTCTTCTACCTCCGCCACTACAATATCTGCTGCAGTTGCCATGGCTTTATTGAAATTTTGTTCGGTCATTCGATACTGTAAATTACCAGCGGTATCCGCTTTCCATGCACGTACAAAAGCAATATTTCCACGAATTCCTTCGATAAATACTTGTTCTACCCCGTGTATGATTTTGGTTTCCCGTCCAGCTGCAATCAACGTTTGTGCGGATGTAGGTGTGTAAAATCCACCAATTCCCGCTCCACCAGCTCTGAGGGCTTCGGCAAGTGTTCCTTGTGGTAAAAGTTCGTAGGCAACGTCCCCTGATTGAGCCGCCTTAACTGCATCTGGATTTGAAGTAAAAAAAGAGCCAATCATTTTTTTGATTTGGCCATTGCGCAGCAAACGTCCACCGCCCATGCCTACTTCACCCACATTATTGCCAATGAATGTGAGATTTCCCGTGCCTACTTCAGCCAATGCGTGCATTAAATGAACAGGATTTCCGGTCATGCCGAAACCTCCCTGCAAAATGGTATCTCCTTCTTTGACAAGCTGAGCCGCTTCTTTTGTTGTAATAATGGGTACTTGTTTCATCTGAATAGTAACAAAATGGTTGTTTATAAGGTAGCAAAAGAAGAAAAAGGTAGCCCAACGTAATTTTCGGCAATTGTTGTGGCATACGACTCTGAAATGCCGATGTAGTCAAATTTAGCACGTTGCAAATGGTATTGGAAGGAACCATGCTCTGCTTGTTTATGGAAAAGCGTCGTCATGAAGTTCGAAAAATCTTGCGCTCTCCAAATCCGTTGCAAAGCAATTTTTGAATAATTATCGAGTTCATTCGTCGATTTGTGTTGATAGAAAGCCACGAATCCATCCACAAGATGCTTGACATCTGCAACTGCAAGATTCAGACCTTTTCCGCCAGTTGGAGGAACGATATGCGCTGCATCGCCGGCTAAAAATAGTTTTCCAGCTTGCATATTGTCTGTGAAAAAACTACGCATAGGCGTGATTCCTTTCTCAAAAATGGGCCCTCTTTTTAACTCCCAGCTCGGTGTGCCCAAGCGGATTTCAAGTTCATCCCAAATTTGTTCGTCTGTCCAGTTTTCAACTTTATCATCGTTGTCCACCTGAATATACAAACGACTTACCTCTGGAGAACGAAGGCTGCTCAAAGCAAATCCTCTTTCGTGGTAGGCATAAATGAGTTCTTCAGAAGACGGTGCAACATTTGCTAAGATACCTAACCAGCTAAACGGATACGTCACAGAAAACTCGTTGAAGCTATCTTTCGGTAGACTTTTTCTGCCAATTCCATGAAAACCATCACAGGCTGCAATGAAATCACAGTGAATAACGCCAGCTTCACCGTTGTGTACAAAATGAATTTCGGGTTTTCCGTCTAAAAAGTTGACGAGTTCTTTTGCTTCGGCTTCAAAATAAATTTCACCACCGCCTTCAATCCAGGCACCGACTAAATCTTTTACGACTTCTTGTTGTCCATAAATAGTAATATTTCTACCGCCTGTTAAGTCGCCAAAAGGTACACGAATGCGTTCCCCATCAAAGCTTAAATAGACGCCTTCGTGGCGATGCCCTTCTTTGTGCAATCGTTCAGCAAGCCCTAGTTGCGTAAGAATATCCACCGTATTTTGCTCTAAAAGTCCAGCACGTACACGCGCTTCGATATACTCACGACTTCTGTGTTCGATGATAACAGAGTCAATTCCGTGGCTTTTTAGCCAATGCGCGAGGGTCAAACCAGCAGGGCCGGCACCAATAATTCCAATTTGAGTACGAATGGTTTTCATTTGTTTGTTTGTTTTAATTCTATTTCTTGACAAATTTCTGCAACTGTGTGAAGGGCTTCATTCGCAGCAGGTAAACCGCAATAAATCCCCGATTGCATCACTACTTCTTTGATTTCCGCTAACGTGACGCCATTGTGAAAAGCAGCGACTACGTGCATCCGAAACTCCGCTTTCCGGTTCAACGCAATCAACATAGCAAGGGTGATTAAACTCCGGTTGTGTTTAGATAAACCAGGTCTTGTCCAGATTTCTCCCCAAGCATATTTTGTGATAAATCTTTGAAAATCAGCATTTAATTCATTGATGTTCGCATTTGCTCTATCGACGTGCGCATCCCCAAGTACTGTCCTCCGTACGTGCATTCCACGAGCAAAAGAACTTTCCCCGACAAGGAAATGAAGAAGTGTTTCAGCAAATTCTTCCGGAAGTTCCGTGGCAGATAGATGACGTGCTGGTAGAATTACTTTTTCTGAACCTTGAATTTGTTCATGTAGAAATTGTGCATGATCAGGTGTCGTAACGGCATCTTCTTCTCCTGTAATGATAAGGGTTTTAATTGTTATTTGATGAACTGCTTCCCGAAAATCAGCATCCCGAATCGCCGCACAACATTTGGTATATCCTTCTCGTTGGCTTCCCGAAAACATAGCTGAATATCGTTCTATCAGTACGGGATTATGTTGTATAAATGCAGGAGTAAACCAACGTTCCATAGTATCTGATACAATGGATTCCATTCCGTTAGATAAAATGGTGTCGATTCGGTTATTCCATCTTTCTATATCTCCAATTTTTGCTGCTGAATTGCTTATTATCAATGAGTTGATTCTCGATGAATGATGAATTGCTAACCATTGCCCGATAAGCCCACCCATGGATAACCCACAAAAATGTGCTTTTTCTACACCTAAATCATCTAAAATAGATACTACATCCTGGCCTAAATCCGCTATACTCCAGTTGGGTTGCTGCTGTCCGATATGTTTGTTTTGTCTATGTCCTCGTGTATCGTAATTAATGACCTGAAAATAGGGAAGGAGTAGAGGGATTACCTTCTCCCACATCTGAAATGTAGAACCCAATGAGTTGGAGAAAACGAGAACAGGGCTATTGGGCGTGCCTTGAACGGTATAATTTGGTACCATAATTAGAGCTTTATTTTTTGATGAATGGTGTCAAGAATAGCTAGGCTATTTCCAATCGAGGTTTCTGCCGAAAACACACTTTCCAAGTTTATTTGCTGACAAACGTCTGTTTCCATCACCCATTCTTTCAAGTGTTTTTGTTGAGAAATGGCTTGTTTACAGGCTTTTTCTACCCATTCGTGCGCTTGACTTTTGCCAAGTGTTTCGGCTAATGCGAAGGTGAGGTTTTCAGCGTAAATGAGTCCGTTTGTTTTTTCTAAATTGGCCTTCATCGCATGAGCATGCACTTCTAAGTTTTCGATTAGGTCAACTGTTTTTTCCAAGCTTCCACCTACCAGTCCCATGAGTGTTTGAAGTGTTTCCCATTCGGCGTGCCAGAGCCCAGCCGAGCGTTCGTGCTCCTGTAAAAGTGTGGTGTGCATGGTTGCTACAAGATGTGGCGTACGGGTTGCATTTGCCAAAATAGCGGCACATGTAACCGGATTACGTTTGTGCGGCATTGTGCTAGAGCCTCCTTTTCCTTCAGCAGCTCCCTCAAAGACTTCAGCAATTTCTGTTTGCATCAATAAACTGATGTCCTTTGCGATTTTGCCTAAGCTCCCGCTCAAAATCCCTAGAACGCTCGCCCACTCTACAAGGCCATCTCTTTGTGTTTGCCAAGAAGCTCCCAATTCTAGCTGAAGTTGCTCGGCAATATCTTCCTGAATAGCCACGGATAAAAATGAGTTTCCACTCCCAACTGCTCCACTCAATTGCAATGTCTGCCAACGACTTTTTCCTTGCTCCAATCTTTGTAAGGAACGCCATAAACCATCTGCCCACAGCGCGACTTTCAGGCCAAATGTGATAGGGCGAGCTTGTTGTAGTAAAGTTCTGCCTATCATCACTGTTGAGCGATGTGCCTTAGAAAGTGCCAAAAGTGCTGCCAATAATTTCTTTAATTGAGGAATTAGCCACGCACTATATACTTGTATCTGCAAAACAGTTGCCGTGTCCACGACATCCTGACTTGTTGCGCCTAAATGCACATATTTAGCTGCTTCTGGTTGATTGTTTTTGACAATTCGGGTTAATTGTTTAACCAACGGAATTGCGGCATTCCCTCCCAGTCGAATGTCTGCACACAAGTTCTCTTGGTCAAGGTAATGTGCTTGACAGCAGGCGTTTATGAGTTCAGCCGCCGAGCTAGGAATGATTTCCTGTCTTGCCTGTGCCTGCGCCAATGATGCCTCAAAACGCAACATTTGCTGCAACCACTGTGCGTCTGAAAGAATTTCCTCGACAGCATTTGAATAGAAAAGAGCGGAATATAGCGCCATAATTAGTGGTTAAATAGCTAGGAAAATGGTTTCATTTGGCCCTTGCATATGAATATCGAATCTGTATGTATTTCCTTCTTTTTGAGCCAAAAGGGTGTGGCGTCTATCTTCCGGAAGCTGTTGCCAAAGTGGGTCTTTTTCGTTTTGCTCGTTTTCATCAGCAAAATATATGCGCGTATAGGTATGTAATAATAATCCACGCATAAATACGATGACTGTCAAGAAGGGAAGCTCGGCATCTTCGCCAGTAGGTTTTTGTACAATAAACTGGAACGAATGGTCTTTAGCTGTGCCCGTGCCGCACCGTCCTAAGGTTTGGGTATTTCCGTCCCAAAGTTCAATCAATGCATCGGGGACAACCTGTCCTTGTCCGTCAAATACACGTCCTACGAGTGTAATAGCACGAGGGTTTTCAAGTGGATTTGTCAATTGGTTGGAGACAAAGCTCTTGAAATCATATCGGTATTGTTCAGGTGTAAGTCCATACGCGAAATAAGGACCGACTGTCTGTGAAGGTGTCTGTTTCATACGTTTTTTGGTGCGATGATGGGATAAAATCGATTAAATTTTCTCAAATGGTGTTCGTTGAGGACCACGTAAAACGATGTCAAAACGATACCCAAGCGCAAAGTTTGGCTCAGTCAATGTTAGGTCAAAGCTCGAAACCAAGAGGTCACGTCCTGCGGGTGGAACGCCCAAGAAAATTGGGTCATACTGCAAAAGTGGGTCGCCCGGAAAATACATTTGAGTGACTAACCGATTGGTAATGTTGGCACCAAAAAGAGAAAAATGGATATGATTAGGTCGCCAGGCATTCGGGTGGTTTCCCCAAGGATATGCGCCAGGTTTGATTGTATAAAAGACGTAATTGCCGTTGGCGTCTGTCAAACACCGACCTGTACCCAAGAAATTTGGATCCAATGGGGCATCGTGTTGGTCTACTTTATGCACATATCGTCCTGCTGCATTGGCCTGCCAAATTTCAACCAAAGTATGTGGAATAGGTTGGCCGTTTTCATTCATTACTTTTCCATGTACGACGATTCGCTCCCCCAAAGGTTGCCCGTTTTTCTGCGCATTTCGAGTCAAGTCATGGTCTAATGCACCCAAGTGAATATCTCCGAATACAGGCCCAGTAAGCTCTGAAAGTGACTGTTTAGTTGCCACCAATGGCTGAGTAGGCGACCGCAGAACAGTAGAAGTGTAAGCAGGAGAGAGGTGTGGGGGGTGTACCTCCATATCCAGAGGTTGATAGAAAATGTCAGACATACGACCAAGTAGTTTAAGCGTTTTGAATGAAGTGTTTGTACCTCAACAAAAGTAGTCGTATAAGTCAATAAATTCTTGGATTAATGAAAACAATATTTGTATTAATCAAACATCATGATTTATTGATTATGAATAGTTGTCTTTTTATTTTGCTTATAATCAGGGATTTTTTGAATATATATTTGAATTAATGAAGTTGACTCGTATATTTAATCTATAATTTACTTGTACATTCAGAACAATGTCTTTAAAGAAAAACTTAATTAATTATCGAGGCCCTTACGGAGAAAATAAATTAATTTCTCCTGATTTTATACAGCACGAAATCTTGGCTACACGAAGTAAAATGTATGATTGGGAGATCAAAGAGCACGTTCATGCCGACTTATATCAACTGTTTCTTATCCAAGACGGTACGGGTGAGCTGTATTCAAATCAACAAAAAATTCCTATTCAAGGCCCTTGTTTGATTACAATGCCGAGTAATACGCTCCATGGTTTTGTTTTCCATCCTGAAATCAATGGTGAAGTGCTCACTTTCTCGGATTCGTTTCTGGAAAATATATTCAAAAATACGCCTTCTGTTTTTTTAACAATCAATACATTTTTAGCATTGCCTTTCGCTAGTGACTCCACAGATTGGGCGGTTATCAAGCAAACCAAAGAGGCGCTTGTACATGAAATTTACGAGGAAAGACCTGACAAATCGTTGGCGTTGCAGGCGTTATTTCAGTGGCTTTTTATTCAGATTGGCAGACTCGCGCAGCAGGATTCTTCAACACAAATGACCACAGACAACAGAACCTTGAAGTACTTCACGGATTTCCAAAAAAGTATCAAGCGTTCTTATCAAGAATCGAAATCTATTGATACGTATGCACGTGAGCTATCGATTACGAGCGTGCACCTAAATCGTATTTGTCAGGCGGTTGTCGGTCAGTCTGCTTTGCACGTAGTACACCAATACGTAATTCAACAAGCCAAAACGTATCTGCTGAGTACTAGTTATTCAATTTCCGAAATTGCCTATTTTTTGAATCTCAAAGATCCTGCTTATTTCACTCGTTTTTTCAAGAAATATACGGGTGTAACACCGAGTGAATTTCGAAAAAATGAATAAAAGTGTAATGAATCCGTAATCTTCCTTTATTTAGCTACGTTCAATATAGGGATAGATTGCTATTCCGTTTTGCTACATGCGTTTAAGTTTTATATGTTGGTCTCTTTATACTTCTATCGTTCTAAAGGTTAGATTTACCCTTGGTGTTATTACTTTTTTAGTCGGTGGAAGTCTATGCAACCAAAATGTTTGTGTGGTATCTTTCATTACTAATAAACTTCCATGTTGTAAATGGAGCTCAACTTTTTCTTTAGATTCTTTGTGTTTGAATGCAAACTTTCTTTCCGCTCCAAAACTTAATGAACCAATTGCTCCGTTTTTTTTTAAATCAGTTTCACCATCACTATGCCAAGCCATTCCTTCATCTCCGTTATGGTATAGATTGAGCAAACAAGAATTAAATGTTTCGCCTGACTCTTTTTCTATCAATAACTTTAATTCCAACAATTCTTTTGTCCAAGGTAAAGCATATTTTGAAATGTTGGAATAAGTGTATTGAAAAGGTTTGTCGCCATACCAAGCTACTTTTCTTTTGGTTATGATTTTCTTTCCGAAAATTATCGCTTCATCATTTCTCCATTCTATACTATCCATTAGATTATTTAGATAAAAATCCGCTTGTTCTTTGTTTAAAATTTGTCCGTAATAATGAACTATGCCGTCTTTTGGCAACCAATTTTTTATTTTGTCTATGGTTGGGTTAAATAAGTCCATTTTTCCATTTTTTATATTCCAATTTCATACAATGTCCGCAAGGACGGAAATCACTTTCAATAGCTTCTTTTTCGTTTGAAAAGAAAACTCTTTTTTCTCGTTTCATTCGTTTTCCCGATTTGCAGTTGAGTAAACCATAAATTTTCAGTTTTTTATTTCCCCCAAAACGAATTTCTTGATACTTAATTTTACTACGTAAATCCATGTCCGATATTTCAGTATGTTGTATCATAATCAACTTACTGCATCGTGAAAAATAATCCCTAAAGTATGTCTGTTACCTGATTTCACTTCACTTACTCCGTGTTTCATATTTACCTTGTAAAAGCCTTTTGAACCTTTTTCTGGTTTAAAATTAGTTGTAAAAATCAAGACATCGCCTTTTTTGGGTTTCAACACAATAGCTTTGGATTGTGCTCTCGGAATTTGCTGTGTCAGTACAAATTCACCACCAGTAAAATCTGTATCGGGTTCATCTAAAACAAATACAATTTGAATGGGGAAGAAAATATCTCCGTACAAATCTTGATGCAAAGTGTTAAAACCGCCTTTGCCATATTTTAAAATGAGAACAGTTGATTTTTGTTGTCCGTTTTCGTGGCATTGTTTCAATAATTCTTCGTGATTTAGTGGAAATTCCATGTCAATCTTTAACGCTCTAAACCAAGCATTGGCAATCGGAGCAAGTTTCGGATAAATGTTTGTTCTAACAACCTGAATAATGTGGGGCAATGGATAATTGAAATATTTATATTCACCCAAACCGAAGCGGTAACGAGCCATCACAACTGTTTCCCTGTATAAATTTGCATTATCATAATCGACTTTTAGCATTTCACATTGTTCGTCTGAAAGTATTTTCGGTACAATTGCGAAGCCGTTCTGGTGCATTTCTTCTGTAATAAAATGCCAATCAGCTTTGTTTATTATATCAATTAAAGCTTTCATTATTTATATTTGGCTATTTCTAGAAAAATATCACACAACTCTTTGGGCTTGCTAAAAAATGGTGAATGACTCGTATTCATTTGATATATTTTTTCACAGGGAGTCTCCTCATACATTTTTTGTTGTATAAAGTGTGTTACCGCCTTATCTTCTGTACATTCGATATAAAATCTTGGTACACTTCCATAGTTTTCTTCGGTCAACACTAGCGGTGTCATTCCTGTCCCCGCACTTTCGTGGCTCAATATCATTCTTGCCATTTGATAAATATCATCATCACAATCGTGGTATAAACCTTCTCTATAAATCTCGGGTTGCAAGGTATGTGAATTGGTTTCAGGGTATCTTGTCACATAGGGTTTAAGTACTCCGTTTACGTCTCGGGAAGAATATTCTGCTTGTGTTTTGCCATCAGGAACCAAGTAAGCTGCCAGATAGATTAATTTTTCAATTTTTTCGGGACGGTATTCGGCAACTTGCGAAATCATAATTCCGTTTTTGCTATGCCCTACGAGTATTACTTTTCCCTCAATCCTGTCAATGAGTTTGCACAGTTCTTCAACTGTTGATTTTAGAGTAACATTCTTTATAGGTGTTTTATCACGCCCCATTCCGGGCAAATCAATGGCATAAACATTATGGCCTTGATTTTCTAGTATTGGCACTACTTTATGCCAGTTCCAAGCACTATGCCAAGAACCGTGAATTAAAATAAATGTTTTCATAAATAAATAAGAATTAATAATTTTGAGTTGCAAAGATTGTATTTGCATTCGCTTGATAAAATCCAGAATTTGCGGTGTTTAAAAAATTAATGGCTATGGGAAGCTTCCCAACCAATAATTGCTGTTTTACGAGTATGCCCCCACATATAACCTCCAAAATTTCCTGTGGATTGGATAACTCTATGGCAAGGAATTAAATAGGCAACAGGATTATTTCCTATTGCAGTTCCTACGGCTCTTGCAGCATTTGGATGACCGATTTTTTCGGCTAAATTACCATAAGTCGAAAGTCCTCCCATTGGAATTTTCAATAAGCTTTCCCAAACTTTTAATTGAAAATCTGTTCCTTTCAAATGTAGTTTAATTTCGTCCAATTTACTCCAATCATTTTGAAAAATAAATAAGGCATTTTGTTGTATCAAATCCAATTTTCGTTGGAATGAGGCATTAGGAAATTTTGCATGTAACTTTTGAAATGTCATTTCTTCATTGTCTTCAAAAGCCATATAACAAATACCTTTTTGAGTAGAAGCGACGATTAAATTTCCAAAAGGGCTTTCGGCAAAACTGTAATTGATATGCAAATTTTGTCCGTCGTTTTTGTATTCAGCAGGTGTCATTCCCTCAATGTTCACAAACAAATCGTGCAGTCGGCTTGTGCTGGAAAGTCCAGTTTCAAACGCGGTATCGATTAAAGTTGCTTTTTCTTCTTTTAGAATTTTTTTGGCGTGTTCTACACTAATAAATTGCAAAAATTTCTTTGGGCTTGTTCCAGCCCATTCTGTAAACAATCTTTGAAAATGTGCAGGACTGATGTGTACTTTTTCAGCTATTTCGTCCAAATTGGGCTGCTGTTTAAAGTTAATTTTAATGTATTCAATCGCTTCGGAAATTCGGTTGTAATTGATCTGATTTTGTGTTTCCATTTCTTCTAACTTAATAATGCAAATATCTGAGTGGTTTTGCATTTATAAAATCCGAAACATGCTATGTTTTCTTAGAGTTGCAGATAACGGGCGGGGCGGGTGTAATCTTCCCCTAATCTAGTACACATCAGACTTCTAAAAGCCAGCTGTAATCCCATTTTTCCTTACCCAAAAAGCGAGCTGGAAATCTTATGCCTTATTCCAAAAATAGGCAAAATACGGGCTATACGAATGCGCTAAAACAGACTAACGTATGAGTATTTAAGAAGGACTGGAATTTGAAATGCTGATGTTCAGTCACTTACAAAAGTCAAATAGTATTCCGAAAGCTGAGCTACTTCCGTCAGCCAGTTTTTATTAATCGCATCGGCGAACTGATACCATCTTAGCAGCTAACGCTTTTTTGGTCACGAGTAGATTTTATAGATTTTGAGTTGTCCAGTCTTCTCAAATTATGCCTTTGATTGGTTGAAAAAGTCCCGTGTTGTTTGTAACCATTACCAAATTACTGATTATGGAAGTTACGCCTATCAAAAGGTCGAAATCGTCAATACGTGTTCCTGCTTTGCGAAGTCTTGTTTTTTCTTTGGCATAGAGGTCTAATGCTCCAAAAATGGGTGAAATCTGTACGCCTGTTAGAAAATTGTCTAACACCTTTCTGTTTTTGTCGGGGTGTTCGCTGTTTTCTAAGCCAAATTTTAGTTCTGCTAAGGTTATTTCTGAAATAAAACAGTCGTCTGTCGTTAAATCTTCAAAATGTTTTTCGAGGTCAAACTTGCCTTTCATGTAGAAAATAGCAATGTTGGTGCCTATCAAATACTTTTTCAAAATGATTCTACTTGACGGTTTAAAACTCGGCTTTCTCGAATTTCTTCAATAATTTCTTCAGCTGATTTTGAAGACTCAAATGCCCCAAAAGCCTTTTTGAAAGACGATTTTTTAGGTTTTAAATCTGATTTTACCGATGCCGTCAGTTTGGCTATCAAATCTAATTTATTGGCAGGGCTCAGGTTGTCTAATTAACCAAAATATCCCTCTACCATTTTGAATTAAATGCTGTTGTATTCATGTCTTTATCTTTTATATAATCTTTAACTTTGTTGAAAATCACCTTTTTGTACTGTAACTTCTCCATCATCAGCACCTTGACCAACATGTATGACAAATATAGTAAAAAAATATTTTTATACGTTCCCTAATTACCTACTAATCAGATATTTAAAACTCAGTCATATATCTTCACAAAGACCAGAAAGAGAATAGGAACTTTGTTTTTCCAATTAGGTGAAGAGTTCTTGATCTAGAAGAAACGATACAAATTTTTTTGAAAGATTTAAAACGTGAAATTTAGCTAAAATAACAGCGCGAACGCGCATTCAATTTATCTATGACAGACTCCTAAATCATATAAAAAATTAAACAATCTAATTACGCCCAACAGGTTTATTATTTACTTACAAACTGCTCAGCTAATGCTTTTCTAGCGGCTAGATGGTCTGCTGGTTTATTCAAGGAATCTACCGCAATAAGCTGGTCGTTCTTGTAATAATAGACAGAAAACTTGGGCGCTTCACCCTTTATTTCGAAGCGGTCATATTCTGTATTGATACCCGCCATTTGTAGCTTTAAATCAAATTGATTCGTCCAAAACCAAGGAACTGCTTGATATATTTGCGGACGACCCACGATGTGTAAAACAGCTGTTTTGGCTTGGTCATTGGCATTTTGAACAGATTCTAGCCGAATATTCCTGCCTGCAAACGGATTAAAGTGAAGCGCACAGTCACCAATCGCATAAATTGATGGATGTGATGTTTGTTGAAAAACGTTGACTTCAATTCCGTTTGAGCAAGTAAGTCCTGCCTCTTCTGCCAATTCTTGATTTGGTAAGACGCCAATCCCGACAACAATCAAATCACTTCCTTTTAAATCTTCGTACGTTGCCTGTGTTTGGAGACGAACATCCACGCCTTTCTCTAGGTGTTTTTCAAGAAAAATAGAAGATAAAATGGGTGGAAGAACGCGTTGCATAAGCCGTTCGCCAGTTTCAAAAACGGTTACTTGCTTGCCCATTTCAATCGCTGCGGCGGCGGTTTCAAGTCCGATGAAGCCACCTCCAATGACGCTTATCTGTGTAGCAGTTTCTAATTTTTGACGAATGGACTGTGCATCTTGCAAAGTCCGAAGTGTGAAAACCTTATCTGAAAACTCAGGGAGTGGCAATGTTCTGTTTCGTGCGCCAGTCGCCAAAATCAAGTGACTGAACGCCCAAGTTTTCCCCAACTGGTTTTGTATTGTTTGTTCGTTTGTATCAATGTGAACAATGATTTGACCAAGTTCAAGTCGGATGTTCTGTTCCTCAAAATAGGCGGCATTCCGAAAAAGAAGATTTTCTGTTGTTTGTTTTCCTACCAAAAAACCTTTAGAAAGTGGAGGTTTTTGGTAAGGAAGTACAGTTTCATCAGAGAAAAGAGTGATTTCTCCGTCAAATCCTTCTTCTCGGAGTAGAGTAGCGGCTTGGATGCCCGCGTGGCCAGCGCCAATGATGAGGCAATGCTTTTTCATCGTTCGTCAAAAATTAAAATATACATCAATAAAGAAGTCAGAGAATTACTGCTGTGCGGGTACTCGAACGATGAGGCCGTCCATCTCTTTGGTCACGCGCACTTGGCAACCTAGGCGGCTCGTTGGTTTTCTTTCCGCTGAAGCGGCTTCGAGCATTTCGTCCTCTTCTTCTTCCATTTCTGGTAACAAAGACGCAAAAGATTCGTCGATATAACAATGGCAAGTTGCACACATGCAAGAGCCGCCGCATTCAGCGATGATACCTTGTACCCCATTCTGGATTGCACCTTCCATCAAGGTTGCGCCCATTGGCAAATCAACTGTTTTTTCTGTTCCGTTTGGTTCGATGTACGTAATGTTCATAAGGATTTTCGTAAATTAAAATGGATTAAATAAATTGTTTGCCGCCGTCAACGACAATCGTTTGCCCCGTTACAAATCGGGACGCGGATGAGGCCAAATACAGGGCCGTTCCGACGATATCCTCGGCAGTCGATGAACGTTTGATAGCTCCACGTTGCACGCCATATTCGCTGGCGTTTTCAATCAAGTTTAAACTTGCGTCTGTCAAGGTAAATCCAGGAGCAATCGCATTAACCGTGATTTGCGCATCTCCTAATTCCTTTGCCATCGTTCGTGTTAGCCCAATGACTCCGCCCTTAGATGCCACGTAATGCGACCATTGTGGAGAGCCACTCATGAATGTAGCCGAGGAAATATGAATGATGCTTCCTCCGTTACCTGCTTCCATCATGTATTTTGCGACACTCTTTGTTGCTAACCAAACGCCCTTTAAATTGACATTCATGACCAAATCCCACTCTTTTTCTGTTATCTCATAAAAAGGTTTTCGTTGGATAGTAGCATAAATAGCCGCATTGTTGATGAGCACGTTAATTTGTCCAAATTGTTCAATAACAGCCGCTGCCATCGCTCTAGTTGACTCTTCTTGCGTGACATCTACTTGAAGCGCAATGGCTTTATCACCAATGAGTTGCGCTGTTTCTTGTGCGCCTGCAAGGTTTAGATCACAGACTGCAACGCGTGCCCCTTCGTGGGCGAATGCCTGAGCAAATGCACGACCAAGACCGCCTGCAGCGCCCGTAATTACGACTACTTTATCTTTCATATTTGTAAATTATAAAGTCTATTTAATGTAAAAATGAATCTTGTTGGAGTAGTATTTTTTCAATATCGAGCATGGTACGTGCTGTTTGTTTCCCTACTTCAGTCAAGAATCCAGGTAAGACGTATTCTTCTAAAATTACCAACATTTCTGGTTTTGTGATACCAAACCAACCTTGAATAACTGGAATCGCCTGCGAGGAATACCGCCAAAGTTTATCTGCATCCTTTACAAGGGAATCCTCCAAAGAACGGGCTTGCGTCGTTGTATCGTGTCCGTCAATAATGGCAGTTACAGCCTGAATATGTGCGGACGAATAGCCCAATTGTTGTAGGATTTCGGTTGCTACCGTTACCCCTTCCAACTCATGTTGCCTTTGAATTTCGGGATATTTCGCCCCAGGGCCAAATGCCAATAGTAGTTTTTCCTGCTCCACTTTTGACCATCCCGTATCGTGCAAAAGAATGGCGTGTAAGACGATGTCTGTCTTTGCTTCGGGATAAGCCACCAATAAATTTTGAGCAAATACCGTGGAAATTAACGTGTGAATATCGTTGGAACGAACACGTAAATGCACTTTGGCTAATTCCCAAATGGGGATATCTTCGGGGCGTAACATGATGTCAATACGTTAGGTAAATGGTTTTTAATTCGGTATAATCTTCCAAGCCATACCGTCCTTTTTCACGTCCAATTCCGCTTTGTTTCATTCCGCCAAACGGAACATCTTGGTAAGATCGATGAATATTGTTGACCCAAACGGATCCTGCTTCTAGCTGTTCTGCTATCCGGAGTCCTGTGCCTAGTTGTTGCGAAAAAACGTAAGCAGCTAATCCGTACGGACTATCATTGGCGGCTTGTATGGCTTCTTCGTTCGTTGAAAAAGGCATAATTCCCAAAACTGGTCCAAAGGTTTCCTCTGTCATGATTTGCATTTGATGGTTGGTATCCGCAAGAATCGTTGGTGGAAAAAACCAGCCATTTTCATATCCTTCGGTTTGAAGACGCGCTCCACCCGAGCAAATACGTGCCCCTTTGGCTTGTGCATCGGCTACTTGTCTTTCTGCGTTTCGGTAGATTTTTTCGTTAATCATTGGTCCCATGTCACAGCCACTTAATGGATTGCCAACCTTGAGGGTTTTCGCAAGATGGGCTGCCTCCTCCACAAAACGAGCATATATTTTTTCATGTACATACACTCGGTTCACGCGATAGCAAAACTGACCGCTGTTGGCGAAGGCATGTTTGACAATTGCCCCAACTGCCACAGATAAATCGGCATCCTCGCAGACAATAGCTGGCGACTGTCCGCCGAGTTCAAGTGTCACGCGTTTGTTGTGTTCGGCTGCCAAAGCTCCAATTCGTTTACCTGTTGCTGTTCCTCCGGTAAAGGCAATTTTTGCCGTGATAGGGTGTTGCACGAGGGCATCGCCAATTTCAAATCCGTAGCCTGTAATGACCTGAAAAACAGCAGGCGGAAAGCCCGCTTCCAAGAAAATCTCTGCCAAACGAAGCGTAGAAAGAGGTGTATCTTCGGATGGTTTAGCAACAACGGTACAGCCAACCGGAAGAGCTGCACCCAGTTTCATACATAAAAGAGTTATAGGATAGTTGAAGGGTGTAATTGCGACAACCACGCCGACAGGTTCACGCACAACCAAGGCTTTTTCTCCATCTAAGTTATGCAAAGGGATTTCACCTTTCAGACGAAGCGCTTCCTGCGCGTAAAAATCGAGTAAATCAGCACTTCTACTGATTTCGTGGTGGCAGCCAGCCAAAGGTCTGCCCAATTCGCTTGATAATAAATGAGCCAGCGAGTCAATTTCTTGGCGTATGCGCCGCGTAGCTTCGTGTTGTAACTTGACACGCTCAGCAACCGGTTTTTTTTTCCATTGCTTGAATGCCTCCGCCGAACGCGAAAGTGCATCGTTTACGTCTGCAACTGTCGCACGTGGGCAAGTTCCTACGACTTCCCCGCTATAAGGATTAATGACTTGAATGGGCTCCTGCATGATGAATATGTATCTGTATGTTCTGCGTGTACATTAAATAGCACCTGCTTGTAAAATTCGTTTTGAACGCACCAAATCGACTTGGGCCATAGCAATGGATTCCGGCAAATGAAGTTGTGGAATCACATCTTTTTCCAAACGATTGGCATATTGTGTAGGCGTCATCTTGAACCAATCGCAGGCTACACTGATGCCTGTAATGTCAAAACGCCAAAGTTTATCCGCATCCCGGACAATCTCGTCCTCCAGTGACTTGGAAAAAGAACGAGTGTCGTGCCCGTCGATGATGGTTGTGACTTGTGCAATAAATGACTCTGTATAACCAAGCTGCGTAAGTAGTTCTGTTGCTAAACGAACGCCCTCCGACTCATGTAAATACCGGACGTCACTCTGCATAAAATTTTCTGACTGAAATCCCTTCTTGAAAATATCGTCTTCGTCAATGGAATACCACCCAATATCGTGTAAAATAATCGCTACTTCGGCTACTTCAGCATTCGCTTCTGGGTAGTTAGCTAGTAAACGAAGCGCGTAATCGTAAGAAAGGGGAATATGCACATCGTTTTTTCGTACACGCATGTATTTCTCAGCGGCAGAAAATATTCGTTGCGCACAGCTACCTACTTGGTAGGTTTGTGCAGTAGTTTGTTCACTCATTTTTTTGGGAATTAAGAAAAAGGGTAGAGGGAAACCACTACCCTTTTCTAGCTATTAACCAATGATTTCTACTTCGCCAGTAGAACCATTGACACGAATCATGTCACCTGTTTTTATACTCGTACTTGCGGAACCTGTTCCTGTGACAGCCGGTAAGCCATATTCACGGCAAACAATCGCTGCATGGCTCATCATCCCACCAATATCCGTAACGGCAGCTCTGATTTTACCAAAGACAGGTGCCCAACTTGGAGCTGTAACTCGCGTTACAAGGATTTCACCTTCCTCAAGTAAAGCCAAATCGTCTGGATTAAATAAGACACGTGCTCTACCTTCTACCAAGCCAGGTGATGCAGCCATGCCTTTAAGTTTGCTTGTATCGTCTGAACCATTCAACCAAGACTGTACAGACTCCGTCGTAATACCCCAAAGCATAATCGTGAATGGCTCCGTGATGACTTCTGGTGGCTTGTTGTAAGCAGGTTGTGGAGGTGCAGTTGATAACGCATCCAAGATTTTTTTACGTCGCTCAATTTCTTGCGGAAGATAATTTGGTCCAATAAACGGAACACCAATTGCCCACGCATTGCCGTAATCAAACAAAATTTGCCAAATTTCTTCTCTACGGAAATAGAAGATATCTTCAATCTCTGACCAGAATCCAGCTTCTTTGAATACGGCGCTTAATTCACGCATTTTACGCCAAAATACACCAAATGCCCAGTGCTCGATATAGAAGTTGTGGTTTTCTACATACGGGAAAACTACGCGTGAAAGTCCCAGTTTACCGTCAAAAATAGCTTGAGCCTCTTCTGAAAGCAAAGAGTCGCGGTATTCTTCTGTAATTCGAACACGCTCTTTTGAAATCTCTTCAGTCGGGCGGTCAATGTTTTCTCCTTTTTGAATCCGTTCGATGTAATTCTGTAAATAACCGAATGGAATTTCAGGATAATCTCTCCAATATTTATCCGAAGAGTACATTCCATTGCCTGACGTAAAGTTGAACCAAGGGTCTTTTGCTGCGTCCCATGCTGCAATCCATGCTTGTCCTGCTTCTGTAGTGGTAAGTGTTGCGAGAGCTTCATCCAGTGTTGAACCCAACATAACATCTGCAATGCCGGATGCTACCGCTAGCTTAGCTAATTTACGAATTTCTTCATCTGGACGGAATAAGTCCGACTCGATTCCTTGTACCATCTTTGCAATGGCAAGATCAGGGATTCCAGGGAATGACTCCTTGCAGAATCCGAAAAAGTCAAGGTAAGCAGCATAACCGAGGTTCAAAAACTCAAAGTGCAACATACACGTCTCGTAACACAATTCAATCAATCGATTGTAATTTTGTGTCATGTGGAGGTGTGGGTCAATTCCTTTGCCTTCTGTTACCCAAGACATATCAATGACATCAGGAAGTGCCTCAAAAGTAATCGCCTCCATATCAGCGGTTACTTTTGCCACTTTTTCATGCCATTGTGCGATTAAGTCATTCCAGTTTTGGAAATAAAACCCTGCTCTTTCCATAAACTGTGGAACGCGATCGGCAATCAGTGAGGGGTCAACACCCACAGGGCTCATGTAGCAATATCCGTTGTGAATCTTGAAATCAACGCCATTTGCCGGTGGAATCAACCATTGGCGTGTATTATAAGCACCTAAGCAACGTACAAAAAATTCGGTTGTGATGGCATCAAATGGTTTGAAAACGCTGTGCCAATGTTGGGAGTCACAGAAGAAAAATTTCTCTTCTTCTTGTTGTTTCAAATTCTCGTGAAACAACATATAGTAGGGATACAAATCCTGCCAGCCTTCTGCGCCTGCTGGTGCTTTGTCCTCATACGGACTGATAAACTTCGTCTTTGTCATAGTTTGAATAGAATAAAAATAGATAGATAGTGAAGAATTGAATAGTATCTTTTGCTTTTCGCAACTTATTTTTTGTGTGACAATGGGTTCATTAATGTACTCACAAGCCCTTGCATTCCAAATTGGGTAGCCGGTGCTGCTACGGGTTTTTTCTGAGACCAAACCGTTTCGGGACGGCTTTGTAACAAGGTAAAATTTTGTCCCGCAGGTAAATCCGCATCGATGGCCCACTCAATATCCTGCGGACATTTATAGTGTTTTTCGATGATTTTCGCCATTCGGCACACTTCTTTCACTTCTTCATCACTTAAAGAGGGCTGTGTTGCCCGCTCTCCCTCAATCTCATGTGTGACAACTTTGCGGTTTACTTTATCAGGTACGTGTTCGATGTGTTTATTCTGGATAGAGGCTGTAATGATGGACAACATGATTTTATCCACCAAGAAATTATCAGGCGTGACTTCTCCAGAAACGACGGCTTCACCTAGCCCCCAAGAAGCATCAATCACGATTTTTGAGCGGTCGCCATTGGTTGGATTTAAGGTCATGGCAACGCCCGCCGTACGCGCATTGACCATTTTCTGGATAACCACGCACATCAAAACATCTGTTTCCGCAATTTGCTGATTGCGGCGGTAGTTGATAGCACGCGAAGTGAATAAGCTAGCCCAGCACTTCCGGACATGCGCTAGTACTTCATCTTCACCTACAACCCATAAATAAGTATCTTGCTGCCCGGCAAAACTTGCATCGGGTAAGTCCTCCGCATTGGCAGATGATCGAACCGCCACCGGTAAATCATTATTTGCACCACATTGCGCACAAAGTTCTTTATAGTAGGTTTTTATCTGCTCTTCAACCGACACAGGCATGGGTTTTTCCAAAATCATCTCCCGAATTTCCTCCGAACATGCATCCAATTCACGCAGATTTGAACAATCAATCTCTTCTACTTTTTTCATCAATGCATCAGTGATAGATGATTCAACTAAAAACTGGAGATAAGCGTTGGTCGTAACGCAAAACCCAATCGGGACAGGCAAATTAGCCAAACTCATACTTGCTAAACTTGCCCCTTTTCCGCCCAATAGATGAAAGTCAGACTCGGTGCTTTCTGTGAAAAAAAGACACGTTTTTGTAGATGATGGAGTGCTGGATGCAGCTGAAGTAACAGGAGAATTCATTTGAAAAAAGTATGTTGATGGTTTAACTATGTTCTCTATTTTAGGTTTACTCACCACTCCACTTCCAAGGCAACAGGTGCGCGGAAGGACGTATTGTAAGCAAATTCAAAAGTCTGATTTGGACTAAGGCGAAGGTTCGGAATACGTTGCGTGAGCTCTTCTAAGACGACCTTGAACTCCAATTTCGCCAAAGGTGCGCCCAAACAATAATGAATGCCACTGCCGAATGAAAGATGCTCTTTGGCGTTCTTCCGTTCAATATCAAGGACTTCCCCGTTTTCAAAAACAGCTTCATCTCGGTTCCCTGAACCCATCAAGAGTAAAATATTGGCTCCTTTGGGAAACGTGTATCCATCCACGGTTGTCTCTTCGACGGCTTTGCGACGCCATGTAATAACCGATGGGTTAAAACGTAAAATCTCTTCTACAGCACCCGGAATTAAAGCAGGATTAGCTACAATTTTTTCCCAATTCTCACGAGCTATTAATAATTCCCGAATTCCATTGCCCATCAAAGATGTCGTCGTTTCGTGTCCTGCAAATAATTGATTGTAGCACATGGCAGCAATTTCTTGGTCATTTATTTCGTAGCCCTCAGCTTGCAAACGAACCAAGTCACTTGGGAAATCATCGCCCAATTCTGCTTTGCGTTTAGTTACTAAATCCTTGCAATATTGCCAATATTTAACCACTTGTTCGGCATGGAAAATTTGCTCTTCTTCTGTAGTTTCACTGAAAGTCAGCATCATGCGGCTAATTGCCCATGCCTTTACTTGTGCAACATCTTCTTTAGGAACACCCAAAAGTAAGAAAATGACAAAGGCAGGTAAATCATACACCAATTCTTTGACCAATTCGGCGTGTGAATTTCCTTGGAATTTCTCGATCATCTCGATGGCTAATTCCCGGATTTGAGGCTCCATTTTACGTAAACGCTTAGGTGTAAACGCCATCGTGACGATTCGACGAATACGTGTATGGTCAGGTGGAATACGCCCTGATAAGCCAGAAAGTCCTACAATTCCGCCTTCTTGCATGATTTTCTTGACACTATCCGGAACAGGTTTTGGCGGCGTCTGCGCGTTTTCAGATGAAAAAGCCTGCCAATTTCCAAATATTTCTTTGATGTGCTGATAGCGAGAAACAACATGATACCCCAATTCTTCACTGTAAAAAATAGGCTCTTCCGCCCGAGCACGGGCATAAAATGGAAAAGGATCTGTGAGATCAAAAGGCTGAAAAGACTCACTGACTTTATGAAAAGGGCAACCAACTGACTTGT
>JACCDQ011955299.1_pt1 | contig 36180 bp, 53 predicted proteins | sample 7446031 | NCBI WGS metagenome assembly JACCDQ01 (sample SAMN15323442, study PRJNA562643) | freshwater metagenome | isolation source: river surface water | place: USA:Blue River Watershed | collected 2017-08-17 | reverse complement strand
CTAGTGCTACTGCTAGTGCGACTGCTGCGGCTGCTTCTTACGACTCATTTGATGACCGCTATCTAGGTGCTAAATCTTCAGACCCGACATTAGATAATGACGGCAATGCTTTACTAACAGGTGCTTTATATTGGAATAGTGTTTCCAATGTAATGAAAGCATACACAGGTTCAGCTTGGGTAGTAACATACGTTCCATCAACAGGCTTCTTAACGACTGCTGATATTGGTGTTAGCGTACAGGCTTACGATGTAGACTTAACATCATGGGCTGCTATCACTCCAGCAACTAAACAAGATACCTTAACATCAGGCACAAATATCAAGACTATCAATAGCACAAGTTTGCTAGGTAGTGGCGATATAACAACAGGTGATGTAACTTTAACTGGCACACAGACTTTAACCAATAAAACAATTACTGGCTTTAAAGAAACTAACACAGCATCAAGTTCAAATAACTTTAACCTTGCTAATGCAAACTACTTTACTCACACAGTATCAGGTGCAACTACATTTACTGTAAGCAATGTTGCATCAAGCGGTTCTGTAAACACATTAATTCTTAACTTAACTAATGGCGGTTCTGCTGCTATTACTTGGTGGTCAGGCATGAAATGGGCGGCTGGTACTGCGCCTACTTTAACTGCTAGTGGTAGGGATGTATTGGGTTTCTTTACTTATGATGGCGGCACAACTTGGTCAGGATTAGTCTTGGCGAAAGACGTAAAATAATGGCAGTCAATGACATAGTAATGGGTGCGGCTGGTGCTAGTGGGCCAGCTACCTATATTGAGGATGTATTCTCTACTTACCTTTACACAGGTAACGGCTCTACGCAGACTATTACCAATGGCATAGATTTAGCTGGTAAAGGTGGGATGACTTGGATTAAACAGCGTAACTCTACTGGGTTTCACAGACTGCTTGACACCTTGCGAGGCGTAGACCGCCCTTTGTTTTCTAATGCAACTAACGCTTCTCCTACGCAAACAGAATTACAATCGTTTAACGCAGATGGGTTTACAGTAACTGGCGCTAATACAAATGCCGCTTTTAATTATGTCTCTTGGACATTCCGCGAACAACCTAAATTCTTTGATATTGTTACTTATACTGGGAATGGCGCAGGGAATCAAGATGTAGCCCATAATTTAGGGTCTACACCAGGCTGTATTATCGTTAAAAAAACTAGCGCAACTGGAAACTGGATTGTTTACCACCGAGGTATTTCAGGCGGAAATAACCTGAGATTAAACACCACAGATAGTGCTTCTGCTTTTGGCTCTCCAGACCCTCTTAGTTTAAATGGCGCAGCTTTATTTTCTGTTGGGGCTGGACCTACGGCTGATGATAATTTAAATGATTCAGGCTCAACCTATGTAGCCTACCTATTCGCCCACGATGCAGGTGGCTTTGGTGCTAATGGTACAGACAATGTGATTAGCTGTGGTAGTTATACTGGAACAGGTGGAAGTAATACTATAACTTTAGGCTATGAACCACAATGGTTATTAATTAAAGAAACAACTGTAGGAGATGCTAATTCTTATTGGGCAATGGAAGATGTTATGCGTGGCGGTATTAATGCAAATGGAACAGTTAAACAACTGAGAGCAAACAGTTCAGCTTCTGAAGATACTTTAGGTGCTACTACTAATGGACCAAGAGCAACTGCAACAGGATTTCAATACAGTTCTGCTGGGTCATTAGGTGCATATAATCGAAATGGTTCAAATTATGTCTACATCGCTATCCGCAGACCAATGACAACACCTACGACAGGCACAGAGGTGTTTTATGCTGGTACAGGAAATGGCAGCGCAACCATTCCTGCATTTGTTACAAATTTTACTGTTGATATGGGAATAAATAGACTATACAGAACAAGCTCAACAGATAACTACTGCATATCAAGATTAACAGGGAATCAATATACACGAACTAATTTAACTAATGCAGAAGGTGGACCCGAAACAGACTTTGTGTGGGATAGCAATATTGGATATGTAAAAGGCAATTTTGGTGGCGCGGGGGGTTATACTCAAGCATTTGCCTGGGCGTTCAAACGCGCCCCTGGGTTCTTTGATGAAGTGTGTTATACGGGGACAGGAGTTGCTAGGACTGTTAATCACAATCTTGGTGTTGTTCCTGAATTAATGATTGTTAAAGGTCGTTCTTCAACTAATAACTGGATAGTGTATAGTTCTTTTACTGGGAATACACAAGGACTAGTTTTAAACGGCACTAATGCTCCTGTTACAACTATAAATTGGTGGAATAATACATCTCCAACTTCTTCTGTTTTCACAGTTGGTATTGCTGATGCTACAAATCTTTCAGGCGCAACTTTAGTTGCCTACCTATTTGCTACCGTTGCCAATGTATCAAAAGTTGGGTCATATACAGGTAATGGCTCAACTCAAACTATCAATTGCGGTTTTACAACTGGTGCTAGGTTTGTGATGATTAAACGGACAGACAGCACAGGTGATTGGAAAGTAATAGATACTGCTCGTGGTATAGTGGCTGGTAATGACCCAACTCTTGCATTAAATACAACAGCAGCAGAAGTTACTGGAACTGACTGTATTGACCCTGACAGTAGCGGATTTATTGTTAATCAGGAAACAACAAATAACTTAAATGTAAATGCCGCAACCTACATCTTTTTAGCAATATCCTAAGGAATAATCATGGAAATACGAATAAAACAATCAGGACAAGTAATGTATGAAAGCGAGTTTCGTGCATTATTCCCCAACACATCATTGCCGCTACTTACTGAATCCGTCTTAAATGAGTTAGGTGCTGACATAGTATTAGAAGGCGCACAAGCACAGCCTACACGCTACCAAATAGCATTTAGAGATGGTGTTGAGCAGGTTGATGGCAAATGGTTTACCAAGTATTCTGTTAGCGATTTAGATGCAGATGGTATTGCCGCAAAAGATGCTGAACAAGCTAAATCAGTTCGTGAACAACGTAATCGTTTAATTGCTGAATGTGATTGGACACAGGTTGAGGATAGTCCAGTAGATAAAGCAGCATGGGCTACATATCGCCAAGAATTGCGTGATTTAACTCTGCAAGAAGGCTTCCCATTTGATGTAACTTACCCAACCAAACCATAGGAACTGTCATGGATAGTCAAGCCCTTTTAAATATTGTTTTATCTTGTTCATCCGTTGTTTTAGGTTGGTTTTTGCGTGAGATGTGGGCGGCTGTTAAAGAACTAAAAGCAGACTTGGCTAAATTGCGTGAGGAATTGCCAAAAGATTATGTGACTAAAGATGATTTTAGACAAGACATTCGAGAGTTTAAAGAGATGCTTAATAAACTATTTGATCGTTTAGATACTAAGGTCGATAAGTGAAAACATTAATAAACAAAATAATTTTATGCAAGCAATGTCACCATGCCTTTATTATTAATGAGCAGGGATCGGAAGACACCTGCGATAGTTGTCTTGCTGAATTTGAGATCCGCGACAAATTGGTTGATGAGTTTAAAGACGAAAATAATAATGTGCCTAAATAATGTCAGTTACTAAACTTAGAGGTAGATTGCAAGATTATTTTGAGCACATGGCTGGCAAGACCATAGACATGGTTGCTATATTTGATGGCGAATTAGTCATATTCTTAGATGATGGATCAGAAGTTTGCATATTCCAAAATGATGATGGCTTGGCTATGCAGGTGAACGAGGACATAGAGACCGATGATTAATAGTAGGGATTTAAAAGATTTGCATCCTAAAGTAAAACTGATGGCAGAAAAGTTTATTTCAGAATGTAAATTACAAGGCATTGATGTATTGATCACCAGCACCTATCGGGATGCTGAAATGCAAAACTCACTATATGCACAAGGGCGCACTGTAAGAGGCAATAAAGTTACCAATGCTAAAGCTGGTCAGTCGTTTCACAATCACCGCGTAGCGTTTGATTTTGTGCCGTTGGTGGGCAAGCCTGTGTGGGATAATGACGAATTATGGCAAAAGTGCGGTATGATTGCCGAAAAGTGTGGTTTAGAGTGGGCTGGTAGATGGACAAGGTTTAAAGAGATGCCGCACTGTCAGTTTATTGGCGGCTTATCATTAGCGGACTTTCAATCAGGGAAAACATTATGAGAAAACTACTAGCGTTATTTGATGTATTTAAAAAAGGCAAGATGGTTGCTAATCCAGTTGCATGGAAAGCTGGTCAGATAACTGGCTCTATTGTTGCTGGCTTGCTTGCGTCTATTGTTGCATTAGCAAAGGTATTTGGCTATGAGTTACCTATCACTGATGATCAGATTCTTGCTATTGGCAGTGCTATCGTTGCCATTGTCGGCTTGTTTATTTCACCTGCCATTACAGTCGCATCAACAGATAAAATTGGCTTGCAGTCCGAGTATGGAGCTACAAGGGATGCCCAAAAAATTATCTCAGGACTTTAACCAAGTATTTGGCTTTCAGTCAATCAACATCTATCTAACCTGCGAGGAACCCCCACCATGAATACTTTTTTATTTAATTTACTTACATTTATTGTAAGACGTTTAATTAATGCACAACTATTTGAGCATATTCGTGATATGGTCAATGCTCAGATGGATAACAATTTGACTGGTGAGCAAAAAAGAGCTGCCGTAAAACAAGAATTAACTGAATTAAATGGTGCATTGCTTGAGGATTTTCATAAAACTGCGCCATATTTAGTAAACCTAGCAATTGAATCTGCGGTTGCGATGATAAAAAAATAAAGGTGCAATCAAATGATTGACGAGGGCTTAAAGCAGTTTGGAACGGAAAGACAGATTGAGTATATAGATGCAATAAATAAATATGGATCATTTAGGGCGGCTGCTGATCGATTAAATGTTTGTGCTGGAACAATCCAAGGCGCAATAGATGCAGTAAGGCGCAAAGCTGCAATCCGAGGTTATTCGCCCGAACATGGCATGACCAAACTTGCCCCTGATCCGTTTGTTGTTAGAGGAACTTCAAGCCTTTACGATTCGGATGGTCAGTTAAAAGCCCAGTGGGTTAAAACTAGACTTGATGATGATCAGTTCCAAAAGATGTTGCTTGATGCCATAGAAGGCTTTAAGGATGACATCCCTAGAGTTACTATGATGCCCGCCCCGCCTCTCGGCAAGGATCACCTGCTCAATTGCTATGTCATTACTGACTATCACATGGGTATGTTGAGCTGGAAACCTGAAACTGGCGATGATTGGGATTTAAAAATGGCAGAGGATTTGATTGTCAAATGGTTTGCTCAAGCCATTATTCAATCGCCCGATTCAAATACTGCTATATTTGCTCAAATGTCAGACTTTTTACACTTTGATGGTATGGATGCGGTCACTCCAGCATCAAAACATCTGCTAGACGTTGATACTCGATTCGCAAAGGTAGTTAGATCAGCGATTCGGGTCTTGCGTGTCGTTATTGATATGTTATTGCAGAAACATCAGCAAGTTCACATCATCATGGCTGATGCCAACCACGATCCAGTTAGCCAAATATGGTTGCGAGAATGGTTTAGTGTGTTATACGAAAATGAACCTCGCATTACTGTCGATAAGTCACCTAACCCTTACAATGCTTATGAGTTTGGTAAGACTGCATTATTTTTTCACCACGGACATAAGCGCAAAGTAACCAATGTTAGTGAGGTGTTTGCTGGTCAATTCCGCGAAATGTTTGGTCGGACTAAATATGCTTATGCCCACACTGGTCATCTACATCACATCGATGTTAAAGAAAATAACCTTATGATTGTGGAACAACATAGAACCCTTGCCCCTGCTGATGCCTATTCTGCCCGAGGTGGATGGCGCACTGGTCGTGATGCTAAAGTTATCACCTACCATAAAGAGTTTGGCGAGGTCAGTCGATTAACTATTAGCAGCGATATGCTTGCTTAAATAATGATTATCCGTATATCTAGCGTTTAATAAAAAGCACATTATTACATTCAAGCAATATTGCTTTGTATAGATTAAGGACTAATATCATGTGGAAAACTCCAGTAGCGCACGAAATCAGACTTGGCATGGAAATAACTTGCTATGTTATGAATAAATAGTAACGAATATGTTGCTCGATCCCACTTCGGTGGGATTTTTTTTGCCTAAAAATTATTTTAAATTATTTTAACAAATACGATTGACTAACATATAAAGTTTATATAATATTCAGTTGTAGGTTAATTAAATAGAAACGAAAAGGAAACTAAAATGAAATATGCAAATCACCATGGTTGGTCAGATGTAAACCCTTATGAAGTAATAAACCATATATCAGAAAAAACCATTGAGATTCGTGCGATGGATGCTGAAAAAAATCCTGCTGTTAAAACTCAATTTGAAATTGGTGGATTTTCTGCTCATAGTGATAATGCTCAAGAATGGTTTATTACATCAAATGTTGAACGCCCGATCATTAGAATCAGAAAAAATGTAAAAGGTATTTGGCAAGATAAGTATCGCAATAAATATTACTTATCAGATAAACCTTGCAAATTTTACGATTACAATTTTTAACTAACAGGGGCGAAAGCCCCTATTGAAACGAAAGGGAAACTATCATGCGTTACGAAGTCACTAAAAGTTTTACTGCTGGAATTCTTAAAGGTCATAAAGTAACTGAAGTTACTAATGTGCCATTCAAAGTGGGCAAAGAATATAAAAGCTGTGTCAATGCCTCTATCTACTTAATTATTGCGGTAAAAGTTTTAAATTAATGCTTGTGTTATATAGAATTTTTCTATAATATGTAGTTATAGCAATTTGCTATCGAAACGAAAAGGAAACGAAATGGGATTACAAACTATTCAAGTGTGCGGTGTCGATTTAGATGTTTATTATGACTGCACAATCACAAAAGATCCGTATGGAGTTGGCAATTCACCAACCGAGTATGAGGTCGATATTCAAGCCATAGAAGTTGCTGGCGATACCCAAGACATCCAAGAGATTCTAGCCGATAGGTGTATTGATTACATCATCGACACAATCATTCAGATTGAAAGGATCTAAAATGCGATTCAAAATTTATGCAAGCGAAATCACTTATTATGTGGCTGAAGTTGATGCCGACAATGAGGATGATGCGTTAAATAATGTGCCGCCAATGACGCATTTAAATGCTGTCAATTTTGGTGGTTATCAAGTAGATAAAATCGAGGTCATAGGGGAATAGCATGGATAACTTATTAATTTTATTAATTGGCTTTACTGGACTAAGTGCAGTTTTTGTTTTAGCTTCAATATGTGCTTATTTATTTGACTGGGAATGATAATGAGCCAACAACAGTTTTATGAAACAGTAACAAAAGAACAGGAATATTTGGAAACTTTAACCGAGGGCAAAAAAATGAAATCATTTAAAGAATTACGCGAAATTAATGTCAATGAGTTTACCGAGAAAAAAGGCAATCTTACTTATTTGTCATGGACATGGGCGGTAGATACTTTATTGCAAAATGATCCAATGGCTGTGTGGGAGTTCCCCGAACCTAAAACTTATAACGATACTGTCATGGTATTTTGTAATGTCACCGCTATGGGTAAGACAATGCGGATGCAGTTGCCTGTAATGGATAACCGCAACAATGCAATAGTCAATCCCGATACTCGTAAAATATCAGACGCAACCATGCGTTGCCTTGCCAAGTGCATAGCGTGTTTTGGTATTGGGTTATATATTTATGCTGGTGAGGATCTACCCACTATCGAAGTTGATATAGCCCCCATGATCAATGGCATGAAGCAAGCAAAAACTTTAGATGAGTTAAAAGATTCATTTAGTGTTGCATGGAAAAGTTTAACTAAAGAGCCTATATTGCAAGCTGAAATCAGAAAGGCTTATGAGCAATTAAAAGCAACTTTAAGTGAGGGCAAATAAAATGTATCAATATGAGAGATTGCACGAATACCTTAAACAGAATCGATCAATTACTCCGCTAACTGCATGGACTGAACTAGGCATCTATCGATTATCAGATTCAGTCTTGAAGTTACGCAAGCGTGGTGTGTCTATTAAAACTGCTCATGTTGAAGTTAAAAACAAATTCGAGGAAAGCTGCCATGTTGCTAAATATATACTCAAATAATGGCGGCACAATTGATAGTGTTTATAAGATTATCAAAACTGACTTTGATGCGGTCAAATTGCGCGAGGAAAAAGTCGCTGAGTTGATTAAATCAATGGGTCATAAATACATATTGTCTAGACCAATGCCGAGGGTTAAATAATGGCTTCATTATACGAATTAAGTAATGAGTACCAGTTAGCTCAAATAAAACTAATCGAATCTGATTACGATGAGCAAACTATTGCTGATACCTTGGAAAGTCTGTCAGGTGATTTGGAAGCAAAATCAGTCAATGTTGCAATGTTTATTCGCAATCTTGAAGTGACTGCCGAAGCAATCAAGCAAGCAGAAAAAGATATGACAGATAGACGAAAAGCCATAGAACGCAAAACAGATGCAATGAAATTATATTTAAAAGAGAATATGCAGCGCTGTGGGATCACAAAAATTGAAAGCCCGTACTTTGCCTTAACTATTAAGAAAAACCCGCCTAGCGTCGTTATTGATGATGCTGGGGCTATCCCAAGCGAGTTGTATGTATTTCCAGCAGCACCTGAACCTTATCCTGATAAAAAAGCGATAGCGGAACAGTTGAAAGCTGGCAATGTAGTAAATGGTGCTCATCTTGAGCAAGCGGAACGATTAGATATTAAATAAAGGAAAAATTATGGCTGTAACACATGAATTAATTGCGGTAACTGGTGAATATAAAACTAAAGATGGTCAAACTAAAACTCGATTCCAAAAAGTCGGTGTGGCGATGGATAACAAAAAAGGTGGAACTTCTCTATTGATCGAATCATTACCGATCAATTTTGATGGGTGGATTCACATGAGGTTGCCAATGGAAAAAGATGGCAATGTAAGTAAAGGTAAAGAACAAGAAGTTGCTTTCGATGACATTAAAGACGATATTCCGTTTTAATGATTCTTAATGAACATCAAGAGCAAAAGATCCTGATCCGTTGGTTTCGATTGCAATACCCACAACATATCATTTTTGCTATACCGAATGGCGGTATGCGCAATAAGATCACCGCCATGAAGTTAAAAGATGAGGGAGTGCTTTCAGGTGTGAGCGACTTATTCTTAATGTGTGCAAATCAAAGTTATAACGGACTATTCGTTGAGATGAAATCGACTAAGGGTAAGTTATCAGTGGAACAAAATAAATTCATGCTAGCGGCTAATAAAGCTGGTTATAAGGCAATTGTTTGTTTTGGTTTCACTGAAGCTCAAACTGCAATAAATAATTATTTACATGATCGGGATATTTAGTTAAGATAACACATCACTTGGCAGTGATTATCTAGTAAGCCTTAGTCAATACTCTGCTGGTACTAGCCAGTCTGCCAACGCCAATAAAACGGTGAGAGTATTGTCTAGGGCTTTTTTTATGGGGTAAAACTATGAAATGGTTTAAGCATGATTCAGATGCAAGTAATGATGCGAAATTAAAAAAATTACGATTAAAGTATGGCGCACAAGGTTATGGAATTTATTGGTATTGCTTAGAATTAATTGCTCGTAATGTAGAAAAACATAACTTAACTTTTGAACTAGAGCATGATGCTGAATTGATTGCTGATGATTTTAAATTAAGCACAGAATTAACTCAGCATATTATGCAATTCATGGTTGAAATTGGATTGTTTGAAAATACTAACGGAATTATTAGCTGCTTAAAAATGGCAAGTAGAACAGACGAATACACTCAAAAGTTAATTCAAAGCGTTAAGAAAACTCCCGACAATATCGAGAGAGTATCGGGTCAAAATCCGAGAATGTCCGTTCTAATAGAAAAGAATAGAATAGATGAGATTAGATTAGATAAGAAAATAAAACCCTTACGATCAAATGATCTTGATGATGGGTTTGAGGAATTTTGGCAAGCATATCCAAAAAAGGTTGGTAAAGAGGCTGCTAGAAAATCTTGGGAAAAATATAAATCTAATTTTAGTTTAACTTCAGTTTTACTAGCTTTGCAATGGCAGATAGAATCTGATCAATGGCGCAGGAATGATGGTCAATTTATACCTAATCCTGCTACTTACTTAAATCAAGGACGCTGGCAAGATCAACAGCCAGTTGAATCAACACCATTCTAGGGGCGCAATATGAAAACCAACATATCAATATTTAACCTTAAAGAATATGCAAACTCAATTGGCTATGAATTATCGAATGATGATTGCGTTGAGATATTAAATACATCTTATGATGGTGAAACTACAAAACAAGCGGTTGATGATTATTTAAGCGCATTTGAAAGGTGATAAGAATGATTGAAGCTGATAAAAGAGCATTTAAAGATATGATTAATACCGTATTTATTATTTATGGCAAACAAGCCCCTGAAAAGGATGTGTTGCGAGTTTGGTGGCATAAGTTGGAAAGATTCGACATTGCGTCAGTTGGTCGTGCCTTTGATCGGTGGACTGATACCCCAAACAAACTTCCACAGCCTGCTGATATAGTCCAGTTATGCAAGCCTAGAGAGGCTGAATACCATACGTTACCAGCACCAGTAGCAACTGCCGAAACTAAAGCTAATATTGAGAGGATGAATAAATTGATTAAAGAGAAAATTAAACCGAAGCAAAACTTCCGAGAATGGGCTGATCGTATATTAAATAACCCTCACTTATTCCCTGAATACGCAGTGGAATCAGCAAAAAAAGTAAAAGGTGAAAATAATTTACCGATTATTGAATAAAATGCTTGTATTTATAATAAAGTTTATATAATATTCAGTTGTAGGTTGATTTTAACGAAACGAAAAGGAAACTTAAAAATGAAACAAACTTCTACTCACGCACAAGCAGCAAAATTGATCCGTCAGTTTTTAAAAGCTAATAACATTAATGGTCGAGTTACTAGCAATAGTTACTCAATGGGCAATTCAATCAATGTAAGAGTTGCAGATTTAGACCCAGTAAGATATGAGGTTGTTAAATTATTTGCCGCTCAATTCGAGTTTGGATCTTTTAACGGCATGACAGATTGTTATGAATACGACAATAAAAACGATGACATTCCGCAAGTGAAGTTTGTTTTCGTAAACAACGAAATGTCAGACGAAGTGGGTCAGGATGTGTGGGATTTTGCAAGACGGTATTTTTCAGGCATGAATTTTGCGCCAAGTGATTATGCTAATGCTGGTAGTTTTTACATAGATGGATTTGATATGTATGGCAATCAATTGGTATGGAAACTATACAACGGTCAATTCTTAGGTTACTGGGAATTTAAAGGGAATTTACAAAAAGCGGCATGACAAACATTGAATTAAAAGAGACTCGGCAAAAGCTGGGTCTTACTCAAAACAAATTAGCTAAATTATTATTCAGGACTACGGACTGCATTGCAAAATGGGAAAGTGGCAAATACCCAATACCCAAGCAGATTCATTTGTTGATTAAAGGCATTGAGCGTGACAGTTAAATGGACGCAAGATGGAAAATACTATTTAGCGACTGATGGATTCACTATTTCAAAGTCATTAGTTTATGGTGTTTGGATCTATCAATTATGGCAGGGAAATAAATTTTTAGGAAAATCGCAGGATGTCAAAGAACTTAAACAGCTTCATTTGGATGCCATCAAAAACAAACTTACCTTATCTGCAAGCGAAAATAAATACCATCGAAAATATTGAGGACTATGAGATCCATGTTAGACCAAGAAAAGACAAAAGAACTCTAGAGCAAAATTCTCGCTTATGGTCGTTATATCAAAGCATTGCTGATCACATTGGAATAAGTAGCGATGACATACATCAATTGATGGGTAATAAATTTTTAAAGACAGAACGAGTTATAAATAAAGAAACGATTATTTCAATCACTTCAACAACGAAACTTAACACTAACGAAATGGCAGACTATCAAATGAAAATAGAATCTTGGGCTGCTACTGAAATTGGATGGAGCTGGTAATGGGCATAAATGAAATCACTGGCGATAATATTATCACCAAAACTAAATCAAGTTCTTTTGATGAGAACTTCGACAATATATTCCGTAAACCAAAAGATTACTTTTGCAAATATTGTCAAAAATACCATGATCACCAAGTAATTTATAAACAATCTAAGCGGTGTCAATCTTGTGCCGATAAGGCGAGGGCAAATTCAAAATGAAACGCAAGCTAATAGCATTAGCAATAATGGCATTTTCAATAACCGCCGATGCAGAGGCGATTATGTGGACTAACAATACCGATGGGGGCAAAATTGTTTTAACAAATGAACGATGCTCTAATAAAACAGGAAGCATTGCTTATATATTAAGCCAAACTTCAGACACAATAATGGGATGCTGGACAAATGATTCCGTTGCAATTCATGTATTGTGGTCAGGTCAATATTTACGCTCTTATGATTATAATGGCTGGACTGTGGTCAAAAAAGATCCAACAATGTGAGGTATGTATGAATGATAAATACAGCAGGGCAACGGTGGTAATTGCGGTTTTAATGGTTATTTGTATGAGTGCAATCTGCTATGGATTTTATAAATTAATATTTATTTCCACAGCAGGACAAGAGTGTGCAATTACTGTGCAGTTTAAAGATAGCAAAGCTACTTTTATTGGCAGGACTGTATGAATGGATGCCATAGCAAATTAGTTCCTGATCGATGCCAGCATGATAAAGTTTACCATAGCGATGGCAAAACATCATGGGATTATATATTTACTAGGGATTGCCAATATAGCAGGCAGGACATCATAGATCATGGCTGCGATAATTGTAAGTTTAATCAAAAGCAAATGGGTGCAATATGAAACGAATAACTAGGTCAGAATCAATTATCAAACGACAAGCAATTTTAGATGCTTGCAGAAAAAAGCCCTTAATCATTGCCGAAATATCTGAAGCAATCGGCATGGTTAAAACTCAAATAAATGGTCATTTAGTCAATTTAGTTACAGAGGGTTATTTGGCTAAACTTCCCTGCCCGACACCTATACATGGGCAATGGGGCTATAATTACCAAACAATAAACTTTGATCCGTATGAATGGAACTCTCACAAAGATGTTCAGGAAAAGCCAATAAAGTGCGAAGTCAATTTTGATCAAAAACTTATGTTTTTAATGGGCTACACAAACATTCAGCCGCCTAAAGGCGAAGTCTATCGGGCATTAATGGTATGAAAGGCGGCTACTGGTGCGTGATATGCCAACGTTTTATTGAAGCAGATGAGGATGGGTTGATTGTGCATGATGACATCCCACATGGTGACATGACATTTGATGAGGAGGATAGACCGCAATGACTAAAGACAAAGCATTAAAGATGGCGATTGAAGCAATGACATTACCAAATAACTTTTCTTTTTTAATGGCAATTACCGCCTGTAAAGAAGCATTAGAACAGCCAACAATCGCAGAGTTAAACGATGAATACTTGCGTGATACTTATGTTGAAGGATTAAACCAACCAGCGCAAGAGCCTGTGGCAGATGATGAATTACATTTAGCAAAACACGCAAAAGAATATCATGGATTGACGCTTAATAAATTTAAGTTGATGTGTAATGAAGCAGATAAAAGATATGAAGGACAGTTTGCTAGTAGTGTAGATAAGCATTTGGCAGTTGAATCTTTTTACGAAGGATTTAAGATTGGATGCACTTACCCTCATCAATGGCAAGGATTAACGGATAATGAAAAATTATCAAGTATTCGTAAATGGGCTGAAAACAATACTATGAGAGGTCAAGAGTTAATTGGATTATGTGATTCTATTGAGCAAACATTAAAGGATAAAAACACATGACCAAGTATGAACGATTGCACTATGGCAGGCTTAGTCACCTTGGCTGTATTGTTTGCTTAATCAAAGGACATGGATATTCCCAACCTGAAATACATCATCTACGAATAGGAATGGGGGTAGGGATGCGTAACGATTATATGAACGCAATCCCATTGTGCCCTGCTCATCACCGCACTGGTGGTCATGGTGTAGCGTATCATGCTGGCAGATTGGCATTTGAAAAGATGATCGAGATGTCAGAATCAGAATTACTTACCAAAACATTAAATTTATTAGAGGGCGAAAAATGAAATTAAAAATTGAATACAAAAAAGTTGAGGATCTTGCGCCTTATGAATTAAACAGCAGAACGCATAGCGAGGATCAAGTGGTGCAGATTGCTAATAGCATAAAAGAGTTTGGCTTTACAAACCCTATCTTGTTGGATGGTGACAATGGCATTCTCGCTGGTCATGGACGGCTTGCGGCTTCCAAACTATTAGAGATGAAAGAAGTGCCCACGATTCAGTTGTCAGGGCTTTCAGAGGCTCAGAAACGGGCTTATGTAATAGCTGACAATAAGATTGCTTTAAATGCTGGCTGGGATAATGATATTTTGAAATTGGAAATTACCGATTTAATGGATGCAAAATACGATGTATCGCTTATCGGATTTGATGATAAAGAACTATTAAAGTTATTTGATGACGAAAAAGGTGCGGTGGTCGGTGAGATCAAGTTTAGCGAGGAACTATTAGAGAGCCATAACTATGTCGTTTTATATTTTGATAATGACATTGACTGGTTATCTGCTCAAACTCACTTTAAACTTGATAGCGTTTATAGTAAGAGATCAAATGGCAAGCCATGGAGTAAGGGAATCGGTAGGGTTGTGCATGGTGGCAATTATTTAACCAATTTGCATGAGGGCTAACCATGTCAGATATACTTTACTTTTCACCGTCTTATAAACGACCCGATGATGTTATAACTCAAAAATATCTGCCATTCTGCAAGTATGTTGTTGCAGACTTTGAGGCTGATAAGTATTTGGCGGCTGGACATGATTGTTGGGTAGTGCCTGATAGCGCACAAGGAAGTGTTGCTAGAATTAGGAATTACATACTAGATCATGCCGAAAGCGATAAAATAGTAGTGCTTGACGATGATATGTCTTACATCGGTAGGTGGAATGAACAAAAGATCCAAAAACTAACTCCAATGGCTGTGCAAGAGTTTTGTGAAAGTGGATTCAATCTTGCTGCCGACTTAGATGTCAAATACTGGGGCATGAATCTATTACCCGATAAAGGTGCTTATAGAGAATACACACCATTCTCACTAAAGCAATGCGTTTTAGGACCATTCCAAGCATTCAATAATTTAGATTTGCGATATGATGAGAATTTACCACTTAAAGAGGATTATGACTTATCGCTTCAGGTCTTAAATAAATACCGCAAGACATTGCGATTCAATATGTATTTTTATTCCGTTAAACAGCATACCAATACTGGTGGATGCGCTGCATATAGAACTAAACAGAAAGAGGAACAACAGTTTGATTTATTGCAGAAAAAATGGGGATCTAAAATAGTGCAAAAAGATCCAAACGCACAAGGGTTCGACATTAATCCAATAGTCAAAGTGCCTATCGGTGGAATTTGATTGCTTTATTATAATAATTATGCTACATTAATAATACTTGAGCAAAAGTACATTGCTCAAAAGTAGTCCAGCCCCCTTGACGAAGTTGGGTAAGCGCAGAGGTCACTTAACTACGAAAACCTCTTATATTCTTATGGAGTTTATATGCCGCTTAAAAAAGGTTATTCACAAAAGACAATTCACTCCAACATCAAAGCCGAGATTCAGTCAGGCAAATCACAAAGTCAAGCAGTAGCAATAGCATTATCAGTTGCAGAAAAAGCCAAAAAATCCAAAAAGGGAAAATGATATGCCAGCAAAGAAAGATAGCAGATTAGCTAATGTTGGTGTTGAGGGTTATAACAAACCTAAAGCCACTCCTAGTCATCCTACCAAAAGCCATGTTGTTGTTGCCAAAGAGGGTGATAAAGTAAAAACCATTCGTTTTGGTCAACAAGGGGTTAAGGGTGCGGGTGCTAATCCTACTACTGAAAAAGATAAGGCAAGGCAGAAGGCATTTAAAGCGCGTCATGCGGATAACATAGCCAAAGGTAAGATGAGTGCTGCTTACTGGGCTGATAAGGTTAAATGGTAATGGACGAAATTAATGTAGGTGGTCGACCTCGTATTGAGTTTACCGACAAAGAATGGTCTATTGTAGAGAACGCTTGCAAGATTCAATGCACTGGCGAAGAGATTGCATCGTTACTAGAGATAGATTACGACACCATGAATACACGCATAAAAGAGCGTTTCGATGTAGGTTTTTCGGATTATATAAAAAGATTCTCGCTAAGTGGAAAAACTTCATTAAGGCGATTACAGTGGAAAGCTGCCGAGGGTGGCAATTCAACAATGCTTATTTGGCTGGGTAAACAATACCTTGATCAGTCTGATAAACAACAAGTCACTGCGGATGTAACAACCACATCCCTACCAAATGTCAGCATAGACGAGTTTATTTAATGCCATTGAGTGAAGTGCAAAAGGCATTTGCTACTTCAAAAGAGCCGTTTCCTGCATTCGTTGGTGGGTTCGGTAGTGGTAAGACTGCGGCAGGTATTGCTAGGATCATGGCACTCAAGGGTGCTTTTAAAGATTGCGATGTTGCTTATTATCTGCCCACCTACCCATTGGTTGAGGATATTGCCTTTAAACGATTCCCTGAGTTATGTGAGCGCAAAGGGTGGAAATATAGAATCAATCGCCAAAGCTCTTACATTGAATTTGAGGGCGCAGGGCGCATTATCTTTCGAACCATGGAAAATCCTCAAAGGATTGTTGGTTATGAGGTTGCACATAGCCTGCTGGATGAGCTAGACACACTCCCGATTGATAAGGCAAGAGAAGTTTGGAATAAAGTAATTGCTCGTAACCGTCAAAAGTGTGCGATGCGAAATACAGTTGCAGTCGCAACAACTCCTGAAGGCTTCCGATTTGTTTACGAAAGATGGGTAAAGAATAATGCCGATGGCTATAAGATATTCAAAGCCCGAACAATGGACAATGCGGCTAATCTGCCTGAAGGCTATATAGAAAACCTACAAAACACTTATTCTGCAAGTTTGTTGTCTGCCTACCTAGATGGTGAGTTTGTCAATTTAACTGCTGGTAGTGTATATGCCGAATTTGATAGATTACTAAATCAGTCGAATGAAGCTATAATTGCTGGCGAACCTTTGCATATTGGTTTAGACTTTAACGTAACTAAAATGGCAGCCGTTGTTCATGTGCTTAGAGGCGATAATCCTCACGCTGTGAATGAATTAACAGGGATATTTGATACCCCTGCCATGATTCAATCTATAAAGGCTAAATACAATGGACATAAGATTTTTATTTACCCTGATGCTAGTGGCAACAATCGTAAATCACAAAATGCTAGTGAGAGTGATATTGCGTTACTAAAACAGGCTGGCTTTAACATAATGGTGAATCCTGCTAATCCTGCCGTTAAAGACAGAGTGCTGTCAATGAATAGGCTGATTAGAGAGCGCAAATATTTGGTCAATCCTGATACTTGCCCTGAGTTGGTGGAATCATTAGAAAGACAGGCTTATGATAAGAATGGCGATCCTGATAAAACAGCAGGGTTCGATCATGTGCTTGATGCAACTGGGTATTGCATTGCGTACCGTTACCCTATTAGGGCGAGAACAATTCAACACATAAAAATGAGTGGTGTTTAATATGAATGATTCAAAACACAATAAGTATGATGCCTTTGCAGAAAAGTGGTTTCGGACTAGAGCTGCTTGCGAGGGTCAAACCGCAGTCCACAATGCTGGTGAAAAATTCTTACCCCGCCTAGCAGATCAAACAGACCATGATTATCGGTCTTATAAATTAAGAGCCACTTATTTCAATGCTACTGGTCGAACCCTTGAGGGTTTGGTTGGAATGGTATTTCGCAAGGATATGCAGAAAACCTATCCACCTGCATTAGAAACAATTTTTGATGACTTAGATTTAAAAGGTAATAGCTTAGATGCCGTTGCCATGCAAACTATTTATGATCTATTGCAAGTAGGTCGTGCTGGCATATTGGTGGAATACCCAAGCGTAACAGAAACCCCTGCAAGTCTAGCCGATGCCGCTAGAGCCAATTTAAGACCATATACCACTTATTACCCTGCCGAATCAATCTTGGATTGGCGCGTTACTAGGGTCAATAATGTCATGCAACCAGTTATGATCAAGTTGCAAGAGTATTACGAAATCCAAAAGAATGAATTTGAATATGAAACTCAACCGCAGATTCGTGCGTTATTGCTGACTGAAATAGGTTATATACAGCGCATATACCGTAAAGACATTAAAGGTGTTTGGTATCAGTTTGGCGATGACATCGTGCCATTGATCAAAGGCGAGCCAATGCCTACTATCCCATTTTGGGCTTTTGGTGCTAAAGAGAATTGCCTCGATTTGCAAGATCCACCCATTTTAGATTTGGCTGATTTAAATATCGCCCATTATCGAGTAACTGCTGATTACGAAAGAGGTTGTCATTTTGCTGGCTTGCCTACCCCTATGTTGGCTGGGTTTGTATTTGATGAGAATGAAAAAGTCAGTATTGGATCATCTACCGCAATTGTTTCAACCGACAGCAGTGCTAACTGGGGATTCCTAGAGTTTACTGGTCAAGGTCTAGGCGCATTAGAGAAAAATCTGCTGCAAAAAGAATCACAGATGGCAGCTATTGGTGCAAGGATGCTTGCCCCTGAAAAAGCAGGTGTGGAATCTGCCGGCACATTATTGATGCGATCCAATGGCGAAGCTAGTGTTTTAGCGGCTTTAGTGAAATTAGCAGGTGAGAACTTTGAGCAAATTACTCGCTTTATGGCTATGTGGTATGGAGTAGAAGGCGAGATTGAGATAGATATGAATACCGACTTTATGCCAGTGCCTATGTCTGCTCAAGACTTGGATGCCTTAATGAAAGCTTGGCAGGTTGGTGGATTGCCTAAAGAGGAACTATTTTATGCGTTGAAACAGGGCGAAGTGATCAGGGAATCTACAAGTTATGATGATTACCTGCTTGGACTAGAGGATGATGCCGCCAATGGCACAGTGGATATGATGGATGATTCAGAGGATCAACCTGATGATAACACTGGCATGATGGCTCAAATTAGAAAGAAACTCGGACTATGAGCGAAATCACTGGAATCTTAACTGAAGCCCTTATCAAACTCAAAGCAAGAGTTGATGAGATTGTCGTGCCTGAAGCAATTAAAGGTGATCAAGGCGAACAGGGTGAAAAAGGCGAGAAAGGTGATAAGGGACTAGACGGAAAAGATGGAAAAGATGGCAAGGATGGCATAGACGGAAAAGATGGCAAGGATGGCATTGATGGTAAGAATGGATTAAACGGCATTGACGGCATCGATGGCAAAGACGGTGCAGACGGGCGAGATGGAGTTGATGGTCGTGACGGTATAGATGGTAAGGATGGCAAAGATGGTCGAAATGGCTATGATGGCTTATCGATTAAAGGCGATAAAGGCGATATACCTAAACATGAATGGCAAGGCACTAAATTAAAATTTGAATTGCCTGATGGGAACTGGGGAAAAGCAGTTGATCTAGCTGGTAAGGATGGGATCGGTCGCTTTTTGGGCGGCTCTACTGGGGTGCAAAGATTAACATCTACTGGCAATACCGTTCAAATAACCAATGATGGCACAACTTTTAACTTGGAGACTACTGGCGGTGGTGGCGGTATAACCGAAATCACATCATTAGATGGCAGTTTGGTTGTAACGCAGGAAGGCACAGTTGCTAATGTGCAGGTGTCGGAAGCATCGCCAGCATCTACTCTATTAACCGCAGTTCGCAATGTAACTGGGGCTACACTAACCAAAGGCACTGTCGTTTATATTAATGGCGCGGCTGGAAATAAAGCTACCGTTACCAAGGCAATTGCTACTGGCGATTCTACTTCTGCTCAAACATTAGGATTGATTACAGCAGATTTGCCTACTAATACCAATGGCTATGCCACCGTGGTTGGTCAATTAATTGGTCTTGATACATCTGCTTTTACAGAGGGGGTGCAATTATATTTAAGCGGAACGGTTGCTGGGGAATATACAGCGACTAAAACATTAGCCCCTACTCATTTAGTCTATGTCGGAGTAGTTACTCGCAGTCATGCCAATCAAGGCGCAATCGAAGTCAAAGTGCAAAATGGCTATGAGTTAGAGGAATTGCATGATGTCAGTATTGTTAGCAAAGCAAACAATGAGGTTTTGGTTTATGAATCCGCTACTGATCTATGGAAAAATAAAACCATAGCGACCATTTTAGGCTATACCCCTTATAGTGCCGCAAACCCTAGTGGATATATCAGCAGTTACACAGAAACAGATCCAGTATTTGTTGCCCATGCTGCTTATAATATTACTAGCACTAACATATCAAATTGGAACACTGCTTATGGCTGGGGCAATCATGCGAGTGCTGGCTATCTAACATCTGCCGCCATTGGCTCTACTATTCAAGCGTATAATGCAGACTTAACTTCATGGGCTGCTATTGCGCCAAGTGCCAAACAAGACACATTGGTGTCAGGCACAAGCATTAAGACAATCAATAGCACATCATTGTTAGGGAGTGGCGATATAGTCACTGGCGATGTTACCTTAACTGGCACTCAAACCTTAACCAATAAGACAATCACTGGCTTTAAAGAAACTAGAGCTGCATCAAGTAGCAATAATTTCAATTTAGATTCCGCTAACTATTTCACCCATACTGTTTCAGGTGCTACGACATTCACTGTATCAAATACTGCAAGCAGTGGGTCGGTATCATCTTTTATCATTGATCTTACCAATGGTGGATCTGCCGCAATCACTTGGTGGGCTAATATGAAGTGGGTAGCAGGAACAGCCCCTACTCTTACATCTAGTGGCAGGGATGTGCTTGGATTTTTTACCCATAATGGTGGAACTACTTGGACTGGGTTAGTTATCGGCAAAGATGTAAAATAAATGAGCGTAAATGAAACTTTATTAAACAAAGAAGTTGCTCATGCAATTGATGTGCTTGGATATAGCAATTCTGTTACGCAGAAAATAATAAAACTACTCAATCGTGCTGATGTGGATCTATTTAATCGATTAACCACTGAATTGAATAAAGTTACCCCTAGCCCTGAAAAATTAAGCCGCATTAACGGATTGCTTAAGTCTGTGAACGAATTAAATTCAGTTGCCTATGGTCAAGTATCAACCCAACTTAATTTGGATCTTAAAAAGTTTACTCAAGCTGAATTGGATTATCAGGAAAATTTGATTGGAAGTGTGCAACCAGTTAAGGTCTTGCCCATTGCCCCTGAAGCTGCTTATGCTGCTGCCATTGCTACTCCGTTTCAAGGTAAGTTCTTAAATGAGTTCTTAGATGGAATGGAAACGCAAAAAGCTAATCTAATTAAAGATGCGGTGCGGATTGGTTTTATTGAAAGTCAAACCACTGGCGAGATAGTCAATAAGATTCGAGGCACTAGAGCATTAAATTATACCGATGGCATATTGAACATTACTAGGGCTAATGCGGAATCAGTCGTATTAACCGCCATTGCCCACACTGCCAATGTTGCTCAACAAAAGTTATATGATGCGAATGAGGACATCATTAAAGGGTATCGCTATACAGCAACCCTTGATACTCGCACCACTGAATTATGCGCTAGTAGAGATGGAAACTTCTATAAGATAGGCGAAACAAAACCATCAATTCCTGCTCACTTTAGATGTCGCAGTCGCTATGTCGCTGTGATCAAGTCATTTAAAGAACTAGGATTGGATTTAGATATACCTGCAAGCACTCGCGCATCGATGGATGGTCAAGTGCCGTCTAAGATTACCTATCAGGAATGGCTTAAAAAGCAATCAGTCGAAAGACAAAACGAAGTGCTTGGAGTGACTAAAGCAAAATTATTCAGGGATGGCGGCTTGCCTATTGATAAGTTTGTCAGCCCTAAAGGTCATGTCTATACATTAGAGCAGTTAAAAGAGCGCAATGCCAAAGTATTTGATAAGGTTGTTACTGATAATTTTATTAGATCACCTAACCTTACCGAAAAAGAAAGAGCAGTCGAAACTAAATTCTATAATGCAATAAGAACGAATAAAAAAGCATTAATGGATAACTATAAAAAAGTTTACGGCAATGTGATCGATCCTGATTTGGTTAAAACATTAAGCCGTGATTTTGTTGCTGATCGTGATTTGGTTGCCGCAGTCCATGAGCCTAGCTCGTATTTGGCTAAAGAACTTTATGCGGATGCGTTAAATGCGAAACGAATTGCTAATGATAAGTCTGCCACATTGTTTACTGCTGGCGGTAGTGGATCAGGGAAATCTGCCACGATGCCATTGGCGGCTGAATCACTTGGCATTAAGAAAGACGGCTTAGTTTATGATTCCGTATTAGGTAGTTTTGAATCTGCTAGACTTAAGATTGATCAGGCTCTTGAGGCTACCAAAGGTAATGTTGCTATCGTCTATACGAATACCCCTATTGAAAATGCGCTTGCCTTTAATGCTTCTAGACCAAGGGCAGTTGATATAAATACTTTAATTAGAGCGCATACTGGTGCAAGTAAGACAATTAAAGAATTGGCTGGATTCTATGCAAACAATCCTAGAGTGCAGTTGCAGGTCGTGAATAATGGCGGCACACCTAAGTCAGTTGCATTAGGTAGCATAAATGATGTGCCAGTTTATGATGCTGGAAAATTAAAGACTTTATTAAATTCAAAAGCTAAAGAATTGCTTAATAATGGCACTATTGATAATGACCGTTTTAATCTATTGGTGAAATAATGAAAAACCCTGAAATTGTTGGATCTAATTTACCTGAAGACAAAGTTGTTGAAAACTTTGAGATTGCGAAAGAAAAATGGCTAAAAATGCTAAATGGTCAAAGTCTTGCACAATATGAGGATAATTTAGAGAATGATGCAATAGAAAAAATTAAAGCGTATAATATTTAATAAGTTTTATTGGAATCTGTTAGCCGTGCTAATGGGTTTTGTTTTGTGGCTGTGCCACGCAGTAATGAGCCAGTGGCTTAAATGACGGCAGTGCCGTGAGGGAGCATGTATGAAGTTAGAGGAATTAACGCAAGACAAATTAGATGGTTTATTAAGTAAATTTGAAGCATTAGAGGAAAGTAACAAAGGCTTGAAGTCTGATTTAGTGAAACTAAAAGTTAAAGCTAAAGGTGCAGACATTGATCCTGAGGAATACGCTAATCTACAAAATCAAGTTGTCGAACTATCTAGTAAGCTGGAGAATGATGGAAAATTAAGCAAAAAAGAGTTGGAAAGGCTGTCAGGACTTGTAAAAGAAAAAGATGGCGCATTAACAACATATTTATTGGATGCTAATTTAACTGATTCATTGGCTAAATCTAAAGTTAAGCCCGAACTTATGGATGCTGCAAAGGCATTGCTGAAAATGCAAGCCACAATCAAAGCTGATAATGGTAACTACCAAGCTGTGATTGGTGATAAAGCACTAAGCGACTTTGTTAAAGAATGGGCTACAAGCGAAACAGGTAAGCATTTTGTAGCAGCAGAAAACAATAGTGGTGGTGGTGCAACAGGTGGTAATAACAATACTCAATCCAAGACTATAACTAGGTCTGAATTTGAAGCGAAGTCGCAATATGAAAGAGCAACTTTGGCAAAAGACGGATTTAAAGTAGTCGATTAAACAAAGGAAATAAAATGGCAAACGTATTAACCGATTTAGCTGCTGATCTATATAAAGCAGCCGACGTTGTAGGTCGTGAACTTACTGGTGTAATATCATCATCAACTATTAATGGTAATGGCTCAGAGCGCGTTGCGTTAAATGATGTGGTTCGTTCACATTTCACTCGTTCAGCTAGTGCTATTGACAATGCACCTTCAATGACAATCCCTGAAGGCACTGATCAAACAGTGGACAGCAAAACTCTATCAATCACTAAATCTCGCGGTGTGCAAATACCTTGGACTGGTGAGGACATCCGTCATGTAAATAACGGTTCAGGTTTTGAAACAATCTACGGTGATCAAATTCGCCAAGCTATGCGCGCATTAACAAACGAAATTGAAATCGATTTGGCTACTTCTGCTTACTTAGGTGCTTCACGCGCTTTCGGTACTGCTGGCACGACACCATTCGGTTCTAACTTCGATGAAGTTGCTGAATTGCGTAAAATCTTAGTTGACAATGGCGCACCAATGAATGATGTCACAATGGTATTGAATACTGCTGCTGGCACTAAATTGCGTAACCTTGCTCAATTACAAAAAGCTAACGAAAATGGCTCTACTGATTTGTTGCGTAATGGTGTGTTGTTAGATCTACAAGGCATCATGCTTAAAGAATCTGCTGGCATCCAATTACCTGCTATCGGTGGTGGTTCAGGCTACTTAGTAAACAATGCTGGTGGTTATGCGATTGGTGCAACTGCTATCACTGTGGATACAGGTTCAGGCACTATTGTTGCTGGTGATATCGTTACATTTGCTGGTGATACCAACAAATATGTAGTTGCATCTGCTCTTGCTGCCAATGTGGTTACTTTAGCCGCACCGGGCTTACGCAAAGCTGCTGCTGATAATGCTGCTATAACCGTAGCTGCTGCTTCTACTCGCAACGTGGTATTCCACCGCAATGCTTTAGAGTTAGCAATCCGCGCACCTGCAATGCCAAATGGTGGTGACGCTGCTGTGGACGCAATGACAATCCAAGATCCATATTCAGGTCTAGTGTTTGAAGTTCGTGCATACAAAGGCTTCCAAAAAGCTATGTTTAATGTATCTGCTGCTTGGGGTACTAAACTATGGAAACCTGAATTTGCTGCTGTATTGTTAGGCTAGTAATTCAAGTGGAAAGGCTCTTAACGGGGCTTTTCTGCTGGGGTTATTACAAAGGATTATTATGAGTTTAATTGTTGAAAACGGAACTGGATTAGCTAATGCTGAAAGTTATATCAGTGTAGCCGATGCCGACACTTACCATTCTAATCGTGGTAATACTGCATGGGCGAGTTTAACGACTGCCGTTAAAGAGCAGTCATTGAGAAAAGCCACTGATTATATTGAGCAGGTCTATCGTTTACGATTCTTAGGTTATCGCCATACAGAAGCGCAAGCATTGAGCTTTCCTAGAGATGAGGTTCAACGCAGAGATTTTACTTACTTAAATCAATTCTCGTTTTACCCGAATGATGTAGTGCCTACCGAGGTTGCTAATGCTTGTGCGGATCTAGGATTAAGGTCATCTACTGGTGATCTAGCCCCTGACATTGAGCGCATTGCTAAAAGGGAAAAAGTTGCTAGTTTAGAGGTCGAATATGATGATACTAAACAGGCTTATACCAAATACCGTGCCATAGATAATCTATTAGCACCATTTTTAGACAGCTCTAGCGGCATTAGCCGTGAGGTTGTGCGTAAGTGAATTACAATAGCATCAAAGGAACTGCTCGTAGCTTGCTTGCCAAGTTTGGTCAATCCATGACGCTAACTAAAACTACTGGCAATACTTATGATGCTACCACTGGCGCAAATACGCTAACCACTAGCCAAACAACTGATATCGGTGTCATTTTGCCTTATGGCGATGGATTAAAGTCCACCACTGATAGCTTGATCAAGCAAGATGATCAGCAGGTGTTTATACAAATGAGTGTAGTGCCTAGCGTTACAGATAAGATTACCATTAATAGCATTGACTATGACATTGTTAGTGTGAAAGCTATTGAGCCTGCTGGGATCAATGTTTTGTATGAATTGCAGGTGAGAAAATGATTGCCAATAATACTGGCACATTGACCGTTGATTTAAATAGAATTCTGAATAAGTCAAAAGAAAACGCATCGCAGATTGCTAGAGCGATTGCTTTAGAGTTAGAAACTAGAGTTGTGCAGAAAAGTCCAGTAGATACTGGCAGATTGCGTGGCAATTGGAATGTTGGCATAAATGCACCAAATATGGCTGAACAAAGTGCTGATATAAGCGGCATGGAATCAAATGCTAGAGCCTTAGGCGCATTATCTAACTTCAAGCTAGGTGATAGTATATTCATTACAAATAACCTGCCCTATACGCACAAACTAGAGTTTGGTTTATATGGTGATGGGGCAAAAACAGTCAATGGTTATTCTAAACAAGCCCCACAAGGATTTATTAGAATCACTTATCAGGAAGTTATGAGTGCGTTAGAAAACATTGGTCGTAAGGTGGTTAAATGAGCGTAGTCAAAATTAGTGCTGCATTTGAGAAAAAATTAGCTACAATTGCTAATAATCTTGCCACGGCTTATGAGAATGTAAGTTATTCACCAGTAGAGGGAACTCCCTATCAGCGAGTAAGAATTTTGCCTGCTGCACCTGAGAATCCGACTTTAGGTGATGGATATTACAGAGAGGTTGGATTTTTTGAGATAATACTGTTTTATCCAATTAATAAGGGTAGAGGGGCGGCTCAAGCGAAAGCTGAAGCGATTAAAACGCATTTTGCGCGTGGTTTAGCCATGACTGAAAGCGGTTTAACTGTTAAGGTAATGCGAACCCCGATTATTGGAAGTGCGGTGCAAGATGATAAGAATTACATCCTGCCTATTTCAATCAATTATTTTGCGGAAGTTATCCCGTAGCCTGCGAAGGCAAAGAGTGGCGCATTTGCGCTTTTTGTTGTTCCTGCGTTTGCAGGTTTATTTTAAGAGGTAATTATCATGGCATCAGCACAAGGTATTAATAAGGTAATAAGTTATAAAAAAGAAACCACATGGGGAACTAAAGCCTCGGATACAGGCGCAATTTCATTGCGTCGTGTTACTGGATCATTCCAACTAGAAAAAGACTCATACGCATCCAATGAGATCCTAGCATCTCAACAAGTGCGTGATATGCGTCATGGCACTCGTAGATCAACTGGTGCATTGTCAGGTGAGTTATCAGGTAATGCTTACGAGGATTTTATCCAAGCTGCAGTTCGTAAAGATTTTGTTGCTGGTGCTACTACTGGTGGAATAATCACTTTATCATCTACTGCTACTACAATCGTGCGTTCGTCAGGCTCATTTGTTACTGATGGCTTTAAAACTGGATCTGTAATTAGCGTTAGTGGCTTTACTGATGCTGGCAATAATGGTTTGTTTATTATCACTAGCATGAGTGCTACTATTTTGACTGTTTCAGCATTAGCTGGTCAAACTCGCACCATTGAAGCTGCTGGCGATACTGTTACTGTATTAGAAAAAGGCAAAAAAACATTCGTTCCTACAACCAGTCATACTGATGACAGCTTTACAGTTGAGGAATGGTATAGCGATGCTAGTGTTAGCCGCACATTCTTAGGTCAACAAGTAGATACAATGGCTATTGCATTGCAACCTAACTCAATGGCTACTATCGATTTCGGCTTTTTAGGTAAAGATGGCGAAGCTGCTACAAGTAGTCAATATTTCACATCACCTACTGCTGTAAGTGGTGAAGGCATCTACTCTGCACCTGATGGATTCTTATTTATTAATGGTGTGGCAAATGGTGTTGTAACTGGCTTAAATATCAATGTAGCAAATAACATTACTCAGGAAGCTGTAATTGGCTCAAGTTCAATCGGTGCTAAATCACGCGGTAAAGTTGCTGTAACCGTAGATGGCTCTGCTATATTTGAAGACACTACAATCTTGAACTACTTTGATGCTGAATCTGAAGTTAGCCTTACTTATGTCTTGATGTCTGCTGATAACACTAATGCGTTTAGCGTTCATATGCCTCGCGTTAAGATTGGATCTGCTACTACTGATGATGGCGAAAAAGTGGTTATCTTGTCATTCTCAGGCACTGCTTTGGAATATACAGGCAGCGGAGTAGGTGTTCAGGCTACAACGATCCAAATTCAAGACACAACATTGTCTTAATAGTTTAGCTATGACTAGCGCAAGCGAAAAGGTAGCCGCCCTCTACTCTGTCATAGCTTCCTAAATGGGCAATAAGTAAAAGGGCTATAACATGACGAAACTAATTGATATTACATCTTTTAATGCTGTAAAAGAATCAGAGATTGCCATCCCGTTGTCAATGAAAACAACAGATGGTCAAGATACTGGTGTTACATTTTTGGTTATTGGTCGCTATGCCGAACCTGTGCAGAAGTGGTCAAAGCGCATATTTGCTGAATACCAACGAGAGGCTGATATAGCCAAGCGTAAAGGTAAAGAGCCTGCATCAAAATCAATTGATGAGTTGCGTGAACAAAACATTGAGGGTGCAATTGTTAGGGTTTCAGGTTGGCAAGGTGTTAAACAAGAGTTCTCGAAAGAGATACTTAAGCAAGCATTAGAAGCAAACCCACATTGGGTTGATGCTATTGTCGAGGAAAGCGATAACGCTGCAAATTTCACGAAAGCCTTGTAAACGAATTATTCGATTATTGCAAGGCTGAATTTGCGCTAAACCGTTTATCCAGTGATAAGAAACACACAGTAAGAGAGCATTACATTTCGGCAGGAATACCTCACAGTGAGTGGGGTATTCCACCAATGCCTGACAGTTTATATTATGTTTGGGATTGGTTTATTAAGTTGCACAACACTAGACAGTCAGGAATGGCTGCATCGCCAATAAGTTATCAAGAGATAATGGCATTTTGCGTATTGTATGAAATTAAAATGCGTGAATGGGAGTTGGATTTGATAAAATCGCTGGATAGAATTGCTTTAACGGAATCACAAAAGGATAAATAACTATGGCAGTTGATATTTTAAATTTAGGTTTTAAAGTTGATACTGCCCAAGTTAAAACTGCGTCTAAAGATTTAGATAATCTAAGTAAATCCGCAAAATCAAGCGGTGCGTCAATTAATAAGATGGGTGCTGATGCACAGCAATCATCAAAAGGAATGGCTACACTTGCGACATCCGTTCGTGGGTTGGTCGGTGTTTATGCTGGATTAGCGTCAGTCAAAGCCCTTATCGGGATAGCTGATGACTATACCAAATTAACAGCACAATTAAAATTAGCCACTCGATCCCAAGACGAGTTCAATTCTGCATTTACCAATGTTCAAAATATATCAAAATCAGCGCAATCAGGTTTATCTGAAACTGCGATGCTTTATGCTCGTATATCAAATGCGACTAGGGATCTAGGTGCAAACCAAACTACCGTTGCCGCAATAACTCAATCAGTTGCATTAGGCTTAAAAGTATCAGGTGCGACTGCCGCTGAAGCGTCTAGTGCGATGTTGCAATTATCGCAAGCGTTTGGCAGTGGGATATTAAGGGGCGAGGAATTTAATGCGGTGAATGAAGCCGCACCTCGATTGATGAAAGCCTTAGCTGATGGCATGGGTGTGCCTATTGGTCAGTTAAGAAGCCTTGCAAGCGAGGGAAAAATTACATCTGATATATTAGGCAATGCTTTAGTTAAATCATTAGCTGATTTGAAAAAAGAGGCAGAACAAACTCAAACAGTTGGTGGTGCGTTTGTTGGTCTTAAAAATAATATATTACTAACTGCTGGTAGTTTGGATCAGGCTACTGGTGCAAGTAAAGCCTTTGCTAGTGCGATTAAAGCGATTTCAGACAGTGGTGCAATCCGAATAATATTTGAAACTATTGCCGTGCTTGGGTTAAATGTTGCTTTTGTATTTAAAACAATAGCGAATGAGATTGTTGGATTTGGCAAACAACTTCAAGCATTATCCAATTTAGATTTTAAAGGTGCTATTGCCATCGGTGATCAGGTCGGCAAAGATGCCGCGATTGCAAGAGTTGAGTTAGATAAACTTATAGAATCTATATTAAACCCTGCCATTACCAATTCTGCATTGAAAGAGGAAATCGTTACCTTAACCAAAGCCACAGGCACATTAACTGCCGAGGAAAAAGAAAGAGCCAAACAAGTTAAGAATCACCAAGAATCTATTTTGAAAAGCATTGCCATTATTCAAATGGAAAATGATCTTATCAAACAAGGTGTGCCTTTGCAGGATGCCAAAACAATTGCTCAAATGAAAGCAAATGATGCAACCGACAAGATGATTGTTAGCACATTAAATGCTATCAGTGAGAATGAAAAGCTAACCGAATCTTATAAAGCAAATATTGATGCAGTTATGAATAATGCTAAGGCTTATTCAGATTTGATTATTGGATTAGAGCAGTCAATCCAAGCGCAAAAAGACGAGAACGATGTTACTCGAGGGCTAGCTAAATCCGTTGAGGACTTAGCCATTGCCCGATTAGAGGAATATAAAGTTAAAGTTGCTTCACTTGGTTATGGCACTGCCGACCTAGAGCGCGAAATAGAGTTACGCAAACAACTTAGTTCCGAGATGGAATACAAAAAAGTATTAGATGCAGAAAAGAAAGCCAGCGAAGAAAAAGTAAAAGAGGCTGAAAAAGCTGCCGATGATCTAAAGAAAATAAATGACAAAGTTGCAGAGGATTTCAATAAGTCATTAACAGATGCAATATTCCGAGGCTTTGAGAGTGGTAAGTCATTCGCTAAGACATTTAAAGACAGTCTAATCAATTCTTTTAAGACTTTGATCCTACGCCCTATCGTTTCATTTATAGTCGATTCTAGCGGCATTGCTAAGGTTATGGGGGCTATTACTGGTGGAGTATCAGGCACGGCTAATGCTAGCGGTGTTGATGGGATAGGTAGTGCGGCATCGTCTGCATGGCAAGGTATAACTCAAGGATTTGAAACTGCCAACATTGCATTTGAGCAATCAATTCAACAATTCGGATCATGGATTGCTAATTTTAGCGATGGCACTGGCGCATTAGCTGATATTGGTGGCGCAATTGGTGAGTATTCGGGCGCAATTTCACAAGCATTGCCTTATGCTGGATCAGTCATTAAGTTATTGCAAGGCGATTTCCTAAGTGCTGGATTTACTGCGGCTGGAACTGCTATTGGAACTGCGCTTGGTGGACCGATTGGTGGGATGGTTGGCTCGTTCTTAGGAAGTGCGATTGGTGGATTGTTTGGTGGTGCTAAAACATATAGGTCGCAAGTTACATCAAGCTATTCCAATGGGCAATTTACATCCAATAAAGCAACTGGCGCAGGTAGTCGTTTGTTGAAAGGTGCTGAACAGCCATTAACAGAGTTGAGCCAAGCGTTTGCTACAACATTAAGTGGTTTGTTTAAAGCTGCCAACCTTGATGTTGATATGGAGTTAAGCACTCAAATAGGAAAGAAAAAAAGATCATGGGCGTCATTTACCGCAACCATAGGCGATGAGGTATTTAAAACGGTTGTTGGTGCTAATAAGGGTGGATTAGAAAAGACATTGGAAACATTGGTCAATCAAACATTCTCGGATGTAATGATCAAGGCAATTCAAGCGTCTGATTTACAAACTGGAATTAAAAATTTATTTACGGACTTAACAGATAAAGATCAGATTGCTCAAATGTCTGCGGCTGCTCAAAGTTTGATGCAAGAGTTTGGCTCAATGGCTGGACAGATTGCTCAAATAGCGGTAGATGTAACAGATAGCACTGAATCATTGTTAGAGTTCATAAATGCAATTGATGATGTCAAGACCAATGTTGATGATGTCATGTTCAGTTTGCTTACACCAGTTGAGCAGGCATCTAAAATGCTAACAGAGCTTGGCACAATTTTTGGATCGTTAAATTTAACCGTTCCAACATCCGTTGCAGATTTACAAGCCCTTGCCAAGTCAATTGATTACACAACGGAATCAGGTTTGAAACTTGCTGCCGCATTGCCGCAATTGGTTGCTGTTTATAATGCCGCCCAACAAGCTGCTGAACAAGTCGTTGCAAATGCTAAAGCCAATACAGCCAATGCAAGACAAGCATTAATCGAAGCGTTTAACATTGAGCGCGATAGATTGCAGAACATTGTTGATAATGTCAAAGAATCAGAAAATGCGTTGCGTGATGCGTTTAATTCTAAAGCATTAGGAATCCAAGATACCATAACCAAGTTTAAAAACTTTGGTGATTCAATTCGTGCATTCAGATTGTCATTAGGTGAAAGAGTTGCTGGTGGTGGCAGTCCGTTATTAGCGGCTAGAACCCGTTTTGACACTGTTAGCGCATTAGCTTTATCAGGCAATGAGGAAGCCCTTGGAAGCATTCAAGATGCCTCTACTGGCTACCTAGATGCTTTTGAGCAGTATAGTGGCAGCTTTGTTGAGTATCAGAGAGCCTTTGCCAATGTAAGTGAAACATTATTGGCTGTGGAAAATTCTAGCTTCTCTACTGCCAGCGTTGCTCAATTGCAACTTGATTCATTGAAAACTCAAGTCGGAAAATTGATTTCAATTGATGACACTGCCAAGACCGTTGAAGTTTTAATGGGTGAATTTAAAACAGCGCAAGCATTATCAGCATCTGCTCAAGTTCAATTGACTTCATTAAATAGTCAGCAGATTTCAATCTTGGGTAGCATTGATGGTGGAATAGTAAATCTTGCAACTGCATTAGCGAGTTATCAATCTGCTATTAGTGCAGAGTTGTCTGCCGTTAGTGCATTAAATACCGCTAAAGCAAATGCTGCTGCTGCGGCTACGGCTGCAACAACTGACACAAGTGCAAATGTAGTTAAAACAAGCATCGCAAGTTTATCGTCAGGCGCATTAACTAATATCTTAAATAAAGAATTAGGAAGCACTGCCGCAACGCAAGAGGCATTTAAAGAAATTCGTGCTGCTGGCGATAGGGTTACAGTATCAACTGTGCAAGATTATATTCGCACAAACTTTGGCGATAAATACTTTGCTCAAGGTGGTGTATTTACTAATGGCATTGTTGATAGTCCGACAGCCTTTAATATTGGCACGATGGGTGAAAAAGGTGCGGAAGCAATTATGCCTTTAACAAACATCAATGGTTCACTAGGCGTAAGCACCAATAATTCCGAAATGGTTAAGCAATTGACCATTATTAGCGAGAAAATGTCACGATTAGAATCTGCTCAAATTGCTACTGTTCAAAATACAGGCAAGGTTGCGAGAATTGTTGAAAGAGCCGATAATGGCGATAGTTTAAATGTAACGGTGGTAACATAATGACACAGCCTTTTACCATAGTAAAACCCATCACCGTTAGTGATACTAATTTTGTATCATCATCACTAGCTGAAACGGATTACGCTGCTTGGGCTGTCGGCACTACTTATGCTGCTGGTGCTAGAGTTATTGTAACCACTGGCTACCATAAGATTTACGAATCATTGGTTGCAGGTAATGTCGGATTTAGTCCACCAACCAACCCTACAAAATGGGTTGAGGTATCAAATACTAATCGCTGGGCTGTGTTTGACGAATCAGGTGGAACTGCATCTACTGGCACATCGCCAATGCAATGGGTTGTTACTACTGGCAGGGTTGATTCAGTAGCCGTGCTTGAGATTGCCAATGCTAATAGTGTGCAGATTATCGGCAATTCAACCAGCGAGGGTGAGGTCTATAATGAAACTTATACCCTTGCAGATAATACCGTTATTACAAATTGGTCTGAATACTTTTTCAGCCCGATAAGAAAGCAGACAGAAGTTATTGCTACTGATATTCCACTTTACCAAGATTTGGCAATTACTGTTAAAGTTATAGGCGCAAGCACAGTTAGTGCTGGCACAGTGTTATTTGGTAATAGTTCACAGATTGGTGCTACTCAATATGGCGCACGAAGTGGAATTGTTGATTATTCACGCAAGGAAGTGGATCAGTTTGGGCGAGCAACATTAGTTAAACGAAACTTTAGCAAACGCATGGATGTTACAATGCTTATAGAAAATGGCATTGTGGATAATGTGCAATACCTATTAAGTGATCTAAGAGCAGAACCAGTGTTATGGATTGCTGCAAAAGATCAGTATGAATTATTAACTGTGTATGGATTTTACCGAGATTTTAATATTGATATTGCTTATACCAATAATTCAGTATGCTCATTACAAATTGAAGGACTAACATAATGGCTATTACCGCATTACCAACCCCACCGAGTAGGTCAGACCCAGCTAACTTTGCCGATAGAGGCGATGCCTTTTTAGGCGCACTGCCAACATTCGTTACTGAAGCCAATGCTTTGGCTACTGCAACCAATCTGAATGAAACCAATGCGGAGTTAGCGGAAGCCAATGCGGAGACGGCTCAAGCGGCTGCTGAAGCGGCTAGGGATCTTGCATTAACATACAAGAACAATGCCTTAACCTCTGCCAATAATGCTGATACTTCAGAGGCAAATGCGTTAGCTAGTGAAGTGGCTGCTGCTGCCAGTGCTGCTAGTGCTGCCGCTATTGCTGGTGCGTTTGTGTCGACATCTACTACTACATGGACACCAACAATTGAAAGTCGAACATTTACCGTTCAAACAGGTGAGCAATACACTGCTGGTATTTTTGTTACGATTGTCAGTGCGTCATTAACATCTAACTGGGGATTCGGTCAGGTAACTGCTTACAGTGGCACAAGTTTAACCGTAGATGTGCAAGTAATATCAGGATCGACATCTAAGTCAGATTGGAATATTTCATTGACTGGTAGCCGTGGTGCTAAAGGTGATGCTGGCACTGGTGTTACAGAGCAGACCACTGGATTTACTTTAACTGGCGGCACAACAACTGAAAAAACATTTACCGTTGTCGATACATTATCTACAAGTGCATTAGCCACATTAACTGGATCGCAGGAATTAACCAATAAAACATTGACTAGTCCAGTTGTAAATACACCAACATTAACGGGCTTAAAAGAAACAAAAGTTGCATCAAGTTCTAATAACTTAAATCTTGCCAGTGCAAATTATTTTACTCATACCGTATCAGGTGCAACTACATTCACTGTGAGTAATGTTGCTACAACCGGATCAGTCAATACAATCATATTAGATTTAACAAATGGTGGATCTGCTGCTATAACATGGTGGTCAGGTGTTAAGTGGGCTGCTGGAACTGCACCTACATTGACATCTGCTGGTAGAGATGCATTAGGATTCTTTACTCACGATGGCGGCACAACTTGGTCAGGGTTAGTTTTAGCTAAGGACATTAAATAATGGCTGTTAATGATATTGTAATGGGTGCGGCTGGTGCTAGTGGGCCAGCTAATTACATTGAGGATGTATTCTCTACTTGGCTTTATACAGGAACAGGCGCTGCACAAACTATTACCAATGGCATAGATTTGTCAGGTAAAGGTGGTATGACATGGATTAAATCTCGGTCTGCTATTAGAGCAAATTCCCTTTTTGACACAGTTAGGGGTTCTGGTTACTTGATTAGTTCTAATTCAACTGCAGCGCAAAGTTACTCGGCAGGATATCTTAGCACTTTTAACAGCAATGGGTTTTCATTAGGGGCTAATGCACAAACTAATTTTAATGGCGATACTTTCGCATCTTGGACATTCCGCAAACAACCTAAATTCTTTGATATTGTTACTTATACAGGGAATGGCATAGGTGGCAGAAACATTAGTCATAATTTAGGCTCTGCTCCAGGCTGCATTATAGTTAAATGCACAAGTGCAGGTTCTACCAATTGGATGGTGTGGCATAGAACTATATCTGGTCAAGATAATTTACGCTTAAATACTACTGATGGTGTTTCAGCAGTAACAGACCCTATTTCAGTACCGGGCTTCCCAAGTTCATTATCAACTACTCTATTTACTGTTGATGTTGGAACAGGTAGTGATTTATGCAATGTCAATGGCGAAACTTATGTAGCCTACCTATTCGCCCACAATGCAGGTGGCTTTGGCGCAACTGGCACGGATAATGTGATTAGCTGTGGGTCGTTTACGGGTGATGGGACGGGCAATGCAACGGTAAACCTTGCGTATGAACCACAATGGTTAATGTTCAAAAGAACTGATTCGGAATCTGAATGGCAAATGCGTGACAACATGCGGGGTTTCCCTGCAGGGCCTAGCTCTGCAAAAAAACTTTTTGCAAATACAAGCGACGCTGAAAGTGACGCAGGCGATATGTTTATTACCAACACAGGGTTTTCAACTGGTGCAAGTGGTGGGCTAGCCCCGTCAGGAACATACATCTACATCGCTATTCGCAGACCAATGAAAACACCTACGACAGGGACAGAGGTGTTTTATGCTGGTACAGGAAATGGCAGCGCAACCATTCCTGCATTTGTTACAAATTTTACTGTTGATAT
>JACCDQ012041895.1_pt1 | contig 36195 bp, 31 predicted proteins | sample 7446031 | NCBI WGS metagenome assembly JACCDQ01 (sample SAMN15323442, study PRJNA562643) | freshwater metagenome | isolation source: river surface water | place: USA:Blue River Watershed | collected 2017-08-17 | reverse complement strand
GTTTTTAAAGACTCCAAAGTGTTACCTGGGTTCGCGAGCGCGTTCATCGAAATGATGTTGAAGAAAACTAGCTTGAAAGAAGCTGCATGAGGGCTAACGCATCACAAACGCAGCAACGAACCAGTCTATGTCGATTCGCATTCCCCTCCCCCGATCGCCGGAGGCACCTCGGGCCACTTTTCTGCAAAGGTTTTCAAAGATTGGAAGTCCGAAGGTGCCCGTCACTACAGGATCGGGTTCTGCTCGGTGAAGGCTACCGCTAGTTGTTTGATTTACATCGGGAAAATAATTTTTATCTACCCAGACGCTTGGCAATTGTTCGGTATACGTTCAGTAACCAAAGAGCCGGAAGGAGCAAAGGAGAAAATCCCCTTGCAAATCAGAAACTTAAATCTAAAGAATGTGGGCTGTGACCCGTTCTGTTAATCCGCAGGTCCCTGGTTCGAGTCCAGGTCGGGGAGCCAGAATACAGAAAAGCCCAGCCTTCACCGGTTGGGCTTTTTTCATTTCGGAGTGGTTCGGTATTGGATCAGCCTGCCCTCACCTTTCGCTTACACAGCCTCCGGTCCGCTTCGGAGAACGACGTTCGACGCCATCCAGATTGACCGCTAAAGCACTTACTGAGCATGGATTACGTTCAACTGCTCGCTTACGACTTGGCACTGCTTAAACTCCTCATATCCTAGCCCTCGTAGCATCAACAAGAAAGGCAATGCCCATTCGGGATTGGAAAGCTGCACTAACTCACTTTAATATGTAGCTCGAAGAGAGGTCTCCCAGAGCCAAATCCAAACCTTTTTAAAAATAAATTCGGACACGCTTCTTAATTCACAAAATGCTACCCCGCATGCCGTTTGGCGAAAATTTCACCAAAGCCAACAATGATCTCGAGTCGATGCGCGATGGAGTTGCCAAGATTGTTACGTCGCTCAATCGCTATGAGGCACTAGGCGCAGTAAATCTTTTTAGCAATAAAACCAAGACCATCGTTGTAAATGGCATGAAACTGGTATCCGTCGCAAATACACCCGTTTCGGTTGAGGTCGGCGACACGAAAGATTTCACGCTAATGATTCCTTTCGCCGGAAAAAGTACAACAGTAGTAGGACGCGAGAAGTATCAATGGTTACCCCAGTTAGGTGCGATGTTTCTGCCAGCTCTGGGTCGCGGTGGAGACTCCTCGGAACGAGCCAGTCTGATGCTGGACCTTGATCCTTTGCGATTAAAAAGTACTGCTCTGAGCATGCTAGACTTTCCCGAACGCGAAGAGATTGACCTGCATCTTGATAGAGCACGTCTCCTGGAACTCGCGTCACCGATCGGTTCATTTAACAGAATGATCCGCAATTTATGTTTTTTAATAGACGATTTTCAATGTAACCCCCGGCCATTGGCGCAAATGGGGATTGACGACACATTCAATCGAATCGTCGTCATGATGCTGCGTCCTGATTTATTTGTTTTTGAAAAAAACCCAACGACCGCAAGTCAGGCATGCATAGAACGGGTCTGTGAATATATCCAAGGCAATCTCGCAAGCGCAATCTCAATGAGCCAGCTGGAAAAGATCAGCGGGCGCTCGGCCAGAGCATTGCAATACGGATTTCAAGAGCGTTACCAATGCACCCCGATTCAATGGATTCGTGAAGCCCGCCTCAACAAGGCGTATGACCTGCTCTCAACTGCAAAAGAAGGAGACACCGTCATGGCGATTTCCGGCTTATGCGGTTTTCCTAATCATGGAACATTTTCCGGTTACTACGCCAAACGATTTGCCGAAACACCATCCGCCACATTAGCCAGAGCTTTGAGGAGAAAATAAGGAGGAAATAAGAAGCAATGCGACGCACCGAACGATGCTTTGAAAATTTCAAGGTTTCATGGGGAGGCAATTAGTGCCCCCCCACCCAAAAGAAACGTAGTGAAACTGAGTCGAGCAGAATCAGATAACGAAGCCGTCGGTCAGCGTCGTACCAAAATCAACCAGCACTCCGACGAAAGTTACTTCCGCCGCGGTGATGTTGGCTGAACCCGCTGCATGGTCAACCTTGAAAATCGCCAGGTCGGCCGTGCCGTCGCCGGCCTGATCGTAGATGGCCACGTAACCGTCAGACGTGCTTGCACTGTTGGTGCCGGCGCCAGTGGTGGTAATGACATTGAGTGCCGCCGTGATAAAGGCGGTTTGCACGACGCCAGCGACAACCGCATCAGTACCTGCCACACCGACTGCGGCGTCGTGTACCAGAACACCGCCTCCGGAAATTGCGCCGGACGCCGTCAGGTCGGCGGCAGTCGCGACTGCCAGGTCGGCCAAATCTCCCCCCGTAAAACCCGTAAGGTCAAGATCCAGGGTGTCAGAGTCCAGATCTTCAACATCCGGGTTAGACAGGCCCTCAATGACGTCGCCCGCCGCGGCAAAGGTCGCCGCCGCCACGCTGCCGTTGGTCGCACTGATATCAGCCGCTGCGATCACGACCTGGTCATATCCGGTGCCTGCGTCGATGACATCAGCACCCGCGCCGCCGGTCAGGGTGTCGTCGCCGTCATCACCGTTGAGGTTATCGTTGTTGGCACCACCGTCGATGGTGTCATTGTCGATGCCACCGTAGATAGTGTCCTTCCCGGAACCGCCGTACAAGACATTTTCTCCGTCACCGACGGCCGCGGCGCTGAGCGTCAGGTTGCCGGTCAGATTGCGAGCGTCTACGTAATCCGTGGCCACAGCGGTCAGCTTGATGGGAGCCGAACCGAAAATATTGATTCCGCCCGAGAATTCGGCATTCATCGTCACGTCGTTACTGGCACCGCTATTCGTCTTTTCAGAGGCCAGGTTCAATGCCGGCAGAATTTCGCCATCGCCCCGCTCAACGATGAGGTCACCTTTGAAGTTGGCGACTTTGACCTCGGCAAACGGCCCCTCCGGAGGTGTGGCACCGTAGTCCCGCACGAGCGTCGGGTCGTAATATTTCAGCGTATGGGCTTGCGTTGAATCGCTGATGACGACTTGGGTACCGGACACCACCGGCCCGCTATCTCCCCCACCCAACGACCACAGCAAATGATCCAGGGTGAGTGGTGCCGTCGAGCGAAGCGATTTCACGAGTTCGACGTCCGGTGCATTTGCCAGATCCAGCGTCGAGTCGGACACAGCCGTGACATTGATGTTTTCGATGCTGTGCAGCCAGGTCGGGGTCACGGAGTGCGTCAGGACGGCGTTGAGGGTGTCGGAGCCCAAGCCGCCTTCGAGCGAGTCGAGTTCGTTCAGGGTATTGGTCAGCGCGCCCAAATCGCCTCGCACCAAACCGGCATTGAAGATGTCATCGGCATCGCCGCCCGCGAATGTCGGCCCGGCATCGACCCCAAGCGTGAGAATGAAGGTCTGGCTCTGCGCCGGCCCGGCTTGCTGGCCCAGTGAAGTGTCATTGATCGTGACGCTGTGGCTCTGCCCCGCCACGTGCAGCGTCAGGGTCTCGGCACCTTCGGTCAGATGGTCCTCGATGAGGTTGACCGAAACAATCGCCTTGCCGGTCGCATCGATCGTGACAACGCCCGAGAGACTGCCGCCAATCACGTCCGCAGCAGCGACCCCGGTCAATGAATACGCATATTGGGTACCGGCGGGTACATTGGTGGCCTGAAGCGTGAAATACACCGTACTACCTTCGTCGACGCTGCTGACGCTGTTGGAGTCCAGCGCAAAGCTGGCGCCTGGGAATACCGGTGTCAGCGAAGTATCGTTGATCGTGACGCTGCTACTCTGCCCGGCGACATGCAAGGTCAGCGCCTCGGCCCCTTCGGTCAAGTGATCTTCCAGCAGATTGACCAGTACCAGTGCCTTGCCGGTTGCATCGATCGTCACGATGCCCGATAGGCTTCCGCCCGCCACATCTCCCGAAGTTACCCCTGTCAGCGTGTACGCGTATTGGGTTCCTGCAGGCACGTTGGTAGTCTGAAGCGTGAAATACACTGTGCCACCTTCGTCGGCGTTACCCACGATTGAGCTCAGGTCGAAAGTGGAGTCCGGGAACTCAGGGGTCAATGAGGTGTCATTGACAACCACGGTAGCAAAGGAATCCGCCACGTTCAGGATCAGGTTTTCCGCAGCTTCGCTCAAATGGTCCTCGACCAGAGAAATGGCAATGTCCGCATGACCATCCGGACCGACCGTCGCGTAGCCCGTCAAGCTGCCGCCTACGACGTCCGCGGCGGAAACACCAAGAATCGTGTATTGGAATTGTGTGCCGGCAGTAACACCGGGCGCGTGCAGGACGAAATGCACCACGCCGCCCTCATCAACGCCATCGACGGCTGCTTCAAGAGAATCGGCGCTCAGCGTCAGCGGTTTGAAATAGTCAGCAGAGAAATCGCCCGTGTGGTCAGCACTTCCGTAGATGGCCTGAAGAACTAATCCAGAAAGCTTGGCTTTTGCGCCGATTTTTTGAATAACTTCGTCATGACCAATGTACAACTTCGGCTTGACGGAATCTGTCCATTGCACGGCTGCGTCAAGCGAACCATCGGCAAAAATGAGCTTAATCTCTGCACCATCTACCCTATCGACCTGAACGGCTACGTGATATGCCTTGTTTTTAGGGTCAGTAATTACCAATACGCCAGAGCTAGATTTGTATCTAAATTTATACTGCTGAGCTAATCCGTCGAAAACAAAACTATCTCCATCAGCACCAACCAGACGGCCAGAGCCATCTACTTCAGGCGAACCCATTGCCCCCAAAGACAACACGCCCACATTACGGTCGATGATGTATGTATCTTGATCGGTAGTGTTAGTAAATGTGCTTTGATTTTTGGTGGTTTTGAAGATTGACATTTACTATTCCTGGTAGCGAACTATTTTGACGAAGATTGCACCCCTTAAAAGAACAAACGATAAGAAAATTAATCATTTGATTAGCATGTTCGAGGTTGCCACTTTTTTCCTTGAGATTATTCAAAAATTTCCCTGAGGAATCTACCTAAATCACGAAATTAACCACCAATATTGCGCAAAAGCTCTTTAAAAAAGCTTGAATCGCTATCGAGACCCCGGACATTTCTGAGCCTACAATTTGGGCAAAGAGGGGGTGACCTGCTCCCCTGAAATAGTCCCTTGCTAATATGGAGCCTGCTTCAAGGGGAGGCAGGCATGAAGACGCGATTCACGGAAGCGCAATTCATTGGGGTGCTGAAGGAAGCGGAGGCTGGCGGCAGGATTGCCGATTTGTGCCGCAAGCATGGCATCAGCGACGTCACGTACTACAACTGGAAGGCGAAGTTTGGCGGGATGACTGTCTCCGATGCTCAGCGCCTGAGGGCGTTAGAGGCCGAGAACAGCAAGCTCAAGCGCTTACTGGCCGATTCGCTGCTGGATAACGCGGCCTTGAAGGATGTCGTTGGCCGAAAGTGGTAAGCCCACAGGCCAAGCGTGCGGCGGTGATGCATCTGATGACGATCCGGCATGGGCGTCACGCGTGCTTGTGGGCTGATGGGTATTTCAAGGTCGCTATATCGGTACGAATCCAAGCGGCTAGATGACACACCATTGAAGGATCGGTTAACGGTGCTGGCCGGACAAAAGCGCCGTTATGGGTATCGACGCCTGCACGTGCTGTTGCTGCGCGAAGGCTGGCTGCTGAACTGGAAGCGTACGTATCGGGTTTATCGTGAGGCCGGATTGACCGTGAGGCGCCGTAAGCGCAAGCGAATTGCTGGCATCGAGCGACAGGAAAAGGTGTTGGCGACCGGGCCGAACCAAAGTTGGTCGATGGACTTTGTGTCGGATGGATTTGTCGATGGTCGGCGGCTACGCTGCCTGAATATCGTGGATGACTTCACGAACGAATGTTTAGCCATCGAAGTGGATACGTCGCTGCCAGGAAGGCGGGTCGTCAGCGTGCTGGAACGACTGGCTGAGATGCGAGGACTGCCAAGGAGCATCTCGGTGGATAACGGGCCAGAGTTCATCAGCAAAGCGCTAGATGCCTGGGTCTACGAGCGGGGTCTGAGGCTGCGATTTATCGAACCGGGCAAACCGCAACAGAATGCATACATCGAGAGCTTCAATGGCAAGTTCAGGGATGAATGCCTGAACGAGCATTGGTTCTTATCGATGCGCCATGCGCAGGCCATCATCGCTGATTGGCGGCTGGAATATAACGAAGCGCGACCACATAGCGCGATCGGCTACCAGACGCCGAAGGAATTTGTAGAACGCTTTTTAACCGCAGACGCCAATTTCGTTTCGGACTAAATTGGGGAGCAGGTCAGGGGTATCCCGCCCCCTTGAAATAGTGCCGATCCAAATTAGAATTTTCTGACCTACGGCAACTGGCGAAAGCCACCGCTCCTACCCCGCGGCCTGCAGTCAGATGAAGCGATCCTGGCGCCTATTCCGCAATGTACGAAGTCCTTAATAAGGGCAATCAGACCGCAGCAATACAGAAATAAACTTTAATTTCAGGATATTTTTTCGTAGAAGCGTCACTGAGAGACCTGTGACCGTGCCACACGGCCCGTTGGGCCAAGGGAAGTTGGCCAAGCATCAAACGTCCAGCGCGAGAGTTGGAAGGAATAAAAAATTCAACCGCCGAGCCGGATTAACCTGTGTTTTCAACCTCCACGATCATCGCCTAAAAGGTTGATTCCCCTACAGCTTGGAGAATGCCAGCGTCTTTAGCTCTGCACGCTTAACCTTGTTCATGCCATTCGTTGTTCGAGGGAAGGCATCCAAGCGCAAACATCGAAAGTCCCCAAAAGCCACCACAATAGGCTTAACTGCGGCGAGTCTACCAACTTCTACCAGCTTTTCGCGCGGAACCTCATTAACAGATTCTATGCAGATGACAAGTAGGTCTTTGCCAGCAGCGTTCAGCCCGGAAAACACACACACCGTATCGACTTGAAGGTGACGCTGAATAGAATCTTCAAGTGGGGCGACGGCGACCTTCCTTCCGAGCACGTTCAAGACGTCATCGGCGCGACCAAGAATTCGGAAGCGACCATCCTCACGCCGCACCGCCATGTCGCCCGGATAGAAGTAGCCCCCAACAAAGTGCTTGTCGGTGGCCGCGGGATCGTCGAGGTAGTTGGTGGCGTCGCTGGAGTTCAGCACGATACGCAGGAATCCTTCGTGACCGCATGGACGCTCGTCACCTTTCTCATCAACAACTTCGACGATTCGTCCGTTATAGGGCGCAAGCCAGTAGAGATCATCGACGCTCTCAAAATTTGAATGCAGCATTCCTATGCACTCAGAGGCGCCGTAGACAATCTTCAGCGAGTGGGTCAGGCGGCGCACGATTTCCTGCGCGAGATCAAGTGACAGAAAGCCTCCAACAACAACCATTTCGAAGTTTTGCCGGGGAGCTGCGCCCTGAGCCGCGAGTACTTTCTTGACCATGGCAGGCGTCAGGGACGTGTGGGTAACACCGTGCCGGAAAAGACTCGTTAAGCCCTCCGGACGCTGGTCGAAGATCACGCAGCCTCCAGCCTGCCACACGGCGCTTGGATATCCGAAGCCTCCTGCTGTCCATAATCCGAAATTATGAATATGGAAAACCGTCTTCTCGTCATAGGTGAAGCACCGTATCCACCAGTCGTAGCGAGCTTTATCCCTGGCGCTGTCAAGCAAGACTTTCTTGTACGTCCCCGTGGTGCCGGATGTGTAAATGATGTGGTCACCGACCATTGAAGTCTCAGAGCGGGCGGCAGCGCCGGCTCTGGCATCGGAGCGAACCAAGCTCTCCACGATGATGACCCGGGTGCCTTCCAACGACTTACCTTCGAGTCGATGTAGATGCCTCTCGTGTGCGGTCATCACAACACAAGCCACCTCCGTAAGATTGAGAGCGTCTGCCTGCGTAATTGACTGAACTGAGATCGTCGTAAAGCCGAGCGCCCGCAGTGCCAAATCTAGTGTCCATGCGTCTAGTAAATTACTTACAAGCAGGATGGCAATGCGGCCGGCTGGAAGTCCCTCTTTCTTGAATAGAGCGCATGCGGCATCAATTCTGCTCGCGAAATCCGCATAACTGACATGCGTGTCTTGATAAATCAGCGCTATTTTTTCTGGGTGCGCCTCTGCCCAGCGATGAATATGATTTAGTACCAACGACACGTCGAAAGCCTCTCTGCTCTCAGATTTATGGAAGTAACCAGAAGCGATTCGACCTTCTTCAGGAGGTCTAAACACGCGCGATGTTCGTTCAGAACCCTGAACACCCAGTTTTCCGCTGCAAGGTGGACAGAAGGCCGACAAGCTCATCTTCCTTAACTGCGAGTTTGACTTTGGTGTTCCCGACGATCTGCATCGCTGCGACTTCGGGTGATGTCAGCATCGGTGGCTTGGCACCATCATCGCTGATTCGCGATTCACTCCCAAGGTTGATGGCTCTGTTTGACCTAATATCAGGCTACACAAACGCTCTGCTTGGCGCAAGCACGACAATATCTCGATATTTTTTAAACGCCTGCCGAGAAATCAGTCAGGTTAACCCCAGAATCTAAAGCGTCGCACCACTGAAAACGGGGGGACGTCGCGCCCACAACACGAGAAATCAAATGACCAGATTGAATCACTATTGCCTTTCTAGACGCCACGCGGCCTCTCGAAAAACTGTTCTTCAAATTGCACCGGTGACTTCTTCCATTTGTAGAACGTCACATCGATGATACCGAGCTTGCCGCAGACCTCGTCGACGGGGGTGCCGAACTCCGCCTGTCTTAATGCAAAGGCGATTTGCTACCCAGTGAATTGGCTTCTCTTCATTTCCGACCTCGTTTCATAGCATGAAAGTTGACCAGAAAACTCTAATTTAGATTGAGACAATTGCATGCGGCAAATTCAGGGGCAGTATAACCATTACGAGAACGCCAGATAAAATATATTGGCCCTGGATTTTTCATAAAAAATTCAAATTTCGCGAGCTAATATTAAATACGAAATTTGCTTTCATTGAACAATATTTTCGCAGTTTTTTCTGCACCGTTAAAATCTATTGAGTTGGACGGCGTGAATTCGCTTAGTCGCTCAATTTCATTTGCAATCTCTTCAACAGACCAATTTACATTTCCCTTTATCAAGAGACCACGCTCAAAAAATCTTTGAACTTGAAAATCTTGATCTCCATAGGCATCAGTTGGGAAAGAAAGAATCGGTTTTTTTAAACTTAATGCCTCAACAAGTGTGTTGTATCCTCCCATGCAAACGATTGCACGAGATTCCTGCATCAGATGATCCATGTTTTTTACATGATCGTAAAAAATAATACCTTCATGTATGATTTTTTTAATATCAATTTTGTCTTCGTCGGACATTAATTGACCGCATACCACCTTAATTGGATAAAGATCTTTGGGTAACTTTTCACTTGCCTGAATCCATTTTTTAAGCAACGACGCATTTCGTGCGTTTCCGCCACCAATAGTAAACAAAAGGCCTTTGCATTCAACATTTGGAGGATTATTTATCCTCTTCCTTACGAAACCAGTTTGATAATATTTAACCCCGCAAAGAGATTTGTTTATATATGCGCCCAATGATGGCACGGGGAATATTTCACTATCTGCATGGTGCAATACGCCAGAATAATATTTCTTTAGGCGATCATTTATCCAATCAGGTTCCGTATTTGAATCAATATAGGTAATTTTTGGAAATGTACGAATAGAACAGAAAATCGACGGCTTTGGATTTGAAAGATCGATTTCACAAAATAATCCATCGAGTGTATTTCCAAGAAAACCAGGCGTAAATGGATAATATTCTGTTATTAAAATATCAGGGATTTCCGCCCTATAATGCTCGACTAAAATTTTGCTGCGCTCAGCCAGACATTCATCGATGTTCCGGGTTTTGTCTACAGGCTTGAGTCCAGCCTCAATCCCACGATCCCAATACATCTCAGGCAATTGAATAAAATCAATATCCTCATTGATAGGGAAGTCAATTTTTCGACCGCCGGAAAATACCTTTACTTTTGCAAATTTTTTAAGCGAATCAGCTATCGCGGATATTCTTGCCAGATGCCCAATCCCTTCACTGTACTGCACAATGATCGATACATTCATTTCTGATCCGAAAAATTTCAATAAAATTTTTTATTTTTTAATTATTAAATTAAAAATCAATGCATTTGGTGAAATTGAAAATTTAATTTATCCGACTTAAACTTTACAATTGCAACGATAATCATATATAAATTTCTCGCCTTATTGACGCAACAAATAATAATTACCTGGAATTCCGAAGTAACCGGTCAAAAATTTAAGTTGGTCTATCTGAATCCGTAGGGATGCCTGGCTTGCTGCCAGCAAATCTGGCTTACGGATGCAAGGGAAGTTTTCCCAGGCAATTTGTCGTACAAAATCGTATACACCTCGTTATGCAGGCAACGGTCCTCAGGTTCAGTAGCACGGCGTTTTCGAGTCCGGGATTAATGTAACTGACTTTTGAGCAAGCGTTTTTGCATAAGCAGCAGGCGTTAAGACGCCGAGCGATTTCTTCGACCGCTCCTCGTTATATTCACGACGCCAGGCAGCAATGATGGCATTGGCATGGTGCACACTGGTAAACCAGTGCTCGTTCAGGAACTCGTCGCGAAAGCGTCGATTGAACGACTCGATATAGGCCTTCTGATTCGCTTTAGCTCAGCGAGATCTGGTTCGGCCTCACGGACATTGCGTTGGAAGGTTCGCCGGATGTCCGCTGCAGATTGCCTTCCTGACCGGTCGAGATGCTTCGCATATGCCTTTATAAGCTAATGAAGTGGCACGCTCGCGGCCTCTCGATCTAGTCGGACAGTTTCTGCAGCGGCTTCTTCCCGCGCTTGCTGCCGGTCACGCTGCTGGTCGACATAAATGCCGTGTCGGTCGCTTACCCCAGAACGCCGCAGTACAGAGCATTTGTGGGTCTGATCTCGTTGCCCATGAAAAAGCCCGCACAAAGGCGGGCGATTTTAAAAAACAATATAAATCAATTAATCAGACTCCGTTGCGGCTGAGGCAGTCTTGCCTCAGGTGGTCGCAACATGCTTTAGAGCTAATAGCGAATTTTGCAAGGAATTTCGGCGCATGTCGCCGACGCTTGGCATCGTACTCCGCTCCTTGCCCCCATAAATGCGCGCTTTTCTCCCGAGACCTCGCCTGCTCAGTCATCCGAATACGGAAATGCAGCCCCTTATTCCCTATGACCGAATTTGCGCCGCCGGATTAACTGTCGGCAGTATCAGCCTCCAAGCTTTTTCGCGGCATTTCCCAAGCCGGCATCAAAGATGTCTTCAATCAACTTACGGACTTCATCATCCTTCGTACCGTCCTTGGCATCGAACGACGCTCTCCAAACGATCTTGGATGTCCCGGCTGACTTCCCAGATTTGACAGACAGAGTCGCACTGTAATTTTTGACAGGAAACGGGCTGTCATCAATGGTGTAGCTCAGGCGTTGACCTTTTGCCGAGTACGAGGTGAGCGTTTCGGTGACCTGCCCACCGCCCTTGAGGGTCAATACGCGCACGTCACCTTTGCGACTGCCGGTACCCTTGCTAATCTTGGTGGCCTCAACAGCCGGATGCCACCCCTGCATTTCTCCAAAATTGCCCACCATGGCCCAGGTTTTCGCAGCATCTGCAGGCACTTCAACGGATTTTTGAACGTTAATGTTTGCAGCTACAACCGTCGGTACGATACTCAGCAATGCCAGCGCTGCAATGGCGTGTATACGGACTCTCATCTGACTCCTCCTTGGCTGGTTGTGAACAAAAACGTTATGGAAATTTATATTTTTGCGCATGAGCTCCAGGGCGATGTCACCCGAATGAGCGACTCACGGACCACGATTCCGTGTCAGACGAAAACGTACTGATTAAATTTTCCGTCGCCATATATCCGCAACAAATTGACGATGTCTATTCGGGACCGACCAGTCCGCCCTCGATTATTTAAACGCTCAGTCAGACGGCGCGACTCTCCCAGGATTTGCGTGGTTCTCATTCATATAAAATTCGGATACTCGAAAAATGGCCCGTTATTTTCACGATCAAATTTAATTAAATTAATTTAAATTTACAAAAACTAACCGTCATAAATTGATTCAAATCAAGACCTTTCATTGGAGAAATTTATGCAAGCTCCTCCGATCGTGAATGTTCGTAGCGACAGGATTGGAAATTTCGAATGAAGCTATGAAATAGTGGAGACAAAAATCATACGCCGCAAAATCCGTTTGGCATCCGCTGGCTGGCCGCTGATTTTTCAATCTTATCGAGCATGTGCTCATAGACACGAAGGCATCACGTTTGAAAATTTCAGGACAATGCAAACGGAAGATTTAGGCAAGATTCATTCGCTACGCAATCGAGAAAGCTTGGGTCACTTCGAATGGGAAGCGCCCGAATTTTTGGGCAAGTAAACTTGAAATCAGTTCTGTGAGCGCCGCGCTTCTAAGTGCGGCCGTGAAATGTCACCTGCGCTTGTAAATTGACGCACCCCGAGAAATAATTCTTGATACACCACCCCATGGAAATGATCGCTGCATTTTTCGGCAGCGATCATTTCATACTAGGACTACCAGCAAATCAAAATCCTGCACCAGCAAGGCAAGAGCCTTCGCGACATTGCCTGCGAACCGGGAGATTCCACCAGCACCGCACGCAAGTACCTGCAATCTGGACATGCCCCTGGATAGGCCGGCCATTAACGCTCGCTCGCTTAGTGACAGTTTAAAAAGCTTGGAAGCATTCCCTGCGGTCTGAGTGCCTTTAGAGTTTATCTAGGTAGGCCGCTGGCGGCGTTGGCAGTCCCTTGTCGTACGTCGGTACTGTCGGCGGGACTGCCGCCTTGCCACCGTCCTAACGCGACGGGCTCTTAAGCCGAATCTACGAGGACGAAATGTGGACGCAGTCGCAACGGCGCCAGCACAAGTTGACACGCTCACGCGCGCAAGGCCCGACGGATTTGAAAGATGACGAGCGGCACTTGATCGAGAGCATGCTAGCGGCGCGGGTGACGACCGGGCGGCCACGCAAGACAGACCTGCAAGGGCTGATCAATGCGCTGCGCTATCTGCCCCGCACAGGTTGTGAGTGGCGCGTGCTGCCGAATGATTTTTCGCGTTGGGGGTCGGTGTACTACTGGCTTCGGCGGCTGAGGCGCCGTCCGCGGTTCAAGACCACCGATGATCTGGCTCTGATGCTGGGATCGTTTGTTGGCGGAGCGGTCGGCCACAACCAGAACTGTCGTGGTCGTTAGCAAATAGGTCACCAATGAACACGGGCAAGACGCGTTCAATAGGAACCAAGGCGCAAGCGCCATATCGCGATTAGTACCGAAGGCCAGCTGCCGGCAGTAAATATGAAGCGAGCCGATGGGGCTGATTCAATGGGGGCGCTGCAAGTGTCGGATGCACTGAAACGAAAATGGACAAGCGTGAAGTATTTGCTGGCCGATGCCGCCTTTGGCTATCGGACCATCGGTGATAAAGCGGCCACTCTGGAATTTACGGTCGAAGCGGTCGGCGTCAGCAAGGGCAACAGGGTTTTGCAGTACTGTCTCGCCGCCGGGCAGCCGAGCACACATTTGCCGGCTTGCTGCGATGGCGTCGACGGGTCAGGGATTTCTGAAAATCCTTCCAGCGCTCGCGCCACGAAGGCAGTTTTATCTGTCGAGGGAGGCTAATGCCGAAGTCTCTGCTTTTAACCTGACTACCCGACCGGGAAGTCTACGACTCAGTGTCAACTCAAGCTTGATTGCCATTTTTTTATTAACCACCTGCAGTATATGGTTATAGCCTTTTATAAAGTGCCTGAAGGACATAAGATATCAGGGTGAATTTCACCAAAAATAAATATTGCAAAAGTGAAAACAAAATAACAATCCGATCCCAAAGCTTGCGTGCAGCAAGCGATGCTGTAATTTGCGGAAAAATAAATGGTCTTTGAATTCTCCAATTCCAACGATCGACTTCAGTGACAGTCACGGCAAAACGCCTGGCGGCACACAAGCAGAGTAAGCTTTTGGCTGAAATTTGAAGAAGTCGTCGCTCGCTGAGATTGCCAATTTCTTGAAAATTACAATGCTGCTGATAGACCAATCACTTGCAAAGAAGTTGAAATAAAAAGAGAATGCATCCTTAGGGTAAATATTAATAAAATCCATTGACATCCACCAAATAGAAATGAGCGAATCAGTCATCAGATTCAAATTTTTAAGAACACCTCAGCTAAGACACAGTTTTTTCAGTCACTCAAGCGCTCCCATTTTTCCCCGATACAAATCGGAAATTTTCGACGCGATTTACATTAATGGCACTTATGAATTTTCCGGAAAGTCGCTATCCGGAAAAGTGCCCGGGGAATATTTCATCAACGCGTTGATGGATGGTGTTATCACCATAGTCGATTGAAAAAATAGCAGAGCCCGCCAAAGACTCTCCTTTAATTTTCTATCGATGCGCCAATCTTGAGCTTCGTCGAGTGCTTTGCACCGCCTCCGAGAGCACATCCTCATTGCCCAAATTGCAGGCTCGCAAATATCTGGGCTATCGATTGCGATACTTACTTGGCGTACGTAAAAGCACAATCCGCTGCATGCCAAGCCAATCGCACTCCAGCGCGACTATTCACTTGTCGCGATTGGCGCCCCCAATAACCAATTACTGAATAATTCGAGCGGTAACTCTGGCGCCGAATCATCTACGGCTTTTATCGGCATAAATCGTAGCCTCAGCAACAGCGATAATTGTTCAGTCATCCACGGTAAGCGCTTGGCACTGGCGCTGTAGATCCATATCACCGGAGTGCCGGGCTGCATCCAAATCACATTCGCAAACTCCGCACCATAAATTCCTGCAACACCTTGGCAGCGACTGAAAACTTGGATTTGCTCAACCAGGCTGACGCTGCCCGGCTCGAAAAGTGCAACTGGCAGGTTTCGCTTTTGCAGGGATTGCACAGTCTCCTCAAGCCTGACCAGCGACCGGCGCGCAGTGCCGTAACCCGGAACCTCGGCCTTGCCGTTCCGCTCGTAAAATGCAGGTTGCGCCGAACGCTTCAGGATGAGAAATTTCCCTGCCAATGCACGCATCGTATTGCTCGATTGCGCAGCGGCCACTTTCGCCATCAAAGCTTTCTTAACGATGCTGATATTGCCGCCGAGTCTGGCTGCGGTTGATGCTCGCCAATGCTCAACGGCGGGACTCTGGTTCGCGGTCGGCACGAGCGCAAGATTCGCCAATTCGATATCCCACCGCGGCACGAGAATTTTGGTTAATGCAGCATCGTTGTGCTCGCGACTGACAAGTGCGTAGTCGAGATCAAACAAGCCAGCAATCTCGTGCAAAAGCTTATCCATCACCGGCCCACAAGTGTGAAACAGAAAGCGTACTTGGCTCGCAGGCGGGCAATTGCTTTGGATTTTCAGAATCTGCGCCATGCATGGCAGCAGGTAGCCCCAGAGAAAATGGTAAAAGTGCTCAACTGATCCCGGGTGAGCCTTCTTGTCGAAATTCAAGTAATACACAATTTCTTTTAATTTGTCTGAGTTCAGCATCCAGAACACTAATCAATATGACGATATCTTGGGAAATAATTACTTGAGGAAGAACGTCCTGCCGCTAACTGATCTTCGATGACCGCGTTATTCACGATACACAAGAGATGCACGGGAAGATACGCGTTTGCCCAGCGAGCCTTGAAAGTCGCTAATCCGGTCGAGCCGCTCATTGGCATTCCGCCGGTCAGCAGGCGCAAATCATGGCGACGCGAATATTCCTGAAGCCCATGCATCATCAGATAGGAGGCGTTCCAGGACAGGCCGTGCTCGGTAGTCACAAAATGAAGAACCTGCAACAGATCGTTGATAATCAATCCGCAGGCCATGGCGCCGATGTTTTCGTTGTCGCGCACCTGAAAAAAGACAGCATTCGGCAATCTGCTGATGGCCTCGAAGTGGCGAGGCGGCATATCGAAGAATCCGCCCGCAAAGCCGCGGCGGAGCTTAAGCTGCTGGTAAAACTGGACAATATGCAGTCGTTCAGTAGCGCATGTAATTACATCGAAACGACCTCGCCTGTCGGCATCCATCACGCGACGAAGTGCGCGTCGGCTGAGCGCCGGAGTGGGCTTCGCCGGATCAAATACATAGTGCTGCTTCAGCAATCTGATCTCGGTCTTCGCCGTGATAGCCGAGGACGGCACCCAGCCTGGGTGAGTAACCACGCTCAGTGTTACCAGATGCCGAAATCCGTCAACAAGCATTTCGATGTCATGATCATCTGCGATCCAGCGGTAAGGCCAGGGGCCGACCCCATCGACATGATTCGTGAAGGGAATACCGCGTCGGAGAACCGCGACGGGCCATTCGGGATGCTGGTCGACGGTACCGATGTTGGATAGCCCGCCGAGATAGTCGACCGATGAAAACGGACATTCCACGAGGTGGCTGGATGATTGCTTCACTTTTAATGTCAATATTGACTGAATAGTCTAGCCGCACCGGAGTAATTTCCGGATGCAGCAACAGCCATTCATGAATGGTAGAGAAATAGCCTGTAATTATTCTGTGTACATGCCGGATGGATCATTACTGGCAATCAGGAAAGCAATCGCCAAATTCCATTGCAAATCGATTCAACGCCATTTCCCGGTTTTGGATCTGCATTGTCTATTTTCCCCGCCCATTCGATTTTCAAATTGACTCGCGATTGGCATTTCCGCCACTTCCGCGCCTTTCGAAAAACGTCTGCTTACGGTTCACTGCTTACGCGCTTCCCGGACTCCATGAATATCCAGGAAATGCCGATGCCTCCCATCCACGAGACATCGCGCTTGAGCAGAGGGCTATCCCTGAACGCCGAACCACCCAGGTAATCGCCACGCAGAAATCCACCGACCCAAAAATCCCTGAAGCGCCTGGTCAGAGTAAAGGTGGCCTGAAAGCCACCGTAACCGCTGCTCGCATCCCAGGCAGGTCGACCAGGAGCGGCTTGGCTCGGGGTCACGCCGTAGTAGTACTGGAAATAATGTTTGTCCCCGAATATCGGGCCCGTAGAGACGCTGGAATGCCAGCCGGACCACGGGTGATTGTCGCGGTCCAAAGCCAGGGTGGGGGTGAATACGGTGCCCACCCCCCTGAAATCTGGCCAGTCTACCGCCAGGACTTTGCGCACAGGCAGACGCAGGGTCGCCTTGATCCAGTCGTCACGCAGCTTGTAACTCCACTGGGGCCCGATCTCCACGGTGGGGTCCAGGTCCGGCATGCCGACGCGAGCCCGATTGTCATTGCTCTTCACCGGCACAGCGGCACCCAAGCTGATGTCCCATTCTGATCGCTCGCCCTTGTAGAACAAGCCCCGGACTTTATCCCGCTCGACCTGGAGATGCTCGCCCCGGTAAACAAAATAAGGGATGGGCAGCACATAGAGATGGCGCTCGTCCGAGCCGCGGTAATCGGGAATGGACAATACGCCGACACCCGCGCCGAGCTCCCACAAAGGAGCGTCAGCAGCCGCTCCGGACGCTGCCACCAATACAGGAAGCAAGCCAAGCACCCACTTCATTAGAGAACTGATTTGTTTGATTTCCATATTCGTACGCTTTTCCGATTCGACTCCGGCATTCCTTACCGTTGCTACGAAGGCGTGTGGCGCGTCCACCGTCGCCGTCAGTGTCGCAGATCCTTTGCGCGCGATGGAAATGCATGCTCGCCTTGCCTGCACTCGCTGAATTCACAAAGCCTCCGCTTGGCATTTCAATAACAACGCGGCCAATTCAATAGTTACAATTTATCTCATCATCATCCATAACCGCCGGAATGTTAATGTTCAGGCACGCCATGGATCGGTTCCGCTCTATCGTGAAGAGGCCTGCTCGAATTTAGCGTCGGCAGGTTTGTGAGCGACCCCATTTTCGTGAAATCCGCCAAAGGTTGCGATGAAGCCCCCCCTCTCATCTCCGCTATCGATTGCCGTTGCCATCTCTATGCTCACCGCCACGCATCCGGCAAAAGCATCCGAGCAGTTCGTGCCACTGCTGTCTTACCGCATCGGGCCATACGGCTCGCAAGGCACTTCATTTTTTGGCGGCATGATCGATTACATGAACCTGGTGAACAAGGGTGGCGGAGTCAACGGGGTAAAAATCAACTGGGAAGAATGTGAAACCGAAGGAAACCCTGCACGTGGTGTCGAGTGCTACGAACGGTTTAAAAGGCAGTATGGCGGCGTCGCCATCGTTGAGCCACTAACGACTGCCATCGCCTATGGCCTGCTCGACCGCGTCGGCAAGGACAAGATCCCGATGACCACCCTCGGCTATGGCCGCTCGGATGCCGCCAACGGCAAGGTTTTTCCTTACGTGTTTCCTTTGATCTCCACTTACTGGCATCAGGCCGGCGCGATGGTCGTGCACCTCGGTGAGAAAGCCGGTGGCATGGACAAGCTGAAGGGAAAGAAAATCGTTCACCTGTATCACGACTCGGCGTATGGCAAAGAACCACTGCCGGTATTTGAGGCCGAGGCCGCGAAGTGGGGATTCGAACTGATCAAGATTCCAGTGACGCTGCCAGGTAACGAGCAACAGTCGCAATGGCTGCAGATACGCCAGACCAATCCGGACTACGTAATCTTGTGGACCTACGGCGTAATGAGTGTCGTCGCACTGAAAACTGCGCAACGCAACGGTTTCCCACGCGAGAAAATCCTGGGTGTCTGGTGGGCCGGCTCAGAGGAAGATACCGAACCGGCCGGCGAAGCGGCGAAAGGTTATTCGGCAATGAGCTTTACCATGCCCGGCGATTATCCTGTGCTTGAGGAGATCCGCACGCAACTGTACAAGAACGGCAAAGGCAATCTGAAAGATATTAATCGTCTTGGTAACGTGATGTATATGCGCGGCATCGTCGCAGCGGTACTGATGGTCGAGGCGATGCGAAATGCACAGGCAAAGTTCGGCAAAGGCAAAGCCATCAGCGGGGAACAGATGCGCTGGGGATTGGAGACTTTGAACGTTGACCGTGCCCGGCAAAAAGAACTGGGTGTCGACAATCTATTCCCGCCAGTGAATACTTCATGTGATGACCACGCCGGATCGGGCTCCGCCAATGTCGTGCAGTGGGACGGCACAAAATGGGTGGCACTGTCAAAGAAATGGCTGACCGGCGACAAGGTGCTGGTGCGCAAGCTGCTCGAGGACTCCGCAGCCGCTTATGTAAAGGAACTGGGCATTGCGCCCGTATGCATGAAGTAATTGATCTGAAACTTGTGATCGATTATCCGGTATGTTCTCGATACCGCTTGCAGCAACTGCAGTCGCTGCTGCGGATCGAATTTCTGAAATATTTTTCGCTTGTGCAGAGTCTGGCAAAATTTGCCGCGACAAGCTCATGCGCCGGCTTTTTCCTTCCTCATGCTGACCTCGCGCTGCGGCAATGGAATCTCAATGCCTCGTTCGCGGAAAGTTTCGAGCAAGGCACGGTTTATTTCACTCGTCGCCGCTGAATAATCAGGCACATGCACCCACGGATTTACGCCGATTTCGACATAGAAATCGCCGAACCGGTTGATGCCATAAACCGGTACCGGATCCTGCAATACGAGAGGATGCTGACGCAGCAGTGTTTCAATTTCAAAGAAAATCGCGTCCATGTCACTTCCGTAGGAAACGCCGATCGATAAATCGAGCTGACGGATTTTTCCGTAGTTGTGCATTATTTCGCCAACGATTTTCCGATTGGGAATAATGACCTTTGAGCGATCCGGATGTCCGAGAGTCGTGCTGAAAAGAGTAATTTCCAGCACCTCCCCTTCTTCCTCACCTATCGACAGATAATCACCGACGTGGAACGGCTGAGTGAAGATGATCGTCATCCCTGCAGCGACGTTGCCCAGGATTCCCTGCATCGCCAAAGCCACGCCTGCTCCCGCCACACCAAGCCCGGCAATCAGCGGTAGCAGTTCAACGCCAAGATTTTGCAGCGCAATGATCGCAAAGAGTCCGAGAACAACCAGCTGCGCGATCCTGACCAGCAAAGAGAGCACCGGAGGCTCGAGCTTGAACCGCTCCAGTGCCTGCCCGATGATTCGGCCGGTCCAGCGACTGGCCATATAACCGAGAGCGAGTATTGCGCTCGCCACCAGCAATTTCGGCCCAAACATCAGCGCCATATCCATCGCTGTGTTTCGCATATGTTCGACCGCACGCAGTTGCTCGTCCATGAACAGCTCCTTTGCCTGAATCGCCATAAATTCTTTTCCGGTTCAGTTATTGAAAATCTTCCGACATTTCCAGAACACAAAACCCGATGCAATGTGAATCAAATCATCGGGATTTTTTCAAAATCACTGGCTCCGTCGTGCCCGCTGCCCCGCCTGGATAGTCGGAAAACCCGGCTTTTCCTCCGCATCTTTACTTTTGCGATGCGCGCAAATCAAATTTCAATTCAGACAAGCATCTTTACACAATTGAATTGTTGTCAATAATATTTCTTTAAAGAAACTTCATTTCCGTTTACAGTTCAGCCCCTGAAAGAATTCACTGTTGCACTTAATAGGCTTGCCTGCGGCAACGCTGTCTCGTCGCAAATCATTTAGCCCACTCAATGAAACAGAAACGGCAAAGAACATATTCTGAGCAACGAGGTTCCGCAACCATGGGATTTGCGATTTTTGCAATATCCATCGTTGGTGCAATTATCACGATTGTATTTTCGCTAGGTGACAACGTGAATGATTCGTTTTTGAACGGCCAGCACCGAATCGAGGACGCGTTGCAAGTGCAAGCAGGTAACTGACTCACTTCAGGATCTGTTGCACGCATCTTTGCAACCAGCCGCAATATTTAGATGTAGAATCCGAAAGAACGATACTCATTCTCATTGCGGCCAGCGTGAAGCCTCTGACCTCCCTGTTACTGCGGCAACTCGCCACCGGCGAAAGCGCCGTCATCACTCGTCTGGATGTGGATCTTGATCTGCAGAAGCGGCTGATCGCGCTCGGAATGCGCGTCGGCAAAGCGGTCAAAGTAATCCGCCGCGCTGCCTTCGGGGGACCGATCCACGTTCGGATTGGCACCACCGAGCTCATCCTCCGCGCCACTGAAGCCGCCCTGATCAGCGTCACGCCACACACCGTCAACGCCTGAAAGCACTGCCATGAAACAAGTGGCACTGCTCGGGATGCCGAACGCTGGTAAATCAACGCTGTTCAACCGGCTGACCGGCGCCCACGCGCGCGTTGGAAACTGGCCGGGAATCACGGTCGAACTGCTGGCCGCGAAGCTGCTGGTCGGTGGCCAAATGGTGCAAGTAGTTGACCTGCCCGGCATTTACGACCTGCACGGCTATTCTGAAGACGAAAAGGTGGTCACCACCTTTCTGGAAAGCCAGTCGCCCGATCTCGTCGTGATGGTGCTCAATACCTGCCAGCTGGACAGGCAGATGCATTTGCTCGGACAGCTGATCGCACTGGGAAAGCCATTGCTTGCCGTGCTGAACATGGCCGACGAAGCGCGTGCGCTCGGCATCTCGGTGGATGTGGCCGGACTCACTAGATCCCTGGGCATTCCCGTCTGCATGGTATCGGCCAAGCATGGGCAAGGCATGGAAGATCTGCAGGCACAGTTGCGGGAGGCGCTCAAGCCACGTCGCGAAAAATCGCTCGCAATGGCGACCGATGCCGCCGTCGACCTGACGTCTGCAGAGGCCGGCGACACTGCCGCCCCTCAGCTGCCCATGCCCGACATCGAAGCCGCGCTGCAGCGCCATGTCGACGTGCCGCTGCAGGCCAGCCACAGGATGACCGAACGCCTGGACACGCTGCTGCTGCATCCCTGGCTGGGCCTGCCGATCTTCTTTGGCGCGATGCTATTGCTGTTTGAAGGCGTGTTCGCTCTCGGCAAGCCGCTTCAGGACGGCATGTCCTGGTTGTTCACGGCGATGCGCGAAGGCGCACTTGAGCCAGCCTTGGCCGGCGCCCCGCCGCTGCTGCATGGATTTCTGCTGGATGGTCTCTATGCCGGCCTGGCGACAGTCGCCAGCTTCGTCCCGCTGATCGTTCTGTTTTTCCTCTTCATGAGCATCGTCGAGGACACCGGTTACCTGTCGCGCGCCGCATTTCTGATGGATGCCTTGATGGCGCGCTTCGGACTCGACGGCCGCAGCTTCGTGATGCTGCTGATGGGCTTCGGCTGCAACGTGCCGGCGCTGATGGGCACGCGCGTCATTCGCTCACGCGGCCTGCGCCTGCTGACCATGCTGGCGGTACCGTTCTCGCTTTGTTCAGCACGGCTGCAGGTGTTCGTCTTTTTCACTGCCGCGCTCTTCACTGCGGATCAGGCGCCGCTGGTGCTGTTTTCGCTCTACATGGTGAGCATTGCGACGGCACTGGGTACCGCGCTGCTGTTCCGCAAGCGCTATGTGAACCGCGACCCCTTCGTGCTCGAAATGCCGCCGTTCCGCTTCCCGACCACACGCCAGATCCTGCTGCGCGGCTGGCAGGAAGTGCGCCATTTCCTGAATCGCGCGACGCGCTTTATCGTGCTGGGCGTGGTGCTCGTCTGGCTGCTCACCAACCTGCCACCCGGTGTGGCGACCGGCGGAGAACAAAGCCTGGCCGGAATCATCGGCGGCTGGCTGGAGCCGGTGCTGCGCCCCCTCGGCATCGATCCGAAACTCACCATCGCCCTGCTGTTCGGCTTCGTTGCCAAGGAGATCGTCATCGGCTCACTGGCCGTCATTTATGGCAGTGACGGCGACCAGCTGATGCACGTCGTATCGACCCAGGTGGGCTGGATCGAGGCCTACAGTTTCATGCTGTTCACGCTGATCTACACGCCCTGTCTGTCGACTATCGCCACCATCCGCAATGAATCACGCAGCGCCTGGTTTACCGCACTGGCGGTCGGCTGGCCGCTGGCCATGGCCTGGGTCCTGAGCTTTGCGTTCTACCAGATCGCGACCTTCCTGTATCGCTGAAACCTGAGGGACGACAGCCCGCGCTGTCGGCCTCACGCTTGACCACCCCCATCAAAATAATTGCCTAATGGCAGCAATTTTTTCTTGTGAATGATAATAATTCGCGTTTACAATTCCCCCACTTCAATTAAGGCATTGCAAACAAAGGATCACAAGAAATGCGCAGCCCAAAGTTTCCCGCGAAATTTTCCCCGAAGTTGCCCGCAAAGTTTCGCGTCATTGGCGCCCTTTTAACCGTCCTCGCCCAAGCCCCTGCGCAAGCCGGTGAAGGTACTTTCGGCTGGATCTATACGCTGGACCTGCAACCCAAAGGCACGCTGGAATTCGAGCAAAGGCTGCAACTGAATCGTGGTCAGGCGGGCGGCAAATTCGATCTTTGGCAAGCCAGGACCGAACTCGAGTACGGCGTCAGCGAAAACCTGCAGATCGCCGGCTACCTGAACAGCAGCTATGTGAGCGCGAACCAGAACTACCCCGACGGGTCGACCGCGGGCTGGCTCGTCCCCGGCTCGGCAGGCAATGCTCCGTACAGCCGCGCGCGCATGGATGGCGTGTCGCTGGAAGCGATCTGGCGCCTCAGCAACCCGGTCGTCGAGCCGATCGGCGTCGGCCTGTATGGCGAGGTCACCACCGGCCAGGTCAAGGACGAGATCGAAGGTCGCCTGCTGTTGCAGTCGAACTTCCTCGACGACCGGCTGGTGCTGGCCTCCAACCTGCAGTTTGCGATGGAAAAGGTCAAATTCGATCCTGCCGACGTTACGCATGAAAGCATGATCGACCTGCTGGTCGGCATGACCTACCGCATCGCCAACAACTGGACTGCCGGTCTCGAATACCGTTTCCATAATGATTTCGATGGCTATCGTTTCAATACCCAAACGCAGCGCGCGCACTTCTTCGGTCCAAACGTCCACTACGCAACCAAGGACTGGTGGGTGACCGCCGCCTGGCGTTATCAGCCGAATGGCTACAGCAGCTGCTGGACACCCGGCGCCAACGAATGCTCGAACGGCCGCGTGTGGGACAGTCACTCGAAAAACGAATTCATCGTCAAATTCGGTTTCCCGCTCTGATCACTGATACGACCGAGACTCGCCATGAAATGGACTCCCTCTCCCGCGCTGCTGTTCCTGCCGATCGCCGCCATCGTTGCGCCGGCACTGGCTGGCGCGCGCATTCACGTCGGCATTGAAGAGACGCAGCAACGGCTGTTCCCGGGACAGAAGCTGACGCTGTCGCCGGTGCTGCTGACGGAAGCGCAGCGCGAAAAAATGCGCGCGCTGTCGTCGGTACGCGAGCCCTTCAAGGGCGAACGCGTATGGCACACCGAGCACGGCGACTGGTTCGTCGTCGATGAAGTGGTCGGCAAGCACGAGATGGTCAAGTACGCGCTGGCCATCAACGCCAGCGGCACCATCAAGGGCATCGAGATCATGGAGTACGTCGAGTCGTACGGCTATGAAGTGGGCGAAGCCGGCTGGCGCAATCAGTTCGTGGGCAAAGGCGCGGATGCGACCCTGAAGCTGAACCAGGACATCAAGAACATCTCCGGCGCCACACTGTCGTGCAAACACGTGACCGATGGTGTCAAGCGCCTGATGGTCATGTACGACCTCGCACTCAAGGGCCAGAAGTGAAATCGATGCGGCCGCTGCTCGGCACTTACGTCAGCATTGAGGCGACGCATGCTGAGCCGCGCATTGCCAGCGCCGCTGTTGATGCCGCATTCGATGCCATCGAGACTGTGCAGCGGCTGATGTCTGCGTTTGACGAAAGCTCCGATATCGGCCGCATCAATGCACGCGCGCACCTTGAAGCCGTGGCCGTGCATCATTGGACCGCCGATGTGCTGCGCCTGTCACAGACGCTCCATCATGACAGCGAGGGCCTGTTCGACTGCGGCATCGCGCCGCATCTGGCCCGCTGGGACATGCTGCCACCCGACACGACCGCCTGCCCGGACTCCTCCGTCGCCCACCTGAGTATCGATGAAGCCGGGTACGTGTCGAGTTCCCGGCCGGTTCGCCTCGATCTCGGCGGCATAGCCAAGGGCTACGCGGCCGACCGGGCCGCCGAAGCCGCCCTCGCCGCCGGTGCCGCTGGCGTCGTGGTCAACGCCGGCGGTGACTTGCGCATAGCAGGCACGGCCGAAGAAGTCATTCACTTGCGCCATCCTTCCCAGCCGAACCGGGTGTGCGAGGCCGGCGTGCTGAGCGACGGCGCAATCGCCACCTCGGGCACGTATTTTTCGAAACGGCAGCATCCATCCGGATGGGTATCGGCGCTCGTCAATCCCCTGAACGGACAAGCCTTGCTCGACGAGGCCAGTTATTCCGTCATTGCGCCGCGTTGCGCACTGGCCGATGCGCTGACCAAAGTTCTGGCGCTGTCGCGCAATCCTTATCATCCCTGCCTGCAGCGCCATGGCGCGCAGGCCCTGATCATCCAGCCAACATGAACGATCAAGCAATTCGCCGCGCCGGCCGACTGCCAGGGTGGCAACGTGTGCCGACCTATCTCGTGTTCGCCATCTGCGCGCTATCGGGACTGCTGTTCTTCCTGCGGCATGACCTGTACCTCGATATCCCCGGCATCGCGACACACAGCTATCTCGTCGTGCACGGCACAAGCGCGGCGTTCGCTTTGCTCGCCATCGGCGCCGTCTTGCCCGGCCACCTGCGCGTCGCCTGGCTTGCGCGACGCAATCGTCTTTCCGGCATGGTGATGCTGCTAGTGATGGGCCTGCTGATGCTGTCCGGCCTGATGCTCTATTACGGCAGTGAGGAAATGCGCGACGCCGCGGTACTGACGCACTGGATCGTTGCAGTTGCCGCCATCGCCGCCTTGCCGCTGCACCTGATACTGGGACGCCGCAAGTCAGCACCTGCGCACGGTGCCCAGCCTGCAGGGAGAGTCCCCATGCCGGCCAGAGCCAGGCCCGCGCCCTGATCGTTTCACCGGGCAGTGTAAAAACCATCGGTGCGGCATCCGAGACTCGAATAAACTTCACATCAAGCCAGCGAGCGGTAAAAGAGCGCTGCCATGAAATGGCCGGTCAGATTCTGGCCAGATTCATCAACGATGCGCGCGCAACGATGACCACCAACACGGAAAAAAAACTTCGCATCCTATTCACCAACAACAAGTTGGGCGCACGTGCTGGCAGTGAACTGGTCGTGCTCGACCTGGCCACCGAGTTTCGGCGGCGCGGACATTTTCCTGTCGCCTACAGCAGTGTTCACGGCCGGGTCGCCGACGAATTGCGGAAGGCCTGTATTCCCGTCGTGTCCGATCTGAGCAAGCTGGGCGAGCCGCCGGACATCATTCACGGCCAGCACCACATCGAAGCGATGACGGCCATGCTGCACTTCCCCGATACGCCTGCAATTTATGCATGCCTCGGATGGCTGCCGTGGCAAGAAAGCCCGCCAAAGTTTTCCAATATCCGCAAATACATTGCCGTTGGCGAACTGACGCGCGAGTCGATCGTCACCTCGTGCGCCATTCCCCGGGACGAGATCGCGATCATTCCGAATTTCGTCAATCTGAAAAAATTCAGAATCAAAAAAGCGCTCGCGAAAAAACCGCGATCTGCAGCGATTTTCGATAACACCGTCACGGCGCACAGCGGATACGCGCAAACCGTGCGAATGGCCTGTCAACGCGCCAACATCCCGCGGGTCGACATCATCGGCATCGCTTCAGGCAACGCTGCCGACAACCCCGAAGACCTGCTGGGCAACTACGACATCGTCTTCGCCGTAGGCCGGTCCGCGCTGGAGGCCATGTGCGTGGGCTGCGCAGTGATTGTCGCGAATCCGATGGGTGCGCAAGGAATGATCGTGCCCGAGAATGTCGACGCAATTTTCGGACGGATCGGCCTTTCTTCTCTGGAGAGCGACCGGCTGAACGCCAAATTCCTGCATGGTGAAATCCTGAAATTTGCGCCAGAACGCGCCTGGGAAGTCACGCGTCGGATCAGGGATAAAGTCGACCTGAAAACCGCGGCAGACCGCTACGAAACGATTTATCGCGACGCGATTGCTGACTGGAACAGCAGCCCCCCTGCTGCCGAGACGGTCGGCGAACAGTTTCGGGAAATAGCGCGGTATATCACTTCACTGAAGCCCCTGATCCAGGAAGAGCGGCTGAAGCAGGAAATCCTGCAACGCCACTCCATGATCAGCACTTTGAAAAATCACGGGATCTCCTTTCGCACATCACGATAAAGCCGCGCGTTGAGATCCCGCTGAAAACGCCGGCGCGAATTTCCCGGCGAGCTTGCGCGCAATACCGCCGCCCTTAAAGCCTGTCTCGTTAGGTCGGTGGCAAGGCGGCAGTCCTGCCGACAGTACAGACCTGCGACCATGGACCGCCAACGCCGCCAGCGGCCTAACGAGACAGGCGCTTACTCGATCGTCAGCAAGGGCAACCAGTTTGAGCCCGGATCGGCTTCAAAAAAGTCTGTCGCCTTCAGCGGACGCTGTCGCTCCTCGAGCGGCAAGATGTCCGGCGCGATGAAAGGTGCCATGTCAACTTCATACAGTCGGCCGACCAGCCGGTCACCTTCGCGCTGCAGCTTGTAGTACAAGCCATTGAACGGATTCACATGCAGGTCATGGGTACGGGTGCGCATGAACATCAAGGCATACTCCAGCGGCAGCAAGTCGCTGTCGCTGACCAGCGCTTCCTCGTTCTTTACCGGGAACCAGCACAGTCGCTGCACCGGACCGGTCAGGCACGAGAAAGGACGCATCGCAAGAAAATATTCCTGCATCGTGTCGCCCATGACGACCTCGAAGCGACTGCGTCCGTTGCCGGCATCGGCGAAATGCACAAGCCCTATCTGGTGACGCTCGCCAGCTGCATTCGACAGAATAATCTTGCGTTCACCGGTTAGCGTCGCCGCGCTAGCTGACAATGCCGTCCCCAGGCAGATCAGTGTAACCAGCCTGCGAGCCCAGCGCGCCGGCTGGCATGACCACGAGCGCCTCATCAACTTCTCCTCATTGTTATTCCAGGCAAATCCACGGCGCGCATGAACCTTCCTCTGAACCTCCGGGATTTTTTTGAGAATACACGATAAATTTATACCGATACACGCTCGTCCGCCGGCTGCTTTCGGTGCGCGGGACTCCGCTGTGTAGAATGAAGAACCTCAACCTCACGGGAGCATCCATGAGCAAAGCTGCCCTTCTTGCCGCCTGCCTTGCATTGATGCCGTTCGCGGCGATGGCCGACGACGATCGTGTCGTGCCGGCGCACGAAGAACCGCGCCATGTACCCAAGCTCACCAACGACTGGGTGCGCGTCATCGACGTGGAGATCCCCGAGGGAGAGCGCGCGCTGTTTCATGCGCATGCACTCGACTATCCCTATCTGATGGTCACCAGCGTCACGCTCAGAAATCAGCTATACGGAAAAGAACAAAAGGACATGCCGATCACCCGCGGCCAGGTCGGCTACTACAGCGCCACCACCCAGGGTCCGTACACGCATCGCTTCATCAATCTCGGGCCGGGAACCTTCCGCGCGATCGGCATCGAGTTGCTGCGATCTGCGCCGGGCCATCGCGCCAACGCAGCGGCAATGCCGTCACAGCCCGGACTGGTCACGGCGCTCGACAATGAGCGCGTCCGCGCATACCGGATTGTGCTGCAGCCGGGACAATCACTGGGTCCGCTCACGATCGTCGGCCCCAGTCTCCGCGTCGCACTGACCGACGGCACCATTGCCGACCAGGCTTCCGGAGCCGATGCGGTCGAGACCACCGTGAAGCCGGCGCAGTTTTCTTTCAGCGAGACCTCGCGGACAAGCACGCTCACCAACCGCGGCAACCAGCCCGTGGAACTGGTGGAATTCGAATTCAAATAATGGCGGCGGCAATATCGCCGCCGTCAACACCGAGATCAGTCGCCGGAGCGTTGGCCATCCCGGCCACCGCCTCGCGAATTGTCTGCCTGCGATCTCCTGACCGATTTTGGCGAACACCCGTGATGCAAGGTGATTTACTGAATTTTCTTGCATGAATTAGAATGCGACGACTTTTTCAGTCGCCTTCCTGCAAGAGCCGCACCTATTTTCGGATATTGATCTTGCAATATCCGCGTAGCGCCTCTGGCAACACACCATGGCAATAATAAAATCATCGCTTGAGTTTTTTAAAAAACTTTTCCCAGGATGGCTTGGTTTCGCATTGTTGTATGCGCTGTTCCTGTCATTGCCTGATGCAATTCTCTTCGTCCAGAACGGAAATATTCCGCCGCTCAGAACCTATCTGCTGACCGCGATTTTTGCATCATGCGCTCCCTTTATCTGGCCTTACATCGTCGGCCGGATCTTTCTGGTCACGCTGGTGGTCGTCGCGTTCTCGGCGCTGATTTACCGGCAATATTTTGGGGTGTTCTACTCGCCGCCTGATGTCTGGGCATTGTTTGCCGAGTTTCACGATGTAATGCTGGGCCTGCTGGATTTGCCAAAATCAGCGGTATTGGCAATCGTTGTGCTCGGACTGATCCTTTTGTCGATCTTCAAGATACGGCCGGCTTTCCCCAGACACCGGCAGTTGACCCCGATATTGCTGATCGCTGCCTTGGTTGCCTGTCTTTATCCGTTCGTAAAAATACTGACTACAAGAGAGCACTACGTTTTCCGGTATTTTCCGGACAACAGATATTCAGCGTTCTCCGCCGGCTTCAACTCCTTTTTCTGGGCTGCCGAAAGACAGATCCCGGCGAAATTCCTGCGCAAGGAACGCAGGGACAATAATGTTTCGAAATATTCGGTTATTGACCGCGGCGCGCCGAAACAAACGCCCTCCATTATTGTCCTGCTCGGCGAGAGCATCAATCCGGCGCGCATGAGTATTTTCGGGCATACGCGTGCCACTACGCCAGGGCTGGAAAATTTATTAAAAAAATATAACGGTGCCGCTACCCTCGCGCTGTCAAGCGCCACCGCAACCCGGGTTTCCATTCCCATGTTCATCAACGTGGTAAGAGAGCCGAATAATTTTTCCGCGTACAGAACCAAAGATTTCAACTTATTCAAGCTGGCCAAGCAACGCGGCTACCGTACCTACTTCATTTCCACGCAGGAGATGATCGGATTCAGCAGCGAGGTCGGATTACCGTATATCGACGTATGGCATGACAAGCTGACGAGCGACGGCATTGATTTTGACGATGAAGGCACCGCAGATTTTGCCGCGCGGATGATGAAAGAAAAAAATCAACCGCTGTTTGCGATTGTTAATACACGTGTTGCACATGCACCGTACCTGAACTACATCCCTGAAAAATATCGGAATTATTCGCGCCAGCCCGGCCTGGATAGTCTGGCTTTGCGCCAGGCGGAATATGACGACGCGATCGCCTATTTCGACAAAATATCCACCAGAACACTGGAAAGTATTTTAAGTACCGTCCGTGGCCCGGTCGTCGTGATGCTGATATCGGACCATGGCGAACGCCTCGGAGAAAATAATGGCGGCTTCGGCCACGTGGTGTTGTCGCTCGATGTGGCGAAGATTCCTTTCCTGTATTTCTCCCGCGACTTTCCAATGAAACCGGGGATGGAACGCGGCAGCCCGCATACGCATTACGACATCGGCCGGCTGATCGGAAAAATCCTCGGCTATGAACTGGTGAATGCGAACGATGACGGCACGCGCTACCTGAATGGTGGCGACCTTTCCGGCGAAGCCGGCTCGATCAAATACCATCCTGACAGCATCGACTTCCGCTACGACAGGCCGGATCAGCCGAAGATTCGTACCAGCACTCGCGCTGACCATTAATCAGGCGGGCAGCGAAGGGGCCAGCTGATCGTCTTGCGGCTTAAGAGCCTGTCCCGTTAGGCCGATGGCAAGTCGGCCTTCCCGCAGATAGTACCGACCAACGACCAGCGACTGCCAACGCCGCCAGCCGCCTGACGGGACAGGCACGAAGACCAGGGAATCGTCCCGATTAATTAAAGCCCTTTTTCTGCTGGCCTCGCTGATATTGGAATGCTGCAAGAAACCAGTTTTCCCCCATAAAAGGTTCACTATTAATTAGCCTGACGAATGCGGCCATGACTTGCCAGACTCGTAGATTTCCTTTAAAAGCAATAAAAAAGTCAGAATAATAAACATTCATGCCGCTGAAGATAAGAACCTGGTCACTTATCGCTGTGTCTTCGGCGCTGCTGCCGCTGATTATTCTTTTCATTTTCACGCTGCTGCATATTGCACGAAAAGAACAGGCGCTTGTCGAAGCGGAGCTCCAATATCGCGCCAGTCAGATCGTTCAAATCACCAATGAACGTCTGGCGGTCGCCGTACAGGCATTGCAAGTGCTCAGCAACTCTCCCAGTGCACGCAATGGCGACTGGCCGGCCTTGTATGAACACGCGCGCAGACTGGTCGACACCAGCGCGGGCTACGTCGCTGTCACGCTGGCCGATGATGCAGGCAATTTGCTGTTCGTAACCAGCCTGCCTTACGGCGACAAGACCTTCAAGGCGCGCTACCCGCATCTCGTTCATGAGGTCCTTGATACCGGCCGACCGAATGTATCCGGCCCGTTTACCGTGCCGATTGCCGAAGGCCACCGCATCGCCATTTCAGTGCCGGTCGTGCGTGGCGACAGGATTAAGCACGTGTTGCGCATGATCCTGTCGACTGACTCGATCAGCGAAATAATCCGCCGACAGCATCTTCCCGATCGCTGGCTGGCGGCGATTGCAGACAGAGAAGGAATCCTGATCGCCCGCTCCACTGCTGAAAAAGAATATGTCGGCAAGCTGGCCAGCACTTCGTTTATTGCCGCCATCGACCGCAAGAACGAGAAAATTTTCAAAGGCATCTCCCTCGAAGGCGCGCCCATTACTTCGGTGGTCCATCCGATCTTCAGCGGCGACTGGTACGTGGGAATCGCCGTTCCCGATAGCGTGTTGGAAAGCCAGTATCGGCACACGCTGCTGATCCTGTTGGTGATGAGCGTGTGCGCTGCCGCTCTCGGCATTGGCGCCACATTCATCGGCACCGGCTTCATGGAGAATCAGGCCCGCAAACTCGAGGGTGCAGTCGGCGCGCGCAGCGCGGGCAAGGTGACCTCCCTGATCTCGCTCGGCATCGCCGAATTTTCGGATATCTACCGAAGCTTCTGTCGTGTCATCGAGAACGAAGAAAAAATTGAAAGCCATCTGAAACAAGTCACGTCTGAAAAAGACGAGATGAATGACCTGTATGAACACGCACCCTGCGGCTATCATTCGCTCGACGCCAACGGATGCGTCGTGCGCATTAATCAGACCGAGCTGGACTGGCTCGGAAAATCCCGCAGCGAAGTGATCGGTCAGCCATTCAAAAAATTTATTACCGACCCGGGGAAGGCCTTGTTCGACGAGATGTTCCCCCACTTCCTCGCGCAGGGTCACATCAGGGACCTGGAGTTTCGCCTGATTTGCGCGGACGGTTCGACTCGACCGGTGCTGGTCAACGCCACACTGATTCGCGATGACACTGGCAAGGCGATCATGAGCCGGAGCATCGTGTTTGACATCACCACGCGCAAAAAGCTGGAACAAAAGCTGGAAGAGCTTTCCAACAATGACTCACTGACCGGGCTGTGCAATCGCCGACATTTTTATGAGCTGGCAACGCGGGAAATCGAACGCTCGCAACGACTTCAATCGCCGCTGGCACTGGCCATTCTGGATGTCGATCATTTCAAGCGAGTCAATGATCAGTTCGGCCACGCACTCGGCGACAAGCTGCTGGCTGCGCTCGGAAAAACTCTGAAGGACAAATTGCGGTCGATCGATCTCGTCGCCCGAGTCGGCGGCGAGGAGTTTGCGATTCTGATGCCGCACACGACCCTCAGCAGCGCCCTGCCGGTGCTGAATCGCTTGCGCGAGGATATGGCTGCGATCTCCATCACGACTGAGCAAGGCCATTCAGCAGGATTCACCGTATCGATTGGCGTCACTGCCCGGCAAATCAATGAAGTGGATATCGACGCCATCCTGTCGCGCGCCGACAAGGCGCTGTATGAAGCAAAAGGACTTGGCAGAAATCGCGTCTGCGACGGTTGATCGCCATCGGCGCTAGCGCCGCGCGGAAGGGGCCTGTTTCACGGGCGGGTTCAACGCAAGCAAACGCACAACCTCTGCATCCTCCACCTGAGCGAAGTCGCGATAAAACTGGCCCACGCCCCTGAAATCCGACGGAGTATGCAGGCAGACAAAGACATCGACCAGCGGCGCAATCGCCGCCACAGCTTCGTCGGATGCCACCGGAACTGCGCAGACGAGCTTGGCAGGCAACTGCCGGCGAATTTCCTGAATGGCCGAGCGCATGGTCGCACCGGTCGCAAGGCCGTCGTCAACGACGATGACCGTTCTTCCCCTCCTATCGATCGCCGGCCGGACGGCAGAATACATCGCGCGACGACGTCGGATCAGCGCCAGTTGGCGCTCGGATTCGGATGCCAGAAAGGCGTCGTCCGCACCGCCCTGCCGTGCATGGTCGGCAACGAACACCGTGCCCGATTCGCCGACCGAGCCCACCGCGAATTCCGGACTAAAAGGCGCGCCGATCTTCCTGACCAGCACGACGTCCAGATCACCGTGGAGCTCATCGGCAATCACCCGCGCCAGCGGAACGCCGCCACGCGGAATCGCCAGTACCAGCGGACGGGGCCCGGTGATATTTCTCAGGCGCTGCGCCAGCTGTCGCGCCGCATCTTCACGGTCGTCAAAACGCATGATCGGGCTACCGATGGTTGGTTGTGCTTTGACCGGTCCGGCGATTCGCCAATCCGGCAGAACTGAGCGATGAGAATCTCAGGCCGCCACTGCGGATTCCATTCCGAAATACACGTCATCGCCACGCACGAAGCTCGGCACCGGCACCAGACCGTCGCCGACGCAGGGGCCGTCGACGCAACGACCATCGCTGAAATTGAAAAACGCCGTGTGGTGCGCGCACATGATCAGTCCATCAAGCGTCACGAAGGTCTGCGGTTCGTAATTCAGCGGCAGCGAGAAATGCGGGCAAAAATTCAGATACGACCAGACATGCTCGCCATCGCGCAGCAACAGCAGCCGGAAATTTTCGCGGCCGTCGCCGAACGCGACTTCCCGGCCGCTGCCGTCGGGAATCTCCGCCAGCGCGCATAAACGGGTACCGGCATCGGGCCGGTCCGGATGATCCTGCCAGTTCAACTGAATGCCTCCATCGACGCGCCGTTGGCCGGTGCGCCCAGCGTCCACGCCCATGGACGAATCTCGACCGACTGGAATACGCCGGCCTGGGAATACGGGTCATCGGCCACGAACTCGGACACCGTCGCGATATCGCAGGCCTCGACCACCAGCAACGTACCATTCATCGTGTCACCGCGCGTGGTCAGCGTCGGGCCGCCGAGATGCACCTTCACCGGGTGATGCGGGTTGCGCAGGTAAGCGCGGTGAATCGGCCTGACTTCGGTCCTGACTTGCAGCATGCCGGGCTTGTCGGTCGCCAGTACCAGAAAGAACATGGGCGTCTCCTCAGGCCTCAGGTTCCAGCACGAAATCGTAAGCGACCTTCCATTCGTCGCCATCCTTTTCGTAATCGACCACCAGCGAATTTTTCACGCCGAACACCGCATCCGATTCGAGATAGGCGTCGCCTTCGGTGAATAGCTGCGTGACGACCGGCTTGTAGCCCGGTGCCGACACGATGAAATGAAGATGCGCCGGTCGGAACGGATGTCGTCCCAGCTTGTCCAGCAGCTGGCCGACCGGACCGTCGCCCGGTATCGAATATGACACCGGCTTGAGCGTGCGGAAGCGATAGCTGCCGTCTGCCGCCGACGCGACCTTGCCGCACAGATGATATTCGGGCGCCGCGGCGTCCTGGACGTGATACAGGCCGTTCGGCGCGGTCTGCCAGACATCCAGCACCGCATTGCCGAGCGGCTGGCCGTCGGTGCCGCGCACCGTGCCGCTGACCATCACGCCCGGCCCTTCGCCCGGCGCAAGATCGGCGCCGGTATGCTGCTGCGGCGCCCCCTCGACGTAGAACGGCCCGAGCACGCTCGACTCGGTAGCGCCGGCCGGCTTGCGGTTGTTGATGGCATCCACCAGCATCGACACGCCAAGGGTGTCGGACAGCAGAATGTATTCCTGCCGCTCGCCGTCGCAGATCTGGCCGGTACGGGTCAGGAACTGGATCGCGGCAAACCATTCGGCCGGTGTCGGCTCCACATCGCGAACGAACGCATGCAGGTGCCGGATCATGGCACTCATCACCTGTTTCAGGCGCGGGTCGTCACAGCCGTCAAGGCGCGCGAGTACAGCGTCGGTCAGATTGTCTTCGGTCAGGTTACGCATGAGGGGATGTCACTTTCAGGTAGCGATGCGTCGGGAAGAGCGACCAGCCGTAGCGCCGATGCAGCGCGCCCCACAGCCCGTCGCGGAAGAACAAGGTGACCAGGATCGCGATCGCACCCAGCCCCACCAGATACCAGCTGCCGTAATCGCTGAAGAACTTGTTCAGCAGCCAGAACAGCAGCGCACCGACGATCGGGCCTTCAATGCGGCCAATGCCGCCGATCACGACCATGAAGATCGCGAACGCCGTCCAGTTCACCGAGAACGCCGCATCCGGAGAAATGCGCAGGTTGCTGACGAAGTACAGCGCGCCGGCCAGACCGGCACCGCCGGCGGCGATCAGGTAAACCGCCAACTTCATGCGCCGCACGTCGATACCCTGCGACGACGCCGCGATTTCATTGTCGCGGATAGCCAGCAGCGCCAGGCCGCGCTTGGAACGCAGGAACAGGTAGACACCGGCAATCACCGCCACCACGCAGGCCAGCGCAATCCCGTAGGTAGTCGCCTCGCGCACCGCCTTCTCGATCTCGCGCAGCGCAATCAGCGAGGTGCCGGAACCGCCGCCCACCCAGTGCAGGTTCGCAAACGACAGGCGAAACACTTCGGCGATCACCCAGGTGCCGATCGCGAAGTAGCCGCCCTGCAGCCGGAACGCAATGAACGACACCGGCCACGCCACCAGCGCCGTCGCCGCGGCCGCGATCGGAATCGCGACGAACGGATTGACGCCGGCCTCGTTGCCGAGGATGAGCATGATGTAACCGCCGAAGCCGAAGAAGGCTTGCTGGCCGATGCTGACCATGCCGCCGTAGCCGGCCAGCAGGTTCCACATCATCGCGAACAGGAAGTAGCAGCTGATCTCGACCACTT
>JACCDQ011003890.1_pt1 | contig 36209 bp, 41 predicted proteins | sample 7446031 | NCBI WGS metagenome assembly JACCDQ01 (sample SAMN15323442, study PRJNA562643) | freshwater metagenome | isolation source: river surface water | place: USA:Blue River Watershed | collected 2017-08-17 | reverse complement strand
GTTCTTGGGGTCGTACTACTTGGGGTGCAGGTTCTGTTACTCCATATACCACCTTCCAGAGAGATTGGTGGTTTGACAACTTTGATAACGATTTAGTTATGAACATCCGTAATGGAGCAATATATTATTGGGCGTTTGACGGCGCGTTTACGACTAGAGCTGTTTTGCTATCTAGCTTAGCTGGAGCCGCCGATGTGCCTACTGAAGCTATGCAAATTATGGTGTCTCAGGGCGATAAACATTTGTTAGCGTTTGGTGCAACCCCTTACGGTGGTGGTGACTTTGACCCTCTTTTAATTCGCTGGTCTAGTCAAGACGCCCCAGAAATGTGGACCCCGTTAGTAACAAATTCCGCTGGATTTTTGAGAGTTCCTCGCGGTTCAAGGATTGTTCGCGCTATCCCAACACGTCAAGAAACTATTGTGTTTACTGATGCGTCTATGTATTCATTGCAGTTCTTAGGCACTGCTGATGTGTTTGGTTTACAAGAACTTTCTGACAATATTTCTATCGCGGGCCCTCGCTCTGCGGTATCAGTAAACAACGTTGTGTATTGGATGGGTACGGATAAGTTCTATGCTTACTCAGGCCGTGTAGAAACATTACCTTGCACATTACGTAACCACGTGTTTAACAACCTTAACTATGACCAGCTAGACCAGATTGTTTGTGGTACTAACGAAGGCTGGCATGAGATTTGGTGGTTCTACCCAACTGAAAATAGCAACACTAACGATGCCTACGTTGTGTATAACTACTTAGAGCGAGTTTGGTACTACGGTACTATGGAACGCACGGCTTGGAACGATAGCCCACTACGCCAATACCCACAAGCAGTATCGGGTGCTTATGTTTATGACCATGAGCGTGGTACTAATGACGACACTTTGCCAATGACTGCATACATTGTATCTTCTGATTTTGATATTACAGAGGGTGACCACTTTATGTTGATGTACCGTATTATTCCTGACTTAGATTTTTCAGGCTCTACTGCGGCGTCTCCAGAAGCTACTATGATTATTAAGCCGCACTATACTCCAGGTGCTCCATACAGCACTAGCCAGACAGGTCGTGTTATACAAACTACTGTGGACCAATACACCCAGCAAGTGTATATCCGAGCTAGAGCACGTCAAATGGGGTTCAAGATTCAATCTGCGGGGCTCGATACCCAATGGCAATTAGGTAGCCCTCGTCTCGATGCGCGTGTGGATGGTAAACGATGACGTCTACCCCAATAATAAAGAACTTTACCGCTCCGTCGTTACCGTTAGCACCAATACAGTATGACCAAGGGCAGCAAAATCAGCAGAATAACGTACTGCGTCTTTATTTTAATTTATTAGAAAACTATATAAACACTTTAACTGCCCTACTAAATAATGGTGGGCAGTTTGGCGTACTTAGTGCAGATGAGTTTATTGGTGGTACTTTTGACGGCACAGAAGTAAATGCTACTTATGGGCGCTTTGATAACTTTAATGGCGCTGCTGGAACATTTGATGCCTTACTTACAAAGAGTATTGTCGGCACTAACATCATGGGCGAAGAGTTCTATGGTGGCAGATTCTATGGGGATGGGCGTTTTCTTCAGCTACCCTATAACCAGATTATTAGTACCTCTAGTCAGACAGCAGCCGCATTAGACCAAGCTTATGCAGTTACTTACACTTCAACAGACTTCCCAGACGGTATTTCTGTAGTAAGTAATTCAAGGATTACGTTTGCCAAGCAAGGTATTTATTTACTTACATATAGCATTCAGTTTGAAAACGACAACAATACAACAGAAACAGTAGATATTTGGCTACGCTATGAAGGCACTGACGTAGCAAACTCTAATAGTCGTTTTTCACTACCTCCAAGAAAAAGCGTTGGGGTGCCTTCTACATTAATTGCTGTAACACCTATTATGGTTGACATCACAGCCGACGGTGATTATGTAGAGATTATGTGGCATCCATCTGATTTGGCGGTAACACTTGAAAACTACCCAGCGGTTTCTTATTCTGCAGGGGTTACGCCAGCTATTCCAGCTACACCATCTGTAATTCTTACAGTGCAGCATATTTCATCTCAATTCCCACCAGTACAGCGAGTAGCTCCGGCACCTGTATTTGGCTTCGGCGAAATTGGAAACGTCATTGTATCTACTAATCGAACATGATAACATTCAACATAATCAACCCAGCGGGGCAAAAATGAGCCTACAATTAGCAGCACAACACCTAGAATCTAAAGGGCGCGGCCGAGATAAGAAGCTTGTGCACGTATCGCCACGCGAACTCCAAGGATTGCAAGCGCTTGCTAAAGCAAAAGGCGGCTCGTTAACAACAAACCCTGACACTGGTTTACCAGAAGCTGGATTCCTAGAAGACATTTTGCCTATGCTAGCCATGGGCGCAGCCACTTATTTCACTGCTGGCGCAGCTACTCCAATGCTTATGAGTGCTGGTTTAGGCTCAACATCTGCAGGTATCTTGGCTGGTGCTGGTGCCGGTGCTCTTATTGGTGGTGGTTCTGCTGCTTTGACAGGCGGTGATGTAGGCAAATCTGCCCTAACTGGTGGTATTGGCGGTGCTCTTAGTGGCGCCTTAGGTGCTTATGGCGGTGGAGCAGAACCAGTCACAGGCACTGGTATAAACCCTAATGCAGGTGTAAGTTCAGGTGTTGGTGTTGACCCTAACGCTGGCTTAACGCAATCTACCCAAGTTGGTACACAGGCATTAAACCTAAATCCACAGACAGGCTCAGTAATTGACCCATTGGCTGGAATTCAGCCTCAGTCTGGCGGTGCTGGCGTACCTGCAAGCTACGGCGTATCAAACACAACTCCAGTTCAAGCTACAACATACGGTGCCAGAGAAACCGCTGGTTCCATATTAAATCAACCACAAGCCTCTTACTCATTAGCCCCACAAGCCCCAGCAGCACCTGCTGCCCCAGCGGCACAAGCTCCAACGGCTGATAAAGGCTTCTTTGGTGACATGAGCACGGCGGGTAAAGTTGGCACTGTTCTTGGTGGTACTGCATTGTTGTCTGCTCTTTCAAATAAAGACATACCAACTACTGAAGAAGAAAAAAGTCGTTTAGCACGTATTTCACCTAACTTCCGCGCACAAGGACCTGTACAGCCTAATCCATATTATAGACCTGTGTATGCTGCAGGCGGTGGCGGTATTGGCGACATTATGATGGCTCAAGGCGGTGCTTTTGATGATGAAGGTGGTGGTGATACCCCTGGTATGGCTGGTGGCGGTATTGCTTCATTAGGGGGATATTCAGATGGTGGGCGTATGCTTAAAGGTCCTGGCGATGGTATGTCTGATTCTATCCCTGCCGTTATTGGTCGTAAGCAGCCTGCTCGTTTGGCTGATGGAGAGTTTGTTGTTCCTGCGGATGTGGTTTCTCATCTCGGCAACGGTTCTACTGATGCTGGCGCTAAAAAGCTTTACTCAATGATGGATAAAGTGCGTCAAGCGCGTACTGGCAAGAAAAAACAAGCTCCAGCTATTAACCCAAATAAAGCTATGCCTGTATGAATTTAACCATCAAGCCTGTTCCAGTGAGTTCGTTTCACCAAACATGGCCTTTGGTTGAAGGATTCTTAGAAGAAGCTTTAAAATGGGGTGAAGACGATTACACAAAAGACCAAGCAAAAGCTTTACTAGCGCAAGGTAGTTGGCTATTATTGGTGGCAGTAGCTGAAGATAACGTGATACATGGCGCGGCTTCAGTGAATTTTATTAACATGCCTAACGACAGGTTAGCTTTTGTAACGGCTATCGGTGGCAAGTTGATTAGCAACAAAGATACATACGCACAGTTGTGCGAGATTTTAAAAGGTTTCGGAGCCACCAAAATCCAAGGCGCCGCTAGAGAGTCGATTGCACGTTTGTGGAGTCGCTATGGATTTAAAGAACGCTACATTATTGTAGAGGCGAAGATATGAGAAGTTATTCAAGACGCGAGCTGTATGCTCTAGGTGAAACATTAGGTGATTCCGTCACGCAGAATAAACTGGGTGGCGGTCGTATCTATGGTGGTGGTGGTGGCGGTGGCCCAACTCAAAGCACTACACAAACATCTAACATTCCAGAATACGCTAAGCCGTATGTAGAAAACATGTTGCAGTCTGGGCAAGCGCAGATTTACAACGACGATATGACGACATTCCGCCCATATCAACCATACAGCACTAACGTAGGTGACTATGTAGCTGGCTTCTCCCCTATGCAACAGCAAGCTCAGCAAGCCGCTGGGCAAATGCAAACACCTAGTCAGTTCGGTGCAGCTACTGGTTTGGCAGGCGCTGCTGGCTTAGGCCAGTTAGGTACAGCAGGACAGGCAGGTATGTATGGCTCTATGGGCGCAGGTCTTGGTGCAACTGGTATGGCTGCCGCTGCTCCAGCTTTTGGTGCTGGCGCTGACTACATGCGCGGTGTTACTGACCCTTCTAGAGTCAGTTCTTTTATGTCTCCGTACCAACAAGCTGTTACTGACGTAGCTAAACAAGCCGCAGTTCGTGAAGCACAAATTGCACAAAACCAAGCTAACTTAGGTTCAGTACGTCAAGGTACATATGGTGGTGCTCGTCAAGCGCTCGCTCAATCTGAGCGTGAGCGTAACTTGTTATCTAACCTATCTAATATCCAAGCGCAGGGTTCTCAGTCTGCCTACGATAAAGCTATTCAGCAAATGCAGTATGGCTCTAATCTTGGTTTGCAGGGTATTCAGACTGGCTTACAAGGTATTAATGCCGGCCTACAAGGCACAGCCCAAGGTCTACAAGGTGTTGGCGCACAACAAGCTGGCTACGCAGGCGCAGGTCAAGCAGCCGCTACATTAGGTGGTTTAGGTACTCAGCAACAAGCTGCTGATATTAACGCCATTAACTTGCAATCTCAGATGGGCGCTCAGCAACAACAGCTTGAGCAACAGAAGATTAACCAAGCTATTCAAGATTACGCTACAGCACAACAGTATCCATTTATGCAGTTGGGTATGATGAATGCGCTATTGCGTGGATTGCCGTTGCAGCAAACAACTACTCAGCAATATCAGGCCCAGCCAGGTATTGCCCAACAAGCTATGGGTCTAGGTTTAGGCGCAGCTGGTTTATACAAAGCATTTGGCAGTTAAGGAACTAAAATGACACCATCAATGAACATGGGTATGAAGGGTCCTCAACAAACAGGACTCGCATCTATTGCGCAACCTGCTACTCAACCGCGTGGAAAATCGCCGGATTCTATCGGCGAAATTATGGCTTTAGCTAAGAAGCTTTCTGATGGCGAGTTGTCTGACATCCTAGCAGGCAAGAGCATGGCTGTTCCACAATATGTTGCCATGACTGAAGCCATGGGTCGTCGTAGCCTACGTAATGCTGTTAAAGGCGCTCAAGCTATGGCGCAGGCTAAACAGCCTAGCATTAAAGATAAGTTCTTGATGGCAGAAACTGCCGAGATGATGCCTGAGATGCCTCAGATGGCACCACCGCAAATGATGGCCGATGGCGGTTTAGCTATGTTGCCAGCGCCTAACATGGACACAGTTGACATGGCTGGGGGCGGAATTATTGCGTTTAGTGGTGAAGATGAAAGCTTGGTAAAAGAACCCGTGTTTGGTTCTCCAGAATATAACGAAAAGTATGGTGAGCCTGGCTCATTAAAGCGCAAATTTAAGTCTATTCGTGACTACTATGCAAGCCCAAGTTCCACAGGCGACTTTGGTAGAAACGTTAGAAACACTATTAATGCCGCTGCTCCTATTGCTGGTGGTGTTGGTGTTGGCGGTAATATTATCCCTAAGACTGGCGGTATTATCACTAACGTTGCTGACAAAGCGCGTCAGCTTTTAGGCCTTGAAGGCGCATTCAACGCCGTTACTAGTGGCGGTACAACTTCTGCCGGTCCTGTTATTCCTGCAGGTGACGGAAGAGACGAAACCCCTGCAGCCCCTCCGGCTGCACCCCCTGCCAGCCCTAACGCTAATAAGGACGATAAAGGCCCAGGCAAAGGCGGTTTAACAGACCTAGGTATGCCAAGCTACGACGACTTGTTGAAGCGTCGTACTACTGACTATTTGTCTAAGTATGAAGGTTTAGAAGATAAGAAGCGCGCTAGAGTGGCTGACGTTGAGAAAGGTTTACAGAGCCAAGTTCTACTGGATGCTTCTGCTGCTCTGTTGGGTAGCCGTAACCTTGCTGAAGCCGGCGGTAAGTTTGGTACTAAAACATCTTCTACACTCGCCGCAGCCCGTGCGGAGAAAAACCAACTTGAAGACGCTGCAGACCAGTATGGCTTCAATATTGCTAAAGCTCGTGAAGCCGCTGAAAAAGGCGACATGCAACTTGCTATGCAATACGCGCAGTTAGCTAACCAGAACAAATACCAGATGGGTATGCTTGATGTTTACAACAAACGCAACGCAATCATGGGTGAAGCTGGGCAACTTGGCAAAGTGTCATTGGCACTTAATCAAGCTGAGAAGCAAGCGCTTGCTGAAGCTAAGCAAAAGTATCCTGTTATCACTAAGACTAACCAAGCTGCCTACGACATGTTTATTAAGAAACGTGCTCGTGAGTTGAAGATGGGTAATCCGCTAACTAAACAATATGCAGATTTATCTGGTGGAGACCTTGGCGGCGGTGGGTTTAATATGGTACAGTCTTTACCTAAAGGCGCATCTGCATTTGACCCTTCTGAAGGATAACTTCATCGCCTTGGGGGCAACTTAAAAATTGTGAGCCATGGCATACATACAACTTCCTAACGGTAAATATATTAAAGTCCCTGAGGGGATGTCACCTAACGAGGCGTATGAAGCCGCTCTAATAAAGTTCCCCAACTTACTTGAAGAGCCCCAACAGAAAAAAGGCCTAGGCGCTGCCCTAGGCAAAGGTTTTGAATCCACACTTGGCGCACTACGCACAGGTGTTGAAGCCACTATATCTCCTGAAGAAGCTGCCAAAAAAGGTCTAGCTCGCAGCGAGGCATTATCAGAAAAGTATGCTGACCAAACTAGCTTTGAGCAGCTAAAGAAAGCCTACGAAGAACGCGGTGTTACTGGCGCATTAGGCGAAGTAACCCGTCAAGTCCCATTAGCTATTGCTGAACAAGCGCCTAATCTGGCTACTATGTACGCCGGCGCTAAGCTTGGTGCTCGCGCCCCTATTCCTGGTGCGTATGGTAAGTTAATTGGCGCAGGTCTTGGCGCTCTAGCCCCTTCTTTATTACAACAGTTCGGTGGCAACATTGAGCGTCAGGCGCAAGAACAAAAAGGTTCTGGTCAGCCGTTAGACATTAGTCGTGGAAAAGCACTTGCCGCGGCTGCACCGCAGGCTGCCTTGGATGTGGCGTCTACATTTATCCCATTGGGCGGTAAGGTTGCAGGTAAGGTATTTGGTCCACAGGTAGAGAAGCTATTGATGCGAGGTGGTACAGAAGCCGCTGAGAAACTAGCTCAAGAATCGTTTGCCAAGACTTTAGGTAAAGGTCTTGCCGTAGGTGCCGCTGCTGAAATCCCAACAGAGATTGCACAACAGATGCTTGAGCGTGCTCAGGCTGGCTTGTCTTTAACTTCTGCTGATGCTCTTAAAGAGTATGGTGAGACTGCGTATCAAGTTGGTCTCTTAGCACCTATTGGTGGTGCAGGTCGATTTGTTGACAGGTCTGCCGCTAGAGGAGAGATTAAGGCTAAAGAGCAGGCTGAACAGACACGCCTTGCTGAAGAGCAGGCTAAAGCTGCTGAAGAGGCCAAGCTTAATAAAGAAGCCATGGACGAAATGGCTAGAATCGCGGCTGAGAATCAGCCAAAGTTTGGCTACGACGAACAACAGATTGAATCCATGCGCAGAGATATTATTTCTCAGCGCAATACGTTTACCAACGAGCTAGACCGCCTACGTGAACAAGCGCAGGGTGAGTCAGACTTGCTCAAGCTTTCTGAGATTACAGACCGTGCTCAGCAGATTCAAGAAGGTCTAAATAATTTATCGCCTGCTGCCATCGAGAAGCAGATTAAACAGAACGACGCGCAGCTTAAAGCTTTACAAAAAGAACTTAAGGTTGCACAAAAAGAAGAGAATGATGACCGTATTGCAGAGATAAATACATCTATGCAAACGATTGCAGACAAGTCTGCAGAATTAAAAGCCAGCTTACCTGCATACCAGGAAGTGGCTAAGATGCCTGACGGCGCTAAGATTAAGGAACAGATTGCCACAAAGCTAGCCGCTATTGATAAGGCGCGTGAGTCTGGAGACCTAGAAGCGCTTGGTAGATTAGTTAAACAGGTTAAAGAGCTCCAAGGCCAATACACTGGCGAACAGCCATCGTTATTTGAAACGACTAAGCAAGGGTTTGCATACCCAGAAGCTGAGCGTCGTGAGACTGCAGAAGCGCGTGCTATTGAAGAGACACGCCCTGATATGTCATTGGCAGCACAGAAGTCAGAGCAAGAGAAACGCATGGATGAAACCATGGACTTGCTACGCGAACAGCTACCTGAAGTAGCCAAGCGTGAGACTGAGAAGATTAAGGAATTGCCGTTAGCCGGTTTGCGTGGGCATATGGCTGAACTTGAAGCTAAGAAGCGCGAGTTGTTAGCGGGTAATCCTGAGTTAACTAAAGCGGTTGATGAACAAACATATCTAACTACTCTTGACGAGCAAAAGAAAAAGCTCACACCTGGGCTAAGCGCAGCAGCTAAAACGCTAGCTGGTATTGAAGATTCTATCCTTGCCACTCAGCAACGCATTGACGAAGAAGAGCTAGGCAAAAAGATTCCGTCTGGTGACAAGATTCCGCAGTCTTTGTATGAGATGCCAAAAGGTTTACCTTCCGCACAATACAACCGATTTGCAGATAAAGTTAAAGGCGTGCAGGGTAGTAGCTTAGACGAGTTGACTCAAACGCTCTTTAATATAAGTAAAGGTATTAAAGACGACATTGCAAATACCCCAGAGCTATTAAACAAAAAGATTTCTGGCTTACGCGCTATTATCGTAAAGAGTGCTTTGCGTGAAGCGTCTGCACGTCGTGCAGCCGAGGGGTTAGAGATGTTGAGTACCGACGAGGCGGTTAAAGTAGCCTCTCGTATCGACGCAAACCTCACTGAGCTAGTTAACCGTATCATCGCTTTACCTAAAAAAGAGATTATTGATGCTCTTGGTGTTGCTGTAGAACCACGCTTAATTGTGCGTGGTCGTCCTAATAAACGGGCTTACGAAAGACGTCAGCAAGAGCTAGAACAAGTTCGCGCAGACATAGTAAAAGCTGATACGCGCATCCAGCAAATTCTTAAAGGACCTTTAGGTGTAAAAGCGCAAGAGCGTTTAGCTGCCGCTCAAACTCCAGAAGAAGTTGCTGCCGCACAAAAGAGTATTTCAAGATTGCCAGACATGGCGTTTGTTGAGGAAAGAAAGCGTCAACTAACTGAACGCGAAGCTGAGCTTGAGAGAAAACTACGTGCTGACATAACAGGCGAAGGCTTAACTCCGTTTGTTGAAGAGCGTCTTGGCAAGATTACTATTGACCCACGTGACCTTAGTGAGCGCCCTCTTGCTAACTTGAAGCGTGCTCTTGATGTAATCAAAGAAGATATTGATGAAGCTATCGCTAGTGCTTCTACAGGCAGAGGTAAGCTTCAAAAAGTATCTCCGCTAGATGAAGGCAAGCTTTTACAAGAGCGTGACCCTATCAAGGGGCTTAACAAGCTGTTGCCAAAGACAAGACAGATTGATAAGTTAAAGTCAGAGCTATATAGAGCACAAAACGCAGCTACTCCTGATGCAGATTTAATTGCTGACCTTAAGCGTCAGTTGGTTGATAAAGCATCTGACAAGCGCAGCGCGGCATTGTTCCTTGAAGAGATTGATGCTCTTCGCAAGCAAGACAAAGAAATCTACGAGAAGAAGACCAAGCAAGAAGACGTTGATATGGAGCGTGTTGCTCCGTCTGGCGTTGTGCCGGCACAACGCGAATTGTTTGATGAAAAAGACTTAGAGCCGCTAGCTACTATCCGTGCTACGCCACAGAATTTCATGCGTTTCTTAGGCTCAGTAGAAGTCTATAAGATGCGTGAAAAGCTTGGCTTGCTAGAGAAGAAAGATGCTGAGATTGCCGAGCGCATGTCTAAGGCGCCTTCTTTGGCTGTTCTAAAAGCTCAACGTGAGCTAGTTAATGACCTTAACAATATTGACGAGGTAATTGCTACCTATAGATGGAATGCCGCTCAGATGTGGCAGGGACGTAGGCAGATTGCTAATGCTCTTGATGTTGCCTTAAAAGAACTTGCTACAGGCACGACACCAAAGATTGAAGAATTAAAGCGTCAGCGTAAGAAGTTTGCGTTTAAGCAATACACGCCTGAGTTTAAAAAGATAACTGACCAAATTAAAGCTCTACAAGACAGACTTTATGAAGAGAACTTTGCTAAGGTAGGGCAGATTGCGTCAGGTTTGTACGCATACGATTTAGCGGTTGAAGAGCGTATTGCATCTATTGATTACATCCAAGAGAAGATTCAAGACTTACAAGTGCGTAACGTCAATGACGAGAAGAAGGTTCTTGCCAAGATGGAACGCCAATACGCTAACCAAGGTACTCCTGCATCTAAGAAGGTAAGGGAGCAGCTTGAAAAAGCCCGTGCTGAGACAGCAGTTGCGGAAGCTAAATCCGATGTATTGTTAAAGCAAAAGGTTGCCACCAAGCGTGTTGAAGAACAGCAGTCTAAAGAAGCGCTTGCGCAATTACCTGTTATTCGCCGCTTCACTGTACAGACACGTGCCTTTACTAAGGCAGAAAACGTTAAGTCTTTACGTGCAGAAAGACGTAAGCTAGAGAAACAGCAAGAGAAACTTAACCCAGGTTCTCCTCAGCATACTAAGTTAGGGCAGCAGATTGGCGTTCTTAACGAAGAAATTGCTCGTGGTATCCAGCCATTGCTACAAACCGTTGTACAAGCTTCTGCTATTCCTGAGCCTGCTGTTAAACGTAAGGCTAAGAAAGAAGGCGTTCGCTTTGCAAAAGGCCAGACTACCGGTTATGACTACATAACTATGACTGACAAAGAGCTTGACGCCGCCCTTGGTAAGCCAAGCGAAGAGCTCCGCCCAATGAAGCCAGGCACTGGCGTAACTATTGAGAACTTAAAAGAGAAAGAAGCTGAGGCTAGAGACAAGCTTCAAAAAGCTAAAGATGCAGTAACTGAGCAAAATAGGGCTATCGCAGCCGCTACTAAAGCGCTCGGTCTTGCTAAAACGCCTGCTAAGATTAAAGAGCTTAAGGCTAAGTTGGCAGGATTAAAGCAATCTGCTACTAAGAACAAGCTAGGCGACAAAGTAACTCAGCTAACTAAAGAGTACCGTGAGCTTCGTGAGCTAGGTACAGGTGTTGAAGCTTCATTGAAGAAAGCTGAAGATGCGCCGCTAAGAGAAGCGCGTGCTGTACCGTTGAAGACTGGCGTTAAGAAGAAGCTTGAAAGAGCAGAGACCCCAGGCAAAGAAGCAACACGTCGTGAGTATGCTGAGATTGAAGCTGCCGAAGCCGGTGTAAGTCGTATAGACTACGTAAACGTACTTGATGGTATGGAGCGCGGTTTCAAGGCGCGTGAAGAGCAAGCTATATCTGGCGAAGGTCTAAGCCAGTCTCAAGTTAAAGGTTTGCTAGGCAAGATTAAGATGCCTAAGGGTTTGGAAGTAGAAGTTATTGCCGCTATTCCTGAGGGCATGGCTAACATCATCCGCAGTAAAGGATATAACCCCGCCGGTATCAAAGGTTGGGTGTCTGAAAGTGGTAAGGTTGTTATCGTTGCGGGTAACCATTTAAGCATTAAAGATGCTGAAAAGACCATCGCCCACGAATTGATTGGTCACGTTGGTGTTGAAGGCTTGTTAGGTGAAGCCGGTATGCGTGCTTTGGCTAAGAAAATTATGTCACAAGAAGGTGGCGTAATGGCTTTGGCAGAGAAACTAGGTGTTCGTGAAGACGCTATGGGCGCTTACATGGCTGCCATTAAGTCTGGCAAAACCAAAGAAGAAGCTCAAGACGCTGCCGTACGAGAACTTATTGCCCATACTGAAGAAGCAACGCCTACTAAGTCATTCTTGGCTAAGGCAGGTGACTTTATTAAGGCTATGGTAGGCGCTCTTCGTGCCGCGTTACGTAAGATGGGCGTGGATTTAGACGTATCAACTAGTGATATTTATAAACTGTTGCGCGATGCTCGTAAGAATTTTGACGCAATTACCCCAGGCGCTTATGTAAAAGATGGCAAGATTCAGTTCCGCTCAGGTGAACCTGTTGCTAACGATATGTTTGCCAGCACTTTGAAAGCCACTAAAGGAATCATCGCTGAGCAAAAGTCATGGGTAGATAGAATTAAAGGCGAAGCTACTGGTTTGATTTTCGAGACTAAGTATGTTGACCAGTTTGCCCCTATAGCTGCAGTTGCTAAGAAAATGGCTGACTCATTAAAAGCTACGCAGATGATGTATTACTTGCGTATGCACGGCCAGCGTATGTCTTTTGTGTCTGAAGTTGCTTCTAACGGACCGCTTGATATTGTTAAAGCTAAGGATGGCAAAGGTTTTGTTATTGAGAGCCAACGTGGCGCTAACTTAGCTGATATGGCAAAAGCTTTGGGTAAAGCCCGCGTGGGTGATTCTCAGGCTACGACACGTGTTTTCACATTATGGATGGCGGCACAACGCGCAAAGACTGTTGGTCTAAACAAGCTAGACTTCTCAGGCAAGATTACGCAAGAGATGCTCAATGATGTTGAACGCACTGTAGCTGCAGACAAACAAACTGCTGCTGCTTTCAAAGAAGCCTCTGACATTTACGCTAAATACAACGAAGGTTTGATTAACTTTGCTGTTAAGGCAGGCGCTATCTCTGAAAAAGACGCCAAGGCTATGTTGGCTAACAAGAACTATATTCCGTTCTATCGTCAACGTCCTAACACTAAAGAAGTGTTCCTTGAGATTGGTGGAGCGCCAGCTATTAAGATTGGTAACTTAACAGACCAGCCGTACCTACATGAGTTGATTGGTGGCGACGAAGCTATCTTTGATATCTTTACAAGTGCGTTGCAGAACACGTCTATGCTTACTGATATGGCGTTGCGTAACATGGCCACTAAAGATGTTGCTAACTCATTGGCTAGCATGGGTATGCTTAAGACTGACCCTGATAGCAAGAAAGATACTGGCATCCATAAGGGTCCTGGCGTACAAGGTCCGAACACAATTCACTTCAAGGTTGATGGCGATTTGTACTGGGCTGAGGTTGATACAAAGACTACTGAGATTCCATCTGAGTTGTTAGTTAAGGGCTTGCAGGGTGTTAATACTTCTCTTCCACAGGTTGTGAAGATGATGGGCGGTGTGGGTAGCTTCTTACGTAAGAGTATTACCCGTAACCCAGCGTATGCGCTTCGTCAGTTAATCCGTGACCCGCTTAACGCGGCGTTTGTTTCCGGCGTAGATACAGTGCCTATTGCTAGCTCAATTAAAGAAATCGTCAACATGTGGCGTGGTAAGAGCGATGGCGAAACCATGCTACAGAAACGCGGTATTTTGGGCGGTCAAGTATTGACAGGTACTGCTGAGGATATGAAGAAGGTTCTTAATGACTTGTTGTCAGGAACCGAAGGCTGGGATTACCGCATGGCTCAGCTAGACAAGCTATCTATCCAAGGTGATGCCTCAACGCGTATTGTGATGTACAACAACTTTATCAAGCAGGGCTTGTCCGATATGGAAGCTACCTTGGCTACGCTAGAGGCAATGAACTTTAGCAAGCGCGGTATCTCACCTAGCTTGTTCCAGTTGTCCATCATGGTGCCGTTCATGAACGCGCAGATTCAAGGTTTGAACGTTTTGTATAAGGCTTGGAAAGGTCAGATGCCTTTCAATGAGAAGCTAAACATCAAGAAGAAAATGATGGAACGCGCTGCTATGATGGCTGCCTTTACCGTTGTTTACGCTGCTTTGATGCAGGACGATGAGGCTTATCAGAACGCTAATGATGACGAGAAATACAGCAACTGGTTCTTCCCAAATCCGTTTGGCGAAGACTATATCCGCGTACCAATTCCATTTGAAGTTGGTTTGCTATTCAAGGCAGTTCCTGAGGCGCTTGTTAACACCGTATTTGGTGACGCAAAAGCCAAGGATTCTATGTCAGCTATTGCCAAGATGGCGTGGAATAACGTACCAAACTTCAGCCCTGCCGGTGTGAAACCGGTTGTGGAAATCGCATCTAACTACTCGTTCTACACAGGCCGTGAGATTGAGAACGCCCGTATGCAGCAGTATGAGCCGGGTGAGCGTTATAACGAGCGAACAACTGAGATTGCCAAGTCTATTGGTGGTGCTTTGAATATCTCTCCAACCAAGATTGAATACTTGATTCGTGGGTATATGGGCGCTATGCCGTTGGCTTTGGCTTCAATGGCTAACCCGATTTTACGTACTAGTGAGCGTGGCGAAACGCCTGACTCACGCGGTATTATCGGTAGCGAAACTCCGTTGATTGGTTCGTTCTTCCAACCTAAGGATGCTGGTGGTCTTATTAACAAAGCTTATGGCGACATGAACGACGTTATCAAGGCTAAGCAAACTTACAACAAGATGCTTGAAGAAGGTCGAGACAGCGAAGCTCAGTCTTATGTTGATGCTAACGCAGACGTTATTGCCATGTCTTCAATGGCAGGTAAGTTCCGTCAGCAAATGGGTGAGTTAACTAAGCAAGAGCGTTCTGTAAGAGCTGCTACTGGTATCTCAGGTAAAGAGAAGCGCGAAGCGCTAGATGAAATCCGTCAAGCCAAGATTGAATTGGCAAAGCAGTTCTCTAGCGCACGCGAGTAAAACGTACCCCTAGCTTACCGCCAACGGTACCAAATTCGGCTTTGCCGATAACTCCTTGGTGAAGGGCTGCTTTCAGCCCTTCTAGTTTTGTTTCTTCAAGCTTCAGCGTCGGCACGAAAAAGCTCTCATGCCTAGCTGAAACATTCCACGGGTAATGCACTTTAGGTTTCCTCATCGTCCGGTGTTATTGGTCTTGTAATCACCATGACTCGCACCCGCATGCTAGGACCACGTGTCTTGGATAGCATGTCCTTACGCATATAGTTCACCTTGTATGTCGGTAGCTTTGCCAAGCCTTCCTGCAAATCGGAATATCCGTAGCTGTGTGCTACGCAGTGGGCTTTTAGCAAATTCTCTTCAATGTAGTAATCAATATGGTTAGGAGTAATGTTGTGCTCAACACGTCCTGCAATATCTTTACGGGCTAGAGACTGGTCAATCTCCGTACCACCCCCGAGAGCAGCGCTTAACTTACCGTCACCCGCCTTCTTAATAACCACAAAGTTGCCGTAGTATTCGCGTGTATACGCGTTAAGAATATCCTCAGGTGAGCGCTTGCTGCCGTAGATAATACCGCGAGCATTATGAACCATCTTACGTAAAACTTCTACGACTGGAACGATAGGTATGTCAATTAAGTTGGCGTAGTCCTTACCAAGGATTTGCATGATTGTTACGATACATGCGTTGCCTGCAGTCCAGTAGCGTTCGTCAGCGTTTGACTCAAACTCTTCCTTGATTTTCTCTTGGTTTTGTTTGAGCAAGCGTTGTGCTGTTTCACGGTTAGCTACCAACCAACGGATAAGTTCTTGACCTACTGCGCCGTAGTTTTCTTTAAGCAAGCCAAGCGTAGCTTCTTCTTGCGGTGACCAGTACAACTTCTTGTTAAGCTTAAGCTCTAACAGACGGAACATCTCACCTTGTGACGCATGCTTACGTGACCCCGATAAGAAGTCCATAACGTGCGTGTTAGATGATAGAAGCACCAATAGCTTCCATGTAGTTGTATTGATACGCTCTTCGTTAGACCCCTGCTTCATGCGGTCTTTGCCCTTACCTTGAGTTAAGTCAAGGAGGAACTCAGGCAACCACTCGAAGTCGTCACGGCTCTTGCTAGTTGTCTCGTCAATAATGAACGGCAAACTGTTTAGCAAGCCTTGGCGTTGTTGTGACGCAACAATAGACGTACTCTGTGTTACACGATACTTCTCAGGGTGCCCAAAGAAACTAGCCGCCATCTCTAGGGCAAGTGACTTACCTGTACCTGAGTCAGAAGAACCCAAGTGGTATACACATCCGTTGAACTTGGTAAAGTTCATCAATAACGAAGCGGGTCCAACTAAAGACATAGCCAATAGCTCGTAGTCACCCCTAGCAATAATCATATTGAATACTTTGCGCCAGTTTTCTACAGTGCCTACTGGTCTAGCAGATACATTGATGTTATCAAGCGCAGGGGTTGGTACGTGGACTTCTTTGCCGTTAGGGTAGAAAACCGTGCTGTTATACACAAACGTGCCGTCTTCTTGCCAACCGCAGCTATTAGGTACGCGCACTGCTCGCTTGTTTGCGCTGATAAATTCCACGCAACCACGGATGTATTCAAACAAATGCTTGTCGTTACCTGAGCCAAATGACGCAATAATGTTTTGGTTAGCTAAAGCCTTAACTGTTTCGTCCTTACTGACAATGGATTTCTGTGGCAACAAGATATCAACGAATCCCTCAGGACGCATCGCCTTCATGTGAACCAAGTGGTCGCCGTTGGCATTAAGTACGTCCATAGCAAACAAGTCGTACGGAAGTATCATGACCTGCTTACGCGTTTTCTTGCCGTCTTCGTCATCCATCAGCTTGTCCATAAAGATACCGCCGTTAGCGCCGTAGCTAAAGTTCTTAGGTGGCGTAGGACGTGTAATCGTTTTCGGTGCAGCTTCTGGTGTATGTTCTGGCGTCTCTAAAACAATTTCTTTAGGCTCGTTATCAACCTTGATTTCTCTTCCCAACGCCAACGGGTTGGTGATTTTGCCGTAATGTGGGCAGCTTTGGCATACGCCGGGATTACACTCGTCTAGCTTGATGCAAGAATAAGGCCCCTTGATGGCATACCATTTCTGATTGTGGCGGTCTAAGTCGTATGGGTGTAGCTCGGATAGGGCTAAGCCTTCTTCCTTACCGTCCTCGCAGAATTTAGCTATGCTGAGGATGCCGCGCCATAAGGGCTCCATACCATCATCTGTCGCGTTATTACGATAGTGGTTAATCTGACCACATTTATCGCCGATAGTTTTAAAGAATGTGATTGAGTTTTCCATTAGCTTTACGCTATTGGCATTGGGCGGCAGTTTGGGGCGATTTCCAGGGATTTGGAGCGGTGCCATTTCAGCATAGGAGTCTGACCCTACCGACTCGCGTAAATGCTCTGCAAGTGCCTCAAAATCAAAAATAGACCCCTCAACCTTAAGAGTTACAGGTCTTGGTTTCTCTTGCTTGTAGTTGTGAGTGTCAGGAACTCGTAAGACACGGGCAGCATCGCCAGTTACGGCGTAGTCAATGTTAAAGCCCTTCTTCTTACAAAGTCTCTTTAGGTTCTCTGCAACAGGTTTCCAAACAGCAATATCCACTTCCTCGGCAAGCGGGAAGTAAACGTGCAAGCCACCGCCACTAGAAACAATCCATGGATTACCAAGACCTAATAGACCGGTCTCAATCAAGAATTTGTTTAAAGCGTCAGCCGCCTGTGACTTCTTCTCATAGTCTTTGCCTGCGCCACAGTCAATATCCAAGAACAATGATTTCATCTTTACTGCGTTGTCGGCAGTGCGGTTGTTCTTGTTGAATGTAGCTAGTGCAAAGAACGTGTTGTAGCCCTTCGCATCAAATGCTAAAGCTGCTTCGTACAGTTCGTCTATCGTGCTAACGAAGACGTGTTCTTTTTTAGCTGTGCTAAGTTCCGCGGTGCAATAAACTCCCGAAGTCGGTAGCACAGTCGCTAGGAATTCCTGCGACGTCATGTGAAACCTCTCGAGTTATAGTTTTTGGGCTAAGCGTTTAATTAGTTCAAGCTGGTATGCTTGCGGTAGCTTCTGTTCATGCGCCAAACGTTCTGAGAAAGTAACGAGTTCTTTATCGGTTAATGCTAATGGGTTCATTGTGCTCTCTCGCATTTTCTCATCGCCTCTTCGGATGTTTGACTTGATTGTAGGATGTTCAACAAAGACTGAACTCGCATTCTATACGCAGGTGTTACATCAGTACCGCTAAACCAGTTGTATACAGTTTGTCTTGTTGCGCCAGTAAACTTCGCAATTTGTATCACAGGGAAATCTAAATGTATTGCCCAACGCCCTAGCTGATTCCCTAGTGTCTTTGGCGCTGCTTTTGTCGTTCGTTTAATGTCGTCTGAGTAAGCCATATTATTCTCGTTATATTGTGTGAAGGGGTGGGGTACTCGTGCTTTCCATCAACTTGAAAGGAGTTTCATACAGGCTATTTAACGTCGCCGAGCCGACGTGCACTTTCCCCCGAAACTAATTATTCGTCATCCCACTCATCAACAGTCTTAGCGAGATTGCTTGCTTCTTTCTTAGGTACCGCTGTGGCTTTAGCCGCAGGCTTGCGCTTCTCAGGCTCGTCCACCGCTTCGTCTTCCTCAACTGCAGGAGCAGCTTTGGCTTTAGCAGTAGGCTTAGAACCTTCAAGTTGCAATGGCTTGTCAGCAGGTTTTGGTACAGACATTGTTACAGCCATTTTAGCCTCAGGTGTCTGACCCTTTTCAGTAGCAGTAGCGTACTCGTCGTCTTCTAACCAACGAACAGGTTGGAAGAACAACTTAGGCACCGCCGCCTTAGTATCAAAGCGTAAACGTGTTACCAATGTCTCAGGGTTAATGTTCTGAGCAGCTAGGTAGCGTGCGTATGCTTGTAGTGGACGCTTATCGCCTTCTTCTTTACCGAAGATTGAAGTCGCGGCTAGAGTCAACTGCATTACGTCACCGCCAATATCGTTAGCCAATACAACAGCTAAGCGTTGAGAGAAACGGCATGCTTTTGAATCGCCTTGACCTGAGCCCTTAACATTCATTGGGCATGATGCACAGTCGTGTGCTTGTGGTTCTGCAATACTTGCATCAGGCTTGTCACCATCAGCAGACCAACAATCAGGGGCTTTTGTCTCGCCCTCAACATACTGACCTGCGTAGAAAGTACGACTAATCTTTGGAGCTGCATTAACAATCACCACGTCTAAATGGCGGTCGTCAATAGAAGTAATCTCCTTGCCGTCTGCTACCAAGCGGAATACACCGCCCTTGATTGAGATACGTTTACCGCCACCGCCTGTACCGCCTGTTAAGCTTTTAGCTAGTGCTGATAATTCTGCCTTGCGTGCAAATGCAGGGACTTGTGATGCATTAAAGTTGGCTAGTTCGCCCATGTTTTTAATTCCTTATTTAGTTGGTTTACGTACAGTTACTGCATACTCAGACATGGAGTTCAAACCTGCGGGTACAACCCCTGGGTTCTCTTCCAAGAACGTTGCCATGTTCTTCTGCGCTATGCGCTTTTCAAACAAATCCAACGCATCGTGCTCTACAGCAAACTGCTTAAATGAATCCCAGTCGTCTGTGTAGTAGCGCGTCTTTTGAGAGAGAATGATTGTGCCTTCGTCAGTGCGGACAGAGTTAATACCCGCGGCTAACATTTGGTCTTTCATTGCACTCTTTATTTCTTCTTGCTTGGCTTTAAGCTCTTCAAGCTCGCTCTCATACTGCTGAGTTAGCTCTTGAACTTTTGCGTATATCTTGCGATACACACGTGCTAGTTTATCTAGCGGTATTACATCATCTTCGTTTGGCATTTTCTGCTCCTTTGTAAAATATTTTACATCACTAGAGACGGGTGTTCAACCCAACATAGGGTTTTTCTTAGGAACTAATTTCCTCCTTATAGAGGTTCAACAAGAGGTCGTGTCCTTCAACACGTTTCTCAAGCTGTTTAAACATACGCTTCTCTATTTCACTGCCTTGTAAGTGTATCACTGTTACGTTCGTTGAGTCTTGCCCAATTCGGTCGGCACGCGCAATACACTGCAAGTAGGTTTCAACAGACATGACTGGGCCATAAAAGACAACAGTGTCCGCCGCTGTTAATGTTACACCATGTGATGCGGATTGTGGTTGAATTACTAAAACTCTAGGCTTATCAGTGGTTTGGAAACGCTTGAATATATCAGTACGTTTGTTAACGCCCACATCGCCATGAACAACCTCACACTCAACATTGTGTTTCTGCAAGAAGTTGTGGATAGTCTCGATACTGTGCCTGAACGGTGCAAAGATAATTACCTTACGGCTAGTCTCTTCAAGCACTTCTAGCAACACGTTGAGACGCGGTGCACAATCAAACTCAACAACTTCTTTCTCGTCGGTGTATGCAGCGCCTGCACTTATCTGCAACAGCTTGCTAACGCCTGCGGCAGCATTGACCGCTGAGATTGTTTCGCCTGCGGCTTGCACTAGCATGCGCTCCTTCAGCATCCTGTAATACTTAACCTGTTGCGGTGTTAGAGGCACTTCGCGTGTCTCTGTAAGCACTGGTGGTAAGTCTGTACATTCTTCTTTGGTGTATCTAATCGCAGGTTGCAACGCGTCATACACATCTTGCTGTGCGTTCAGCTTTGGTGCCCACTTAAACTTAGTAACTTTGTTCATCACCTTGTCACGCCATGCAGTAGCAAACTTAGGCACGCCAGTAGGGTTAACTAACTTAGCTAAGCCGTATGCATCTACAGGCGACTGTGATGCAGGTGTACCCGTCATCATCCACAACATAGTGTCAGGCTTGAGGATTTTGTTAAGTGACTTCCAACGCTTGGTGCTTGAGTTCTTGTATGCGTTTGCTTCGTCAACAATCACTAGGTCAAACCTGCCATCGTTAATAATCTCTTCGGCAATCAGGTTCAAGCCGTCATAGTTAACCACAACGAACTCGTAGTCGCCTTGAACCATCTCAATACGACGTGATGCCTGTGTATGGTGAGCCGCGATAACTGACCTGTGAATGATGCTCTTACCAACGCTACTAATCCAAGCATCGTGCATGATTGATAGAGGGCATAGAATTAAAACCCTGCGTACATGCCCAAGCTTCATCAAGTAGTCAGCCGCCCATAAAGCAGAGAACGTCTTGCCAGTCCCTGGGTCGTTAAACACAAATGCACGTCTGTGCAAAGTCAAGAAAGATGCTGTATCAATCTGATGTGCAAACGGCTTGTGACGACCGGGCCACGCATACTTGGCGGTAATCGGTGATGGTGGGTTCTTAACACCTAGGTTGCGGAGCACACGCACTTCATCTAACCCCCAGTACACCGCTACCTCATAAGTGCCGTTGTCTTCGCTGACAATCTTATGCTTAGGTATAACGCTGTACTTGTCAGGGTTGCGTGTCTTAAACAGTAGTGCCTTGTTTTCTATTATCTGCATGTGTATGTCTGCTTAGTTTCGTCGTATCCAAGTAAGTGCGCCCAATACAGGCGGTTGCCTACTTCCCACATAAATGGCTCTTGCTCCATTGTCTCTACCATTGGTACTGGCTCGTTACCAAACTTAACAATCCATATGTTCCTGCATATCTCGATAGGTAAGTCTTTAGCTACCGTTTTGTAGTTATGGTTGTCCACGTTATCCCCTTGTCCAAACATCTTAAATCGGTCGTACGTCATGCCGAACAGCGCGTTGAGGCCCGGCAATAGCTCCTTGAGTAGTTCTTTTCTACTGATTGCCATTACTCAATAATCCTATACACCGGGTGGTATGCGTTAGCTAGGTTGTGCTTCTCAAGCTTACCTGCGCCTACTAATCTAGTCAGGGCTAACTGCCAAAACCTGTCTTCAACAAACTCTTGTTGACCAACCCATTCACCGCCCCAACGCATAGTCCACATATCTACCAACACAGATAGAGGTACTTGCATAGCTTCGTTCTTTAAGTCTTCCGTCATTATCGTTGCAAAACCACCTAAGCTTTGTTGGGTGAATGGCGATTGTGTGCTGTTTGAAATCCATTGTGCTTGTTGCGTTGCCGCGTTTGCTAGACCCACATTTCCTTGCTGTGCCCCGCCTGATACTCCACCTAAACCCATTGCGCTTGTTAATGCCCCTAACATTTGTTGTCCTCCTGTGTTTTGCTGAGCTTGAGCCTGTTGTAGTTTGTAGTAGCTCAATGCGTCAGCATAGTCATCATCTGATATACCCATTACTTGATAGCGCCTTTAGACGTTCTCTTGTATGAGCGGTTAGCGCTTGCATCTACAGCACGTAGATTTGAGCGAGTTGTTGTACCACCTTTGCTTAATGGTTTCTTATGGTCAACGTCTTTGCCGTCGCCCTTATGAACCACACCTTCACGCTCTAACATACGGCGTGCTTTGTTGCGTTGAGCACGCTTCTTCTTAACGACTTCTGTGCCGTCGTAGTTAGCGTATTCTGCTTTGTAATCTCTTTTTGTTGCCATGACTATCTCCTAGTGCTTGGGGTTAAATTCACAACTCTTTACCTGACACCAACCACATAACGGTGTTTGCGTCGGGTTCCAAACGTCATTGTCCATGCATTGTGCAAGCTTGGCTACCCTCTCCCTGTACCGCCACCAGTGGAAGTCCTTCTCTTCTACGGTCATCGTTTGCGTGACCATCGAGTTCTTCACAACAAATAGCAGAGCCGAGTTAACCTGACGGATATGCGGGAAGTGAGCAAACACCATCAATGACATAAGAATTAACTGGTCGCGGTCAGGGTATTTGTCATTACCTGTCTTGTAGTCAACCACGCGAGCCTTAAGCCCATCGTCATCAATAATCAACAAGTCGGCAATACCACGTACCCAAACGTCAGGGTCTTTGAAACCGCAGGGCGTTAAGTCTTCCCTTACACCCATCTCATGCTCACAAAGCTTGCGCCCTGTTTTCTTGTTAAGTGAGTCCAGCGTGGGCTGAACGAACTCAAACTCCTTGGGTAGTGGCTTGCCGTCCCTAATATAAAATTCAGCCGCTTCATGTAATTGCTTGCCATAAATCGTCTGCACAGTGTCTGTGAACGGGTAGTTCTTCAACACCTTTACTTCGTGGTAACGTCTTGCACAACCCTCAAAGTCTTTAAGACCTGAGTGCGACCATTTAACTTTTGTCATTATTTCTTCACCGCCAAGTTGTTTTGACCAATCTCAGTTATCTCGTAACCAAGGTTCTCGAGGAAATCAAACACCGCCTTACGCTTCTCAGGGAACTTCCATGTCCACGCTTCAAAGATAATCGGTGGGTAGTTGTTCTCAGACAGGGTGTAATGCGCGCCATGTAATACGGCAAGCTCATGCCCCTCAACGTCAATCTTAATCAAGCGCACTTTCTCGTACTGCATCAAGTCAAGCGGTATGACACGTAGGCGTTCTGTGTAGCCCTGTGTCTTTACCTCGTAGTCCTTGGCGCGTGTATCAAAGTCAATACTGAACGCCCCAATGTTTGTCTCGGCAGAGTAGTCAGGCATCACATAGCTAGTAACGCGTTGCTCGTTGCTTAAACCAAACTGATGGGTATGCACATTACTAAGACGATTCAGAAACACGTTGGCACACAGTTGGTAATAGATGATGCGTTGTGGTTCAAATACCTCAAACTGTAGATGCGGGTGTGTTTTGGCTAGCGGGACTGCGTAACTACCAAGATTAGCACCAATGTCAAGAACGATTCCATCGTGATGCCCATCCAAAAGTCGTGTCGACAGGTCTTGTAATTCTTTTTCGTAACCGCCGCTACGTACAGCATTAGACACAATATCAGGGTGCTTGAATAAAGCATAGTTCAGGTCTCCGTCTGTTGCTAACTGAATCTCAGGTAGGCTCATTTAAGATTGCCCCCTGCCTTGATGATGTCCCCGCCATAAACGTATGTACCTACGTGTTCTAGCTTAATGAACGGGTTGACGTGAATCTTGCCGCCATGCTTACGATGTAGCTCACAGAAGTGGTAGTCTTCAGATAGCAAGCAACCTGACTCATCAATGCTTGTAGCAAAGAACTCTTTAACTTCAGGCTTCAAATAGTTGCCATCGGCGTCTTTAACTGTGCTTGGTCTGTATGTAGGAACTTTGTCGGCTAGCTTATGGAATACATCTTTCTTAATAAGCATGAAGCCTGTACCACCATGACGCACTTCAATACAACCTGTCTCGTCAGTGTGCAACTCTTGACCTAACTCGTTGGCAAAGTTCAACACAAATGCGCCTGAGTAATCTTTCAATCCAGTAGTCTTGCCTTGTGCAACAGCTTTCTCAACGGCAACCCAGTCAACTTCTTTCTTAGGGTAGATACCGCACACAATGTCTTTATCAGCCGCCATCAACTGTGCAACTGCGGCGCCATCAAAACCAATATCGGCGTCGATGAACATCAAGTAGTCAAAGTCTTTCTCCAAGAAGATACGTGTTAGCTCGTTACGTGCACGTGTAATCAACGACTCATTACCCATCTGTACAAAGTAAGTCTGTACACCAACAGACTGCATCTTGTTGATGGTCTGTAATACACCAACCATAAAATGACCTGTGCACATACCACCATACATCGGTGTTGCAATCATTAGCGACGGGCGCTTTTTATCAATCGTTACTGTTTCAATGCTCATTTGTAGTCCCTTTCGATGTATCGTTTAACTAAATTAACTAACTGCTCAAACCGTGCTACCTCACCGCGTACAAAGTTAGTGCTAAACCCTGCTTCATACGCCCACAAAACAACTTGCTCTCGGCTAATCGTTTCGCTCTCGGTCTTTTCGTTCTCGTTGCTCACGCTGTTTCTCTCTTTCTTGTTGCTGTGGTGTCATCTTTGTTGGCACGCCCATAAATTGTTGCTGATTTCTTTGCTAAACACGTAGCGCATTTCCAACGCTTGTGACTCTTACTTGCTGTCGCTACCAGTTTGAACCCCTCCAGTGGGCGCATTGTCTGACACGACGGGCAAAACTTTAGTTCCATCTTCTTTCTTTCCAAAAATCTTATCGAAATTCTCTGAGAACTTATCCCAGTCCGTTGGGCGTGGTGCGTCGCCCTTGCCTGCACCATCAGGTTTTCTGAACATTATTTCACCTTGCAGTCGTAAGCCAACTTACCTATGCGGAACTGCTTCATGGTGTCGCAGTCTTGTTGCAAGTTGTATGTGTATGTCATGTTGGTGGCAAATGAACCTAAGCAAAAACCCACAAACAAGATAATCACAAAGTTGCGGAACTTGATAAGCCAGCTTGGCTCAATGTATTTGTCAATGGATTCCATTTAAAACCTCGCAGTCTTGATGGCTTGATGTAGTCGGTCAGCAAAGTCACTGACGAACTGCTCGTTCTTGTTAAGGCGCTTCTCGCCCATGTCGTGCAGTATTGCGTGTGTTAGTTCGTGCCAAAAGGTATTGGCGCGGTCGTCTCTGCTGAATAGCGTGTCGCGCTCTGTATTGCCCTTGGCAATCATGATGAGCTTCTCTTCGTAGTTATAGCCACCACGACATATAGAACCGCCGACTCTAAGACCGTCGGGCTGAACAATATCAATCTTGGTCTTGCCGACCTTGACGCTTTTAGGTATCTTCATTTAGCTTCTCCGTATCGTTTGTTACAACCTGTTTCCGCATCTAGCGGAATTCCTTGCATGTATGATGGCTGAACTACCATCTGTTCCAAAACCCAAGCCTCAGCTTCTTTGGCTTCGTCCTCGGGGACTAGTGCTACAACTTCATCGTGCACGGTTAATACGCAGGAATACCTCTTTTGTATCCTGAGCATGCCGTCTGTCATGACGCATCGTGCTACTGCTTGCACGAAGTTTTCAACTATCTTACCGCCGTAAAGCTTCTTGATTGACTTTTCATCGGCGCCATAATGCCACTGGATTCTACCTTTTTCATCGGCGGTTCCAGTTAAATTAGGGTAGCGTAATGATAACCCACTTGGTAATCTTATGCTTTCTTTTGAGAATGTCAAGCACTTGTATTGATACTCGTTGCCATCTACCAAGCTATGCTTTATCAAGTCGTTGCTCAAACCCCATAAGTCCACAACAGGTTGTGCTTTCTCTCGGTAAATATCAATAATCTTCTTGGCTGATAAGCAGTGCACCAACAACTCTTCGTCTGTGCAGATGCGTGGTATTTCACCCATCATCTCAAGGTTGCGCCTCCAGTTAACAAACTCTGATACGTATTCACCAGTTACTCCCAGCTGCTTGGCAAACGCCTTGTCGTATCTTGTAGGCGGTGCACCTAGGAAACCTGTAAGTAATTGAGCAGAGAACGAAGCCCAGCCCATGCCATAACCACAACCCAGCAGAGCAGACTTAGCTGACTGTCTTAAATCGGGATGAGTTTCTTTGCTAAGATTGGGAATGCCGAACATCTGCGCACCAAATTGCGAGTATGCGTCTTTACCCGAGGCGAAGATATCGAGCAACGAATGGTAGTCAGCGAGGTACGCCAAGACCCTTGGCTCAATCTGCGAGAGGTCGCAAACCACGAGCGTGTAACCACTCGGCGCTTGGATACTCTTACGTAGGAAAGAGCCCCGCTTGAGGTTCTGTAGATTAAGCCCCGAACCTTTGGACGCTGACCAACGACCTGTGTGGGCTCCGTAGTAGTTAAGCGGAACAGGTAGCGTACCTCGTTGCGAAATGTCAACAAATCTCTGAGCTCGCGTGCGCTCAAGCGTGCTTTTAACCTTAAGACGCGCCTCGCACAAGAGCGCCACATCTTCATTGTCTGAATTGAGTAGCGCTTGGAATAGAGCGTCGTTCTTGGCAAACGCATATGTTTCTTTACCTGTCGTTTTGCTAACCTTTTTCGGTGGCGTGATTCCAAGTTCCAACAGTACGTCTGCAAACTTATCGTTGCTAGCAAGCGCCGCATCCTCGACCCCAATTTTTGCGAGTAACGCTTCGCGCTTACTTTTCTCTTCGGCAATCGCTTCACTTAACATCTCCTCATCTAGTTCAAGCACAGGGTAAATAAACATCTTGAGTGTCATGTCTATGAGCTTGAGTTCCTTAACAGGAAAGCCGCCCTCAACTTCTTGCATCAAGTTATTGAAGATACCCTCGCATAGCTCAACGTCGTGCTTGCAGTACTCAGCAAGCTCTTGCTCTACTTCATAGGGTAGTTCACTCATGCCGTTGGTGCTATAGACTGCGTTGCCTTTTGGCGGTAACCCATAAGTCTCAGCAAGCTTCATTAGACTGTTACCTACTTCCACACCCCTAAGAGCACGAGCCATAGATAAAGAGTCAAACACAAAGCAAGGCTTTGCGCCATAAACCCATGAGAGTATCGCAACGTCAAACTGCGCATTGTGCGCAAGCACTGCCGTCCTACCCCAATCAACGCTATCAACCCATTCCTGTATGTCTTCATGCGCCACCCATGTAATAGGCTCATCTTGATTTAAAGTTTTGTAGCACAACCCAAAGGCTTTGAACCTCGGGTCACGTATGTATTGCTCAGTAGTTAGTTTTGAGAGCGTGTATTCCTTACTATCCCAACGCGTTTCAAAGTCAACAACTAATATGTTGTCAAAGGGTTTGCTCAAAACGGAGCCTCCTCAAAGTCGTTAAGGTCAAACACCTTAACAGGTTTCTTAAAGAACTTGTACGTCCAGTCAGCGCGGGTCTTGATGATTTCTTTAGCTTCTTCTAGCTTGTGAACCACGCGCATTTTCTCGCCGTCTTCGTCGTATAACATGTATGCCATTACTGCAACACCCTGTTCTTCTTTTCTAAAAACTTCTCGCCTACCTCGCCTGCGGCTTCAACCAACAGTAGCGGTACGTCGCCCTCGTCAATGTTCAAGCCGTAGACCTTGACTGTTTCTTTCTTGGTATCAACAACTACCACAACAGCCATATGGTTGGAGTCTTCCACAGTGCATTGGTGTAACGCCTCTGTGACTAGTTTGTATGCTTGTTCTTTACTCATCATATCCCTTTATCTATAGCGTCAAATAATTCTTGAACGCCGTTAATGTTGTCTTCATTAACAACTAATGTAAAACCGCCCGCGCTTCTTATCTTCGCCATCTCCAGTTCTTGTAGTCCCGTAGGCTTGTTACTGCCTGCTTTACACTCAATACCAACGAATACGCCCCGATAGCAACACACAATGTCAGGAACCCCACTACGCCCATAACCACCAGTAGCAGGGAAAAAGTAATAAGCACTGTTCTTTTTAATAACATCGACAACTCTCTTCTTAACTTTGGCTTCGGGCGTCATTTGTATCTCCCTGCCGTTTTGTAGGTTATGTGCTTAAGCGTGTCGTTAACCACCGCTTTGTCAATCTCCTCACGTAGCGCTTCAGTCGTGGCTTTCAAAGCAAGGTGTCTAAAGTCAAACCCCGAAGTCACCTCAGCAATCTTGCCATGGCAATAGGCGTCAAGGTCTACACCCTGTAAGTTCTTAACGCCATCTTTGTCCATAACCATCACGCCAACATCTTTTAGATGCAGATAAGCCCTAACCCTAAATGAGTCTCTGTCCTTATGTTGCATGTATTCAGCCATCTGCGCCTGTAACACACGCTTCTCAAGCTCAATCTTCTGCACAGTTTCCTTGTAGGTGTTGATGGTCTGTTGCATCTCCCTGACTTTGCTAAGGTCGCGTAGTGCTTTCATGTCGGTCTTCATGCGTCCTCCATGCCATAGCGTTTACGCACTTCATCAATACGTTGTAGGCATAGCATGATTTGCACAATCTGTTTCTCTAGCATCTCAGTATCACCTACTGCGTTAGCCTTGAGTGCCATGATTACCTCAGCTTCAAGGTTGCATAGAGCCGCGTTCTCACGCATAAGCTTTAGCATCTCTAGCTCATCAATGGGCATGCTTCACCTCCTCTAAGAACTTCTTACCTTTCTGTGTAACGACAAAAAATGTCATGCGGTAGTCGTCCTTACCACGTTGCTTACGCACGAACTTCTTTAGCACAGTAAGTTGTAGATACTTGTGTGCCGTAGCGGGTGACATACCACACTCCCTCGCGCATGTATCAAGCACGTATGAGCCGTTGACTGGACCCAAATACTCTAGCATGCCGATGATGTATTCTTCTTGCCACGTTACGCCATACGTATTACGGACTGGCTGGCTCTTGTATGCGTTCATTCGGTAGCCTCCTCAACCTGTTCGTTAGGTGCTTCATCACAGCGTTCTACAAGCGCCGCATATCCACAAATGTCCACCAATGAATCACGATGGTCAGGGTTGTTAGCTAGGCGTGCAGTCTTTAAAAGAACCATCATGGTAGCTACGTCTTTTGCGCTCAGGGAATTCCTATCGGTTGTCTTTGCGTCAAGGTATGCGTTCCACATGGTTGCGATGGTCTTGAGATTTTTAGAAGGATGACCGTAGGTCTTCTCTCTATCGCCATAGATAATCTTGCTAGCTTCTTTCAATACGCTCATGCTGTCTCCCTCGCTTTAAGCATCTCTTCTGCATAGTAATACGCGTGATGTGCGGCATGCACATACTCGCCCTGATAACCGCCTGCCAACATACCCTGTAATGCAGCGATAGCAAACTTATCACGTAACTCCATGAACTCTCGTTGCTCTGCCTCTAGCACTGCGTCTTTTACTTTCTCTTCAAAACTCTTCATATTACCCCCTTAAAAAGTGAACTTACTTAGAATGTCATCGACTTGCGTCTTGACTTCTGCTCTTGCCCCAACGTCCTTGCGTAGGTCTTTGAGGTCTATGTTACCGATGGCACGCTTCAATGCCTTGCGTGCTTCTTCCAACTGCGGGTCATTGATGATATTCAATGAAGCTGACAAATCACACAGGTCATGTGCATTGTCTAGCAACGAGTTGTGGAACACACGAGGCTTAGCCTCACCGCCGATGTAGTCAACAGATAGTCTGTCTGACATACGCTTGAGGTGCTCAAGTAAGCGGGTCTTGATATCTTTCATCGCATACTCAACACGCTCATCGGCTAGCTTGGCTAGCTTCTCTTGCAGTTCTTTCTGTGCCTCATTACCTACGTCAACCCTAAAGTCACCAGATGATGGGACGGGCATATAGTTAACATTGAACTTGAAGCGGTGTGCAATGTCGTCTGCTGACGGATAGTCGGTGCGGTTAAACATATCACCTAGTGCCATAGCTTGTGCAGTAATAAGCGATGGGTATACAGCCACGAACTCATCAACCAAGCCAAAGAACTTGTCCTCACGTTCTTGTAGCAAGCCGTTGAATTCCATGAACTTGGCGCTAGACAATAGACGGATACCTGAGTCACTCCATGGCAACGTGTTGTCATACACAAAGCTACGTGTCTCGGTAACGTATTGGTTAATAACTTCAAGCTCGCTACGACCTGCGAATAGGTTCTTGTTAACCCTAGCCGCACCCTTGTCTTGTGCGTTCTTGCCCTTGACCAACTCTTCCGTAGTCGAGCGGTCTAGCTTGCGTGCAGTCCACTGGGAGATGCTTAGCTCTACCAGTAACGCACAGGTGTCGATGTTGTATCTAGTCATATACTTCCTTATATATAAATGTCATTGATTTTGTCTGCGGCTGTTTCCCTAAACTTGTCAGACAAGTTAGACTTAAATCTTCTCAGCTCGCTCTTGGCAATATCAGTAGCAACCTGAACAATGACATTATGGATAAATGAACTGCCGTTGTGTAACTCCGCCTCAATGGCTTCACGCACACGTGCTCTGAATACTTCGTCAGCCTGCATGTTAGCCATATCAACTACCGCACGTTGTAACTCTGCGTCCATTACTCAATCCCTAATTGTGCAAACAAGTCGTCGATGTTATCCATCTTCTCGGTGCGTGTGAGAATTACACCTTTCTTGTCCTCAGTTGTGCCAATCTTGTGGCAACCGTTACCCCATTCCTTGCTTGCGATTGATGATGCTGAGCCATAGATGTGTTGTAGCTCGAACTGACCAATAGGAATAGTCACAGTCTGATTCACACCGCAGGCATCAATGTATGGGCGCACGTGTCTTGCCAATGTGCCATACGGATACTTAGGTGCTTGACGCTTTGGCTTAGTCTGTAACACGCCGTTGCCATGAACTGTGCCATCGTGGTCTTGGATAGCATACTCAACACCGATAGCGTTGAGTAACTTGATAGCATTAGTCAATGCTTTGTGGTGTAAAGATGCGTTAGTAAAACGTGTTGGAACTGCTTTGATAAGTTTCTTCATTTGGATAAGTCCTTAGTTAGTTTGAATAAATGTGAACTACTTTGCCTTGCGGTGGAGTGAAGTGGTCATTGTCAACAACGCCCCATAATGCAGGCACATCAACCTTGCCATCACTACCATCTAAATACCCATCGGTAAGCCATACAACACCTTTGGGTTGATACTTCTTAGCACGAATGTATTGCACAACGCACTCGGGAGACGTGCCACCCCCGCCTGCAGGTTTAAGTAACGATGCAATCTGTGCATACTCGTGAGGCTTGAACACTTGGTCACCACATACCTCGGTGTCCCACCACAACATACGCACGCTATCAGGCTGAACGTTCTCAACGATGCGTGCTACCTCACCGAATACAGTAGGGTAGATATGCCCCATTGAACCTGAGGTATCACACGCAATGATTAGCTCGCCAGTAGACTCACTAAAGTGTGAAGGCATCACAACACCTAGAGGTAATAAGCGTTTGTTAGGTGGTGCGAATCGTGAATAGTCATCGCCTTCGCATAGTGCAGTAATCCACTCACGCATATGCTCACGCCAGTTGGTGTCACGCTTCTGTGTTGCTCGGTCTAGTGGATTGTTGGCTGACTTGTTGCCTGCTAAGCGGTCGGCTAGCACCTTGCCTTGGCGAATGGCATCGTCAATCTGTCTGCCGTTCTCCTTAGCTTCCTTGCTATCCATAGGTAGCTTGCCAAAGGTATGCTCGTCAAGCGGTTGCCCTACGCCCTCAACCATCTCAACACCATCAACTTGCACAATCTTGCAGTTCTTGAGTAGGTCTTGTAGCACCTCAACAAATGACCAACCCTGATACTTAACGTCATACAACGGCTCAGGCTTGGTAGTCTTCTCGATGAACTGGAAGTGTGGGTCAATCTCGAATAGCGTAGCGTTAACTACATAGTCCATAGCCATGTTGGTAAGCGTCTTGTATTTCTTGCTTAGCTCTTCATAGTTAGTGCAATGTTGTAACGCTTTGTGCATAGCCTCATGCAACACAACGAAGCGTAGTTGCTTGCGTGTTAAACCCATCACGAACTCAGGTGCATACACAACATCACGACCATCTGTGCCTGCCGTGCCTACCTCGTCCATGAACTTAACATCGCCTACATACACAACGCCTGATAGACCTGCGAAGTCCTTGTTGTTACTGATATCCACGTGCACCGCAATGATGCGGTTGGGTGGGTCTAAGTTATCCCATAGTTTGCTCATAGTTCTATTCCTTTGAGTAGTAATAAGTTCTTGGCAACGTCTTCGTCCATCTTGTAGAGGATTGATGAAACAGGTAGCTGACGCTCAACACTAGTAAGTTCTACGCGTGTCTTGTTGGTCTCAACCTCAATCCAAGTCTCATGCCTGACGAAACGAATGGTGCACATCATGTAGTTAGCCTCACTAACACAGCCAACAAAGGTATCGTCTCTACCTTGCACCATAACCCAGTCGCCTATCTCGTAGGGGTATCCCTTACTTGTAGGCGGTGGGAATATGCGTTTGCCCCTAATCATTACTTAGTAGCGAAGTAGATGCGGTTGTCTTGCATCAATGTTTGGAATGGCTTGACTGTTACGAATGTCGAAGCACGCGTTGAGTTAGCAATGTTGTTAGCGAACATAGACTGTAGCTCTCTGCGGTTACGCAACACATACTCGGTGCAAGCCTCTGCCTCTTCTCTAGTGGACGTCTGTGTAACGCACTTCAATACAGTAATGATTTGTGCCACAGGGTTACTAGGGATAGGGCAAGTGCTTGGGGAAGCAACAATCTGAGAGAACGGCGGTGTGTCTTCACCGAATCTGATGAACGCACCCAAAGCCTCAGCACCTGCACGACCGATAGTGCCAGTCAACAACGCCTGCAATGTGTCTGTGTCGTAGCCATCTTTCTCATACACAAGGTCACTAGCCGCATGAAGTGAACGAGGTGTGATGTATGCCTGTTGGCTAATGCGTGGGTTGAAGATGAAGTCGTTCTCTCTAGCTTGGTCTTTGCCTGCATACTTACCACCTGTCTCGTAGTCAAGGAAAGAATCAAACCAATGTGGGTGCTCGTCTGTGCAAGCGATAACCTCAGGGGCTAAGCCTGCATTGATAGCCCACTCACGCCACTCAGGTTGAGTTGGCTTACGCATATTGAGGAACACAAGGCGGTTACGCAAGTGTGCTTGGATTGAATCGCCTAAGCCCTCAACGGCTAGGTTAGTAGCACAGAACACAACGCTACCCTCAGCCATTTCATAATTCCCCACCCTACGTTCGTAAACAATCGGAGCCAATACATCTTTGATGTATTGCTTAGCCTTGGCAATCTCATCTAAGAACACCAAGCTAGGGCGAGCACCATTGACACCACGCTGATTGATTTTGCTAACACCAAAGCGTTCGTTAGGTAACTCACGAGACACGCCTGCATCGCGGTCAATGTCAGGCATCCATACAGAACCATCACTCATCTGAGTGCAGTCAAGCTTAACGCCTACGTGGTTAGAGAAGAAAGGGTCTTGCTCAAGGGCGTGGAATACGCCTGTCTTGCCCACACCGTTCTCACCTTGAATGATGATGGTGCGTTTGTGACCCACGGATTTAACTGCTTGTGCTACTTGTTTGAAGTTTAATAATTGCATATAGTCCTCATCGTTTGTTTATTTGATACTGTTTTTTAGAAAGTATAACATACTCATTTATATAAATTGCAACGACTTTCTACCCCCTTTCTTATTAGGAATTACCCTTAGCCACGGCTAAGTATCTTCTTGGCAACGTGTTGTGGAACTGTGGTAGAGCTATTGAGCTACTGCCATTGTCAAGCTTGGCAAGCTTCATGAGCATACCCACTAGGCTATCCTTGAATTCCTCAGGCGTGATAGCCTGCACGATGTCGTCCATCTTCTCTTGCTTGTCCGCCTCATCGCTAGGGTCATGACCCCATCTACGATAGAACAACTGACCATCGGCGTTGTATATACGTTTACTTGCCAAGGTATCAAACGCTGACTGAGCAATGCTGTCAAACACAAGGGCAAACTCAGGCAGGTCTAGCGGTAGGGTGTCCTCTCGTAGGAAGTGGAACATCTTGGCTTGTGCACCCAATGATAGGTTAGCGTTACCAAATGGGCGACCGACACGGGCTGATACTTTGCAGTTATCTTTGAGTGTGGGTAGCTTGAACTGCTGAAGCGTTATGTATGCCTCGAGGTCAGACTTAAGTTTCTTACGCCTGTCCTTGTCCTCGTCGGTTGAACGCGATGCATATATGTCAGCGTGCCATGACTCATTGACAATCAACAACCCATCATTAGTAAAGGTCAACAACGCAGAGAAGTCCTTGCCTTGCTTAGCGTAGTGAGGGTTGAGGGGCACACGAACTTCTGTGCCATCTGTTGTAGAAAGCTTGATGCCACTATACAAACCTGTGAACTTGTAGGCAGCGTCAATGTCATATGTAGTAACCAAGCCCCTGACCGCTATCTGAAACTTATCAGGTGACTCAGGCGTGAGGTATCGTGATGCCTCAATACCACATATCTTGAACACATAACTGTTCGGGTCTTTCTGTAGCATGAGGTGGCTCTCGCCAACACGCCGTAATGGGCGTTGATTCTCTGCATACTTCTTACTGCGTGGTGGTTTCCTCGTGTTGTTATACAACTCTTCAACCTGTGCGTAACTCATCATTGCCATATCAATCTCCTAGTGCGTGAATAAATTGTTCTGAAATGCCTAGCTCTATCTCTTCGCTTGCGTGCTTGGCGTAAAAGGTAATCCATGCTGACCCATTAGTGCCTACCTCAAGGCACGCCCCACCTATCCCACCCCAATCGGGGCTAACATTTACATCTGCGTATTTGGAATACCTGAAGCTCATGGATGTAGCACCCTCAACACAACCAACAAGAGTGCGTGCTAGTTTGAGGGCGAGTATGCCCTCGTCCTTGATAGTTACATCAATCCATTGTGGTATCTCACCATACTCAGCGTTGTTGTATATCTCCTCTGTAATGTGAATGTGGTGGGGGCAACCATCTTTGAGCTTGTCCCATGCTTCGTCCCACCCCTCGTCATCACAAGCTGAGGGATTAGCGAGCCACTCGTTGTCCCCATGGTGGAAGTAAACATACCTATATGTGACTGCCATATTTAACTCCTATCGTCTGTGAAAATTGTTAAGTGCAATCTGCCATGTGCGTCTACTTCTTCTTGCCACCCTACATCATGGGTGTTGAAGTAATCGTTGAACTTCTCGCACGACACATCGTTGCCGTCAATATAGAACTTGGTATTGCCATCGTCTTCAAACATACATACCTCCTAGTTGTTGAATGAAATGGTTGCGGTGCTGAGCATCTCGCGTAGTCGTTCGCTGACAATGTTCTCCAGCCTATCGTCAAGCTTGTCCGCAATGATGTCATCAATGTCGCAATGGTCAGTCAGCGAGAACTCGTAGCTGAAGTAGTTATCAACCGCACTAGATACTGGGTCAGCAACAACCTCAGACCAAGCCATCTCGTTATCAATGTAATCATTAACGGCATGGTCTACCTTATCGCCGAACCACCCAGACTGTTGTAGCACCGCGTCCACGCACGCTTGGAGGGATTGGTCTTCCGCGTTTGGTTGGGCTTTAGTTTGGTTGATGACCGTAGATAAGAGAGCGAACTGCTCGCTTATCGTCTTGAGTATTTGCTCAAGGTCTGGTTTGTGCAGAACTTCTGCACTAGGGGGCGTAGCATACTGAACAGTTCTACCCCCATCAGATATGTTAAGCAAAGGCACGCCTGTTTGCATAGTGTTAAACATCTCATCTTCCTCCTTGGTTGTTGGTAAGTTGTTGTAGTCATTCATTGTCCATTCTCCCTATAGTCATCTTGTGGTCATCGTTCTCAAATACAAACGACCCATCATCTTTCTTGGTGAAGGTCGTTGCCCCTGTGCCTAAGCCAATCATCATGGCAATCAGGCGTGTGCCTGCCTTAACAGACTTGTTGTATAAAACAAAGTAGTGCCATGCAATACCAGTCATGGCAACCGCCCATAAAATACAAATCAATACAATCGTGTCACTCATCATTACCTCCTT
>JACCDQ010941442.1_pt1 | contig 36326 bp, 32 predicted proteins | sample 7446031 | NCBI WGS metagenome assembly JACCDQ01 (sample SAMN15323442, study PRJNA562643) | freshwater metagenome | isolation source: river surface water | place: USA:Blue River Watershed | collected 2017-08-17 | reverse complement strand
TCTTTTCGACCTCCCGCCCGTGACGAATGAGTTGATTGATGGTTGGCATTGAAACGTCCCTAAACGTTTGAAAAACAAAAACGTGAAACCCTTCGGAAAATTCCGAAAAGCTCTCCACTATAGCACGTCACCCCTTGTGGCGCAAGAAGCATTCGACAAAGCCAGGCATTTGGCCACTCACATATAGAGGCTGGGCGTGCCCTCGGTATTTAATTCCGCAGGTGCTCGAAGCATTTTTCTGCACATCGACTGGGCCCGTTGCAGGTCCAGCGCATCGATCGCCTGCTCCAGTTCGGCCCACCGCTGTCGCTGCGCCACCGGCGTTTGCGCCCGGAGCGCCTCAAACACCTCCAGCATTTCCAGGTCATTCATTTCGATCAGTTTGAGCAACCGCTGGAGCAGGTCCAGTTCATGCGGCGTGAGTTCTGCCCCGGCAGCTGCCTCCCGCAGTGGCACGGGGTCCGGTTGCGGGGTGGCCTTGGCAATCGCGTCGAGCGTCTGGCGTGCCGCATCGCGCACCGCGTCGAGTTCAGGACGTGTGCCGCGCTTGCAATAGGCTTCGGCCTGCGCTGCCGCCTGGGCCAGCACCTGTGCACCCACCGTGGACGCCGACCCTTTGAGCCCGTGCAGCACACGCCGCAAAGACTCCAGATCGGCCTCCTGTGCAGCCGATCCCATGTGTTGCAACTGCAACGGCAAATCGGCATAGAAACTTTTGATCAGGCGGTCGAGCAGGGCGGCGTTGCCGGCCAAGCGCCGCAAGGTGGCCGTGCGCTCCATGACGGTGTTTTCGGCAGCTCTGCTGTCTTGGGGAGCCGGCTCCGGGGCCTTCACCGCTGCCGGAGCCACCGCCACACTGGACTCGCCTGGGCGGCAGTGGGTGAGGAGTTTGGCCACCAGCACGTTCAAATCAAACGGCTTGCCAATGTGGTCGTTCATACCGGCATCCAGACAAGCCCGGCGATCGCTGTCCAGCGCGTTGGCGGTCATGGCAATGATGGGCAATACCGCCAGGCCCAGCCTCTGGCGGATACGATGGGTGGCCTCGAAACCGTCCATGATGGGCATTTGCAGGTCCATCAGCACCGCATCAAAACCGGGATCGGCATGGGCGACCATGTCCACCCCTTCGCGCCCGTTGACGGCCACCCACACCTGCGCGCCTTCGCCTGCGAGCAACTCCTGTGCAACCTGTTGGTTGACGATGTTGTCTTCCACCACCAGCAAGCGCAAACCTTGCAGACGGCGCCGGTGAGGCGGTGGTGCCAAAGCCTCTGGCGAGCCGATGGGCCCCTGCGCTGCCAGCGCCAGCGCATCCAGCAACACGTCAAACGTGAGCGGTTTGACCACCACAGCCGCCGCCAACGCCTGGCCTGCGGGGGTTCTGCGCACGGTGGTGTCCGCCCCCCCGCAGCGCGACAACACCAGAACCCGGGGCGGGGGGACCTGGGCGCGCTGGGCCATTTCCAGCAGTTGTGCCGCGGCCATCCAACCGTCCACCTGAGGCAATGACGCATCGACGATCACCCAGGGAAACGGAAACGCACGATCGGACTCGAAATGCCCCAGCAAGCGCTCCGTCATCTGGAGTGCGGTGTGCGCGTCGCACGCCACCGTGACAGGCCACCCCTCGGCTTCGAGCCACTTGCGCACCAGGGCCGCCGCGCCGGCGTGGTCGTCCACCACCAGCACGGGTGCAGGCACAGGGGCCCGCCTGGGCGTCGACCGGAGGTGTGATGGCACCTGGGCCACTTTGTTCAAGGTCAGCGTGAAGGCAAAACAACTGCCCTTGCCCAGCTCGCTTTCCACCCGGATGTCGCTGCCCATGATCTCCAGCAGGCGCTTGCAGATGGCCAGCCCCAGGCCGCTGCCGCCAAACCGCCGCGTGGTGGAGGCTTCTGCTTGGGAAAACACGTTGAACAAACAAGCCTGGTGTTCGGGTGCGATGCCGATACCGGTGTCGGCAACGGACACCTCGACAGTGATGGCACTGGCCGACTCGGACAAGACCTGCACCGTCACTTGCACCTGACCCCGCTCTGTGAATTTGATGGCATTGCTGGCCAGATTGACCAGAATTTGCTGCAAGCGGGTAGGGTCGCCGGACAAAACAGAGGGCATGGCGGGATCGACATCGATCAACACCTCCACCGGTTTGGAACCCACTTCGGTGCTGCAAATGTCGGCCAAGGCGCGGAACAGTTGTTCGGTCGAAAAGGGCACCAACTCCAGCACCATCCTGCCGGCGTCGACTTTGGAAAAGTCGAGCACATCGTTGAGCAACGCAAGCAAGGCCTGCGAGGCCGTGTCGGCCTTGCCGATGTAACCCTGCTGCTGGGGGCTGAGATCGGTTTTTCGCAACAATTGCAACATGCCATGGATGGCATTCATGGGGGTGCGTATTTCGTGGCTCATGTTGGCCAGGAAATGCCCCTTGGCAACGGAGGCGGCTTGGGCCTTTTCGGCGGCCTGTCGGTAGTTTTGTTCGGCCGCGGCACGCTTCTCTGACTCCAGTTCGGCCACGTTGAGCGAATGTTGGAGGTCTTGGATCAGTGTTGATACGGGCAACAAGGTGACCCAGAAAACAAACAGGCTCAAAAACCACTGTGCCAGGGGCGACCCCGGGAAAAAGCGGGGAGACTCCCAACCGTAGGTTTGCAGCAACACAAACGCGAGCCAGGCCGCGAGGTAGCTGATGCCGTACCACATGGCGGCACGGCGCGACACCACCACCGCCAGAATGAGGGCCACCGATGCGAGCATGCCGGTGAAAATGCCGGGCAGGCCCAGAAAAACCAGCGCCCCCACCAGCAACCAGATGACCGCAGCAAACAGCTGTATGGAAAACCTGAACCGCCCCCGGGCTGCCAGGTAGCGGCAATACAGCGTAAAGCACAGCAACACCAAGCCCAGCCCGGCTGCAGGCCCTTTGCGTGCAAACACAAAAGGCACCCCCACCAGCAAAATGGACGCGGCCATCACCAGCACCGCGTCGTAATACTTGAAAAGCAAGCGCTGATTGGACGCCACCCGGCCGTTGTCGCTCCCACTGCGGTCAGGTAGTAAATTCATTATTTCGAGGGAAGGCAGGCCAATATCTGTTGAAAATTGGTTCCATTTTTACTCGAAATGAAAAGAACCACCAATACCCTTAAACCCGGGTGGATCAATGGTCGAGGGTTGGTTCCAGCAAAGACACCCGGTTGCGCCCTGCTTGTTTGGCGCGGTACATGGCGGCATCGGCCTGCTCCTGGAGCGCTTTCATGGACACGCCCTGCCCGTGGCTCGCGGCCACCCCGACACTGGCTGTCACCACAATCGTCTGGCCTGCAGTGCTGGGGCGGCAGGCTTCGACAGCGCGGCGCAATTCTTCGGCCAACCGCACAGCACCGGCTGCGTCGGTGTCGGGCAACAGAATGGAAAACTCCTCGCCGCCAATGCGCCCCAACAAATCGCTGCTGCGGATCGCTTCTTTCAAGGTCCGAGCGACCGTGCGCAACACCTCGTCACCCGCCGCATGCCCCAGGGTGTCGTTGATGCGCTTGAAATGGTCCAAATCCACAAACAACACGGCGAAAGGGCGTTGCTGCCGCTGGCCCAGCCGAACGTGCTGGTCGCAAGCGGCGTAGTAGGCGCGGGCGTTCATCACACCCGTGAGCGGGTCGCGGCTGGCCAATTGCTGTAGCTCTTGGTTGTAGGCGCGCATGCGCTTGAAATAGGACAGCGAGCGGTCCACGTGTGCATGAAACACGATGCCCAGGTACAACAGGCTGAGCACCGCCGTGGCCACCGCGTTGCTTGAATAAGGCGCTTGCAGGTAGGCGTTGCCCCACAAGATACCGGCACAGGTGCCCAGGGTGATCGTCCAACCGGCACGCTGGCCCAACATGATGAACACACCCGGCACGTTGACGAAGTACCACAGGATGCGAAGTTCATCGAACGGCACAAACACCAAGGCCGATGTGTATTCCAGCAGGCAGATGGTTTCGTAGGTCCAGGCGACGCGCCAGAAACGCAGCGGGTGGCCACGCAAATACCACCACAAAAACAACGCCGCTGCGGTGAACACCGACATCGACCACAGATGCACGCCCCGAATGGGGTTGACCTCGGTGGCGTTGCCTGCGATGAACAAGCCGGTGAACACCGCCCCGGACACCATGAGCAGCACCAACAACTTGTAACGAAAGGCCTGGTACTCTTCGTTTTCACCGAAGTGAACCCCACCAAACAGCAGGTGTGAAGCAAAAGCCACCCCGTTTGTGAAGGGGCGGGTGTGGGTGGTCAAGTCACTCATCCGCTTATGGTGTCCCACTGCGCGGCGGTGGCCAAAAGCAACGCACAAACCCGAGTAGAACACTCATGTATGCGTGCCCACCTCATCGGCCTTACTTGATCCAGAGGCGAATGGCGTCCCAGGCGCGCCCAAGCACGCCGGTTTCTTCCACGGTTTCCAGCACCTGCAGCGGCACCTCGGTCACGACATCGCCATTGCCGGAACGAACCCGCAACTGGCCCAGCACCTGACCTTTGTTCAGCGGAGCAACCAGGGGATCGTTGCGAACGATTTCGGTTTTGAGCTTGGCACCTTCACCGGCGGGCACGCTGACGACGATGCCCTGGGGCAGACCCAGCTTCACTTCGCTGGCCTTGCCTTTCCAGACCGGAGGGGAGGCAGCGGCCTGACCCGGTGCAAACAAGCGCACGGATTCGTAGGCGGTGTAACCCCAGTTGAGCAGTTTTTGACTTTCTGCGGCACGGGCGTTTTCACTGGCAGCCCCCAGCATCACGCTGACCAGGCGCCGCTGCCCTGCCGCTCCAGTCCCCAGAGCCGGAAAGTCACGCCGCGCGGTGGCCACCAGGCAATAGCCCGCAGCATCGGTGTGGCCGGTTTTCAGGCCATCGACGGTGGGATCACGGAACAGCAGCAGGTTGCGGTTGGTGTCGTTGGTGGCCGGGGTACCGGGGTAGCGGTAACGCTGGATGGCGTAGTAGGGCACGTACTGCGGAAAATCCTGCATCAGCCGAGTGGCCAGCACCGCCAGGTCACGTGCGGTGGTGGTGTGGCCCGGGGCTGTCAGGCCTTCAGGATTTTTGAAGCCGGTCTGGGTCATGCCCAGGGCCTTGGCTTGTTGGTTCATCAGTTCCACAAACCGTTCCACCGAACCGGCCACGCCTTCGGCCAGGGCCACCGTGGCATCGTTCCCGGACTGAACAATCATGCCTTTGAGCAGGTCTTCCACGGGCACCTGCATTTTGGGGTCGATGAACATGCGGGAGCCCGGCATTTTCCAGGCGCGTTCGCTCACGCCCAGCTTTTGATCGAGGGCGATTTTCTTGGACTTCAGCGCATCGAACACCAGGTAGGCGGTCATCAGCTTGGTCAGGGAAGCCGGTTCGACCGGGGAGTCGGCGGCTTTGGACGCGAGCACCTGGTTGCTGGTCACGTCGAGCAGCAAGTAGGAGCGGGCCGCGATTTCGGGGGGCTGCGGGGTTTGGGCCTGGGCGGTGTTCAACAGGCACAGGGCCAAAGTGGCTGCCAGTGCAGCGGCCCAGGGGCGGGCAATCGGACGATTCAACACGAGGATTCCTTGGGGAAAGTTGGGCGCCCGTGAACACGGGACACCCGTCAGAAGTCAGCCGCCCAGATGGCGAACGGCCAGTTGTTTGAGCACCGGGAGCTGGCCATGGAAGAAATGTTCCACGCCCGGTATGACGGTGACAGGCAATGTCTGGGGCCGGGCCCAGTCGAGCACGGCACTCAGGGGAACGGTGTCGTCCTGCTCGCCATGGACCACCAGGGTACGGGCGTGCAGGTCGGCCGGCAATGCCGGCACCTGGAAACGGATGGCGGCGGTGCCCACCAGTATGGCCGAGTGGAGCGGCCGCTGGGCCGCGTGCAAACGCACCATGGCCTGGCAGGTCACGAAGGCACCGAACGAGAAACCCGCCAAGGCCAGGGACCCGGTCGGCGCCTGGGCTTCGATCACGGCCAGCAGGTCGTCGGCCTCCCCGGCACCGTGGTCATGCACGCCCTGGCTTTGACCGACACCACGGAAATTGAACCGAACAGCCGTCCAACCGTATTGCACGAAGGCGCGTGCCAGCGTTTGTACCACCTTGTTCTGCATGGTGCCGCCAAACAAGGGGTGGGGATGGGCGATCACAGCCGTCCCGGTCGGGACGGCCACGGGGCGGTCAATCGCCAACTCGATCCACCCGGCAGGGCCGGGCAGCAACAGGGTTTCGGTTTGGGCGTTCACGTGCTCAGAACCGGTCAGCGGCCCACATCGGGCGGGGTCAGCAGACGTTCCACCACCTGGCCATCGCGCAGGTGGGAAGTCACGATCTCGTCGATGTCGGATTCGTCCACAAAGGTGTACCACACGGCTTCCGGGTACACCACCGCCACCGGTCCGCCGGCACAGCGGTCCAGGCACCCGGCCTTGTTGACACGCACCTGGCCTGGACCCGACAAGCCGAGGGTTTTGACCTGCGCCTTGCAGCGGTCGAAAGCCGCTTGGGCGCGGTGATCGGCACAACAGGCTTCGCCGTTGGCGCGTTGGTTGAGGCAGAAAAAAATGTGCCGTTGGTAATAGGACGGCGCGGCAGCGGATGCGGTGTCACTCATGCTGCCGGATTGTAGTGGCCCGGCGGTCGGCGCAATGCCAGACGCAACGCCACCCACAGCGCGGCAAAGGGCCAAAGCCAGCCCACCCACTGGGACAAACCGTGAAACCGGATGAACCGCCCCTGCTCCCAGATTTCAAGCGACTGGGCGAAATACGCACTTTCGCTGGACTGGTTGAGCAACACCAGTGCCCAGGTAAGCGACATCAACAGCAACACCGCGCACGCCCGGTGCGACAAGCCCAACGCCAAAAAAGCCATGCTGGCGGCCACAGCCATGCCCAGCCAAACAGGACCGGTCAACCAGCCCCACGCGTGTTGCGGACCGTAGGTCAAGGCAGCAGACACCGCCAGGGCGACCGGCGCCAACGCCGCCCAGGACAGGGCGAAAACGAACCGATGCACCACGCGACGCAGCACGGCATACCCCAGCAAAAGGGGCACCCACAGGGACAAGGCCACCACCACCGCTTCGGCCAGCGGACTCAACACGCTGGCTGGCGCGCTCGACGGCAGCCACGCCTCAAACGGCGTGTCTTCCAGCAGCCGCTGCAAGGCGGTCTCAGCCCGCCACCACACCTGCCCCAAACCAAAAGGCACCGGCGTGGGATAGAGCACCGCCCAAGGCCACAGCACCAACACCAAAAACCCCCCTGCCGGATCACCCACGAGACAGCGTTCGCGAAAATGGTTCCAGGGGGCCAGCACCCGCCAGCGCAACAGCAGCAGCACCAAGGCCACACCGCACATGGCGCCAGCGATGTTGAGCAGCGCATCCACCTGGGACGGCACCCGCATCGGCAAAAAATTCTGCGCGGCTTCCATGACCAAGGACAGCACAGTGGGCAAACCCACCCCCACGGGCCAAACCCAGCGGTACCAACCCAACCGCACCATGGTCAAGCCCCACAAAAAGCCCAAGGGCAAATAGCCCAGCAGGTTGGAAGCCACATCAAAACCGGTCCAGTACTGCGGCCAGGGTGCGGTCAGAAAGGACCACGGCGACATGCCCTGAAAACGCCAGTCGCTGAACGGGTACAAGCTGGCGTAAATCACCAAACCCATCGCCCCCACCGCCAGGGGCAAAGCCAAGGTGTGGCGGTGAACGCGGTTCATGCCGGAGGACTGGGCTGTGTCAGAACGGTTTGACCACCACCAGCGTGACGGCGACCACCAGCAGGACCACGGGCACTTCGTTGAACCAGCGAAACCACACATGGCTGCGCTGGTTGGTGTTGTTTTCGAATTTGCGCAACAAGCGCCCACAAGCGTGGTGGTAACCCAACAGCAAGGCCACCACGGTGAACTTGGCGTGCATCCAACCATTGCCCGGACCCCGACCAATGCCGTACACCCACCACAACCACAGACCCAGCACCAGCGCCGGCACGGCCAGAAGGATCATGAAACGCATGAGCTTGCGCGCCATCAACAGCAAGCGGGCGCGCTCGGCTTCGCTGCCGGGCGGCACCAAGGCCAGGTTGACGAAAATACGGGGCAAATAAAAAAGACCCGCAAACCAGCTGGCGACGAAGACAATATGAAACGATTTGATCCACAACATGGCTTGCAGTGTAGCCAAATGACCCGCCTCGCAGCGAACAAGGAAGGAATAGACCCATGACCCCCTCCAGCCCCTGGACCCGCGTGACCGAAGAATGCATGGCGCTGGGCGAATCACCGTTCTGGCACCCCCGGGAAGACCGCCTGTACTGGGTGGACATTGGACTCCAACGCGTGTGGCGCCTGCACATTCCCAGCGGGCATTTGGAGCATTGGGAATTGCCACAGGAAGCCGGCTGCATCGCCCCGACACGCAACGGTGGCCTGGTGTTGGCCATGCGCGACGGCATATACCTGACCGCCGCCTGGCACGACACGCCGCAAAAACTGGCCGATGCCCCGTACGACACCACCCGCATCCGGTTCAACGACGGAAAATGCGACCCGTGGGGCCGCTTCTGGGTAGGCACTTACGTGGAAACCAAAGACCGCCCGGACGGCGCGCTGTATTGCCTGCACACGCACAACTCGGCACACCCCAAGTTGGTGGAAGTGACCCGTGGCGTGATGGCGGCCAACGGGCTGGCCTGGTCCCCCGACAGCCACAGCCTGTATTGGGCCGACACCGCCAACCACCAGGTGGATGTGTACCCCGTGCTCGGGGGAGGCACTTGGCCCCCCCAAATCGGCACCCCGCTGGTGCACCGCCGATTCGACCCCAAGCCAGCCCAGTGGTCATTTGCACAACCCCAGGGCTACGGCGGACGACCCGACGGTGCAGCCGTGGACCAAGAAGGCCGCTACTGGGTGGCCATGTACGAAGGCGCACGCGTGTTGTGCATCAGTCCCAAGGGCGAACTGCTGGCCGAATACGCCACCCCGGCGCAGTGCCCCACCATGGTGTGCTTTGGGGGCCACGACCTGCAAACCCTGTACCTGACCACAGCGCGCGCCAAGCGCCCCGCTGACGAAACAGCGCACTACCCGGGCAGCGGAGCGGTGTTCTCGATGCGGGTGGACACGCCGGGCTTGCCCGTGAACTTTTATGAGGACTGAAGCAAGGCGTTAAAAAAATTCACGCCATGCGGCCAATGGCATCGCTACCATTGACCGCATGAGCACAGCGCCCCCGACCGAGACCCCAGCCGACCCCACGTTGCGGCGCTGGACAGAACAGATACAAGACGCCGCAGCCACGGGCCAGAGATTGCGCATCAGGGGTGGCGACACCCATCTGTTCATGGAGGCGTGCCCGGGTGACGGCAACCCGCTGGACACCCGGGAACACCGTGGCGTGGTGGCCTACGAACCCACCGAACTGGTGGTGACCGTGAAAGCGGGCACCCCGCTGGCCGAACTGGAAAACACCTTGGCGGCGCAGGGCCAATGCCTGCCGTTTGAGCCGCCGCACTGGGGCGCAGGCGGCACGGTGGGCGGCATGGTGGCCGCTGGTCTGAGTGGCCCTGCCCGCGCCAGCGTGGGTGCCGTGCGCGATTACGTGCTGGGTGTGGGATTGATCAACGGCCGGGGTGAGCACTTGACCTTTGGCGGTCAGGTGATGAAGAACGTTGCCGGGTACGACGTGAGCCGCCTGATGACAGGCAGCCGAGGCCGCTTGGGCCTGTTGACACAGGTGTCGCTGAAGGTGCTGCCCGTGTTTCCAGCCGAGGCCACCCTGTGCTTTGTGGCCAACCAGGCACAAGCCCTGATGCAGTTGGCCGCCTGGCGCCAGCAACCGCTGCCGCTGAATGCCAGCTGTTGGGTGCATGACCCCACCACCCGCCCGGGGCAAGACCTCTTGTTTGTGCGCCTGCGCGGCGCTGTGGCAGCGGTGGAGGCCGCCTGTGGACGCATGCTGACCGATCTGCCCGGTCAACGCATGGACAACACGGTGGCCGGGCCGGACTGGATCGCGTGCCGGGACCAGACGTTGCCTTTCTTTCAAGCGCCGTCCGACAACCTGGGCCTGTGGCGCCTGTCGGTGGCCCCCACCCACCCGGCCCTCGAACTGCCGTGGGCCCAGCTGGTGGAATGGCACGGTGGCCAACGCTGGCTGTGGGCCCCAGCCGATGCGACAACCGCACAGACCCTGGGCGCTGCGGCCACCCGGGCCGGTGGACACGCCACCCTGTTCCGGACGCCCGCCACCGGATCGGAACCGATTTCCCGTGACGCTCCGGCCTCGACCGCCACCAGCACCATCGAACAACGCCTGTTGCAGGCATTTGACCCCGCCGGGGTTTTCTCTCAACAGGCCCGCCATGCAAACGCATCTGCACGCTGACTACCGCGACACCCCTGAAGGCCGCACCGCACAGGACATTCTGCGCAAGTGTGTCCACTGCGGTTTTTGCACCGCCACCTGCCCCACTTACCAGCTGCTGGGCGACGAACTCGACGGCCCGCGTGGCCGCATTTACCTGATCAAGCAGGTGCTGGAAGGCCAAGCCCCCACCCGCAAAACCCAACAGCACCTGGACCGCTGCCTGACCTGCCGGAACTGCGAAAGCACCTGCCCCAGCGGCGTGGACTACGGGCATTTGGTGGACATCGGACGCCAATTGGTGGACGACAAAGTGCCCCGCCCCCTGGGCGAGCGCACGGTGCGCTGGCTGCTGAAAGAAGGCCTGCCGTCGCCGCTGTTCGGGCCCGCCATGAAAGTGGGCCAGGCCGTGCGCGGCGTGCTGCCCGCCGCATTGAAAAACAAAGTCCCTGCCCCGCAAAGCACCGGCACCTGGCCGACCCGCTCACACCCCCGCAAGGTCTTGATGCTGGCGGGGTGCGTGCAACCGGCCATGATGCCCAACATCAACAGCGCCACCGCCCGTGTGCTGGACGCGGCTGGCATTGAAACGGTGCTGGCCCCTGAGGCAGGTTGCTGTGGTGCCGTCAAATTCCACCTGAACGACCAGACCGGGGGCCTGGCCCAAATGCGTGCAAACATCGACGCTTGGTGGCCTTATGTGGCACCCGGCTCGCAAAGCGGGGTGGAAGCCGTGGTGATGAATGCCTCGGGCTGCGGCGCCACGGTGAAGGAGTACGGCCATCTGCTGCGCGACGACCCGGTTTACGCCGACAAGGCGGCCCGGATCAGCGAACTCACCCGTGACCTGAGCGAACTGCTGCCCGATCTGGTGCCCACCTTGAAAGACAAAATTCGGTTAACGCAAGCCCCGGCCCACTTGGCCTACCACCCCCCTTGCACGTTGCAACATGGCCAGAAATTGCGGGGTGGGGTGGAACAACACCTGGGTGCACTGGGCTTCAAGGTAGAACTGGCGCAGAACGAAAGCCACTTGTGTTGCGGTTCGGCAGGCACTTACTCGGTGCTGCAACCCGATCTGTCCTACCAGCTGCGCGACCGCAAGCTGAGCCATTTGCACCCGCTGGGCGCCCCCGTCATCGTGTCGGCCAACATCGGTTGCATTGGGCACTTGCAATCGGGCACCGCCACCCCGGTCAAACACTGGGTGGAGGTGCTGGATGCGGCCTTGGCGGTCTGACGGTGCCCCTCAGGCGCGCAACGCCGCCTCGATGTCTGCGCTCAACTGAGCCGGGGTCACCTGGGGCGCGTAGCGCCGAATCACCTGCCCATCGCGCCCCACCAAGAACTTGGTGAAATTCCACTTGATGGCACGTGACCCCAAGAAACCCGGGGCCTCGGTGGTCAACCATTGCCACAACGGGTGTGCTGCCTTGCCGTTGACATCCACCTTGGCCATGACTGGAAACGACACACCGTGATCGCGCTGGCAAAACGCCACGATGCTGTCGTTGCTGCCTGGCTCCTGCCCGCCAAACTGGTTGCACGGGAACCCCAACACCGCCAGGCCTTGCGCGGCGTAGCGCTCGTGCAGGGCTTGCAAGCCGGTCAGTTGCGGGGTGAAGCCACAGGCACTGGCGGTGTTGACCAGCAACAACACCTGGCCCCGGTACCGGTCCAGTGGCACGTTGTGCCCAGAAGCATCCTGCGCGGTGAAGTCATAAGCGGTGGCCATGGGTCAGCCGTGCAAATCGTCGCGCCGCGCGATCTCCAGCAAGCGCTCCAGTTCGTGGGGGTGCACGCGTTCGTTGTGGGCATGCCAGCGCTTGATCAGCCACATCACCCCGGCCACCACCACACCAAACGCGGTGATGGCCCCAAACGCCGACAACCCCAAGCCGGTGGAAAAACTGTACATGAAGCCCAGCACCAGAATGCAAGCCTGTTCGTTGAAGTTTTGAACCGCAATGGACCGACCGGCCCCCATGAGGTTGTGGCCGCGGTGTTGCAACAGTGCGTTCATCGGCACCACCAAAAAGCCACCCAATCCACCCAGGGCGATCAGAAACGGGGCGGCCAGCCACACGTTGTCGATGAAATTCATGAGCACCACAAGCAGGCCCATGGCAATGCCCAGTGGCATGACGCGCGTGGCCTGATCGAGCCGCATGCGCATGGACGCCACCACCGCCCCCACCGCCGTGCCGATGGCCACCACCCCCACCAGCGACGACGCCTGGGTGGTGGTGTAGCCCAGCGCCGCCGCCGCCCACGCCAGCACGATGTAACGCAAATTGCCACTGACCCCCCAAAACAAAGTGGTGGTGGCCAACGAGATCTGCCCCAAACGGTCGCGCCACAAGCGGGTGTTGCAAATCCAGAAATCAGGCAACAAGGCCAGCGGGTTGCTGGGCATGTGGCGCGGCGCGACGCCGGTATGTGGAATGCGTGTGTTGAACCACGCCGCCAGCGCGTACACGAACACCAGGCCCACAATGGCCGCCTCCGGCGCCGTGTCAAGACCGGTTTGAATGCCCGGAATGTCGATCGCGAGCAAATGACCGGACAACACCGGCCCCACCAGCTGCCCGCCCAGCACCACGCCCAGGATGATGGAAGCGATGGTCAGCCCTTCGATCCAGCCATTGGCCTTGACCAGCTGGGAAGGCGGCAACAACTCGGTCAAGATGCCGTACTTGGCCGGCGAATAGGCCGCTGCCCCCAACCCCACCACCGAATACGCCAACAACGGGCTGATGGGGGTGAGCATCAACAAACAGCCGGTCACCTTGATGGCGTTGCTGATAAACATGACGCGCCCTTTGGGCTTGGCGTCGGCAAAGGCGCCCACAAAGGGAGCCAACACCACGTAAAACAAAGCGAACATGGGCACCAAAGCAGCGCTTTGCCACTCGGGGGCATGGCGGCTGCGCAACAGCTCCACGGCCACAACGAACAAAGCGTTGTCGGCCAGCGAGCTGAAGAACTGCGCTGTCATGATGGTGTAGAAGCCGCGCTTCATGGCATGAGGGTCTGCGGTAAAAGTCGGTTGAAACGCGCCGCCGGGCGAGGCTGGTGGCTTGCGCCACAATCTCGCTGTCGCCTGGCAATTGGGCGGGTTATAGCATGCCGCACCGATTCACCCCGGATTGGGGTTGCCCGGATCTTTCAAATTTTCTATTTCATACCATGCCGCGCCCCATCAAAGCCACCGTCCATCAGGGCGCTTTGCGCCACAACCTGCAACGCCTGCGCGATGCCGCGTCCGACGCCCGCGTCTGGGCGGTGGTCAAAGCCAACGCTTATGGACACGGCATTGAACGCGTTTTTGACGGCTTGCGGGCCGCCGACGGTTTCGCGCTGCTGGACCTGGCCGAAGCCCAGCGCCTGAGAGACCTGGACTGGCGTGGCCCGATTTTGTTGCTGGAAGGGGTGTTTGAAGCACGGGACCTGGAGCTGTGCTCGCGCCTGAACCTGTGGCATGTGGTGCACAGCAACGAACAAATCGACTGGCTGGCCGCCCACAAAACCCACACCCCGCACCGCGTGTTTTTGAAAATGAACTCTGGCATGAACCGCCTGGGTTTCACACCCGAGGCGTTTCGCGCCGCCTGGGCCCGGCTGGACGCCTTGCCACAAGTCGAGGAAATTTCGCTGATGACCCATTTCAGCGATGCAGACGGCGACCGCCAAGGACGCAACGGCATCGCCCACCAGGTGGCCACGTTTGCATCCGCCACGCACGATTTGCCGGGTGAACGCAGCGTGTGCAACAGCGCGGCCATTTTGCGCCACGCGGCCTCGCCCCTGGGCGAACCCGCAAAAACACCCGGGCCACTGGCCGCTGACTGGGTGCGCGGGGGCATCGCCCTGTACGGCAGCGCCCCCGACCACCCGGCCCACCGCAGTACTGACTGGGGCCTGCAGCCCACCCTCACCCTGAGCAGCCAGCTGATTGGCCTCCAGCAACTCCAGCCCGGAGACACCGTGGGCTACGGCTCCACCTACGTGGCCCAACGGCCGATGCGCATTGGCATTGTGGCCTGCGGTTACGCAGACGGCTACCCCCGCCACGCCCCTGGTGGCCCAGACAACGCCGCCCCGGTGCTGGTACGGGGGCAGCGCACCCGCCTGGTGGGACGCGTCAGCATGGACATGCTGGCTGTGGACCTGACCCCCATCGAGGTCGAAGCGCCCCCCTGCGCCCCCGGAGACGAAGTGGTGCTTTGGGGCCACAGCCGCCACGGGACCCACCTGCCAGTGGACGAGGTGGCGCAATCCGCCGGGACCATCGCCTACGAACTGCTGTGCGCCGTGGCCCCCCGTGTGCCATTTGAGGTGGACACAGGCCATTGATGTGCCGCCGGGCAGCACCCGTCGCTGCAAGCAACCGAGCCGCTCACGCGGCCGCCCGGGACAGGGCGGCCTGAACCAATTTGTCAATCTCACCGGTGATGTTGGTCATCAGATTGGCCACCACCGAAAACTCCCGGCCCGCGTTGCCAGCGCGGGCGGCAATGATTTGCGCATTGAACGCCACCATGTGGGCTTGCTTGGAGATGTCTTTGATCTCGCTCATCACATCCTGGAGCTGACACTTCACGGCATGTGCGTGGGCACGGGCCTCTTTTTCGTAGATGGCGGTGATGCTGTTGAGCACCGCCAGCAAAGGGGTTGTGCTGGCCACCAGCGCGTTCAGGAACGCTTCTTTTTGTCGCCAATTGAACTCAATGGCGGTAAACGTCCGCTCCGCCAGATCAATGAAGTCACGGATTTTCTTGTCGCCGCCGTCCGCCCCGTAGTAGGCCTCTTGCAGTTCGGCACTGAACACGCCGGGCAACAGCTCGTTCCCGTTGACCAGGGCCGTGTGCGCCTCCACAAACAGTTTCAGCGCTTCCTTGGCGGTGGCCAAGGCACCTGGGGGGTCACTGCCCGCCAGCAACGCGTACAACACCACCCGTTGCGAGGTGAAGCGCCGTCGTCCGGACAAATTGATCATGGTGGCAAATGCTTCACCAGACAGCTTTTGGGTTGGGATGCGGGCATTCATGGCAACAGTTGGGAATGTGTGTAGGTCTCAATCAGCTGGTCCAGCGGGAGCGGTTTGCTCAGCAGGTAGCCCTGGATCAGGTGACACCCTTCGGCTTGCAGTTTTTGCAGCTGGTCCTGTGTTTCGATGCCTTCAGCGATCACGTCCAGCTGCAAGTGCCTGCCCAACGCCAAAATGGTCTTGGCAATCGCGTGGTCGCTGCGGCTGTGCGCAATGCCCTGCACAAACGACCGGTCCACCTTCATGGACGTGATGGGCAGATTCTTGAGCATGGACAGCGACGAGTGCCCCATGCCAAAGTCGTCCAGACTGATTTCAAAGCCGAGTTTGCGCAAGGTGTGCATGACCGAAATCACCCGCTCGGGCTGCTTCATCAGCATGCCTTCGGTCAGTTCCAGCGTGATACCGGACGGGGGAATGGCGTGCTCAAACGCCAGCCCTTTCAAGATTTCCGGCAGTTCGGTGCTGGTGAATTCGGCCGCCGCCATGTTGACGTGGACTTTGAGGCCGTGGAAGTCCGCTTGGTACAACCTGGACAGGTCCGCGCAGGCCTGGGCCATGACCCAGCGGCCGATTTCAATGATCAGGTGGCTTTGTTCTGCAATGGGTATGAAAACATCGGGCGCAACCAGCTCGCCATTGGACCTGCGCCAGCGGACCAAGGCTTCGACCGCGTGCAGCAAGCCCGTTGCCACATCAAAAATGGGCTGGTACACCAGAAACAGTTCGTTGTTCCTGATGGCGTGGTACAGCTCGGTTTCGATGGCCAGGCGCTGCGCCAGGGTAGAACGTACCTGCGCAATGCTGCTGGGGCTGCTGGTCGAAAAAATGTCACACCCATTGCGCCCGTTTTGTTTGACGCGGTACATGGCCGCATCGGCGCTGCGCAGCAATTCCGGCGTGGTTTGTCCGTTGTCGGGAAACCGGCTCACACCAATGCTGGCCGACACGGTAAGCGCCACCCCTTCGTATTCAAACGGCACGCGGGCCGCTTCCAACACGCGCTGTGCAAGTGCAGCCAATTCCTCGTCCACACCGCTGGGCACCAGCAAGGCGAATTCGTCGCCCCCCAGCCGACCGACCACCGTACCGGGCGGCGACAGTGCCTTGAGGCGCAGCGCAAATTCGCGCAGCACGCGGTTGCCAGCCTCGTGACCGAACGCATCGTTGATGGGCTTGAACCGGTCCAGGTCGATGAACATCAGACCAAAACGTTCATGGGTTTTGACCGCTCGGGCACAACGCTCGGACAGGCTGGCGTGAAAATGCCCCCGGTTGGACAGGTCGGTCAAGTCATCGACATGGGCCAGCCGGTGGATGACCGCTTCCCGCTCCAGGCGCTGCGTGGTTTGGGCGATGAGCGCACCGATGGTGGCCGCCACCTTGGGCAACTGGGCTTCGGGTTGCCGCGAAAGACAGCTGTAAAACTCCAGCACACCCGGACGGTGCTGCACGCCATCCTGTGCCACATAAGTGACCGGAAAAATATACCCGGACTGCAAGCCCGAAAACTGTGCGCTGTTGCGACGCAGGAAGCGCGGATCGGTGGCCATGTCATCCACCCATTGGGCGCACCCGGACGCCCAAACCAGGCCCACCAGGCCCTTGCCAGGGGCCATGACCAACTCCGCACTTTCGCGGCTGAACGCACCAAGGTTGTACCCCTCGCGGTGCCAATGGTGCCGGCAACGCAGCTGCGCCTCGTTTTGGGGAGCGGTCTCCATGGCCCAATAGGCACCCCATTCCCACCCCAGGCTTTTGCAAACCAGTTGAATCACGTTGATGATGGCATCACTCAACTGGTTCGACCCCACCAGAAACTCGGTCATTTCAAACCCAAGCCGCTCTCTGATCGCGGCATGTTTGAGGCGCGTGATGTCGGTCAGCACACCACGGGTCTGTGGTGCGTCGGCACTGGGCGGTGGCAAAAAAGTCAGGCGCAACCAACGCAAACCGGCGCTCGCAGAAATGACACGGAATTCGTGTTCGACAGGGGTGGGGCCACCGCCCTGAGCAATCAGGGCGATCAGCGGCACCAGATCGTCTTCGACCACGTTGATGAAGCAACCATCCAGGGCGTGTTTCTGGTCCGCCCGGATGTCCAGCAACGTGGCAGCCATGGGCGAAACCTGCATTTGTTTGCGCGTTGCGGTGTATTGCCAACTGCCAAAACCCGCAGCGCGCTCCAGCGCATCGTCAGCCGTGTGTGGCATGTGCTGTCCCGTATCCATTGTGTTTGCCATGGTTCAAGCCCACTTTTTCCTAGTGGTTAACCCTAGCAACATGCATGCCGCAAACCATCAATTGATACCAACGATGGAAGTGGCGCATTCAGATGCAGACGATGTGATTGAACCGATGGGTACGCTGAAAAACCGGCCCACTTGTACTCCAGGGGGTATATTGATATACTGAGAAGCATCGGAGATTCCCATGCACACCCATCTGTTTTCCGCCACCGCATCCCACACCACCGCAGCGGCCCGCTGGCACCGCACCCAGGCAGCGTTGGTGGCCCTGGTGCTGGTGTCGGCCCCTTGGCAGGGCACCCATGCGGCTGGCCCAGCGGTACCGGTGCTGCAGATGGCAGCCCAGTCCGTGGCCGCGGACATGACATTGGAAGGCACACTGGAAGCGGTCAAGCAAAGCACCCTGTCGGCCCAGGCCAACGGGCGCATCGCACAGCTGCTGGTGCAGGCCGGGGACAAGGTGCGTGCCGGACAAGTGCTGGCCGTGGTGGACGACCGTGACACCCAAGCGGGCCTGGAGCGTTCCCAGGCGGGCTTGGTCCGAGCCCAGGCCGAATTGCGCAACGCCGAAACCCACGCCCAACGCACCCGCGAACTGCGCAACCAGGGTTTCATTTCACAATCGGCGCTGGACATGGCAGAAACCCAGTTGCAGAGTGCCAAAGCGGCCACCCAACAAGCCCGCGCCGGACAGACCCAATCCCAGCTCGCCCAAGGCCACACCCGGTTGACCGCCCCATACGATGGTTTCGTGTTGAGCACCCATGCCGAAGTCGGTGACCTGGCCTTTGCAGGCAAGCCTATCGTCACGGTGTACGCCCCGCAACCGCTGCGGGCCGTGACGCACGTGCCGGCGTCACGCGCAGCCATGGCCACCCAGGCCAGCAAAGTGGAACTGCAATTGCCAGACGGCCAGTGGGTGGCCCCCGCCAGCCAGAACCGCCTGCCAGCGACCGACCCCGCATCACAAACCGTGGAGTGGCGCCTGCAGCTGACGCCGACCCAAGCCGCGCAACAGGTGCCCGGGCAGCAAATCAAAGTCAGGTTTTCCGGGGTGGGCACAGGCGACAACAACCGCCTGACCGTGCCCGAATCGGCCGTGCTGCGCCGTGGTGAACTGACTGCCCTGTACGTGGCGCGAGCTGCCAAAGGACAGGCAGGCTTTGTGTTGCGGGCGGTGCGATTGGGTGCCAGCCACGGCAAAGCAGGGGTCGAAATCCTGTCCGGCATCAAGGCCGGCGATCAGGTGGCGCTGGACCCGGTGCGCGCCGGTTTGGCCGGTGCCCAGGCCGCGCAGTAAGGGAGCCACCATGCCTTCGCACAACCCCAATCACACGCCCGCGCCGGGCGAAAACGAGGCCCTGGGCTTTTCAGGCCGGGTGGCACGCGCCTTCCAGACCAACGCCATCACCCCCCTGCTGGCATTGGTGGCGTTGTTGCTGGGCCTGTTCGCGGTCGCGGTAACGCCGCGCGAGGAAGAGCCCCAGATCAACGTGACCATGGCCAACGTGATGATCCCTTTCCCCGGCGCGTCCAGTGCCGATGTGGAGAAGATGGTCGCCGCACCGGCAGAGCAAGTGTTGTCGCAAATACAGGGCATTGAGCACACCTATTCGGTGGCACGCCCCGGTGTGGCGGTGTTGACCGTGCAATTCAAGGTGGGGGTGCCACGCACCGAAGCCCTGGTGCGGCTGTACGACGTGCTCAACGCCAACCAGGATTGGCTGCCGCAGGGGCTGGGCGTGCTCACGCCCATCGTCAAACCCAAGGGCATTGACGACGTGCCCGTGCTGGCGGCCACCTTGTGGACCGCCGATGCCACCAGCGCACACGACCTGGAGCGAATCGCCTACGCGGTGGAAACCGAGGTGAAACGGGTGCCCGGCACCCGAGAAGTGGAAACCATTGGCGGCCCCGGACAGGCGGTGCAGGTGTGGATCAACCCCAGCCGCCTGCGCGAACGCGGTGTGCCACTGGAAGCGCTGCACGGCGCCATCAAGGCCGCCAACTTCGGCCTGCCCGCGGGCAACGTGGCCAACACCGGCGCAGGTGCGGACATGCTGACCGTGGAAACAGGCGAGTTCCTGCGCACCCCGCAAGACGTGGGCGACATTGTGGTGGGGGTCCACCAGGGGCGACCCATCTTTCTGCGGGAAGTGGCCCAGGTGGAAGCCGGCGCGCAGCTGCCGCAACGCTATGTGTGGTTCACGCCGGGCCTCGGCACAACGGACGCCTTGCCCGAGGGGGCGCAAGCCGGGCAAAGCTACCCCGCCGTGACCTTGACCGTCACCAAAAAGCCTGGCGAAAACGCGGTAGACGTGGCCGCCGGTGCCCGTGCCCGGTTGGCTGAACTGCAAAACACCCTGATCCCGCAAGGGGTGAACGTGTCCATCACCCGCGACTACGGCCTGACCGCTGCCGAAAAGGCCAACAAACTCATCCAGAAACTGGCGTTTGCCACCGGCAGTGTGATTCTGTTGGTGGGCATGGCCCTGGGTCGGCGCGAAGCGGTGATCGTGGGTGCAGCGGTGATCCTGACACTGACGGCCACCCTGTTTGCCAGTTGGGCCTGGGGCTTCACCCTGAACCGGGTGTCGCTGTTCGCGCTCATTTTTTCGATCGGCATTTTGGTCGATGACGCCATCGTGGTGGTTGAAAACATCCACCGCCACCGCCAGCTCACGCCCGACGAAACATTGCGCGTCATCATCCCTCGGGCGGTGGAGGAGGTGGGTGGTCCCACCATTCTCGCCACCTTGACCGTGATTGCCGCACTGCTGCCCATGGCCTTCGTGAGCGGCCTGATGGGCCCTTACATGAGCCCCATCCCGATCAATGCCAGCATGGGCATGGCGCTGTCGCTGGCCATTGCGTTCACAGTGACGCCCTGGCTGGCCCTCAAGCTCACGAAATCGGGTGGGCACGGGCACGGCGGCACCGCCCCCAGCAAGGTCACAACCACCCTGCAACGCTTTTTCACCCGCCTGGTGACGCCGTTTTTGCAAAGCGCCCGCCACCGCTGGCTGCTGCTGGTCGGGGTGCTGGTGGCCATGACGCTGTCGGTGGGCTTGGCGCTGGTGCCCCACTCCATCGGCGTGGTCATGAAAATGCTGCCGTTTGACAACAAAAGCGAGTTCCAGGTGGTGGTGGACATGCCCGCCGGATCGTCGCTGGAGAGCACCGCCGCGGCCCTGCAGGACATGACCGCCCACCTGGCCGCACAACCCGAGGTGGCCAACGTGCAAGGCTATGCAGGCAGCGCCAGCCCCATCACCTTCAACGGCCTGGTGCGCCAGTACTACCTGCGTGCCGACGCCGAACAGGGCGATCTGCAAGTGGCGTTGGTGGACGCCAAGCACCGCACCGAGAAAAGCCACGCCATCGCCCAACGTCTGCGCCCCGGGCTGGAGCAGATTGCCCAGCAACACGGTGCGCGTGTCAAGGTGGTGGAGGTCCCCCCCGGGCCGCCCGTGCTGTCGCCCATCGTGGCCGAAATTTACGGCCCCGATACCGCAGGCCGTGCAGAACTGGCCCAACGCGTGGCGCAGGCCTTCGGCAAGACACCGGACATCGTGGGCATAGACACCACATTGAAAGAAGCTGCACCGCGTGTGTTCTTGCGGGTCAACCGCCAGCGGGCCGAAGCCTTGGGCATTTCGGTCCAAAGCATCGCCCAGACCGTGTACACCGCGCTGTCGGGCATGGACGCCGCCTACCTGCACGACGGCAACGCCAAATTTGCAGTGCCCGTGCGCCTGCAACTGCCGCGCGAAGCCCAGGTGGGGTTGGACCACGTGTTGGCCCTGCCGCTGAAAGCCGCCAACGGCAACATGGTGCCGCTGTCCGAATTGGTCAAACTGGAGCGAGGCGTGATCGACCAACCGCTGTTCACCAAGGACCTGATGCCCGTGACCTACGTGATGGGCGACATGGCCGGACAACTGGATTCACCGCTCTATGGCCTGTTCGGCATCCGCAACCACCTGGCCGAAGCCGCCCTGCCCAACGCGGGTGAACTGGGTGAATACTGGGTTCGCCAGCCCAGCGATCCCTACCGCCAATACGCCATCAAATGGGACGGCGAATGGCAGATCACCTTCGAGACCTTCCGCGACATGGGTGCCGCCTACGGCGTGGGCCTGGTGCTGATTTACCTGCTGGTGGTGGCGCAATTCAAAAGCTACCTCACCCCACTGATCATCATGGCGCCGATCCCGTTGACCATCATCGGCGTCATGCCGGGCCACGCCCTGCTGGGTTCGCAGTTCACCGCCACCAGCATGATCGGCATGATCGCGCTGGCGGGCATCATCGTGCGCAACTCCATCCTGCTGGTGGACTTCATCGAGCTGGAAACCGCGCGCGGCGTCGCTTTCGCGCAAGCGGTGGTGCAGTCGGCCGCAGTGCGGGCCCAGCCAATCGCGCTGACCGGCCTGGCCGCCATGATTGGTGCCTTCTTTATCCTGGACGACCCGATTTTCAACGGGCTCGCCATTTCGCTGATTTTCGGTATTGCGGTGTCTACCTTGCTGACGCTGGTGGTGATTCCGGTGCTCTACTATGCGGTCTACCACCGCCAACACACGAAAAGCACCTGAGCGCCTGTGCGCTGGGGACCCCGAAGTTTTGATCGTTTTTTAAGGAGCTTGAAATGACTGTTGAACGTTACATCCGTGTGATCGCCGGTTTTTTTGTGATGCTGTCGCTGGCGCTGGGCGTGGAAGCCAGCCCGGTTTTTGTGAGCCCATGGTTTCTGGCGTTCACCGCCTTCGTGGGCTTCAACCTCTTCCAATCCGGTTTTACCGGCTTTTGCCCACCCGGCATCCTGCTGAAAAAACTGGGAGTGCCTGAGGGGCAAGGCGGCTCCTGCAGCACGGGCAAATGCTGCTGAGGCACACCCCATGCACACGCCAGCAAAACCCCTGACATTTTTGTCGCCCGCCTGGTTTTCGCTGGTGATGGGCACCGGGGGTTTGGCACTGGCCTGGCACGCCGCCACCCCCCATCTGGGGAACTGGGCCACGGGCGCAGCGCTGGTCATTGGCGCGGCATCGGTTGCGTTGTTCGGGGTGTTGGTCCTGGCATCGCTGTGGCGCTGGCACCGTTTTCCTGCAGCGCTGGATGAAGACCTGAAGCACCCGGTCCGTCACGGTTTTGTGGCCACGGTGCCGATTTCTTTGATGCTGTTGGCCACGGTGCTCGTGCAATTCCAGGTCACACCGTCACTGGCACGCGGCCTGTGGTGGGCAGGCAGCCTGCTGCAGCTCTGGGTCACGCTGTGGGTGCTGGGGCGTTGGTTGGGGCCGGGTGGAACGGGCCACCCATCGCAATGGCCAGGCATCACCCCGGTGCTGCTGATGCCTGTGGTGGGCAATGTGATGGCCCCGTTGGGGGGCATCGGACTGGGCCATGGCATGTGGGCCACCGCCCAGTTCGGTGTCGGTGCGTTTTTCTGGCCGGTGGTGGTGGGCCTGCTGGTCACCCGGCGCTTCAGCCACGGCCCCCTGCCCGAACGGTTGCTGCCCACCCACTTCGTGCTGCTGGCCCCGCCGGCTTTGATTGGGTCGGGCCTCATGGCATTGGGCGCGCCTTTGTCGGTCGTGCATGCCGTGTGGGGTGTTGGACTGTTCACCCTGGTGTGGGTCAGCACCCAGGCCAAACGCATGATCGGGCAACCGTTTGCACTCACGTTCTGGGCGGTTTCGTTTCCGCTGGCCGCGCTGACGGCTCTGACACTCAAATTGGCGGACGCACAGGGAGCGGGCGCATTGCTCAACCTGGGCGTGTTGCTGCTGGCCACCACCAGTTTGGTGGTGTTGGGCCTGGTACTGGCCACCTACCGTGGCCTGCGCGACGGCTCCTTGCTGGCACCGGAACCTGTGGCCACCATCGTGCCCGTGAACGCAACTCTTTGATTTCCAGTGTGCGGTCAGGCCCGCACGCTGAGCAAACGGCCCACCGCCGTGTCCATGGTTTTGAGGGTGCGCAGGTTGGCCTCGAAAGCGTACGCTGCCGCCTTTTGCTCGACTTGATCCGCAATCAGGTCCGCACCTGGTTCGGGCACCTTGTCCACTTGCGTTCGCACCCCACCCTCAGCCTCGGCCGTGGCCTTCACCCGGTCACGGCGGTGGCCTTCGGTCTGGGCATTGGCAATGTTGCTGGCAGCAACGGTCAAGCGGGTTTGGGCCGCCTGCATACCCGAAACGGCCGTGGTGATGGGGTTCATGGCGTGCATCCAGTTCAAGATGGTCAGTGTACGCCTGCCGACCAGAAAGCACCAAACCAAATGCCGCTCAACCGCCCGGTGCCTGCTGGCTCATCAACCACTGCAATGCCTGCTCAACGCTGGGTTGATCCGCCCCAACCGGCTGGCGCTCCAGCATTTGGGCGGTGTCATTGAACCGCTGCTCCACCCCAGGCAGCACGCGCGATGGCAGCCCCTGCGCGGCGAGTTCGCTCTGGGCGTCGCGCACCTCATGCGCACGCCGTCGGGCGTGGACCACGTGGGTGCGCACCAGCATGTCCATGAATTCGCGCATCGGGGTCTGGTCGATGTCGGCCAACTGGTCATACAGTTTTTCGCGCACGCCCTGCTTTTCGGCACTCAGCAACAACTCCACGCACAGCGCCTCCATGCCCTTGGTGAAAATGCTGCGCAACATCTTGAGCGAGATGGCCTCCCCCGCCGCACCCCCAGTAATCACCTGAACACGGGCGCCGATGGGCGTGAACAGCGCCTGAAAAGCCTCGGCACCGGGCCCGGCCACCAGCAACGCCGTGCGCGCCCCCTGCAGGCTGATCGCCCCCATGATCGCGGCATCCGCATACCGCACCCCTCGGGCTGCGGCCAGATGCGCTGCCCGCCGTTTCACCTCTGGGCGGGCGGTGGTGAGATCGACCAGGCCAGCCCCTGGCGCCGCAAACGCCAACGCCTGATCTGCCACCGACCCGGCCTGTGCCCCCGTCACGCAAGACAACACCCAACCGGCAGCAGACAGCCAAGCACCCGGCTGTTCATGGACCGGCATCCCTCCATCGGCAGCCCACCGAAGGGTGGCGGCCGTGGGCCGGGCATCGCAAAGCAACAATTCATGGCCAGCGCCGCCCAACGCTTGGGCGTAGCAACGCCCCACTTCGCCCAAGCCGATGATTGCAATCCGTGTGTCTGTAGGGTTCATGGCGGTGAATGGTACAAAACCGGGCACAATCTAGGCACCGTGAGCACAGAACGCATCCAAACCGAGCTGGACCAGGCCCGCAAAAGCGGCCCGGTGCGCGACATCATCATTCCCCCCTGTCCGGAATTGCTGCGGCGCTTGCAGGAAGCGTTGGCCCATGGCGAACCGGACGTGGCCGCGATCGATCAAATTGCCAGCGCCGACGTGGCCATGGCTGCCGCCCTGATCCGCCAAGCCAACAGCCCCCTTTACGGATTGACCCAGCCGGTACAAACCGTGGGACAGGCGCTGACGGTGGTTGGACTGCGCCCGGCGGTGCAGTTGTTGACCGGCTTTTTGACCCGGCACGCACTCGCGGTGCAAAGCCCGCTGCTGGCCCACTTCTGGGAAAGCTCAACGCGCCGGGCCATCGCCTGCGAACACATCGGACACCAGCTTTACAACATGGACGCTGGGCTGGCCTACACCTTCGGGCTGTTCTGCCATGTGGGCATGCCCGTGATGCTGCGAGGCGTGAAGGGCTATGGCAGCACCATCACCGAAGCACTGGCCCGCAAAGACCGAACCTTCACCCAAACCGAAAACGCCAACCACCGCACCGACCACGCCGTGGTGGGTGCCATCGTAGCCCGCACCTGGCGTTTGCCCGCCGAAGTGGCGGTGGCGGTGCGGCTGCACCACGATTTTTCCGCCCTGCACGACGATGGTTTCCCCAGCACCATACGCCGCCTGGTGGCCATGGGCTTGATTGCCGACCACCTGGTGGCCCACCACGAAGGCGCCGCCGACGGCACCGACTGGGCCCGGCACAGCAACAACTGCCTGAACTACCTGCAAATCGGCGAATCCGAGGTGGATTTGTGGGTCGACGAACTGCACGACACCTTCGAAGCGGTGGTACTGGCTTAGGTTTTTCGGCTGACCATCACAATTCCCACCGCCACGCCCAGCAGCGCCAGCACCAGTTGCAGGGTCAGCGGCTCGCCCAACAAGCCGACACCGAACAACAGCGCAAACACCGGCGTCAAGAACACAAACGACGACATCAAGGTGGCCGGGTAACGCCGCAACAGCCACATCCAGGTCAGGTAACTGGCAAAAGCCCCCACCACCGTTTGCAGGGCCAGCGATGTCCAGGCCCAACCAGAGTACGACCACCCCCAGGCCTCACCCAAAACCGATGACAACACAGGCGCCACCAAGGCCGTGACCGCCACTTGGTAAAACAAGGTTTTTTCGGGGCTGGCGGTGGCCAGTCGGGTGGTGCGAATCACCAAGGTGGTCAATCCCCAGAGGGTACCTCCGGTCAGTGCCAACACATCGCCCAACAACTGTGCCGGGGCCGACTGACCGAAACTTTCACTGAACGCCACGGCCACCGCACCGAATGCCAGGCACAGCCCAAGCCACTGCAAGCCGCGCAATTTTTCGCTGGGCACAAAACGGGGCAACAGCAGGGCCACCACAAAGGGCGATGTGTACAAAAACACCGTCATGCGCGACGCCGTGGTGTAACGCAGCCCCAGGTAAATGCACACGAACTCACCCGCGAACAACAAGCCGGCCAACACCCCAGGGCGCAGGGTGCCATCCCGGGCAAACAAAGGCACGCCCCGGGCCACGCACCAGGCCCACAACAACACCGAAGCCCCCGCAAAGCGCAGACTCGCTTGCCACAAAGGCGGCACTTCACCCACCGTGGACTTGATGAGGATTTGCTGAAACCCCCAAAACGCACAACACACCACCAACAGCCCCACGGCCAACCGGTCAAGCTGGGTTTTGCGCGGGACCATGCTCACAGCGGGTGTTCGGTGAAAAACCGGCCCCCGTGGAACAGCAAAGGCGCTGCTTGCGCCTGCCAGCCGCAACGCTCCACCTCGCCCACCAGGATGACGTGATCGCCTTCGTCGTACCGGCTGCGGTTGCGGCATTCAAACACCGCAGCGACGCCATCCAGCAAGGGCACACCGCCTGCTCCCTCGGAAAAACGCAGCCCCGCCCAGCGGTCAGTGTCCTTGGATGCAAAACGCTCGGCCAACTCGCGCTGGTCCACACCCAACACGTGCACCGCGTAGTGCGAGGTTTGCTCAAACGCAGCCATCGACCGGGCATGGCGCGACAAGCTCCACAACACCAGCGGGGGCGCCAAAGACACCGAATTGAAAGAATTGACAGTCAAACCCACGGGTGACCCATTGGCATTCCGGGCCGTGACGATGGTGACACCGGTGGCAAACATGCCCAGAGCCGATCGGAAGGAGGCTGCATCTGGCACGCGCAATGCCAGTTCGTCAGAGAGGGGATTGACCACAAATAGTTGGGCAGAAACAACAAAAGCACATTATGACCAATCGGCCGTCGACCCATGGAAATGGGGATATTGCCGTATACTGAATCCTGAAAAACTGTGATTTGTCTGATGTCAGCGACCCCAAACGGTGCATGGTTTTTGTGTAATAAGTGGGGGATGCGCGACCTCAAATGGCACAAATAGCAAAGGAAACGCAAATGTATCAAATGAGATTGCACCGTCGTTTTGCCTGCTTGGCTTTGGTCGGGGGCTTGCTTTCTGCCACAGCACATGCGCAACTTGCGCCGCCCAAAGGTCCGGTGGTGCTCACCGTGTCGGGCAACATCACACAAACCAATCAGGGCAAAACAGCTGTGTTCGACATGGCCATGTTGGAAGCCTTGCAACAGCGCACCACCCGCACCGCCACGCCTTGGCACGCAGGCGTGGTGGAGTTCAAAGGCCCGCTGGGCAAAGCCTTGCTGGCGGCCGTGGGCGCCAAGGGTGAGCAACTGACCATCGTTGCTCACAACGACTACAAGTCGAAGATGCCGATTGAAGATTTGAACAAGCACGACGTGATTTTTGCCACCCGGCAAAACGGCGAGCTGATGACCTTGCGCAACAAAGGTCCCCTTTTCGTGATTTACCCGTTCGATGAAGTGCCTGCCCTCAAAAACGAGATCTACTTCAACCGCTCGGTCTGGCAGATCAAGTCCATCCAAGTGGAATAAAACCTGTGTCTTTGTTGCCCGCACCGCTGTCGCCCAAACGCTTGGGCCGGTGGACGCGCGTGGGTTTTGTGGTACTGCCGCTGCTGGCCGCATCGCTGGTGGCCACGGCCCTGTACCTGCTGCTGGTCTTGCAAAACATGTCCAGCAGCACCCAGGAATCCGCGCAGGACAGCGGCCAATGGGTGGTGTACCAGCTGGAACGGGAAAACAACCGCTTCTTTTACACCCTGATGCGGCACGCCAAGGGTGAAGCCGCCAGCCCCAGTCAACCCCCGCCCAGTTGGGGCGACGTGCAAATCCGGTTCGACATCCTTTACAGCCGCCTGGTCAGCCTTCAGGGCTCGTCGTTGAGCCATATGGTGTCAGATCTGGGGGTGGTGAGCACGCACGCCGAGGAAATCGGTCGCCTGATCAACGCGATGGACGCCTTGCTGCAGCAAGGGCGCCCGGCCACCTTGGCTCGTCTGACCGACATGCAAAGCCTGTCGGAACAGCTGCGGGGTTTGGCTGAAGACATGCTGCTCGAAATCGTGGACTACCGGGGCAAATCGATCACAGAAGTGCGCCAGCGCCAGATCGACATTTACCGGCAAATCACCTTGTTGGTGCTGTTGCTGATTGGCGCAGTAGCAACGTTTGTGGCCTTGCTGTTGCGCCAGATGATTGCTGTGCAAAACGCCTACGAACAAGTCGACAGCTTGGCAGGCCAACTTCGGGCCAGCGCGCAAAAAGCCGAAGACGCATCCCGCAGCAAAAGCATGTTCCTGGCCAACATGAGCCACGAAATTCGCACGCCCATGAATGCCATTTTGGGCATGTTGCAGTTGCTGCAGGGCACCGGCTTGAAAACCCGGCAAGAAGACTACGTGGACAAGGCGGGGGTTTCTGCGCGGTCCTTGCTGGGCATTCTGAACGACATTCTGGACTTCTCCAAAGTTGAAGCCGGCAAAATGGTGCTCGACCCCCAGCCGTTCTCGCTCAACCAACTGTTGCGCGAGTTGGCCACCATCCTGTCGAACAACCTGGGCAAAAAGCGGCTGGAGCTGCTGTTCGACATCGACCCCGCCACCCCCGATGTGCTGGTCGGTGACGCCCTGCGGCTCAAACAGGTGCTGATCAATCTGGCCGGTAATGCCGTCAAATTCACATCGGAGGGCGAGGTGCGGTTGAGCATCCAGTTGATGTCGGCATCCGCCGATCAACCCCGGGTGCGGTTTTGCGTTTCAGACACAGGCATTGGCATCTCGCCCGAACAACAGGCACGGATTTTTGAAGGGTTCTCTCAGGCCGAGGCCTCCACCTCACGCCGTTTCGGTGGCACTGGCCTGGGCCTGGCCATCAGTCGGCGCCTGGTGGGACTGATGGGCGGAGAACTGCAACTCAGCAGCGAGCCCGGCCAAGGCAGCCGTTTCGAGTTCACCTTGAACCTGCCAGAAGGCACCGCTGCGAACGACCACACGTTGCTGGAACACCCCAGCCTGACGGCCTTGCACGCCCTGGTGGTGGCACAGGCCCCGGGCACCCGCTCACTGCTGGCACGCTCGGCCACCGAACTGGGCTGGGTGGTCAACACCGCCCCGGACGGCGAAACCGCCCTGGCACAGTTGGAAGCCTGGAAAGCCCGCAACGAGCCCTGCGATGTCGTGTTTGTAGACTGGTTGCTGCCCGGCCTAGACGGTTGGACCACTGCCCAGCGCGTGCGCGATGCGGGCTTCCCCCTGGTGGTGATGGTAACGTCCAACCCCCAGGACATGCTGGAAGGCCGAAGCACCGAAGACGTGGCCCAGACGGGCAGCTTCCTGACCAAACCGTTCACCCGCCGCATGGTATTTGAAACGGTGATGGCCAAACGCAATGAGCTGCGAGGCGCCACCAACGAGTCTGAAGCGCCCATGGGGGCCACCAGCAAACCCTTGTACGGGCTGCGCCTGCTGGTGGTGGAAGACAACCCCATCAACCAACAAGTGGCACAAGAGCTGTTGAGCGGCGCAGGCGCGCGCGTGAGCCTGGCAGAAAATGGCCGCGAAGGCGTGCAGGCCGTGCGCGATGCCCTGGAACCCTTCGATCTGGTGCTGATGGACATGCAAATGCCGGTGATGGACGGGCTGCAGGCCACCCGCGCTATTCGGCAGGAACTCCGGCAAACCGATCTGGTGATCGTGGCCATGACCGCCAACGCCATGCCCGCCGACCGGGTGGCTTGTTTGGCCGCAGGCATGACCGACCACGTCGGCAAGCCGTTCGACATCAAAGAACTGGTGTCTCTGATCTCGCGTTACTGTGCCAAACGCTTGCAAACCATCGGACCGGCACCGGCATCCGCGCGCTTGAGTGAACCCGCCACGCGCCAAACCGCACAACCTTCTCGGCAGCGGGTCGCGGTTCTTCCCTGTCGCGATGAACTTCACACCGACGAGGCATTGGCCCGCATGGATGGCGACGAGAAACTGTATGCCCAGATCCTGCAGGGATACCTGCGCGATGCCCCCCAAATGGTGGCACGGGCGCTTCAAGCGTTGAAGCCCGCCTCAGGAACCGGTGCACCGGCCCACAGCGTCCATGCTGCCCTGCTGTTGGCCGCTCAGGAATTGCACGGGCTCAAGGGCTTGTCGGCCACGGTGGGCGCCAACACCTACGCCCAAGCCGTCACGGCCGCCGAACAACACCTCAAAACCGTTGCGGCACAGGTGCAGACGCTCGCGGGCGGCACCCTGACCAACCCGCTGTTCAACGCCTTCCAAAGTTGTCAAACAGAATGCCTGGCGTTACAGCAGGGATATGAACGCGTGCTGCAAGCGGCCACGCAGGTGCTGGCCAGCCAACCCGTGAACCTGGACGACATGCCGGGCGAGGAACCACGGCTGAACACCTTGGCCCTGACACAAGAGCTGCAACAACTGGAACGCTTGTTGGTCAACGCCGACATGGCCTCGATCGAGTTGCACGAGACCCTCTTGAAACACCATGGAAGCGCCGGTCAGGAACTGTTGGCCGACTTGAACACCGCCATGGAGTTGCTGGACTTTGACGCAGCACGCCTGGCCTTGGAACAAGTGCTGGCGATCTTGGCCGACGCCGTAGGCTCCTCACAGCAAGCCGCTTGACCCGCTGACAACGCGGCCTCACCCCATGCCGTAAGTGGCTACCTGATCACGCCCGTGGGACTTGGCTTTGTGCAACGCCCGATCGGCCATATGCAACAGGGCATCGGGTTCGACGCCGGCTTCGGGCACATCGGCCACCACCCCCGCGCTCAAGGTGACGCAACGGGCAGGGCTGGCCGCATGGGGCAGTTGCATGCCGCGCAAACGGTCCACCACCCTCTGCGCCAACACCACCGCCGATGCCAGATCGGTGTCGGGCAGCAACATCGCCAGTTCCTCGCCGCCGTAGCGGCAGGCCACATCGCGCGGTCGCTTGGCCACTGAATTGATCACCTCAGCCACCGTTCGCAGGCATTCATCACCCCGCTGGTGGCCGTAAATGTCGTTGTAAAACTTGAAGTGATCCACATCCAGCATCACCAACGCCAACGACTGCCGCTGACGCAGGGCATGGCGCCATTCACGGGCCAGCATTTCATCGAAGTGCCGCCGGTTGCCGATGCGGGTGAGCGCATCCACGTGCGCCATGCCGTGCAGCTTCTGGGCGGTTGCGCGCAACAGGTGTTCTCGGTCCACGGCGGGGGTCACATCAGTGATTTGCACCAGCACGTAACGCTGACCCACTTCCCGGGCCACAGCGCCGCTCATGGGAATGATCTGAATGGACTGTTTGAGCAGGCGTGCGTTGTCCAGCTTGCCATGGGGGGTATAAAGCGGCAAGGGCGAACGGTGCAAGGTCTCGGACAACACCGATGCCAGACCGGTGCGCAGCGCATTGTTCAAGGCCCGCTCGAAATGACTGCCAACCAAGCCCGGGAAGGCCTGGTTCAGGGGCTGGCCCATCAGTTGTTCACCGATCAGGCGGGCGCGTTGCAGCAGCCAATCGTTGGCCAGAACGACCCGCATGTCCTCATCCAGCACCAGCAGACCCGCCTGCACATTGCCCAACACCCAGGCCATCCAGGGGGGGTGTACGCCCTCCAGAGAGGCCAGATTTCCGCGTTTCATGACCGCTGCACCCCCAGGCTGGCAATGAAGCGCCCCACCTTGTGTTCCAGCACGCCACTGGAATTCATGTCCAGCAGAAAGGCCAGCTGCCCCTGAATCTGACGCGTTGCGATTTCAAACCGGATTTGCACACTCAGAATCGGCTCCGACGCTTCCTGGTTCAGCAGCACGTCGGAGGCCACGCCCAACTCCACCTGGGGCAGCCCGCCTTCAAACTCGATGTGCAGGCAGTCGGCCACACTGGCCACCACCGAATTGAGCAAGATGTTGCCGATTTCAGCCAGGGCCTCCTGCTCCATTTCGCCCAGTTGCTCCAGGGGCACCTCTTCACCGACCATGATCTGGACCAGCAACAGGCTTTGTTCGGCAGGGAACATGAGCACCGCATCGGTGACCACCTCCCCAGAAAATGCCTGGCGCACCGCACTGATGCGCTGGTCGGGGCCACCGCCCAACTGGCGCACCACATCTACCTTGGAGAGCAATTGCACTTGTGGCACGCTCAGCAGCACCGCCTCACCAGCCAATTGGCTCAAGGCGTCGGCCGCCTGGCCCACCCCCATGTTGAACACCTCGGTCAGGGCGTCCAGCTCCAGTTCACTGAGCTTCATGCCTCGTCCCGAAAAAATTGGACCGCCTGCTCGATCACTGCTTCGGTCACCGGTTTTTGCAGAAAACGCACGCCCAACTGGGCCGCCCGTTCGCGGCTGCTTTCCTGGATGTTGGCGGTCAGCATGGTGATCTTCGCCTTGGGAAGCAATTTTTGCAGCTGTTCTGCCGCCTCATACCCGTTGATGCCGGGCATGTTGACGTCCATGGTCACGTAATCGGGTTCGACCTGCGCCGCCATTTCCACCGCTTCGTCACCGGAAGCGGCCTCATAAACCAACCATTCCGGGCACAACGCCACCACCTTGTTTTTGATGATGATGCGCGAAACCCGGCTGTCATCCACCACCAACAAACGCTTGCCCATACGACTTCCTTCTTTTCGCTGTTTTTTTGGGTCTCTGGCACTTTTCTGGACCCATGGCTGGATTGTCCCGCAATTTTTTGAGGTTTGTGCACCTATTTGGCACAACCCAAGGGTTACTGAGGCCAGCGCATACCCAGCCACACCTCGGCCAGATCAGGAATTTTCCATTGATCCGGGTCTTCACGGCTGACGATCGAAACGCGGCAAGTGGGGGCAGACAGGTCGATGCGTTCCGGGATGAGGCGCTCACCGCTGTTGGTGGAAAACACGGTTTTGACCACGGGTTTCAGCAAAGAACCGGCCGACTGCTCCACCACCACCGCCAGCTTGCCCGAACTGAGTTTGACGAGCGATCCGGCGGGGTAAATCCCCAGGCTGCGCACAAATGCCTGAAACAAACGCCCATCGAAGTGTCCCTTCCAGGACGCCATGCGCTTGAGGGATTCGGCCGGATCCCAGCCCTGCTTGTAGGGGCGGTTGGAGGTGATGGCGTCGTACACGTCACAAATCGCGCCCATCCGCGCCCAGATCGAAATTTGCTCGCCCGCCAAACCATGGGGATACCCGGTGCCATCCATTTTTTCGTGGTGGTGCAAGCACACATCCAGCGCAGCCTCTTCGGTGACGCCTGCATCCAGCAGGCGCTGGTGCCCTTGTAGCGGGTGCAGACGCACCAAATGGAACTCTTCGTCGGTCAATTTGCCGGGTTTGTTCAGCAGATCCAACGGCACGTCCATCTTGCCCAGATCGTGCAAGAGACCCGCAAAACCGGCGGCACGGCTTTGAACATCGTCCATCCCGGTTTGCCGCGCCAACGCCACCATCAACGCACACACCGCCACCGAGTGCATGTAAGAGTAATCGTCTGCGGTTTTGAGCCGTGCCAGGTTGATCAGCGCACCGGCATTGCGGGTCACCGAGTCGGCGATTTCCTCGGCGACCTGACGCACCACCATGCGGTTGATCGCCTTGCCCATGCGGGCGTCCTGGAACATGCTGCTGATCACGCCCCGTGCGCTGTTGCAGATGGCCGCTGCACGGGCCAGTTCCACCTCGGTGCTGCTGGCTTCGAGCACGCGGGTCACGGCGTGTTGGTAGACCGCTTCGCTGGCCACTTGCTCTTCGGTCTGGGCCTGCTCGGTCACTCCGCTGTCAGGCGGCACGTCCATGCCTTTGTCCGTGTCAATCCAGACCTCGCGCACGGCGCTGCTACGTATGGCGTGCAAATCCTTCGGATCGTTCAGAACAAACTTGCTGCGCCAAAAGGGATGGTCCATCCACGACCCGCAGAAGGACTGGATGTGCATTCCCAATTGAACGTGTTCGACGTGGATTCGCTTGAGCATATTTGCCACAAATGGCTTGTTCGCCCCAATTTGCAGCACAAATCAGAAGCAAGTGCATATTTTGGCATTTTTTATGAAATCATCACCACGCAGTGGCGTTTAAATGACACTTGTTCACCCTTGCTGTGGTAACCCAAGGGATTGGCAACCACCCGGCAATTGCCCACACGGTGGTCTTGTGCACAGTGCAAATGGCCATGCAGCCACGTGTGGGCCGCCCCCACCATGGCAGCGGGCAAGTTGTTGCAGAACCCGGCGGTACCGGGGTTGAGTCCGTAGCGTGGGTCGGCGCTGTGCAGTGTGGGCGCAAAGTGGGTCACCACCACGGTGGGACCTTCAAAGGGCTGGGCCAAGGCATGCCGCAGCCAATCGATGCACACACGGGCCTCTTCCCGCATCGCGGCGGCGTCAAACAAGCGTCCGTGGCGTTCGCCTTGCATTTTGCTGAGGTAGAAATTGGCGGCGCGGAACGCTTTGTCGCGCTTTTTGATCGCTTGTTCCGGACTGTCGGTGGGTGCGACCAAAGCATCGTAGTCTGCCCACAAGGTGGTGCCGAGCCAACGCACCCCTCGAAAATGCCAGATATCGCGGTCCAGGAACACGATCCCCAGACGGTCGCAGGTGGCGCGCAAACGCTGCCGGGTCTCGTCAAAGGGCAGGGCATCGTATTCGTGGTTGCCGGGCACAAACACCACGGGGCAAGGCCAGGCAGCGTGCTGTGGCAACGGCGAAAAGCGGCGCAGGCCCCAGTCGGGTTCGTCCATGGGTGGGCCTTGCGGCCGGGTTTGGTAGCTGCCAATGTCACCCGCCAGCACCAGCAAGTCGGCCCCAGGAGCGGGTTCGGGGTCGAATGCCGGGTTGGCCTCCAGGTGCAAGTCACTCATCAGCTGCACGTTCAAGGGCGGGGTCACGGATGCACCCCCAGCTCGGCCGCACGCACCACCACCTGCCGCAACCACCGGTGGGCGCTGCGGTGGTGGGCCTGACGGTGCCACAGCGCGTCCACATGCACCACGGGCACCGGCAAGGGCAGGTCGTGCAACACCAACTGGTCGGCCACGCCGGTGACGCTGACAAAGTGGCGGGGCAGCACAGTCAACAAATCAGACGTGGACACCACCCGCCCCGCCGTGAAAAACTGGTTCACCGTGAGCACCACCCGGCGGCGGCGCGACAAGGCCGTCAACGCCTCGTCCACAAACCCAAACGGCCGCCCCGAAAAGCTGACCAGCAAATGGCGTGCGGCACAGTAGTCGTCGAGAGTGAGGGGGCCGGCAGCCAGGGGGTGCCCGCGCCGCATCACCACCGCGTATTCCCCGTCGTACAGGCGCTGCTGGTAGTAGCGCGGCACCTGTTCCTGCAAGTGGCTGGCACTGAGTTCGGCCAAGACGCCGGGAAAATGACCCAAGGCCAAGTCCACTTCGCCCAAATCCAGCAAGTCGCGCGGGTCGCGGGTGGTCAAAGGCAACACACGCAGGGTGATGTTGGGGGCCTCCTGGCCCAGAATTTCGATCATGCCCGGGACAATTTTGGCGGCTGTGGCATCGGCCATGGCCAGCACAAAATGGTTTTGGGCTTCGGCCGGCACAAAAGTTCCGGGTGCCAGCGATTCGCGCAGCTGCTGCAACGCGGACCGCACCGAAGGCCACAGGGTGAGCGCACGCGGCGTGGGCTCCACCCCATAACCGGCACGGCGCACGAGTTCATCCCCCATCAAGTCGCGCAACCGTCGCAGGGCATTGCTGACGGCGGGTTGGGTCATGGCCAGGTTGTGGGCCGCCCGGGTGAGGTTGCGCTCCGACATCACCTCGTCGAACACACGCAGCAGGTTCAGGTCCAGGGTTCTGAAATTGAGTTCATTCATTCTCCTGGTGAATGTAAGTCATTTCAAAAATAAATTTGCAACAACCAAGGGTTTACCCTACATTACGTTCACTGCGTTGTTGCAATGCAGCAAAAAGGAGTTTGATATGACGACATTGACCCATC
>JACCDQ010073756.1_pt1 | contig 36329 bp, 37 predicted proteins | sample 7446031 | NCBI WGS metagenome assembly JACCDQ01 (sample SAMN15323442, study PRJNA562643) | freshwater metagenome | isolation source: river surface water | place: USA:Blue River Watershed | collected 2017-08-17 | reverse complement strand
CTCGGCAATCGCCTTCTCCAGCAACTGGTACTGATAAGCCGGGGTCTCCGACTCTGCCGTCAAGGGATACGCCATCAGACGCAGCAAGTCCTTGAGCATCGGCATCATCTCGTTGAGGTCGGCCTCTGTCTTGATACCCGTGAACGGGTTCAAAGACATGGGGCTGTCCGGTGAGAAGATGATGTTCTCCCCGCCCATGATTTCGCAGAAGCGGGCGTAAGAACGGCCGACGTCGATGAGCCGGGCGATACCGCCCTTGCTCAAGAAGTCGCAGACGATTTCGTTGGTGAGGAACGACTTGCCCGAGCCCGAGGCCGCCACAACGACGAAGTTGTAGTTGATGGTTGTCTGGAGCAGGTCGAACGTTGCCACCTGCCCCGAGCGGGAAACCAGCAGAAGACCACCCTTGTCTTCTCCGGTGCCGCGCCAGTCGCCCTGAATTTGAACCATCGAGGCCGCGTGCAGGGAGCTCATCAACCAAGCACGCTGGAGGCCTTTGTTGGGCGGGTCCATGGCCGGGGTGTACTGCAGGGGCATGGACGCCATGAACGCCGGCAGCGAGATGTAGGCTTCCTCGGAGATGCGGAACCCCGAGCGACGGAACAGGCCTTTGACGTACTCGGTTTGAGTCCGCGCTTCTTCGCGTGGCGTGTAGAGGTTGATACCGGTGTAGGCCCGGACCAAGGTATGCCCCTTGCCCGTTTCCTTCAGCAAAGCCTCTGCTCGGTCCTTGCGCTCGTACAGATGGCCCATCATCGAGCGGAACCACGGAGACTCCGACATCGTCTGCTTGTTCAGCAGGCCGAAAGTCGTCATCAGCTTGTCCTTGCTGTCGTCAGGATGCAGGACATGGACCGTTGTGTAGGCCCAGTACGGGCAGGTGATGCGCTCGTCCCACGCAACCGGGTTTCCGAGCGTACGCGCCATCATCGGCAGGTACAGAGTGCGTGGAGCAGTGTCCACGGTGAGGCAGGAGACGACGACGTCGGGGTCGCCTGCCTGACGTGCAAAACCGATGCGGCCGTCTGCCTGGATGGTGACGCGAGTGTTCCGCGCCAGGATGTCTTGTGCGAGGGGTGCGCCCTCGACTTGTTCCATCAGTCGGTCCTGCGGCTCCAGGTGAGGGTTCAGCAGCTCACGCAGCAGAAACTTCAGACTCTCTTCGTCGAGGACTTCGGAATCCATCATGGCTGCCTTCAAGGCGCCTTGAACCGTTCCGCGAACATCAAGTACTTGGCGCAGGAACGTGGTCATTTCGCCTTCGTCGGACAGCAGCCCCTTGTAGGGGATGCGCACTGCGAGGTACCACTGCATCATGCGGGGGTGCAGGCGGGTCTGCGGCAGCATCGACGGGCCGCTGGCCGTTGTCATCATGAAGTCGCGGCGACGCTCGGCGATTTGACGCAGCAAGGCGTTCTTGTTCTTCGCCAGGCGCGCATTGGCCCAGACGTTGATGAAGCCCTCGACCTGCGGGGTGACGAGCTTGCCGAACTGCACAATAGAGTCCGGGGGTACTGCGTTGAAGACCGCTTCGATTTGCGACTCGGTGTCGACACCTGCCACCATCAGGGGGTTCATGGCCAGCACGAAGCCCACCGACGGACTGTCGCTGTCATCGAGATAGCACAGCTTGTTCGACTCGTCGAAGAACCGGTAGGTGAAGAGATTGGCAAAGGAGTTGCGCTCCGTCAGCGCAACCGCGGACGCCAAGGTGTACGGGGTTGCGCCCGGCGCTTCAGGCTTGACGAAGGCCGCAATCTTCTTCAGAAGCTGCGACAGGTTGAGTTGTTTGAAGTCCATTCAGGTTCCTCGAGGAAAGTTGCGGGTTCCTAGAGCCCGAATCACTTGTTGCTCAAACGCTGGTACGGCTGAGTGATGGCCGCAGCCGCATCGTTGGCAGAGGTCTGGCGGGCCGGTGCGTTCGCCGCGGACGGCGCCGGCGTGCTGCCCTGGGAAGTCGCAGAGCTGTCGGTAGGCTTGGGCGGTGTGCGCGTTTCAGCCGGCTTCTGCGTCGGTGTGAATCCAAGGTTGTTCGGCTTGCTAGGCTCGAAGATGCCAGCAGCTGCGCCAGGCTTGCGCATGTCGCCATAGTTCCATTGACCCGGCGTTGAGAAGTAGGTGTACTCGCCCGAGCGGAGGTTGCCGTCGGCATCCACGTACGGGGCCACCCAGACGCGCATCACCTTCGGTTGCTGGAACACGGGCATGCCGTTCTGGTGCGGCTCAGGCATGTTCGAAGGTTGTCCCTGGAAGAACGGTTGAGCGTCCGGAGCCGTTTGCTGCACGCGCTTGTCGAAGACCGACTGAACGCGAGCATGGTCGTCCTTCGTCATCTGCCGCGATGCCTTGTAGGCTTGGTCAACGGAAGCGCACTTGGCCGCCGCAACAGAGTCCAGCGGGCACTCATACTCGGGAACTCGCGGGGCAGAAGAGCAGGCGCTCAAAACCAGCGCGACGAGGGGCAGCAATACGATGGGCTTCATGGGTTAACTCCAGGGCTTATTCCGATTGGGCCGACATCTGTCGGTCCAGTGCATTTCCAGATGCAGTGTCAAAAACGACGCCGACTACCAAGTAGCGAGCGTTCTTATCCGTGTAGGCAATTGAGCCGTCCGCCAGGCGAAGAGCGACCATTCCAGGGAGGCAAGAAGGCCACGCCGCTGCGAAGCGTGTGCGCGGCAAGTTCTGCGCAATGGCTTTCAGCGCCGCCTGTGCCTGCTCGTTGCTCAGAGACAGCTCGCATGCCGCCACCCGCTGCACCGCAGCTGGGGGCAAGGGGGCGGCGACTGGTGGCTGTCCATCCATGACGTCTTAGTTGTTGGTCGGCGTGACTTGCTGGACGTATTGGCTGTCGCCATTGGTCCAGTTCAGGGCAGCGCTTCCGGAGAAGACAATGGTTCCGGTACGACCCGCGTCAATCGAGATGACCGGGAAGATGGACTGCGCTTCCTTCAGGTAGAACTCAGCCAGTTGAGAGGCTGCAACCTGGGCTCCGGACAATCCGGAAGCTCGCAGTGCCGCGCTGCCTGTCATCGAAGTGGCCGTTTGTCCCGTGCTGAGGTTGGTCGACACGGAGCTTTGGGCCTGGCCCAGTGCACCCGACAGGCCCTGTGCGAAGCCAGCCAGCATGGCCTTGCCGAGCTTGGCGCCCTGGCGGTCCATGACAACGCCACGCAAGCCGAGCTTGCCGTCGCTGTCCACCAGGTAACCTTGAACTTCCTGGCTCAGAACCAGTCGGTCTGCCTTGTCGACGCAAGACAGGCGGGCGAAGCGCACGTACACCCGTTCTGCGGACAGGTCGCCGTAGCCGGTACCCAGCACAAAGCAGGACTTCAGGCGGTACTTTGCAGCTCCAGGCAGAGTGGCTTGGTCCGTGATGTTCATCAGGACGGGCATCGGATTCGTCTGGGTGGCGGACGAAGTACCCGCATCCAGACCGTTGAGCAGCGCAACGGGCGCGAAGGAGCCCGCGGGCAGCATGCCGGCGCTTGCGTTTTTCGTGTAGCGGCTGCGCACTGCAACGCCACCCTGGCTGGACGGGGCTGCGCTGCTTGACGAACCTGCCTTTTGCGGGGCCTCGAACACCATCGGGTCTTCACCCTGCGAGCCCATCGGCGGCGTCATGGTCAGGATTTCGGGGGTCCGGCCGCTCGTCGGAGGCAGCATGCCGCCTTGCGTCACTGGTACCTTGGCGTCCCGGGGAGGCTGCGGCGGCGGGGGCGGCGCAATTTGCCCCAGCCCGCCGGAGTTGTTCATCGACGGAGGCGCGACCACATCGGATGGCATTTGGGGAGCGTTGGCGCTTCCTTTGCCTTCCTTTGCCTTTCGCAGCTCCTCGACTTCCTTCTCCAAGGAGGCCCGCTCTTTCCGGGACTCTTCCAGCCCCTTGCGCAGGTCTTCCAGCTCTCGACCGAACTTCGACTCGAAAGCGGTTTGGTCGGCCTTGGCGGGTGTGACGCTAATCATCGCGCTTGCCTCGGCTTGTTCGCGCTTGGACGGGCCGCGCTTGACTTCTTGCTTGCCGCCAAACATGGTCGAGGCGACCACGACCACACCGATGACGCCGACACCGACGTACATCCAGCGACGCTTGACGTCCTTCGGCTTGGAGCCTGCAGCAGGGGCGGCAGGGGCTGCGGCGGAAGCTGCGGCGGCCTTCTTGTTGATGAACAGGCCGCTCTTCTTCGGTTGGTCACTCATCGTTCAACTCCTCGACCACGAAGAGCTGTGGGCTGTTCTGGCCGTCCACAACGTCACCGTCCAGCATGACTGCGCTGATACCGGGGCGATAGAACTGCGGGGGTGCAACCACGGCGGTCTGCCCGGGCACGGCCACGAGCGAGAACACCAGGATTCGCTTGGTAGAGCCATCCGACCAGCCAGCCAGCGGCACAACGGAAAACTTGTCGAAACGCGTGGGACGGGGGAGCTTGATGGGGTCGAAACCGGACGGCGGCTCGTTGCGCGCAATCATTTGCTTGAGCAGCTCGATGTCTTCGCCACGAGGGGCAGCCGCTTGTGCCCCTTCAGCCGTCGTCGCCGCTGCAGCGCGCTTGGCTGCACTCTTGACCTTCGCGCCGTTGACTGCATGGGTAACCCCGGCGACGGCGCGAGGCGCGACGCGCATGGTGACCACTTCGCCGCCTTCGAGTTCAGCGACCATCTGGATGGGCTTGGTGTGGCCCTTCGTGAACTGCAACATCACTTGCGTGTTTTCAGCCAGGTACACCGGCTTGCCGACGACGGGAGACCCGGCCGGGAAGAAGATGCGCTTGATGGCGTCATTGAAGACAAAGGTGTTGAACTCGTAATCCGAGACCGTCACAGCGCCGGAAACCGGAGCTTCGATGGCGGTCTTCTTGGATTGAGCGTATGCCGCTGGGCTCAATGCCCCGACCAGGCCTGCGCAGAGCGCGGCGAGAATGAGCTTATTTGCCATCGGACTTCCCCGGCTTCTCTTGCTTTTCGACTTCAGACTTTTGGCGCAGGTCTGCAACATGCATGTACCCCTTGAAGACCCTGTAGGTGAGGACGTAGATGACGCGCTGGCGCAGCGTCTCCTTGCCGCCGAGCCAGCGAATTTGGGTGCCGGAGACCTCGACCTTTGTCGAGTCACTGCTCACCTTCACGCCCTCGGGGAAGAACGATTGAGTCAAGGCACGACGCTTATATTCGTCAGCCTGAACCATCAAGGCCTCGCGCTGGTCTCCGTACAGGTCTTCAGTCACCCGATTGAGGAATCGCTGGTGCTGCGAAATCACGTTCTCAGGGGTGAAGTTGAGGATGAGGCTGAGGTCGGAAAGACCTGTGTTCGCCATGTACTCGAAACTGGTTCCCTTGATTTCACCGTTCTGAGCGACCTTGACTTGCTTGCCCGAGGTTGCGAGGTCGTAGGGGACGAGAACGACAGGCGTATTGCGCGCCTGATAGATGAGGGAATAGACGAGGAAGGCGATAACGCCGGCCATCAGGAACGCCGCGGTTCGCCAGGCCTGCATCGCGCTGAATGCGTTGGCGACGACGTCGAGATAGCGTGGGTTTTTGTCAGTCATAGGTGGACCCGGAATGCTCAGTCAATGAAGTCGTTAAGCCACGCCGGTTTAAACTTTTTCGTGAGGGCAGGGTCCATCTGTAGACCGTGCGCCCAGAGAAAGTGCTGCATCGCACCGCGCTTTGCACCGCGCTTGAGGTAGCGAGCACCCATCAACACCCCCGCTCCAGAGACCACCCCGAAAATCCAAAGGTGCGAGATGATTCCGAAGCCCATCAGCGTGACCGCGAGTACGAACTCCAGCGGGTCCCAGAACATGATGGGAATCGGAGCCTCTAGGTCGAAAGGAACAATGTGAGATTCCTCGTCCATGTCATCCTCTTGAGATTGGTTGTAAAAAAAGGGGTGCAGAACACCCCTTCTTCCTCATGAACGGGAGGGCTTAAATCACCGCACCCTTAATCATGATTTGCTGGATGATGTCCGGTCCCCAGTGGAGGAACGCGGCGCCAGCGATACCGGTCAGGGCCGGCATCGGGCTGTTCTTGGCAACGCCGATGGCGCCGCCCATGAGCAGCATGGTGGTGGCCAGGCCGACGCCCAGCGCGCCAGAGGTCCAGCCGGTGACGGTGTCGGCGAATTCCTTGAACGCGTCGTCATCGTCGAGGCTTCCGGCCATTGCGGCCTGAGACATCAGGGTCAGCATGGCACCAGCCATGAGAGCCTTGATTTTTGCGGTGATTTTCATTGGAGAGCTCCGTAGTTGAGTGTTTGCAAACACGCCTGGTTTTAAATGCCAGGTCACTGCGTATAGCGAACTCTTTATACGGGCCCTCTCTGTTCACTCGGGGGCGTTACCCGGCGCTTCAAATACGAGGCTTTGCGCCTGACGCGCGTGCCGACTTGAGGGAGCGGGCGCTTGCTGTCCCGGCTCGTTCACTGTGGCGCGCGAGACACCTCTGCTCGCGTCAACGTAGTTTTGAAAGCCCCACCAACGCTTGACGACATCGGACGCATAGCCGTACCCGACGGAATACCGCTCCTTGGTCCAATTGTTTGGTCCGATGTTGTACGCAACGATGGCGTTGAACCAGTTGGCGTTCTTCTTGTTGTAGTTGCTTCTAAGGATGTACGCTGAAGCCTGCAGGTTTGTGCAGGTGTCCTTCAGCAGGTGCTCAAGCTTGATGCCGTACTTCGCAAAGTACGGCACCCATGCGGTGTTGATTTGTGCCAGACCGCAGTCATACGTCCCGTTCTTGTTCTTACTGCACTGCCCCATGCGCCCGTTTTCTTTGACGATGATGGCGTGCAGAAGCAACTCGGGTACGTCATAACGAACAGAGGCCTGTGCAATGCATTGCACGGCCTCTTGCGTTACGTGAGCGTACGGCGGCAACGACGGCGTGACGTCCATTGCTTCCGAGGGGCTTACTCAGCAGCAGATTCGCTGCTTGCGCCTTCCTTTTCGCCTTCGACGAACACGCGGTCAGCGACCAGCTCGGTGGTGAAGTAGCCGTCGTCCATCATCGTCTTGAACACACCTTGGAGGTGGCCGTTGACTTGGACTTGCTTGCCGACCTTGAGCTTGTCCTTGATTTGCGGGAACTTGTAGCTCGGCACGCGAACCATCACCGCATTGACAAACTCGACCGGGCCACCAGTGGATTCCCGGGTTGCGCCGTACTGAACCAGCAGAACAGCGCTGGCGTTTTTCTTCGGGTCCTTCGGCTCAGAGACCTGAATCTTCTTGATTTCCCCGACGAGGAAGAAGGCGTGAATCACAATATAGCTCCTGAAAAGGGTTGACGAAACCGACGGGATGTCGGTCTACAGAGCTATAGGCAGAGCCGTTTATATTGAGACAGGCGAGAATGCCAGCCCGCTTAACCGCCCTACGGTGGTGACTGCCAGACCATGTGAAAAGCCTCGCGTTGCGAGGCCTTAGTAGGTGAGCTGCACGCCCGGCTGCTACCGCGAGGTGAACACTTCTACGCGCCGGTTCGCTTGAGCCTTCAGGGGGGACTGAGCGAGCGGAAGGTCATCGCTAAAGGAACGAACCGCTTCAACTTGTTTTCCGGTCTTGCGCAGATAGGCAGCCACTGCTTCGGCGCGCTTCTTTGCAAGTACCGCAGGGTTCTTCTCATTCGCGTCAGCGTGCCCGGCGACAACGACAGACACACCTCTCGGAATCGACTTCAAAGCTTTCTGGGCGTGCGCCGGCAACGCCACGTTGTTCAGTGTGAACTTGACCACCGGAGAGGGGGCCTGCCCAGGCATCTTGTGCTGGGGCAGGTAAGGCGTGAGCGCGAGCACTTCGTCGCTGACGCCCGCGGGGCGGATTGCCTGCGGGTCTGCCATGGGTGCAATCGGTGTCGCAAGTGCGGACCTGGACAGGTCCCAGTTGGTGCCGCCCTGCACCTTGACGCCGTTTCGAACATGGTCGACGTGCTGGACTTGCGCGGGGACTTCAGGGTGGAAATCTACGGTCATGGTTTTGTCTTGTTGAGTTCGGCCACCTTGGCCAGGACCAGTTCCCGCAAGGCGGTCAGCCCGGTTGCCTGGGGGTGGCGGGGGTCGAAGTTGGCGACTACCTTTCCGTCTTGGATAAGCAGGTAGGCCGGAAGGTCTTGAACGCCAGCCCCCATTGCCAGGCGGATGGCCCGTCCCAGCGCCTGCGCGCTGTCTTGACTCCTAGCCTTCTCGAACAGAGTCGGAAGAAGCGCTTCATGTTCGGACAGGTCTCGCAGCACCCAGGAGCTCACTTGAATCTGGTCGAACAGAGGCAGGTTCTGTTCTTGCGAGCCCTTGTAGAGCGACGTCTTGACCGCCTCGCCAAGCTGGGCGTTCAGGTCTCGGGCGGCGTAGTACGTTCGTTCGCGCGCGCCAACCTTGTCTTCAGGGTGCGTAGGCACAGGCGCCCAGACAAAGCGACCACCTTGAGCGCGCACCGCCGCGGCAATGGGCTTGTCCTGGGCCTCCGCCGCAAGGCAGACGGAGCAGGAGAAGCTCATGATTTTGACGACGTCGACCGGCGACGGCGCTGCCGCGCCCTGCTGCGCTTGCACAAAAGAGCTCACCGAAGCGAGCCCAAGCAGCGTTGTCACCAGGAACGCGCGACGCAAAGTCACTTGGCCGTCTCCGAAGCAGGCGCAGAAGGCGGGGTTGCAGGCGCGCGAGCCGGCGCAGCGCCGCCCTCGGTCGAGGCCTTCCACTGGTTGTAGGCATCTTGATAAAACAGCCGCCAGACGGTGTATTGGCAGCCGTACTCAATCTTGTCGAACCAGCCCTGCACTCGCTCCTGTTGGGCAGGCAGCACCAGCGCCGAGCCCGAGACGACGACGTTGCCGGTCCAGCCGACGGGACGACACGCGTTGGCGATGCGTTGCTGAGGGGTGGCGGCCGCGAGAATCCAGAAGACAAAGCCCAGGAATACGAGGCCCCAGAATTCTTTGTGAAGCATGAGAGGGGTCCAGTGAGTGCTGTTGGGCCGTATAGACAGCCCCTTTTATTCACAGACCCCTGCTCCGCCTCCTATGCCGGCAGCCTTACTCGGCTACTGCCTGCAGCCTTGCAGGCGGGTGGTCAGGGAGCACACGCTTGCGGCGAAACCCCGGCAGGGCTCCCAGGAGCTTCAAGCCCCACTTGGTGTAGAGCAAGCGCTTGTCGAAGACGGTGATGCGGCCACGGTCGCTTTCTCGGCGCATCAGGCGTCCGACCATCTGGGTCAGCTTCACCAGCGCGTCGGGCAGGGCACGCTTGGCGAAGTACTCCTTGCCCAGCACTTCCTGCAGCTCCTTTTCCACAGGCGAGGTAGGCACGGTGAAGGGCAGCGCGCAAATGACGACGTGGGTGCAAAGTTCGCCCGGCAAGTCAAGGCCCTCAGCCAGAGTCGCCAGCCCGCAAAGGATGCTCCCCTGCCCTGCCTCGATTCGCTGTCGATGCCGCTTGACGAGCTCCTTGATGCCCATCTCACCTTGGCAAAGAACCGCAGCACCGAACTGGCGGCGCAACTCGGGAAGAACCAGCTTGAGCAGACTGCGTGAAGGAAAAAGCACCAGAGTGCCCTCTCCGGAGTCGATGAACCCGGGCAGGTGCTGCACCAGCTCCTTGTGGAAGTCGTCTTTCTCCTCCTGCCTTGGGCTGTGCGTCATCTCCACGAGGTACATCGTGTTCTCGCGGTACGGGAAGATGTGCGGCAGGGTCATGGTCCGCAAACAGTCGGGCGCACCGCTTCGCGCCTTGAACCGGTCGAAGCCCTCGAAGTCCTTGAGCGTGGCCGAGACCATGGCGGCGCTTGCACGCTCGCTTCCCCAAAGCAGGGTCCGCAACACGTCCGCCCCCTCCAGCGGCGACGAATGCAAGCTCACTTCCCCTTCCCGCTTGAACAGCCAACGAACTGCGCGCTCGCGTGAAGTCAGCAAGGTGAGCGCCTTCTGCAAGCCGGAGAGCATGGCGTTCGCACCAGCGGCCTGATACAGCAAGTCGGCAATGACCGGTTTGAGCGCTTCGTTCTTGTCGGGCAGGTTCGTCTGCTTCAGCGCCTGCGTCGCGTCCTGAACAGACTTGTGCAGCACCTCGCACTGGACTGCGGCCAGCTCCAGCGCTTTGGTCAGCTCGACAGGCAGCTCGCCCCGCTCGAACCTGTACTGGAAAGACTCCTCCTCAACCGGAAGCCCATCCGTTGCCTCGCGGACTGCTGCAAGCGTGCTGAGCAGCATGCCGGGGTCGAAGTCCGCGGCATGAAGCTTTTGCTTGTCGAACAGACGTGCCAAGTCGCCCTGGCGTTGCCACGTCTTGTTGAAGCCACTGAGCTTGGGCAGTTCCCGCTCCAAGGTCGCAATTTCCAGCTTTGCGGAGCCCGCGTCCAGCGCCTTGTCGGGCAGGTGATGGGCTTCGTCGAACACGACCAAGTACCGCCCACCGGGGAACAGGGGGTCTTGACCTTCCCGCGCCATCGCCAGGTCGGCCAGCACCAGGTCATGGTTGGCGACGATGACCTTTGCCGAGCTGAGAGCACGACGAGCGTTGAAAAAGGGGCAGGTGTTGTAGTGCTCGCACTTATGACCGAGGCAGGTTTCATTCGCTGCCGCCACTTGGTCCCAGGCCGACGGAGGCGTGCCGGTGTAGCTGTCCACGTCACCCGTCCAAGCGTGACCGTGCCAGTTCTCGAGCATCTCGCGCAGCTCTTCCAGTTCAACAGACTCTTGATTGCCAGCCTCGTCGAAGAAGTCGACCTGGCTCGAGGACTCGCGTCCGTCAGTCAGTCGCTCTGCGGCAAGGACGCAGAAGTAGCGACCTCGGCCCTTGGCCAGAACCGAATCGTTCTCGCCAAGGATGCCGGCCTGGACCAGACGAGGAAGGTCACCGTGCAAAATTTGGGTTTGAAGGCCCACGGTCGCGGTAGCGACAACGATGGGAATGTCCTTCGTGGTTCGAAGCTTCTCGCCTGCGGCCACCGCGCCGACAAGGTAGGCGATGGTCTTGCCCACTCCCGTGGGGGCTTCGGCTGCGAGGGGTTCCCCGGCAACCAAGGCTTTGCAGACCTCGTACGAGAGGTCCCGTTGACCGGAACGGACGATGAAGCCCGGAAGCGCCGCCAGGCGCTTGTAGCACTCGTCGATGAAGGTAAGCGCCGGGTCTCCGGCTACCACGCGTGTGGCTTCTTTGATTGCGATGACCTGTCCCATGCTCAGTGTAGCCCGAGGGCTTTTTTCAGAACTTGGGCAGTTAAGACAGGTCCTTTAAACGGCTCACGATATGATATCGATACGATACCGTACGACTCAGCCCCAGCGAGAGCGGTCGTCAGGATGATGTTTCACGGCTTTTCGAGGTCTCGCTGAAGTCGGCTCCAAGTCATTGATTGTTAACGACATTTCATCCTTGACGACGACTCCGTGGCGAATGTTTCACGGCTTTTTCACCGCCGAGACGCCTGGAATGTCTCTTATCGTAATATCGTAACGGAGGGCACGTGCCGCGCATCACCGACACCCGCCAACGCGTCAGAGAGGTCGCCGAGAAGCTGTTGGCACAGGGCATCGAACCCAACTCCGGAAACGTTCGAGCCTTGCTGGGCAAGGGAAGTCCCAACACCATCGTGCAGGAGCTGAAGGCCTGGCGAGAGGGCCTGCAGGACGCCTCCAATGACGAGCAGCGGCCTGCACAAACTAGCTCACCTATCGCCAAAGAAGCGGTGCCCTCAGCTGTACCCGCAGGCTCCCCCTCCCCCGTTCCCCCGGTGGGGTTCGAGGAGTTGCTGAAAGTCCTGCAGGCTTCCAGAGACACCCTGGAGCGGCAGATGGCTGCACGTGCCGACACAGACGAGCTGAAGCGCTCTCTCGCGACGCTTGCCCAGACCGTTCGGGAGAACTCAGAGCAAGCGACCGCGCTCATGTCGGCGCTTGAATCGGACAGGCGGACCCTGGTCGAGACGATGGACAAGGTTCAGGCACGGTTCGAGGGCATGCAAAAGCACATGCTGCTGTCTATCGAGCAGGCCAGAGAGGAGGCGCGTATGTGGAAAGAGCGCGCTCGCCAGGCGCAAGACGAGGCAGCCACGTGGAGGACAACCATCCAGGGCCGCATCGAGATGCTCATGGCCGAAAAGGGAGAGCTTCAAGGGCGCCTTCGAAGCCTTTCTCCCGATGCCGCCGCAGAAGTGGAAAGCCAGGCAGCACCTTCCGCACCGCTGGCTGCGCTGCCCAGCACTCTAGCGTCAGCCGTGCCCGCACGAAGATTCAAGACCGTGGTCGGTGAGGATTTCGAGTAGGCCCAGCTCCTCACAAAGTCGCTCACCTTTGCAGGCCAAGTGGGACGACGTGCATAGGTGCTTGAATCTGGCTGGAGCTGACGGGCAGCAAATGGCTCGTCCCTGCCGCGAGGCACGAAAACGTGCCCGGCACCGCCTCGCCTGGATTCCGTGCCGACACTCGCATGCCGCCGTGCGGCAAGCCGGGCACGGCAACGTCCGCCTCGAGTCGAGCACAAATTCGCTCACCTTTCCGGTATGCATAGACAGCCGGGCTGAAAGCTGCCGATTGGCGGATTGAGGTCAACCTTGCCGGCTGATGCCTCCGGACGGGTAAAAAATGCCGGCGAGCGGGCGTGCGAATGTAGATTTTTCGGTGAGCTGTTTTGTGCATCCCCGGTAGGGGCAAGGCGGTGACGTCGCAACCCCTGAGCACCACCTCCCCGGCTGCAAGCAAGGCAGCAGCGCGCTAAGTCGTTGATTTTGGCCGCTGCTAACGGGGAGCAAAGGGTTTGTGGGCGCCGGGCAGGTTAGTGCGCAGGCTCTCGATGCCTCTACCGCGGACAGCAGCAAGCGGGAATGGGCGAGTCCTGGCGACCGGCTGCCTGCAGCGCGCCACAAGACCTTCGCCCCAGGCCAAGGGCACATGCCCTCGGCGCCCTTAGCGGGGGCGAGGGCCTTCACCCTGATTCCAACGCTTGCTTCTCTACGGCCGCAATCCCGCCGTGGCGCTCCGCGAGCCAAGGTCCTCCCTGGCCCTCTGCCCGCGCCTCGTACCGTCCTCCCTGGTCGCGCTGGTGCCACGCAGCCCCTCCGCCGTCCAGGCCGCTCCTGCGAGGGTCGCAATGACGGACCCCGGCGCAGAGAGCAATGAACCGATGCTCCGAGACCCGCTTGTGAAGCAGCTTGCAGCTAAGTCCTTGATTTTGGCCGCTGCTAACGGGGAGCAATCAGTTTTGAGCGACCAACGCCTTGCACTGGGGGTGCGCTGGGACCATTTGAAGCTGGACGACGAACTGGCCAGCATTAACTGGACGGGCAATGAGCGGCCGGTGTCCTGGGCTGGAGTTCAGCAGCTCGCCGGTGTGCCTTTGGGTCATGCAAGACCTGCCTCAAGGAGAAATACGGCAGCCCCTGCTCCGCTCGGCTTCAGGCTTGGGTGCCGGCCAAGGTTGGCCGTCCACCGGTACGCTTTGGCTCGCCACCTGGACAGTGCCCACGGTCATTCCGGCGCGTCGCCGGCGCTTGACAGCCAGCAGCTGCAACCACAGCGGTAGGAAGGAGCCCGCTGGTTGGAGTACACAATAAAAAACGGGCCCCGAAGGGCCCGTTCTAGAAGCAGCTCGAAGCTAAGTTGTTGATTTTGGCTGCTGCTAACGGGGAGCAGTCAGTTTTCGAGGCGTTGCGCCTGCTCTTGGAGGACCTGGATGAGGTCCTTCGCCACTCGTGAGGCCTCGGAGCTGTCGGAGAAACTCACCACGACTTGCCCCGCCCGGTGACGCACCTCTGCGTAGGTCTTTTGGCCCCGTTTGATGAGCACTTTTGACGACTGCACTGTTGCGGCCGCCCCCTTCTTGCGAACCCAAGCAGGCGCCGCGGTCACTGCGAGGCTTCCCTCGATGACTTTTCGGACTGCTTCTACCACGCGCTCTTCAAATTCGGCGGCGAGGGGAGCGAGGTCTCGAAACAGGCGCGCTGTCGCGCCTTTCGGGCTGGCCTTGATGAGAGTCTGGGCCTCAGCAGGGAGGCGCTCAAACTGCATGAGTGCGGACACTACAGGGCGGCTAACGCCGGCTTCCAAGGCGGCCTCTTCTTGGGAAAACCCCTTGGACTTGATGCGTCTCGCAAAACCCAGGTACTTTTCGTAGTCCGTGAGACTGGGGGCAAGAAGGTTGTCATAGAAAACGAGGCGCTCTGCCTCGTCGTCCTGCACCTCTTGTACGACGGCTCGGATGGTCAACCGGCCGAGCCGGCGGAAGGCTTCAGCTCGGTGATGCCCCGCCAGGAGTTCGTAGGAGCCGTCGGAAAGCTGACGGACTACCACTGGCGAGTTCAGCGGGTTGTGCCGAAGGTTCTCAACCAGGCCCTCCACTCGCTCTTCATCCAGCGGTGCGAGTTGGTAGGGGCTGTTCTTGAGCTGGTCCAAGGGCACATCGAAGCCGCTCGCCCCCGCTTTCTTCAGGCGCTCCAGCTCGTCTACCGTCTCCTGAAACTTCTCGTCGAAGTGCACCAACTGGGTGGGTGCTGGCATAGGCCGGTGCGAGGGCCGGCTCTCCGCATTCGCCATGTTGGCGTTGATTTGGTCGGTCAGCGCGCCAAGGATTGAAGAACGCTTCTTAGTCATGCGGGCCTCCTTCCGGGCGCTCTTGTCGCCAGTGACGGGTGCGGGTGAGAAAGTCCACCTCATCGACAAGCTTGTCATAAGCCTGCCGAGCCCGCAGAAGCGTCTTCTGCGAACCGACGTACTTGCTGATGTCGTAGACCGTTTCCATCTTCATGCCACCAACTCGTACCGCAGCCGTCTCCGGAATCTCTGTTCCCATCAGGTGGTTCTGATACCCCGTCTTCATCCAACTGATGATTTCCGGCGTGTGCAGCTTGGTGTTGTCGACCTTGCTCGGCACAACGCCAATCCAAGCGTAGTCTTTGTCGCCGATAGAAGTCGCAGACGAAAGGTCGGCAAGCATCGTCCAGAACTGCGCTGAGCTGGTGAAGTCCAAGCCTTCAGGCGGCAAGGGCAGCAGCAACGCGTCAGCAGCCCAGAACGTTGTCAGCGTCATGTACGACAGGCTTGGAGGCGTGTCGATGATGATGTAGTCGTAGGCATCACGGACGCCTTGGTTCAGCGCCTTGCGCAAGACTTCGTAGAACCGGAACCCCGGCTCATGCTCCCGCTTGTTCATCTGTCGCAAGGGGAGATAGAACTCTCCGCCGAACAAAGCGTGAGACGCAGGGATGAGGTCTACTCCGTCCCAGTAGGTGGAGCGAATCGAGGCCTGCAAGGTGTCTCTTGCGTAGTCGGTCGTCCGCGGGACCATCAAGGGAAGGACTGTTTCCTCCTCTTGGACGTCAGAGGGCGTGACGCCGAACATCGAGGTCAAGGACCCTTGGGGGTCGTAGTCAATGCAGAGAACCGTGTAACCTCGGAGACTCAGTCCTTGAGCCAAAGACATAGAGCAGACGGTCTTGCCTACGCCGCCTTTAAAATTTGCCACGGTGAGGACAGCGCCGGGTTGATTGGCGGGACGACCCAGCTTCGGCCCCACGGCATGAACCCATGCTCGAGCTTCGGCCAAGGTAAACGTGCGCGGCCTGCTGCCGCCACCTCCTCCCCCCGGGGGCAGGCCCTTTTCAGCGGCCTTGTCCAACAGCCGCCCCATCTGGTCGGCGGTCTTGCCGCACAGCTCTGCCAGCTGCGAGGCGTTGCAGGTGGGCGAGGGCTTGATGCCCGCCGGCTGAAAAATCGCCTCCTTCGCCGTCTGGTTGAACAGGTCAAGCCGTTCTCCCAACTCCCCGATGTCGGCCATGGTCACTCGGCGCTGCAGGCCCGCCGCGGATGCTGTCATCAACGTTTCCATCGTTCTCCGTCCTTAAGTCGCACGCACAGGAGCAAAAGAAGGGGGCCTGTCGGATTCAATGCTTCGCCGCCTTCAGGCTCGGCAGGCCACATATGTTGCTCCCGCGGCTGTTTTTCATCGTAGCAGAAAAATCTTCGGCGGCCGAAGCGCCTGCCTGGGTGCGGCATCGGCTTCCGCGTCGATGCACAAAGTCGCTCACCTTTGACGGTCAGGTCGGCCGGCTAACGCCGCCCAAGCCTGCGAGCCGGCAGGTGAGTGGATATGTGCCGTAGGGTCGCGGAGCCACGCTGTGGATAACTCTGGAGAGAGCGCACATATCCACTCACCGAGAACGACCAAAGTCGCTCACCTTGGCCAGAAGCGGCTCACATATCCACCCACCCAGCGACACAGCCGAACTCACCCTCCTGCACAATCCACCTCACCTGCACGCGGCTAAGTGCTTGATGCAGCAGAGGATTTCGCTGCCTTAACTCTCAATCCTCAACCTCTGGTTATTCAAAAGAAGAATCAATCGGGGCTACGCCCCTTGGTGAGCTTTTTTGTGAAAGGCACCCCAAGAGGCTAGGCAGCCGGGGTCGCTAGCTCATCCCGCCTCCTCCCGCGGAGAGGAAAGGTGAGTGCGACGAGGCAACGCATACGTGCGTTTTTGCTTGACGGAACCACTTGCTGCACGGCAAAGTTCACGTATGGGACGCCGCGCAAAATCACCTGAGGAAGAACAGCAGCCTTCGCTGTTCGGTGTGCGCGGTGCGGAGCGCCCCGCCCGGGAACAGACCGAGCCTGATGCTGCGGAGAACACGGTTGCGACGGACCCGGCCTGGAGGCTTCCTGCGAACAGTCCGGGTGTCCGCAAGGCGATGGAGACCATCCTCATCCGCCCGAAGGAAAACCGCGTGACGCTCCAATGTCGGCGCTTCTTCAACGTCCTTCTTCGGCACGCGCAGACAGACCCCGCTCCTGCCGGCAGCTACCAGACGATTCCTCTAAGAAAGTTCACGCAGGACCTGGAGTTCGAGAGCCGCAACATGGAGCACCTGGTCGAAGTTCTCAATCAGATGCTGGCCACCGTCGTCAACTGGGGGGACAGCGCGAAGAACCTGAAGGGAACCCGCTATCGATGGTCAGGGTGCGCCTTGCTGGCGTTCGCAAGCATCGAGAAGCAGGATGGTGGCCGGGCGATGCTGAAGTACGACTTTCACAAGGAGCTCAAGGACCACCTGCTCAACCCTCAGGTATACGCGTTCATCTCCTTGGAAATGAATGCGCGGCTGCGGACACATTCGGCTCTGGCCCTGTATGAGCTCGGAGTGAAGTACCTGTCCAACCGCAACGGCTTGACGATGCGCATGCCTTGGCGCGACTGGGTCGCACCCTTGACCGGGAACCCCGACACCTCCGAAGAGCTCCAGTACAAGTACTTTGCTCGGGACGTCCTCAAGCCAGCGCTGAAAGAGGTCAACGAGACCCAGGACGAGTTCGAAATCGTGCCGCTGGTAGAGAAGGTTGGCCGCAGGGTAGATACCCTTCAGTTTGCCGTGCGACGAAAGACCGCGCAGCAAACCGCCGACACGTCTCGCCTGGCTGAGCTGGAGGTGGAAAACTTGACGCTCGTGGGCCAGCTCATCAACCACAAGGTGCCTCAACACACGGCTGAAAAGTTCGTGCTGGAGTACGGCGCGACGAAGGTTGCTGCGGCCCTGTCAGCGTTTGAGTCTCGAAGTGCAGCTGCCAAGGCGCAGCCGGTCAGGAACCCTACCGGATACTTCAAGACGCTGCTTGACAAGAGTGAAACGGTGCGAGAGGCCCCGCCTCAAGACATCGTGGACATCGCTGCGAAGTCGACCACTGCCACGCCTTGGCGTACCAAGTCTCAGGAGGAGGAAGAGTCAGCATTTGCGGTGAAGCTGCATCGGTACTTGGCCCACAGAGCAAAGCAGCGCTTGCGAGAGTTCCAGGCCATGCCGCCGGAGGACAGACAGCGTTTGCTTGAAGAGTTCGAGGAAACTCGGCTCCAGGCCTTGAGCGCACCCGTTCGACGGGTGTGGGAGCAATTCCGTAAAGCAGGCCTGCAGGGGAACCTGCCCCCGTTCCTGGTTCCTCCGTTCGAGACTTGGCTTGTCCGTGAAGAGTCCGCGCCCTCGCGTGAGGAAGTCGAAGTCTGGGCTAGCGTGAACACAGGAGTTGCGAGTTGAGCCGCAGACCTTGCCTCGCGGCAAGTTGCCGCGTAGGACAATCTTGCCGCGAGGCAAGACTCCACAAGACCGCCTGCGGGCGGCTCTCTTGCCGCGAGGCAAGACAAAGTGCCCAAAGGGAGACAAGTTGACTGTTGTTGTGTTTGGAGCAGAAAAAGGCGGGGTTGGGAAGACCTCGCTGGCGCTGAACTTCACAGTTCTGGCGTCGGACGCGGGCGTCGACGTTGTGCTGCTCGACACGGACCGACAAAAAACGGCCAGCAACTGGCTGGCACTGCGGACGGAAGACGAAGCCTTGTCCTCCGTGTCGGTGCTGTCGAACTCCGCAGACCCCCTCCATGAGATTGCAAGCTTGTCCCGCAGGTATCAGTTGGTTGTCGTCGATATCGGTGCGCAGAACTATCGGGCGCTTGTGGAGTGCGCAGTGCTCGCTGACATGTACATCGTCCCCTCGAGCACGAGCGCACTTGACCTGGATACCACCGAGGACTTGTTCCACTTGTTGAGAAAGGTCAGGCCCCGACAGAGGGCGAAAAACGTCTCGACCGTGGTCGCGCTTTCCAAGGTGCCGTCGCATCCAGCCTCGCGCGAGGTGCACAGAACCAGGGAACGTCTTGCGGAGCAAGAGATTGATGTCTTGCAAGCAGCACTTCCTTTGCGCAGCGCGTGGCGAAGCATGGCGAACACGGGTCGAGCACTGCACGAACTGAGGGGACGGGACCAGGACGAGCGGGCAGCCGCCGAAATGAAGGCCGTCTACGACGAGGTGGTCGCGAGGCTGTCTCGATAATTTGCGAGGTCTGTCATGACTGCTGCATTCAAGAAGCGAAAGGTCAACCCGGAGCGCATTGCCAGCGCTGCCCGGGATAGTCTGGCTGCGGTCGTCGTCGAGACCTCCGCCTATGTGGTAGGTCAGGTCTACGACGTCCCTCTCAAGCGATTGCGAGCCAACCCCTCCAACGCGCGCGCCTTGTACTCGGCGCGAGCCTCGGAGCAGATGGCTGATTCCCTGCGAGCAAAAGGTCAGACCACCGCCGCAACGGGGTTCCTGGACGAGGACGGAGACATCATCCTCATCGACGGACACCGTCGCATGCGCGGAGCAGAAATGCTAGGGTGGCCCGCCCTCCGGGTGGAGCTCCGGCCAGTGCCCGACAGTGAGCAAGCCCTGTACTTGGCGTCCCGAGCTGCCAACGTCGAGCGCGCAGAGCAAACCCCGCTCGATGACGCTTTGGTCTGGCGACGGTTGCTTGACCGCAAAGTGTTCCCCACGCAAGCAGCCTTGGCCAAGGCCCTGGCTCTCTCGGAATCCGAGGTGAGCAGAACCCTTGCGCTCAATGAGCTCCCCGCGCGGCTGAGCCAGGCGCTCTCGGAGCTTCCTGACCTGCTGAACCTGAAGATGCTGACGGCTCTTCGAGAGTTTTACCGTTCGCAGGGGGAGGAGAAAACGCTTCTTCTGATGCTTGAAGCAGAGCGGGATGGGCTGAGCTACCGCGAAGTAGAGGCGCGTCGAAAGGGTTTGGAAGCGGGCCCGCTGTCCAGGCCACGTGCCGAAAAGCGCGAGGTGCGGTTCCGCGGAGCAGTCGGTGTCATTCGAACGTTCGAGAAGGATGGAAGGCTGGAGGTTTCCTTGAAGGGCTTGAAGCCCAAGGACGCGTCCGAGGTCTTGACCAAACTCGAATCAGTGTTCAAGTAGCTCTGGCGAAGCCGGCGCGAGCGGACAAAGAAAACCGCGCCCAAGAGGGCGCGGTGGAATGAGGGAGTGCTTGAAGCCTTAAGCGGCTTCGAGGTGCTCCACGAGCAACTGCAGGTTGGTCTCGTCGCGGAAGGTGTTGGCGTCCAGCTTGAAGACGGCCCGCACCTTCGACGGAGGTAGTCCGTCGGCATGCCTGAATTTCACGGCCTGGTATCGCTGCCCTTGCTTCTCCAGCACGAGCCGCAGATGCTGCCCGCCGCCAATCGGCCGAGACTCGACCACCCGAAACTCGTCGCAGAAAGCGGGCTCAGGGAACGCTTGCCCCCAGACCTGCCCCTTGATGAGCTTGACGGTTTGCAGAGACATGTCTGCGACTTCAAGGGCGCCGTCTACCTCAAGGTTCTGAAGCAAGTCGGCAGGGCGCAGCATTTCGCGAGCGACCTGCTCAAACGCCTTGGCAAATTCCTCCAGCCCGCCTGCTCGAACCGTCACGCCCGCAGCCATTGCATGGCCACCGAACTTCGGTAGCAGGCCGGGATGTCGGCGGTCGACCAAGTCCAGGGCGTCGCGCAGGTGGAATCCAGGAATCGAGCGCCCAGAGCCTTTCAGCTCACCGTTCTTGCCGTTGGCAAGAACAAAGGTGGGGCGCCAGACTCGCTCTTTGATTCGACCTGCAACGATTCCGATGACGCCTTGGTGCCAGTCTTCAGCGTGCAGCACGGCCGTGTAGCGGTCCGGCTGTACGTCTGTCAGAAGGCGACGAACTGCTTCGTCTGTCATCTCGCCTTCGATTTCCTTGCGCCGGTCGTTGATGTCATGCAGCACTTGGGCAAGCGCCTCAGCACGAGCGACCGAATCGGACACCAGGCACTCCACCCCGGCATCCATCGACTCCAGCCGTCCTGCCGCGTTGATGCGAGGGCCAATGCCGAAAGCGACATCGCTGGTGGACAACTCCCGGGGCGAGCGCCCGGAAATCTTGGCCAGTGCATCGATTCCGGGGAAAGAGTGACCTTTGCGGACTCGCTCCAAGCCTGCGTTGACCAGAATGCGGTTGTTCGCGTCCAGCGCAACCACGTCCGCCACCGTGCCGATGGCGACGATGGGCAGGAGGTCCTCCACTGCAAAGTTCGGGTCCATCAGTTCGTAGGAGTCCAGACCACGCGCGATGAGTTCGTCCTGCAGTGCCCACATCACGTAGTACATCACCCCGCATCCAGCCAGAGCCTTCGAGGGGAAGGAGCAGCCATGCTGGTTCGGGTTGACGATACAGGCCGCATCGGGGTGCGTTTCGCCGGGCAGGTGGTGGTCAGTGACCAGAACCGGAACCCCTAGGCGATTGGCTTCCGCGATGCCCGCGTGCGAGGCAATGCCATTGTCGACAGTGACGATGTAGTCCGGCCGAGGCTCTGCTGCGCAGGCGATTCGTGCGATTTCGGGCGTCAGCCCGTAGCCGTGCTCGAGACGGTTGGGGATGAGGTATCCGACGTTCGCCCCGAAGGCCTTCAACGCGCGCACCCCGACGGAGCAGGCAGTGGCGCCGTCAGCGTCGTAGTCAGCGACGATGAGCAGCCGCTTTTGTTGAGAAATGGCGTCAGCCAGGATGGACGCCATTTGCGTGGCTCCCAGCAGCTCGGTATAGGGGATGAGATGGTCCAGCGAGTGGGCCGCCTCTTCCCGCGCCTTGACGCCCCGTGCGGCAAGAACGCGAGCAAGCACCGGGTGTACCCCGGCCTTGATGAGCGTCAGCGCCGATGAGGGCGAAAATTTGCGTTCAACGATTTTCATTTGTTGGGTTCCGAAAGTTCCTGCCACGTATAGCGAGGCGACCGAGCTTTAAAATTTCTCAGATGTGTGGTAGAATTTTAGCAGAACACGGTTTAAAGCACAAGTCTAAACACGGCGCAACGAGCGTCTAAAGAGGAACGTATGACGACAGCCTGGATTCCCCTGCTGCTTCTCATGGTGGCCATTCCGGTGGCTCTGGCAATTTTTAAGGTACAGCAGCGCTTGCAGAACAAGGCCTTGGGCAGCCACGGCTTCAAGGCGAAGCAACTGCTGACCGGAAACGAGGTCGACTTCTATCATCGCCTGCGTAGGACGCTCGGCCCTCGGTGGGTTGTCTTTCCCCAAGTGTCCATGGGCGCGCTCATCGACACCAGTCTGTTGCCCGCGCACCCCTCCTACTGGGAAGCTCGAAAGAGCTTCTCCTCGAAAATCTGCGACTTCGTGGTCTGCGACGCTCGCACGCTCAAGCCCGTCCTGGTGATTGAACTCGACGATGTCATGCACGACTTCGACCGAGACCGGGGACGCGATGCTTTTGTTGCGGGCGCCGGCTACCGCACAGTGCGATTCTGGTCTCGAAAAAAGCCCTCCGACTCCGACTTGCGTGACGTCTTGGCTAAAGAGCTGGCGCTGAACTAAAGTTGCCGGGCGCGTGCCGTTTGCGCTATAATCTGCGAAGCTAAATCGACCTCAAAATGAACCTCTCCAGCAAAGAAATCCAGGCCCTGGCGCAAGTCCTCAAGGACTTCGACCCTCACCGACTGACCACGGATGTCATCAAGACCGGAGAGGAGTGGGTGGACCAGGACGCGGCTGCGTCTTCGTTGGAGGAAACCAAGAAGACGCTTCTGGCGAAGCTGACGCTTGAGTACATCGAGGGCGGCCTGCGCAGCGGGGGTGTCGGAGAGAAGCCGAAGGCCATGTCGGCTACAGCAGCAGAACTCCGTGCCCTGTCGGACCCTCGTTACGAACAGCACCTGGAGCTGATGGTGCAGGCCCGCCAGGAGGCGAATCGATTTCGCGTCCGCTACGACATGGGCAAGATGAAGCTGGAGCTGATGCGCTCGCTGCAAGCCACCATGCGCAATGAGATGCGCATGTCCGGACAAACCACCTGACATTCAAGATGACCACCAACCAAAAAACGTCTGTCCAAATCCTGGACGAGCAAAAAAAGCGACTGGCGACGCTCCAGGAGCGCCGTACGCGCCTGCAAGTCCGGCTAGAAACCGAGCGAAAGGCGCTGGAGGAGGCGCAAGCTGAAGCGCTGGCCCAGTTCGGCACGTCCGACCTCGACGCGCTGCGAGCCTTGTATCGCGAGCGGCAGTCGGACAACGACCGAAAAGTCATGGAGTTCGTGATGGAGCTCGACGAGATTGACCAACGCTTGGGCGACATCGAACGTCAGACCCAGCTCTAAGCCATGGAATCCTTGAACCTTCGCCAACGGCTGCACCAGCTGAGCGTTCGCGCCGCTCAGCTGGATGGTGCCCGGAAGGCCGACGCCTCCCGAAACGATGAGCTGCTTCAGGAAGTCAGCCTGGCCAAGGGACGCTTGGGGCTTGGAGAGGAGATTTCCCGCATCTTTGATGCCCTGCAGCAGAAGGCTCATGAGCGAAGCGTCGGGGCCTTTGAGCGCCTGCTTTCCGCCATCCTGAATGACGTGCTGCCCGATGAGGGCAAGGTACGCCTGCTGCCCCAGTTCAAGAGCAACGCGACTTGGCTGGACATCGCCCTGGAGAAGAACGGCTCGCTCGAAGACGTGGTTGATGGCAATGGCGGAGCCGTTACCAACGTGGTGTGCGCCGGTCTGCGGTTTGCTGCGTTGTCCCGGACTGACAATCGTCGTCTGATGATTCTGGATGAGCCCGATTGCTGGCTCAAGCCCGAGCGCGTCCCTGCGTTTGTGCGGGTCGTTTCCCAGGTCGCGATGCAGACCCAGACGCAGACTTTCTTCATCACCCACCATGACCCGTCCTTTTTCGAAGGGCAGGTCAATCTTGTGCGATTCACCGCTGACAAGGACGGCAAGGTCCTAGCGCAGTCCCTGGCGCCCTTGGTGTGTGATTGGGAAGACGACCAGCAGCCGGGTGTTCGAGCCATCGAGTTGGTGAACGTTCGTCGGCACGAACACACCATCATTCCGTGCTATCCCGGTGCTACCGCGTTTATTGGCGACAACAACCTAGGCAAGTCCACCGCTGTCGTCACCAGCTTCAAGGCGGTTGCCTATGGTGAATCCGACGACACGATGGTGCGCCACGGAGCCGATGAAGCGCGAATCATCTTTTACCTTGAAGGCAACAAGCGCATCGAGTGGTCGCGGTCGCTCAAGCGGTCCCCGTCCGTGATGTACCGGCTTGTCGAAGGCGACAAGGTCATCGCCGAGGGCCGTCCGAAAACACGTAATCAGGCGCCTGAGTGGGTGACCGACGTGCTGGGGGTAGCTCGAGTCGACGACCTGGATATCCAGGTGGGCAACCAGAAAAGTCCTGTCTTCCTGCTGAACGACAGCGCCCCGCGCCGTGCCCAGATTCTCTCGGTAGGTCGAGAGTCTGGTCACTTGAAGACCTTGATGAAGAAATACGACGACATCAAGGCCGCGGACCGCGAAACCGTCAAGCAAGGAGAGCTGACGCTGGCTCGGTTGAAGCTGCGCCTGGGCTACCTTGCGAAAGCAGAGCCTCTGCCTGAGCGGCTTGAGCATCTGGCAGCGCACTCCGAGGGGCTGCTGCGTCAGGTTGAACAATGGGAGAAGCTGCAAGCGCTGACCACCCGGCTCGAGCAGGCAAAAGCCAGTTGTGAGCGGCTGGAGCGGGAGTGGGTGGTCCTGGAGGGGCTGCCCGGTGCTCCGGCTCTGCACGATGAGGCAGCGCTGGAGAAGCTTGTCGCCCGTCTGGCCAAGCACGCGCGCATTGCGTCCCTGCCTGATGCCCCGACGATGCCTGCCGTGCCGGAACTGCACGAGCTTGCGACATTGCTGAAGCTGGGTCAGCGCATTGCGCAGGCCCGAAAGCTGGTGCAAGTGTGTGAGCCAGTGCCTCAGTCGCTGCCTGGCATGCCCGAGATGCTGGACCTCGAGGCCTTGAACCGCTTGACGACTCGGCTTTCTGGGCAAGCACTCACTGCACAGGCGACTCAGCGCGAGCTCAGCACCCTGCAGCAAGAGGAAAGCAAGGAAGCAGAAAAGCTCGAGGTGTTGAAGCAAGAACTAGGAGGGGAGTGCCCGCTGTGCGGAGCGGCTTTCCCTGAACACGGAGTGGAGCACGAACATGCGCATTAAAGGATTCCGCGGCATTCTGTTCATCGGAGACCCGCACGTTAGCTCCAAGAAGATTGGGCGACGCAAGGACGACTACCTCGCCAGCGTGCTGGGAAAGCTGGAAGCCTGTGCTTCCCTGTGCCATGAACGCCAGCTTCTGCCGGTGGTTCTCGGGGACCTTTTCCATCGCAATGACGACAGCAACCTGAGCATGCTGAACCGCCTGACGCGGGTACTCAAGGCGTTCCCGGTCGCCCCGTTGGTGCTCGAGGGCAACCATGACAAAGAGCAGACTCAAGCCAGCGATGCGGACGCTTTGACGCTGCTGATGCAGACGGGCGTTGTCCAGGTGCTGAGTCAAGCGGGCCAATCCGTGGAGCTTGAGCTCGACGGCAAGGCTGTCCGCCTTGTGGCCTTCCCGTATGGCTGCCACCTGCCCGACTACCTTGAGGAGTTCGACGGAGTGACTCTGGGCATCAGCCATCATGACCTCGCGTTCGGCTCGGCTTACCCGGGCTCCAAGCCTCTGCAGGGCATCCTGAACTGCGATGCAGTCGTCAACGGCCACATGCATGACACGAAAAAGTCGGTCCTGGTCGGCGACACCTGGTGGCACAACCCCGGAAACATCGAGCCGCTGAGCGTCGACCTGGCTTCGCACGTTCCGATGGCGTGGGCCTGGACGCCTGCGATGCCCGTCGAGCAGCTGGAAGGGCTTCCCTTGCCCCACGGGACAGACCTGTTTGACCTCACAGGTTTGCAGGTCGAGGCGGCCACGGGGGACGAAATCGTCAAGGACTTTGCTCCGGTGGCCAGTGAATTCGCTCAGTTGCTGAGCACGCAGACGGCAATGGATGCAGGCCGGACTGACGATGCGACCATCCTGCTGGAGGACCTCAGCGAGGTCCTGGAGCTCGCAGGCGTATCCGACCACTCCAAGCAACTCATGCAGGCACTGGCTGCTGAACTTGTCATCGAAGCGACCAGCTGAAGCATCGGCGAAAGAAAAGGGGCTCCAATTGGAGCCCCTTGGTCAATCAAATATCTTGATTTGCCGATTTGGTGACAGTCTGCAGGTCCTTGCGGTAATGAGCCACCTTCTGAAAGTACTGACGGGCGTTGCCCGAGTACTTCTTCAAAGCGGCCTGCAGGTTGCCCTTCTTGGCGTTCAAGTACTCCGAAAGAATCTTGGCGCCGACTCGGATGTTGGTTTCGGGGTGCAGTAGCTGCTCCTTGCCTTCATCTTCGCTGAGCTTGTCAGGGTGGTAGCGGGGAACCACCTGCATGAGTCCCATCGCACCGTAGTTGTTCACAACCTCAGGGCGAAGACTGGATTCTTTCTCTACGATGGCCAGAATGAGAAGCGGAGACATGTCATGTCGTTCGCCCTCTTCATATGCCGCTCGTACAACGCGTTCCGTCAGGTGCGGTTGGCGGCCGTACTTTTGCGACAAATGGTCAACCAAGGCTTGCTGCTCCCTTGTCAAGGGCGGCGGGCCTTCGACGTCAGTCGAGGAACTCAAGCCAGGCTGCACCGGGGTCAGGTCGGTGACCGGTCCTAGTAACAACAGTAGAAATAGGACCAGGCCACCAAGCTTTAGCTTGGCAGTCATGGTGACATCCTTAGGTTGATGTAAGACGTCTAGCGACGACGTCCTAAGCCGGTCAGGGCTTTTGAACCTTCAGCTCCGTGAATTGCTGAACGGCATTGGGAGCAGGGGCACTGACGCCCAGGCCCTTGAGCATGTTGCCGAGCGACTGCTGAAGTTGAACGAGGGACTCCATCATCAGGTTTTGCGCGTGCACGGCCTTCTCGAGGCCCGTCGCATGGGTCGGGGCACACAGGCTGTCCACGAGTGCCTGCAGACCCGCACGCTGGGACTCAGGGGCAGCCGTCACCAGAGCCATCAGCGCATTGCGACGCTGCTTTTCGAACTCGGCGGGCGACGTCTCGGCCAGGTTCTTCCAGTGGTCGAAGTTGAAATCAGACATGTGAACTCCTTGTGAGGTAGTCTTGTTTAGGCTCATCTTTTAGTCGTTTTCGGGCGCTAAACGGCAAATGCTATAATGCTGACCAACCTCGGACTGCAAGCCCTGAACCCATGTCGCAGAAAAACTCATACTCCGAATCAGCCATTAAAATCCTGGAAGGCCTTGAGCCCGTGAAGCTCCGGCCCGGGCAGTTCACGCGCACGGATTGCCCTCTGCACATCGTCCAGGAAGTGCTGGACAACTCCATCGATGAGGCGCTGGCCGGCTTTGCCAAGAACATCACGGTGGAGCTTCTTCCCGAGGGAGCTGTTGCCATCGCAGACGATGGGCGAGGCATCCCGGTAGGCCTGCACCCGGAGAAGAAGATTCCGGTGGTGCAGGCCATCTTCACCATCCTGTATTCAGGCGGAAAGTTCGACAAGGCCTCAGGCGGAGCCTACAGCTACTCGGGCGGTCTGCACGGCGTAGGCGTGAGCGTGACCAACGCTCTCTCCGACTCTCTGGTCGCGGAGGTCACTCGGGACGGATGGCTCTGGCGTATCGAGTTTTCGAACGGCGACGTCGTTGGGCCGCTGAAAAAGGTCGAGCGCAGGGACGGAAGCGGCACACGAGTCATCGTGCGCCCCAATGTCAAGTACTTCGACTCGCCGGAACTGCCCGTCGCCGAGCTTAGGGAGCTGCTGAAGTCCAAGGCCATCTTGCTGCCCGGACTTCGGGTCACCTTCTGCGATGCTCGCAAGCCCGAGGAGCCAAAGCGGGAAGAATTCTTCTACGAAAACGGCCTGCCGACGTACTTGCAGGAGCTTGCTGGCGCGGAGCCTCTGGTGCCGCTCATCGAGGGCAGCGCCTACGCGCAAGAAGGGGAAGAGTCGTTTGCGGCAGGGGAGGGCGCTGCCTGGGCTTTCTCCTGGTACGAGAACGGTGATGGTTCGGGCAAGTCGTTTGTCAACCTGATTCCCACGCCTCTGCATGGAACGCACGTCTCCGGCCTTCGCGCCGCGCTGTTCAACGCCGTCAAGCTGTTCATCGAGCACCACTCCATGCTGCCCAAGGGTCTGAAGCTCTCGGCAGACGATGTGTTCAAGTCTGTCCACTTCGTGCTGTCGGTGCGGATGCTGGACCCGTCCTTCGACAATCAGACCAAGGACCGACTGAACTCGCGGGACGGGGTGAAGCTGGTCGAACGCATGGTTCAGCCGACCATCGAAGCCTGGATGAACCACAACCCCATCCAGGCCAAGCTCGTGGCAGAGGTGGTCATCCGCCTGGCCATGGCTCGTCAGCGCTCGGCCACGAAGGTTGAAAAACGCAGAACGTCGTCGGTCGTGATGCTGCCTGGAAAATTGGCGGACTGTGAGTCCCAAGACCAGGCCGAAACGGAGCTCTTTCTGGTCGAGGGTGACTCCGCCGGCGGCTCGGCGAAGCAAGCTCGACTCAAGGACAACCAGGCCATCCTCCCCATGCGAGGTAAGGGTCTGAACACGTGGGAGAAGACGCGAGACGAAGCGCTCACCAACGAAGAAGTCCACGATATCTCAGTGGCGCTTGGCGTGCCCCTGCACAAGCGAGGCGACCCGGTGGACCTCAGCAAGCTGCGCTACGGCAAGGTGTGCATCTTGGCCGACGCGGACGTTGACGGATTCCACATTCAGGTTCTGTTGCTGACCTTGTTCTATCGGCACTTCCCTCAGCTCATCGATGCAGGCCACGTCTACGTTGCACGGCCTCCGCTGTATCGGCTGGACGCTGAGGCGGTCGGCAAGAAGAAGGCAGAAAAGAAGGTCTACGCCATGGACGAGCAGGAGCTGAAGATGTGGCAGGACAGGCTGGCCAAAGAGGGCTATCGAAACGTCCAGGTGGGTCGGTTCAAGGGTCTGGGTGAAATGAACCCTCCGGAACTCTGGGAGACCACCTTGAACCCGGATACCCGGCGGCTGCTGCGAGTGGAGCTCCCCGCCGCAGGGGACGAGCCGGCGCTCGCGATGTTCGAGAACCTGATGGCCAAGGCCAAGTCGGGCTGGCGCCGAGAGTGGATGGAGCGCCGCGGCGACGAAGTCGAGGCTGGCTGAAAAAAGACAACGGATACGGTATCAACATGTTCAACGACAACAAGCTAACGCTCGACTCCTACGCCGAAGATGCGTACCTTCAGTACGCCCTTGCCGTCGTCAAGGCCCGAGCCCTTGCGCAAGTTCAGGACGGTCTCAAGCCGGTGCAGCGCCGCATCCTGTACGCGATGCTCCAGCTCGGCCTGCGCTCCACGGCAAAGGCGGTCAAATCAGCGCGTGTGGTGGGTGATGTTTTGGGTAAGTACCACCCGCACGGCGACCAGTCGGTCTATGACGCACTCGTCCGCATGGCGCAGCCGTTCACAATGCGCTATCCGCTCATTGAAGGGCAGGGCAACTTCGGTTCTCTCGACGGGGACACCGCGGCGGCCATGCGATACACCGAAGCCAAGCTGTCACCGTTGGCGGAGCTGTTGCTGGCTGAGCTGGGACAGGGCACTGTCGACTACTCCGCCAACTACGACGGCACGCTTCAAGAACCGACGCTGTCGCCGGCACGGCTTCCGATGCTGCTGCTCAACGGCACGATGGGCATTGCCGTGGGCATGGCCGCGGACGTGCCGCCGCACAACCTGCGCGAAGTGGTCGGGGCTTGCGTGAAAGTGGTCCGCGACCGCGAGACGACGCTTGACGACATTCTTCAGGACATCCTGGGGCCGGACTTTCCTGGCGGCGGGCAATTGGTCTCCTCTCCAAGCGAAATCCGCAGCGTCTACGACAGCGGCCGCGGCACGTTGCGATGCCGAGCTCGGTGGGTTCGCGAAGACTTGGCCCGTGGGCAATGGCAAATCGTCGTCACCGAGCTGCCCTACCAGGTCTCCACGAAAAAGGTTCTGGAGCAGATTGACGCGCTGACCAATCCGGTTCCCCCGTCTGGAAAGAAGGCCATCACGCAGCAGCAGGCGAACCTCAAGCTTGTCAGCCTGGACTTCCTTGAAAAGGTGGTTGACGAGTCGGACAAGGACAACAGCATTCGCCTGGTCATTGTTCCGCGCAACTCGAAGGTGGACCCCGACGCAATGATGGCGTTCTTGCTGGCCAACACGAGCCTGGAAGAAAGCGTGTCGTTCAACATGACCCTCATCGGGCTGGACGGCAAGCCTTCGACCAAGGGTGTGTTGCAAGTGCTGCGCGAGTGGGCGGAGTTTCGGGTTGTGACCCTGCGTCGACGGACCGAGTACGAGCTGGACGTCGTTCAGAAGCGCATCCACATCCTGGAAGGTCGCCATCTCGTATTCCTGAATCTCGATGCCGTCATCAAGACCATCCGAGAGGCCGAGGAGCCAAAAGACGAGCTGATGCGCAAGTTTGGACTGAGCGAAATTCAGTCCGACGACATCCTTGAGATGCGACTGCGCCAACTCAACAAGCTCGAGGGGTTCAAGCTCGAGAAGGAGCTCAAAGAACTGCGAGCAGAGATGGCCCGCCTGGCCAAGATTCTGAGCGCCGACTCGGAACTCCGTGCTGTCGTGGTCAAGGAGCTCCAATCGGATGCAGCCAAGTACGGCGACGACCGTCGAACGCTCATCAAGCCGGAGGCAAAGGCGACCCAAGCAGCCCAGGTTCGCACCGTGGTCGAAGAGGACCTGACGGTGGTAGTGACCAAGAACTTGTGGGTCAAGGCCTACAAGGGCAAGGGCCTTGCGGATGACGTATTCAGCGTCAAGCAAGGCGACAGCGTCGCGTTCAAGGTCGAGACCTCTACAGTGCATCAGGTGCTGATGCTGGACACCAAAGGTCGCGCTTATAGCTTCCCCGCGTCGGCGGTGCCGTCTGGCAGAGGAGATGGGTCTCCCTTGTCGACGTTCGTGGAGGTCCAGAACGGCGCACGTCCGTTCACCTTCCTCAGTGGAACCGGTGAAGAGCATGCATTGTTTGCCGGGCAGAGCGGGTACGGCTACGTGGCTCAGCTGAAGAACCTTGTCGGGCGCCAGCGGTCAGGCAAGTCCTTCCTCGTCCTGGACGACCAGGAAATGCCCATGCAGCCGCTTGTGCTGCCTGACCTGACGGGCTACGTGGCACTTGGGTCTTCGGAGGGGAAGCTGCTCGCTTTCAAGCTCGACGAGGTCAAGGCGCTTCCAAACGGTGGCAAGGGGGTCATGCTGATGGCGTTTGACGCGCCACACCAGCTCAGGACACTTTTGCTGACGCAAGCCGATGGGCTGAGCGCCGCGGTCCGGGATGAGAAGAACAAAGTGACACGGCTGAAGCTGACGGGAGACGAATGGCTGAAGTACGTCGGTCGGCGCGCGCGCAAAGGCGCCTTCCTGCCAAAGAAAGGCATCTTGGAGAAGGGTGAAACCGCATGACGGCCTCTGCCGTTGGGCAGCTGAGGAGCTTGCCTGCAGCACCCGCACTCTTGATGGCTTCTGGCATGGGGGCGGCCCTGCTGCTGCAGCACGTGCTCGACTGGCTGCCGTGCCCCTTGTGCATCGTCCAGCGATTGACTGCGTTGTCCCTGGTGGTTCTGCTCTCAGGCTGGGCCTTGGCCGAGAGAAGCGACTTGGCCCGGCGCATATGGCTTGGTGCAGCGGCGATTGCAGCGTTCGCCGGCGTCGCAGCCGCTGGCGCCCACCTGTGGCTGTTGTGGCAGCCGCAAACAGGAGCGTGTGGACCTGGGCTCGCCAGATGGGTCAACCATCTCGTTGAGGCACTTCCGGGGTCCGAGTGGCTCTTGGAAGGCGCAGGGGCTTGCGATGAGGCGAAGTACGCCTTGATTGGAATTCCGTTGCCGGCCTGGTCCGGTGCCCTACACCTGGCCGCGCTGGCATGGGCTTTCGGAATTCGACGCAAGAACTGACGCAAAAGTTGGGTGCCCAGCGCCGCAAGAAAAACGGGGCCGCAAGGGCCCCGTTGTCAATCATGGTTGCGTGTCAAACAGCCATTGGCGCCGTAAGCGGCGGATGGTGCTGATAGCCCTCCAGCGAGAAGTCACTGGGCTCAATCTTGTCCAACCACTCCGGCTCGTACTTGCCCGTCTTGGCGTAGTCAGGGACTCTGTCCGCAATCAGCAGCTTCGGCAAAGGATAGGGCTCCCGCTTCAATTGCTCCTGCAGCATGCCCACGTGGTTTTCGTAGATGTGCGCATCGCCGATGAAGATGGTGAGCCATCTGGCGGTGTAACCCGTCAGCCTCGCAATAAGATGCAATAGGGCGGCTGCCTCGATGGTATTCAAAGGGTTTCCAAGGCCAATATCGTTCGACCGAATATACAGGCACATGGAAATTTCCTTCTTCGCCTGATTGCAAATCAGGTTGTACAGAAGGTGGCATGCCGGAAGGGCTACTTGCTCGAGCACGGCCGGGTTCCATGCGTGGAACAGCATTCGCCGGTCACCGGGATTGCTCATCAGCGTGTCGAGGCAGTTGCGGACCTGGTCGATGCTCTTGAAAAGCAGAACCTGAGGACCCTCGCCGTTGCCTTCATCGAAGACAGTGAGCTGCCGGTAGCCACGGGACAGTGCGTCGGCAAGCTGCCCAGCCTCATGTTGCGGAATGACCTTGTAGCCCGGCCACTGCCTCCACTGCACCCCGTACACCGGCCCCAAGTCATCCGTTCCGTTGCGATACGGATTGGACAACCACGCTTGGTTTTCGTTGGCGTTCTGGTCCCAGACCTTGCAGCCAAGGGCTCGGAAGTCCGCTGCGCTGCGCGAAGCACGCAGAAAGGCCACGAGTTCACCCATTGCTGTCTTGAAGGCGGTCTTCTTCGTCGTGACAATGGGAAAGCCCTTCTGGAGGTCGAACCTCATCGAGGCCCCGGGGATGCTGATGGTGCGAATGCCGGTGCGATTTTCTTGCCAGTCCCCAGTCTCGAGGATGGTTCGCACAAGTTGATGGTATTGGTCCATGCGTCAGATTTGCTGTTGAGTGATGGTGAGGGTGTCCTCGGCAGTATAGGAAGAGCACGCCACACCCGTCGGGTTTAGCTGGCTCCGCTGGGGTTGCTATACGCATGCATAGGTCAACTACGCTCCAAAGGAGAACCCCATGCCGCGTAAAGCTCAATCGCCCAACAAGGGCTACGCCAAGAATCAACAACGCTCGAACGAGGACTTCCTCGACTTCGACGAAGACGCAGCCCAGGCGATGTCCCAGCAAGAAGCGATGGAAGCTCTGGCGTTCCAAGGACGCAGCACCCGCCGCGCAGCTTCGAGTGACGAGTACTTCAGCTACGACTGACACCCGCTGATTAAAAAAGCCCTCTCATTCCTTGAGAGGGCTTTCGTTCGTAGGTCGTCAGTCAGGCTTGGTTGGAAGGCGTCTCCGGCTCGTCGTAGGAAGAGGCCGGCACAGTGCTGCGCCACAGGGCGAGGTCTCGCGTGTTCTTCTGGACAGTGATGCCAGCGTACATCGCGAGGATGAAGCACATCGCGTAGTAGCCTTTCTCAGACAGCAGCAAGGTCGCGTTCCACAGGCCGACTACGAGCAACAGAAGCGACAGCGCCAGGGCGACGTAGCACATGCCGTAGTACGTGGACGATACCGCCACCCCTTCTTGCCTGTCTCGCACCGATTTCTGCAGGGAGATGGCGGAGAACAGGCCGAATGCGAGCACCGTGAAGTAGTAGCCCTTCTCGTTGAGCAGCATCTCTGCGTTCCAAAGACCGGTGACGAAGCCCAAGACCCCGATGACCAGGACCGCGTAGGAGCCTCCGACGTACACAGACGATGGCTTGTTGACGGTGGACAGGGCTTTGCTAGACATGAAACTCTCCAAGTATGACGTGTCTCTTCTATAGATACCCGGAATTTAGCCATGTGGAAGCCCTATCGCATCAGCGCCCTCTCATGCGGCTTTTTGCTGCTGGCAGCTGCGCTCACCCCTCCGACCGCAACTGCCACTCCCTTAGCGGCGCACCAACCCACACCAATGCGAAGCTCGGAGGCAGCACTCCGGCTTTATGAGGCAGCTCAGTTGAGGGCGCTGCAGCAGCGGTGCGAGGCCGTTTCGGTGGCGTCTTGGGGCGAGCTCGAATCTTACGGGCTGCGAGAGGGGTGGCTTTGGCGCATGCCTGTGAGCAGCCCAGGGTCCCCAGTCGCTCGCTACATCGGGGTCTCAACGCACAAACGCCTTGCCTGGTCGGTGTCGTATCAGTGGCTTGACGGAAGTGGACGACTGCACCTGAAGCTGGCCCTGCCGCGGGACTACGCGCGCTGCCGCATCGCGACCGACGCCCAGGGGCGGGTCCGGCTTGAGGTCGTCACCAAAGAGACGTTGACATCGTCTACAGCGGCCGACACCCTCAAGTCACTCCTGGACGCGAAAGGCGAGACCGGGGCCTGTGGCGAACGTGAGCCCGGCATAGAAGTGTTCCATGCAGGAGAGGCAAACGGCTGGTCGGCCTGCACCCCTGCGCGAAGGGCGCTCGCCGCACAGGTCAAGAACCTCAGCTTGAGCCTTTTCGGGGAGCTGCCTGTCTATCCGTGATGATTGAATCAGGCGGCCAACTGCAAGGCGTACTTCGCGCGAGCCCGGTCCGCGTGCGACCCCAGCAGGGCCTCCAAGGGAAAGTCCAGGAAGGTCCTGAACAGCTCGATGGTTTCGAGGCCCTTCTCCGTAATCTTGTAGCCGTACTGCGCCTTCACGCCGCACGATAGCGCTTCACGGGCGACCAGCCCTTGCTGCTCGAGCGTCGTGAGTGTCTTGGCATGGTGGCTGTGGCGATACGCGCCTAGGTCCTTGGGGCGCCATAGGCTGGCAGGACCCATCTGACCGCGGAGTTCGTACAAGGTTTTTAGAATCTCAAGCTGACGCGGAGTCAGCAGGCCAATCAATTTGCAGCGAGAGAGCATCGAGCTTTGCGGTTGCTGGTGGCTGTGTTAAAATCTTGAATCACAGGCCAGCTAAAGGCGACCTGCTCAAGCCAAAGTATGCGTTCTTGTTTTAGACGTGTAGCGATGGTCTTGAGGACCACCATAAAGCGCATAGCTACACCAAGAAGGATACTTTGGAGCCATCGATGAAATTCAGTTCACTTCTTTTCGTGCTCGCGCCTCTGGCAGTCGCGTTCATCGTGCAGCAGCTTCTCGACCGATTCTGGGTTCCGGCCGACCAGCCGGACACCGAGAAATCCTCGAAGAAGAAGCATTCGCGTGACGAGGCGGTCGATTCTGCTGTCGATGCGAAGATGCATCGGGAACAGGAACGCAAAGCCGAGCGTGCCGAGCCCTCCCGTACGGCGACCACGAGTCCCACGTCGCGCCGCGACGCGGAGGAAGACGACGAGGAAGAGCCCGAGTTCCGCATGCCCCGCGATTTCGACCTCGCGGAGTACTCCGGACGGGCAGCAAGCGAAGCCTGATTGAGACGCCCCCTCTGGTGACAGAGGGGGCTTTTCTTCTTCCCCCAGCAATGACAGCCTCCCAAGGGAGGCTGTTTCAGTTTCCAGCAGGGAAGGGTGGCTACGCGCCGCGCTTCTTCACAGGAAGGCGAGGGCGAACCCAACGCCGACCAGGGCGTTGAAGCCAGCCAGTGCAGCGTACCGCGCAGGCTGAGCGGGTCCCATCCCGCGTCGGGTCAGCGCCGGCTCGAGCAGACAGTGGTTGGTCAGCGTCACAACAGCGGCAGCCGACATCGCGGCCAGAATTGTCGAGAGTGCACCAACCGGCACACCGAAGTGTGAGGTGACGGCGGCAATCGCGAGCAGCGGGGCGCCAATGCGCGCCAGCAGCGATGCGAACCGGGGGTTCAGTTGGCTATCAGTCATCTAAGTTCCTAGGTTGGAAATCACTCCTTTCTCTGCGTCTGGGACATGCAGTTAGAAAGACTATAACACGATTTTAGTTTTCGCGCAACTAAAAAGAAACCCCCGGCGTTTAGGCCGAGGGCTGGAAGGAAAGGGCTCAGGCCCGAACGTACTTGGCACGGTTCAGCGTGCGGTGCTTGTCTGACCGGAGGTTGACCCAAACGGTCCGCACGAATCCTCCTCGGCCAATGACCAGAACGATGTCGCGGGTTGCGTCCAGACGCTGTCGCCACACCTGCTTGGTCACTTGGTCACGGTCGACGTCGAACTCTGCTTCAATCAGCTCCGCTTGGGCGGCGTTGAAGAATGAGGGCAGCTCGATGTTGCCGTACCGGTCGCGCTTTGCTTCGTCGAGGGCGTGCGGGCGGTAGCGCAGCTCACCTTCGAAGATGGGCGCCTTGTAGCGCTCCGGCATGAAAACTTCCGAGTGGAACAGGAACTTGTTGTCCATGGGGCTCTCCTTTAAATGACCTGTTCCGTATAGAGACCCCGACACTTCCGGCTAAAAGCACGTCCTAGATTCGCAAACGTCTCGAAAGACCTACTTGATTACGCCACCGTCCCCCATCTTCTTGGTCGAGCTCATGCATCCACACACGGGTGAGCTTGAGCACACTGATATCTGCGCTAGGCTCGACGTGGCCGTGCAGCAGGTATACCTGCACCTGAAGTCCTATCCTGAAGTTCGAGTCGATGTCGAGGTGTCCTACGACGAGGACAAGGAGCTCGAAGGAATCGGCTATTTCGACGACAACCAT
>JACCDQ010609208.1_pt1 | contig 36352 bp, 31 predicted proteins | sample 7446031 | NCBI WGS metagenome assembly JACCDQ01 (sample SAMN15323442, study PRJNA562643) | freshwater metagenome | isolation source: river surface water | place: USA:Blue River Watershed | collected 2017-08-17 | reverse complement strand
CTGCAGTGCTCACCAACGCTTGAACTTCAACCAACATCGGTCGCATACCTTCCAACGTCGCTGCAATCGAAATTCCACTTAATGAACTATCTGTATTCGTGATTAAGATTTCAGATGGATTTTCAACCTGACGCAATCCCGTTCCAAGCATCTCGTAAATTCCCAACTCATTCGTACTACCAAAACGATTTTTGATAGAACGCAACAAGCGATAAACGTGATTTCGATCACCCTCAAATTGCAACACAGCATCAACCATATGCTCCAAGACTTTTGGTCCTGCAAGTGATCCTTCTTTTGTAATGTGTCCAATTAAAAACACAGGTACTCCGGTTTGTTTGGCATAACGTAATAATTGAGCTGTACATTCACGCACTTGTGAAATACTTCCCGGTGAACTTTCAATCTGACTTGAATACAAGGTTTGAATCGAATCAATGATCAATAATTCAGGTTGAGTAGTTTCCGCTTGCGTAAAAATATTCTGAATGTTCGTTTCCGTTAAAATATAACATTGCTGATTGGTCAAGCCAATACGTTCAGCGCGCATTTTAATTTGTTGTTCACTCTCTTCACCAGAAACGTACAAAACATTGATTTTTTCTTCTTCAACCGCCATTTGCAATAACAAGGTTGATTTACCAATTCCTGGTTCACCTCCGAATAAAATCAAGGATCCCGGCACTAATCCACCACCTAAAACGCGATTCAATTCTCTGTCTTTCAGTTCAATGCGAACGTGTTCTTGGTTTTCAATTGTATGAATGGCCTGTGGTTTTGAATTACGCGTTGAAGTGGAAAATGCGACAACCGATGGAATGTTCTTTTCTATAACCTCTTCAACAAAGGTGTTCCATTCGCCACATGAAGGACATTTACCCAACCATTTAGGTGTTTCATACCCACAATTTTGACAGAAATATGCTGATTTAACCTTAGCCATGTGATTTTAATTATTCGAAAGTTGGTTTAAAGTTAGTGCGAAACTTTGTATTTTTAGCTGAACAACAAAAATTTAGCAGAATGCCAATTAATACAGCACTATTGAATAAAATTTGCACTACACCAGGTGCGCCAGGATTCGAAAAACAAATCAGAGAATTGGTTCTTAAGGAATTGGAAGGTTTGACTGATCATGTTGAATTGGACAATATGGGAAATATTTACGCGGTGAAATATGGTTCAAAGCCGAAAGAAGAGCGTAAAAAAGTAATGATTGGCGCACACATGGACGAAATTGGTTTTATGGTAACGCACATCGATGATAAAGGATTTATTCGTTTTCATACCTTGGGTGGATTTGATCCAAAAACTTTAACAGCTCAGCGTGTAATTATTCATGGAAAGAAAGACATCATTGGAGTAATGGCCTCAAAACCAATTCACGTAATGACACCAGCAGAACGTGATAAAGTTGCCAAGTTATCTGATTATTTTATCGACACAGGTTTGAGTGCAGAAGAGGTGAAAGAATTGGTGGAAATTGGAAATCCAATAACAAGAGAGCGCGAATTCATTGAGATGGGTAATTGTGTGAATGGAAAATCATTGGATAATCGTTTGGCAGTTTTTATTTTAATCGAAACACTAAAATCTTTAAAAGGAAAAGAAGTTCCGTATGATATTTATGGTGTTTTCACTGTACAAGAAGAAGTTGGAATTCGTGGAGCAAATGTTTCTGCATTGCGCATAAATCCTGATTTCGGTTTTGGTTTGGATACAACTATTGCGTTCGATTTACCAGGTGCTGCAGCACATGAAATGATTACCAAATTGGGTGAAGGAACAGCGATTAAAATCATGGATGCTTCAACAATATGTGATTACAGAATGGTTGATTACATGAAAAAGACAGCCGACAAACACAAGATTAAATGGCAACCAGAAATTTTGACTGCCGGTGGAACGGATACAGCTGGAATTCAACGCATGACTGAAGGTGGCTCAATTGCAGGGGCGGTTTCAATTCCTACACGACATTTACACCAAGTTATAGAAATGGCACACAAAGATGATATCAAAGGAAGTATTGATTTGTTGACAGCTTGTGTGACCGAATTGAATTTATATGATTGGAAATTTTAAATTTGTGATCTACAATTAAACTTATAGCTATGAAAAAACTGAGTGAATTAAAAGAATCAAAGGAGCTTTTTAACATTGAAACGGATGAAAACGGTAACAAAATCAAAGTTCCGTATCAAAAAATGGTGACTTATCATGTGAATGTTGTTTCTGGTTGGGCACGTTTCGGACATTACTTGATTGATGTTGTTTGTATTTATGCAGTTGCAATTATTTTAGGATTTGTTGTAGCAGTTTTAAATCCAGATTTTATTCTTTCAATGAATGGCTTGGAAGAACGTGTATATGGAATGTTAATAGTTGCACTTTATTATTTTGTAAGTGAAGTTACAACTCAACGGACAATCGGTAAATTAGTGACAAGTAGTTTAGTCGTTGATGAATATGGAAATAAACCTTCGGCAACAACCATATTAGGGAGAAGTTTTGCGCGAATAGTTCCTTTCGAAGCATTTTCTTGTTTTAGTGAAAGAGGTTGGCATGACACATGGAGTCAAACCTATGTAGTTTCGAAAGCAGAATTAGAAAAAATCAAAAGAATGCAGCAAGAAGATGGTGTTTTTGTCAGTGACAGAGCGGATATTTTAGATTAACGAATTGAGAAAAGGTCAACTTAGGTTGGCCTTTTTTTATAAATGATCGATGTTTAATTTGCGCAATTTCGGCGCTAGTTTAGCAGTGGCCAAAACAACTAAAACTGTCATTATTCCACCCAACACAATTGAAGGGCGCAAACCAAAGGCTCTTGCCGCAGCACCCGATTCAAAGGCTCCAATTTCGTTGGACGATCCGATGAAAATTCCATTCACCGCTGAAACGCGACCACGCATATTGTCAGGGGTTGAAAGTTGCAAAATAGTATGTCGAATTACCACACTCACATTGTCAAAGGCTCCCGTTAAAAACAAGAAGAACAAAGCAAGGTAGAAATTAGTGGATAATCCAAATAGAATTGTTGCCAGACCAAACGCACCAACGGATAAGAACAAATTTCTTCCTGCATTTTTGGTTGGTGGTTTATACGCAATGATTAAGGCCATAAGTACAGCTCCAACTGCCGGCGCTGCGCGAAGAAATCCTAATTCAATTGCTCCAGCATGCAAGACTTTATCGGCAAAGGCAGGTAACAAAGCAACAGCGCCACCAAACAAGACCGCAAATAAATCCAACGACAAAGCTCCAAGAATCAATTGGTTTTTAAATACAAACTTGATGCCTGCAGCCAAACTTTCAAAAAGTGATTCTGTTTTTTCTTTAACGGGCATTGGTTTTGAGCCAATGAAAAGAAACGCCATAAAGGCCAAACTAATGAATGAAATATCTACAATGTAAGCAGTGGTGTAATTCACGGCGATCAATAATCCAGCTAATGAAGGTCCTAATACGGATGCAATGTGCCAAACTGTACTGTTCCACGTTGCAGCGTTTCCATAAACTGTTCGAGGAACAAGCTGTGCCATAAACGAAGAATTAGCGGCAGAAATAAAACCGCGGATAATCCCAACAAATGCGATTGAAATAAAAATAGGTAAAGTGCCATAATTCTTCAAAACACTTACACCGTCCAGGGAAAAATAGAGTAAGAATCCTGTTACAACAAAAAACAAAAAGGTGAAAAACAATAAAATGTATTTTCGATTGAAGGTGTCGGCAACATGACCTGAAAACAATGAAATGGCGATAAATGGAATGGCTTCAGTTAATCCGATCATTCCCAAGGCAAAAACGTCTTTGGTTAACGCATAAACCTGCCATCCAACAATAACACTTTGCATTTGAATCCCTAAAGTCAAGAAAAAACGGTTCGCTAAGAAGAAATTAAATTCTTTATAGCGCAATACTGCAAATGGATCGTGTTTTGGTTTATCAGACATGGATTGAACTTAGAAAAGGAATACCTATGCGTCTAAGGTTACTTATCCAATACTTTCGGAATGCGGAAATAATCTGAATCTTTTTTCGGAGCATTTTTCAAGGCTTCGTCTTGCGTTACGGTAACTTTCGCAACATCCTCACGCAATTTGTTGTATTCGTCATTCATGAAAATCAATGGCTCCACATTGTCTGTGTCAACTTCACTCAATTTATCCATGAATGAAATAATGTTTTCCATATCCTTTAAAATCGCTTGTTTTTTATCCCCTTCAAATTCAAGGCGAGCTAAATGAGCAATGTGATCAACTATTTCTTCTGAGATTTTCATGGTGCAAAAGTAATAAATTTAACGCAAATGTGGATGTTCCTCCAAAATTGGACGATTGATAATCGTAAAACATTCATCCATTAATTCTGTCAAATCTAAAGTTGCTATTTTATTCGTTTCAATCGCTGGATGAATGTAAACTCGTGATATTCCTGGACGAGCAGGACCAAGTAACATTTCTGGATCCGAAAACAGCTTATAATGGTTGGTAAAAGTGATTGGCACGATTGGAATTTCTAAGGCTTTTGCCAAACGAAAAGCTCCTCCTTTAAACGGAATCATCTTCGGATTGTCATCGTCTGGAATTCCTCCTTCAGGGAAAATAACAATCGACCAACCTTGACGAACCGCTTTTTTCGCTTGGTGAAACGATTGTGCAGCTTTTGCTCTGTCTTTGCGGTGAACAGGAATATTCAACCCTTTGAAGTATGTTTTTAAAATTGGATAATTCAAGATTTCTCCTTTCCCCAAAAATAAAAACGGATGTTTGGGAAGAATCGAATACATGAAAAATATATCCAAGTAGGATGAATGATTGGCAATGATGATGTACGGACCTTCAGGTAATTCTGCACTTTCAACCTTTTTGACATGGTATAAACAGAAAAGGCGCATCATCCACGACCAAAAAACGAAGAGTTGAAAACTTACTTTTTTCCCTCTTTCACTGGTCAGCAACACTAAAAAAAATGGGTACAGCGCCAAAGCGAAGATTACAAAAATAATCCCAACATATAGTTTCCATAAAAATCCCAAAATTCCGCGGAAGGTCGCCATACTTCAAAAATACACTTTTTATATGATGCAGTTGTAAGAGAAAAGATTTCGCTCGAAAATAACTAAATTCGCACAAATAAAGAATACTATGGCTCGAATTTTAACGGGTGTTCAAAGTACAGGAACGCCACATTTGGGAAATTTGTTAGGAGCAATCGTTCCTGCAATTGAAATGGCAAACAATCCAAGTAATGAATCTTTTTTGTTCATTGCTGACATGCATTCGTTGACGCAAATCAAGGATGGTGAATTGTTGAGAGAAAATACATACAGCACGGCAGCAACTTGGCTTGCATTTGGTTTGGACACAAATCGTGTGGTGTTTTATCGTCAATCGGATGTGCCACAAACGGCCGAATTATCATGGTATTTGAGTTGTTATTTTCCCTATCAACGTTTGACATTGGCACATTCCTTCAAAGACAAAGCAGATCGTTTGGAAGATGTGAATGCAGGATTATTTACCTATCCGATGTTGATGGCTGCCGATATTTTGTTGTACGACGCGGAATTTGTTCCAGTTGGAAAAGATCAATTGCAGCACATTGAAATTACGCGTGATGTTGCAAGCCGTTTCAATAACCAAATGGGTGAAACGTTTGTATTGCCTGAGTCGAAAATTGAAGAAGGTACGATGTACGTGTTGGGAACTGATGGACAGAAAATGAGTAAATCACGCAATAACTTCATCAATATATTCTTACCAGAAAAACAATTGCGCAAGCAAGTGATGTCGATTTTATCGGATAGTAAAGAATTGGAAGAACCAAAGGATCCTGAAACGTGTCATATTTTTGCTATTTATCGTTTATTGGCGAGTGAAGAACAAATTGCTCAAATGCGCGCTAAATATGTTGCTGGCAATTATGGGTACGGGCATGCGAAGCAGGAATTGTTTGAGTTGATTCTTGAAAAATATGCCGAACAACGCGCAAAATATGATTACTTGATGGCGAACAAACACGAGATTGATGCCGCACTGAAAGTGGGAGCAGAACGCGCTCAAAAAGTGGCAAATGAGGTAATCAAACGTGTACGTGCGAAAGTGGGTTATTAAACGAGTTTATCAATCTTATTTTATATATTTGTTCATCAAACTACAAACCATGAAAAACACTCTACTCATCGCTGTGTCAGCGCTTGCTCTGATTTTATCATCATGTGGATCAGAAACAACTGAGCAAAGAACGGCTGTTGGAGGAAAATTATACGGCGGAGAATTCAAATTTATGTCTTCTGAGAAAGTGGATAATTTATTTCCGATGTCTTCTGTTGACGTATACTCTCAGCGATTGAATTCTCAAATTTACGAGCCGCTGTTGAAGTTGGATATGGAAACGATGAATGTCGTTCCTTCGATTGCCGAATCCTACAAAGTGAGCGATGATGCAAAAACGTTTACCTTCAAAATCAGAAAAGGAGTTAAATTTCATGAAGATGATTGTTTTGACGGTGAAGGCCGTGAATTGACAGTTGAGGATGTAAAATACACGCTAGAAATGGCTTGTTCTGGTTTGAAAATCAATAAAATGAGTTATTTATTGGTTAATCGTATTCAAGGAGCAAAAGAATTCTATAATAAATCAAAACAATCACTTGCAGCATCTGGAGTTTCTGGAATTAAAGTAATTGACAATTCAACATTGGAGATTAAATTGATAGAATCATTCATTGGTTTTGATAAAATTTTGACACACACGAATTTGGGTATTTTCCCAAAAGAAGCATACGAAATGTATGGTGCTGAAATTAAAAAACACCCTGTTGGAACTGGACCGTTCATGTTAGAAACAATGGATGCAAATGGTGTAATATTAAAACGTAATCCAGTTTATTGGCGCAAGGATGAATTAGGAAATCAATTGCCATTTCTTGACAAAGTGATCATGTCTTATGCGAAAGACAAAAAAAGCGAATTATTGGCTTTCAGAAAGAAAGAAGTTGATTTAGTCTTGGAAATTCCCGTTGAGGATATTGAAGACATTTTAGGCTCACTTCAAGATGCTCAAGCGGGTAAAAATGTGAAACACAAGGTTGAATCCAAATCAAGTATGAGTATGAACTACATTGCGTTTGCGAATGAAAGTGCTGAATTCAAAAATGCTGATGTGCGTAAAGCGTTCAATTTAGCAATCGATCGTAATGAAATCGTTGATAAGTATTTACTTGGTGAAGGTTGGGCTGCTGATAAAGGATTTGTACCTGCGATGGATAATTTTTCTAATGCATCTGTCAAAGGTCCAAAAATGAATGTGTCTCAAGCACAGGCATTATTGGCAAAAGCCGGTTATCCAGGAGGGAAAGGCTTTCCAGTTTTGGATTTTTATGTCAATGCGAAGGAAGGTTCTGCTCCACACAAAATGTGCATTGGAGTTGCCGATCAAATCAAGAAAAACTTGGGAATTACATTGAACATTAAATTATGTACAATTGATCAACGTGAAAAGGCTATTGCTGCTGGTACAGCTAAAATCTGGCGTTCAGGTTGGATTGCTGATTATCCAGATGCGGAGAATTTCTTGAGTTTATTTTATGGAGGAAATATTCATGAAAATTCGGCAGATGTAAACGCATTTAAATTTAGAAACAAGCAATATGATTCTTTATTTGAAAAAGCGTTGCGTGAGCTAGATGAGAAAAAACGCAATGATTTATTTGCTAAGTGTGATCAAATGATTGTAGATCAAGCACCTGTTTTGCCAATTTTAACGGATGATTTTATGGTGATGATCAATGCGCGCATTAGAGATTTTCAAACGAATTCAATGGAGAATTTAGATTTTTCTACTATATTTATCAAAGAACCACGCAAATGATTGCTGGTTAAGTATTAACATTCAAGGCTCGCTACTTGCATTTTTTAAAGTCACCCGCGGGGTGACTTTTTTAATGGTATAAAACGTCGTGTATAATTGCTAGTGATTGGTCGACATTGAAGCGAGGAATGTGTAACTTAAAGTAGTTTAACATTACTTCAAACGCCTCTTTCCGGATGTGTTTGGAATTGTTTTCACTCAAAGTACCTCTCAAAACATGTTGGATAAATTGAACGCCTTCGCCTGTTGCAACTAATTCACCGCGACGATCGAAATCCGAAAAATCACCATCTTGCAGATGAAAAAAGCTACAGTTTTGTTCTTGGATTTGTGGTTCAATACCCAGTTGTTGGCTAAAACCAATAAGAAATTCTGTCGAAAAAGTTGAAAGATCTTCAGCAGAATCAAGCGATTGAACAGAAGCACTTAGAAATTCATATAATTGTTCATCGGCTTGATCCGTTTGCAAACATTGTTTGATAACATCTGCCATGAAAAAAGCGAGTGTTGCTTTTAGTGGATTTGAAAACAATTCGATGAGCATTTCCGAAGGTCGCGCTTCTGTAAGTTTTCCTAGTTCACTATCTGGCCGTTTGTAAAAAGTTATTTCACATAAGGACAATGGAAAAAGGGAAGTTCCTTTCTTCTTACCGCCTTGAAACATGAACTTTTGAATCCCTGAATTTTGGGTATAAAATGTGGCAATTAAACTTGTTTCAGAATAATGAATTCGGTGCAAAAAAATGGCGTTATCGCTTTGTTTCACGTGTTTAATGGATCACTAATACTTTTCCAACTTTTCTACCTTTTCCTTCGTTTGGTGCTGTCCAGATGAGGTAAACACCACTAGTTACTTTTTCTCCAGTAATCGTTTTTCCATTCCAAGTAGCAGTTCCACCATTTGAAGTTGTTTGATACACTAAATTTCCTGCTACATCTGTGATTTTAATATCGGAATCATACCGTATTCCTTGAATGGTAATCGGTCCTTCAAAATCTGGGCGTGCTGGATTTGGGAACACTTTCACGTTTGAATATGTTGGATCTTCATAGCTTGCATCCGTTCGATAAGAGATTAATCCTTTATCCGTAACAATGTACAATTCACCAGTAGTTTGATCAAGTTTAATGTCGATAATGTTGTTTGAAATTAGCGGAGAATTTTCAGTTGTAAATTGAGAGATAACTTCCAATCCATCTGCTGAAAGCAAGATTAATCCAGAATTCGCCGTTGCAAACCACTTACGATTCGCGCCATCCACTTCAATGTCAACAATGTTGGTGTTTCCAAGAACGTATTCCACGTTTCCTTCATATTCCAATTTGATACGTTGCGCGTTATAGGAACCAGCCGCAGCATCGAATACATTTTCTGAATTATATAGAACTGCAAAACCGTTGTCTGTTCCAATCCAAATTTCATTGTCGAAATCAACAGCAATAGCGTTAACAGTATTTGACGGTAAGGCGCCAGTGAATTCGCCGGAATTTAGATTTTTATATTTATCATCACTGAGGTTTGAGATCGTTTTATTGTCATTGAAACCAAACAATCCTGCGCCATCAAGTGAAAACCATTTGTTGCCGTTGTAATCGATTACTAATTTTTTTGCAAACTTGTTTTTCGACGATAATCCAGTATCAAACGCATACCACTCACCATCTGCTGTGTAAACGTTTAAAGGAGAATCCGTGAAAGCATTTAATATCCATAAATTGCTCGATTGATCGTATTCTACAGCGTTTACCATACTCAATGAACCGCCAACTTCTGTATATTGTAAGGTTGAATTCAGTGGAGTGAAGGTATCTACCACTTGATTTGTTGCGTCCATGATGGATATCGGTGTTGGTGAAAATGTTCCCACTGCAATATTCTCTGGTTTATTTGGATCAATTGAAACGGTTAAAAAATCCCAGATTTGTGCGCCATTGCTCCACAAAGTCATATTATCACGGTCGCGTAAAGACCATTTTTCATCTTCAAACAAATAAATTCCAGAACCGCTATAGGTTGCTGCAACCGACGACAATCCACCTCCAGCAACGGCTAATTTACCATTTTCACAATCAAGACTATAAAACTCTTTTTTTGGCGGTCCTTCGAAACCAATTTTATTGATGCTGAAGAAATTTGGTATTTCAAGAAAGCCATTGGCAGCGTCTCCAACCCAAAGTGAGTTATTGAAGAAACAGCTGTTCAATGGTCGAATCCATCTACCAAGACTAAAACTATTGTAATTGGAAGCAATTGTAAAGTCTGTGTTTAAGGCATAAACGGCACCATCAGTATTCACTCCAATTTTTGATTGAGCATTGAAAATACTGTTTATTTCATATGATTCTGTAGATGGCATTACAGAGATTGGGCCTCCCGAATGAAGTTGATAAATGGTGTCAAGCCCATAGCCATTCACTTTATAAAGCACATACAATTCTTGTTCTATTGTTTCAATTTCTACGTAATTTTCAGTTGAAATCACAGGGAGAAGTGCTGAGATATTCCATTCATTTGGATCAGCTAATGCGAAATTGTTAACGTCTGCCGCATACAATTGATTACTTGTAAGCGCGAATATGGAATCGTTTCTAAAAGCAATGTCTAAAATGGCCAAATTTCCATTTGTTGGATACCATGTATCTTTAATTTCATCTTTGTTCGGATCAATTTTAATAACGGAAAAACCGGTTGCCAAATAGATAAATCCATTGTAAGGAACAATTTTATTAATGCGCTTTGATCCAGGAATTTCCGCCATTTTTATCGATGGTATATTGATAATTCGGTTCTCTTTTAACTTATCAATATTTCCATTGTCGTAACCGATATAGAGCGCATTTTGTGTTTGATCATAGAAAAGCGTTGTAAGATTTATATCAGATAAACCATTCACATCTGTCCAAACCCCAACTTCTTTCGCATCGATGTCGTATTCAACCAAACCATTTTCAAAGGCGGCGTAAGAAATTCCATTTCCAGCTGCAACATCAATTGCTTTATTTGCTGGGACATGTAAACGCCATTCGCCTGTTCCCACTTGACTGAATGCTTGAAAGGATATGAATAAAACAATGAGTGAACGCATTTTTTAAATTTTGTTTGCATAAAACGCAAGAACGTCAAATTTATTTGAATCTAGGAGAAATAACAACTAATTCGTAGTTCTATTTGGTGAATTGTTTTTGCAAATGTACTTTTGCAATGAATGATTTGTCAGTCATTCCATAAAACGGCTCCGTGGCGCAACTATCCAAAAAGGATTTGCACCACTCGCCAAAAATGGCTCCGTGGCGCAACTGTATAGCGCACTGGATTTCGGCTCCAGCGGTTGCAGGTTAGAATCCTGCCGGGGTCACAAAACAGAGTGAGAGTGAAAAGCGAGAGCGGTTCACTCCACTTTGTTTCTCTTCGCTCTCGCACTCAAACTCACACTTTTATTACAAATATTGAGGGATTCCTCCCAATCCAACACCCTCTCCAAATCCTCATAAAAGTTAGATTTTTTTACCTTTGAGATGTAGTAAGGGAAAGAAAATCATTTCCTCGCTACTGTTTGTAAAGCTCGAAATAGTAAATATGTCGTTTAATCCTAATATTCTTGATTCCGAAATTAGTTTCAAAACTTCTCGAAGTGGTGGAGCGGGTGGACAACACGTGAATAAAGTATCGACCAAAGTGGAATTGATTTTTAGCGTTGTAGATTCCAAACTTTTGGACGATGAGCAAAAGGGAATTATCCTTGCGAAATTAAAAACGCGAATGAACAAAGAGGGAGAATTGCAAATTGTTGTTCAATCTGAAAGAAGTCAACTACGTAACAAAAAAATTGCCTTGGAAAAATTCCATGAGTTGATTGCACTATGTTTTGTCATACAGAAAAAAAGGAAACCTTCAAAGGTTCCAAAAGCTGTAAAAGAAAAACGCTTGTTGAATAAAAAAATGAAGGCCGAAATCAAGCGTTTGCGTTCTAATAATTTCTAACAAAAAAGGCTTCCTTTCGAAAGCCCTTTTTAATCATTTATTGAGTTGAAAATTACTTTTTCTTCATGGTTAATACTGATTTAACGGTCATTTTCATTCCCATCATATCAATGTTTGTATTAATAGTACCACTAACTCCTACAAACATGCCATTTGTGTAGTCAAATGTTGTTGTTAGTGTTCCATCCATATCTGGCGACATGCTTTTAGACATGTCAATCGCTTCTTGATCTTCAGTTGTTAAATCCATTTGACTTGTTCCCCCAAATGTTCCCATGTTAAATGACCCTTCTTCTGTTTCTCCTGAAGCTCCTCCTTCAAACATATCCGCCGATTTATCCGTTGAAATGTTTTCACCAATAGTTGCAATTCCATTTGTCATTGATTTTACCAAAACGTCAACAGTGTACATTCCAGCTTTTGCATTGTAATGATTGTTGGCTGCAACTTGACCTTCAGGCATTACCAGCATTTGTAAGAAATCGTATGGAAACACATCTAATTCATCACTTTGCTCATTTTCAGTAACCGTAACTTTTTTGGTTGTTTTAATTGTTTGAACCGTGTATCCAGCTTTTAATTTCCCAGTTTTTGGATCAAACTCAGCGTAGGCATCTACTTTTTCATTTTCGGTTTGAATTCCTGCAGAAGCCGCATTTTCGCTAGCATTTGCGTAAACCAATACATTTGATGTTGGTGTTGTGACCAAAGTAACTTTTTTAGCAAAGGTGAAGTTTCCTTTTTTGTCAACTGTAATATCACTTTTAACCGCATCTTTTGGCACATTCACCAAACTAGCAACTGAAAGCCCTTTGCTATCTTTAACACTGAAATTGGTTAAATACAATCGGCCTGTCGCTAAACCATTCGCATCAACGCTTTGTATAAACAAGACAAAATCAACCGTTGTAGTGTATTTTTCAGAGACATTCATTCCCATTACGGAAGTGGTGATGTTATCTGTAACTACTGAATTAAATGCATAGAACGAATTTGCTTTCCATTTGTAATTCAGTTCAGTAGCAAATGAAGCTGTGAAAATTACAAGGAAACTTGCTAGTAAGAATAATGATTTTTTCATCGTTTTAAAATTTTTAGTTCGCACTTGACAAGAATCGTTCCATATCTGTCAATTTACATTTTTAAGGTCAAACGTAGTAAGAAATTTCTACCTGCTTGCGGATAGTAAAAATTCTCCGTAATGTATTTGCCTCCGTATATATAACCCCACGTATAACCATTGTTTTCATACATGTAATTGAACAGGTTGTTAGTCAATACACCAATTTTAATTTCTTTGAAAAGTACATCTTTAATGGTGTAATTGATGGAAAGATTTGTCAAATAATACGCATCAATTTTTCGGTTTTCATTCGAAGTATTGTCTAAATACTGTTTACCGACATATTTTGATAAAATCGTAATATCTAAATTCTTAATTGGAACGTAAGACAATCCTAAAGATGCAATTGTTGAAGGAGAAAATGCAATGTCAGTGTTATTATGCACAATCACGTCTTGTGTATACGTATCGTAATTGTCGATATACTCTTTAAATTCATTGATTTTGTTCTGACTTAAGGTTAAATTTCCTGAGACGCTCAAATTTCTGAAAAGCATATAACCTGCTTCCAATTCAATTCCAGCGCGATAAGATTTAGCAACATTTGTTCGGTTGTATGCACCAACATCGTTGATTTCACCTGTTAGAATTAATTGGTTTTTGTAATTCATCCAATAAAAATTGACATTGGTAAACAGCTTTTTCCCGCGGTAACGATAACCAGCTTCAATGTTTTGTAATTGTTCTGGTTTTGGACGACTTGCAGCTGTGCTTTGAATAAAATCATCACGAACAGGCTCACGATTTGCCATGCTGAATGAAGCATAAACATTGTTTTTGGTGTTGAAATCGTACATCATTCCTGCCTTTGGATTAAAGAAGGTGAATTTTACATCTTGTTGAAGTGGAATTAAATTTCCATAAGATTGGTCATAACCCAGATAGGAATAATTGATGGTACGAACTTGTAAATCCGCAAAAACATTGAATCCTCTGCGTTGATAGTTTGCTTTCAGGTATGCATTTGCTTCAAATTTTCGTGCGTCGTTGTCGTAATAATGCTGATTGATTTCACTTTGAGAGGCTGTTCTTGCCCAAATAATTTCACCAAAATGTGTTCCCTTGTATTCATTGGCTCCACCACCAAAAATAAGTTTGAAGTTCTTGTAATTGGAGTAACTTAAAGAGAAAATTCCGCCGTAAAAATGATTATCTAACCATCTTCTGCGGATTAAATCGGTCGTTGTAATTGTATCACCACCGTTCGTGAAAACAGTGTCTAACCCATACGTTCCAAAATCTTGATTGCGCTTGTATTGTTCATAATAACCGCGTCCATATGTGTAGTGACCTGCAGCGTTGAAGGTGAATTTTGGCGAAAAAGTATGTGTGAAATGCAATTGATAATGATCTTGTTGGTAATTATCTTCTTCCTTGTCGTAGGTGTAATAATTGTATTTACGTGGATCGGAATTGAACAAGTTGATTGAATCTTCAGCTGTTACATAGGTAGAACCTAGGTTGTTGTAATAATGATTCAACAAACTGTCATAATTGCCACTCAATTTTGCACCAGGAATTCCGTTCCAAGCTTGATATGTTTCTTCTTTTCCGCTGAAAACATTGGCCTTTATTAATGTTTTTTCACCAACATAAGCACCTGACAAGTAAAATGATTTCAAATTTGAAGATGCACGGTCAACGTAACCATCCGATGTAATGCGCGATAAGCGGGCATCAACAGTGAATCTGTTATTGATCAATCCTGAGCCAACTTTTACCGTATTGCGCAATGTTGAAAATGAACCAATTGAATTATCCAACTCAGCATACCCCACTTTTTGAATGTTGTCTGTTTTAATGTTAATGCTTGATCCAAAAGACGCTGCACCATTTGTGGATGTTCCAACTCCTCGTTGCACTTGAATGTTGTCTGTTGATGATGCAAAATCTGGCATATTCACCCAATAAACTCCGTGGGATTCGGCATCGTTTAACGGAATTCCATTGACTGTCACATTTGTGCGAGTTGGATCTACTCCGCGTATACGAATTCCTGTATAACCAACTCCTCCTCCGGCGTCAGAAGTAACGACAGTTGAGGGCGTGGACTCCAGTAAATACGGTAAATCTTGTCCAAAATTCTTAGCTTGGATTTGCTTCGATGTTATATTGGTGAAGGTAGTTGGTGTTTTGTCGTTTGCTCGAACCGCGACAACTTGCACCTCCTCAATCATGACTGTTGATGGTTTCATATAGGCGTCCAATACTTCAGTTTGTTTAGATTGATTGCCGATCGTGCGAATCGTTTGTGTTTCAAAGCCACTTTTTGAAAAAGTTACTCTGTATGCCTGAGATTGGATGTTGCTAAAGAGGAAGAAGCCATCTTTATCGGAAGAAGTGACCAAATAGGTTTCTTCTAGTTGAATTTTGACATCTGGAAGCGGCGTTCCTTGTGCGTCATAGACACGACCAGACAAGTTGAATTGTGCGTTTGCCATAAAACAAAAGCCGAGGGCAAACAGTGAAACAATGTGTGAAAGTCTTGTTTTCATTTTAAAAAAAAATTAACAAGAACAAGGGGCTAATTCTCTGAATATGAATAATTAGCAATTAATAATTTAAGTATCATCTTCCCTACGCAGGCATTATCCTGACAGGTTCAATGGGTATAATCTCAGCCCTGAAATGAATCGAGGCACCCCTTAGAGACGTGACAAAGTTATACAGGAAATTTGTATGAAATGAATTAAAAGTGATTTTTTTCAAGAACGTTTTTACAAATGTTAAGACGATCGGATAATTCTCCCTCCACGATTGTAAATGGTAAGTTGTATTCAATCAATGATTTGTGGTAAAGATCAAACAATTGTTCCCGTTGTTGAGGATGCTCTCTTAATGGATCTTCTTCCCAAGGAATATCTGGTCGACACAAAAAATAGTGTTCAAATTGTTGATTTTGAAAGGCATTTTTAATGAAGCTACTGCATTTTCCGTATTTGAATTCAGACCAAATTTTCATCACGAGCATTTCGGTATCACAAAATAGAATCGCTTCTTCTTTTGCGTTTTTCCATGTATCTAATTGACTTTTTGCAATCAAATCCAAATCAATTTCGGTATAGATTCCATTTGTTTTTTCAAGGTATGCACGTGCAAATTCTGGAATCCAATTTGTGTTGTAATGCTCCGCTAGGGCTCTGGAAAGTGTTGTTTTTCCTGATGATTCTGGTCCAGTGATTGCAAAGCGCTTCGTCATTTTGAACTTAAATTGATTGAATCAAGTTGGTATTGTTTTTTCCATTGAAAATAACCGAAAACCGCAATCAGCGTGTATAAAATGAACAAAACGGAAGTCATATACAAACCGCGAGAAGCGAAAAGATAGACGGAAAAGGCATCAATAATAATCCAATAAATCCAGTTTTCGAGCACTTTTTTTGCAACCATAAAAGTGGCCATTAAACTGAAAATCGTTGTAAAAGCATCCAAATATGGATTCGCCTGATTGGAATAATTGTCAAAAATGTAGCCAAACAAGAGCATTAATAATCCACTGATTAGAATATTCAATAAATGGTAACGAAAGGGCCACCGAATCACAACAACATCTTTGGTGTCATCGTCAGAGGTCCACATGTACCAACCATAAATGGCCATAATGAAGTAGAAAATTTGGAGAATAGATTCCAAATAAAGACGATTGCTGTAGCACAAATAGATGTAAAGAACAGAACTGATTGCCGCAAAAATCCATGCAGCGAGCACTTTATAGGAAACTAATATCACATAAAGTAAACTGCAAACAACAGCGCTCCATTCCCAAATACTGGTCTGAAGAATGGAAGAATAAATGTTGCTTATGATCTCTTTCATGTAGTGCAAAGTTGAATAATTATTTCAACGCAAAGGCTAAATTTTAATTGTGTTTATACGATTTAACATTTTTCAACGTTGATTTCTTAACAACATTCTGTGATAGAAAGTTGTATAAACGTTCTGAATGTCATAGTTTTGCAGTCTAATAGTTAAATCCACTCGAAAATGAAATTTCTCCTTTCTTTCTTAATCGTTTTTTCAACCTTATCGTTAAGTGCGAATGAATCAGTATCTGTTTCTTCAGCAAATTCAACTGAAATGACAGCTACTTTTCGTATTGATAAAAAGAAACAACGTCGTCACAAACGAATGAACAAAAAGCGTAAAAGAGCTTGTCACAACTGGGCAAGAAGAAGTTATGCAGGTTAATAACCAAGCACAATAGAATGGAAGGCGGGCATTGCTCGCCTTTTTTTTGTACTTTAGCCCATATGAAATTCACAGAGTTAGAACTCAATGAGCAGTTGTTGGAAGCCATTTCACACATGGGATTTGAAACAGCAACGCCCATTCAACAATTGGCAATTCCCAAAGTACTTCAAAATAAAGATTTAATTGCTTGTGCTCAAACAGGTACAGGAAAAACAGCTGCCTTTATTCTTCCTATCCTCAATAAATTAACGGGAAAAGAGGACATGTCCATCGATACTTTAATCATCGTTCCAACACGTGAACTGGCGATTCAAATCGAACAAGAAATTCAAGGATTATCCTATTTTGTTTCTGTCGGTTCCAAAGCAATTTATGGTGGAGGAAGCGGAAAAGACTGGGACGAACAAAAGGAAGCATTAACGGATGGAACGGACATTATTGTCGCTACTCCGGGCAAATTGTTATCGCATATTCAGCAAGGTTATGTGGATTTTTCAAAAGTGAAACATTTAGTCTTGGATGAAGCGGATAAAATGCTTGATATGGGTTTTGCGGATGATTTAGTGACAATCATTTCGAAATTGCCAAAAGAACGTCAAACATTGATGTTTAGTGCTACAATGCCAACTAAAATCCGTGAACTTGCGAAAAAAATTCTGAAAGATCCAGAGGAAATTACGTTGTCGATTTCGAAACCAGCTGCTGGAGTTAAACAATTGGTTTATTTGACATTTGACAATCAAAAAATTCCATTAATTAAAGATCTTTTAAAAGAACGTTCTGAATATAACAGCATCATCATTTTTACATCTTCAAAAAGTAAAGTGAATGAAATTGTTCATGCACTTCGTAAAAATGGCTTTCCATCTCAAGGTGTTTCATCCAATTTAGATCAAGAACAACGTGAAGAAATTTTACGTGGATTCCGCTCAAAACGTATTCGAATCATTGTTGCTACAGATGTGATGAGTCGTGGAATTGACATCAAAGAAATCAATTTAGTGATCAATTACGACACACCGTTTGATGCTGAAGATTATGTGCATCGAATTGGTCGAACGGCACGTGCGAATACAAAAGGGGAAGCGATAACTTTGGTTAATGAAAAGGATATGCGAAAATTGACGCAAATTCAACGATTGATAGAAGCGGAAATTCCTCAAGGAGTATTGCCAGAAGAATTAGGTGCGGGTCCTGAATTTATTGTTCAGGCAAAACCTAAAAAGCGCAAACCTTTCAAACGAAAATTCAACAAGCCAAAGTCACAATAGAAATTCTCAGATTTGTGAAATAACTGACGCACATCATTGTTTGACAGGGGTCATTGCGTAATTTTGTACCATGAATCGTATTATATTTCTTGTTCTATTTTCAATAGCTGGTGTGACATTCACGTATTTTATGACGCGTCCAGAACCAGAAGCGGAAACGTTGCCAATTATCAATCCAATTGATGTTCCTGAAGACATGGTAGATCCTGAACTCTTGCGTGTGGGTTATGGTCACACGATTGGAAAATTCGCATTTAAGAATCAAGACAATAAAACAATCACTCAGGAAGATGTTCGTGGTAAAGTATATGTTGTTGAGTACTTCTTTACAACATGTAAGACGATTTGTCCACGAATGAATGCTCAAATGCAACGCGTTCATGAGAAATTTAGATCGAACAGCAATGTGAAAATACTTAGTTTCAGTGTTGATCCTGAAACAGATTCAGTTGAGCAATTGAAACGTTATGCTGATGCTCATAATTCAAAAGGAAATCAATGGAATTTCTTAACTGGAAAGCGGGAGGACATTTATGATTTAGCACGCACATCATTTTTCACTTTAAAACCAACCGAAGCTGAAAATCAGGGTGATGTGGGAAGTGATTTCATTCATACCAATAATTTTGTTTTAGTGGATAAACAAATGCGCATTCGTGGTTATTATGACGGAACGAATCCAAAAGATGTCGACAAAATGATGCACGACATGTCGCTTTTATTAAACGAATAAATCCTTAAGGATGACAAGCCAAGGTATCGTACCAAGGCGAAATTCCTGCCCAAATTCCTAGTGCTCCTGAAATATTTGATGGAATATTTACGGGTGTAGCAAACGGATTTCCACCATTTCCTAATTGCGCCGATTTCTTATCAAAAAAATCATAAGTTGCGTAGTCCAATCGAGAAAGTTTAATCACAACAGTATCGCCCACGCGGTAAAAGCGTTTATAAGCTTCCAAATGAGTTGTATCTTTTCGTTTTAGTGGATTTTCAACCGCAAATTCAAAGGTTAAACCATCAAAATATTGGTCTTTAAAATATCCTGCGCGTTTGTATAAATCGTCCAAATATTCACCTGTTGAAGTGTGATTGATGCGTTTTGCTTCCCATTTATATCCATTGAATTCTCCTGCAGGATCCGTCAAATTCGCCCAAGAATAACCGTAATCGGAGTTTGAATCGTCAGGTTTCCAATACAAATTATTGAGAGCAACTGGAGTTAATAAAGTGGTAGAGCCAGCATAACTTTTACCCTGATGATTGATTGTTAACGTATAGGTTTTACCTACTTCACCCATGGTTAAAAGATCTGTTGTTGAATAGACTTGAATAGGTAATAATTGCAATTCATTGAGTGTAACTTTTAACATCTCTGCAACGGTTTTTTGACTCTCAAGGGGAAGTGAATTGACGGAAATTAATTGAAGTGCAAAACTTTGACTTCCATTACTCACTGTAACTTCGGCATCGGAAATAAAGGATGAAATATAGGCTGCTAAATCTGTAGGCGCATAAACATTTTGTGATTTCGAAAGCATGACGATAGGAAAACCACCTGTTTCTATTCTTCCGTCTACAACAACCTGTTCTTGATATCCGGGAATATCAATTTGAACTTCTTTAGTACAAGAAATTAATACGAGAAGAGTAAACAAAAACGCGTTTTTCAACCTAAAATTTTTCTTAAAAATAAATCATTTTCAGTTTGTTTTAGATCCAACGTACTTTTTTTCGCTTTTTATGATGGCGTTTTTTACTGGTATCATTCGTTGGTAAGGCATTTTCTTCGGCAGATTCATGAATTTCATAGTTCTCTGATTCATCATTGGAATGGGTTGCAAAATTACCTTCAATCAGTTTTCCATTTTCATCGATGACACAATAATTGGTGCCATATTTTAATTGAATTGAACCTTTTTTTGGATAGTCTTTGTAAATCTGATCATAAAATGGTTTGATAAGAATTTTGCCATTTCTATCCATGAAGCCAATTTTTTTATCATCATGAACCCATTGATTGTTTTCAATTCGGAAATGCATATTGGCATAAAAGGGAATTAGCCCATTGATTGGTTCTTCAAATCCTCCATAGACAGTATCGGCGATCATTTTTCCAGAACGCGTATATAAACCCCAAGTTCCCGAATGTCGTCCAACTTGTAAGAGCGTTGTATCACGGCCTAATTCATACATGTAAGCGTAAATTGGCGGAATAAGCGTTCTTCCAAGCGTATCCATCAAACCAGCACCTTTACTGGAATAAACTTCGAAGGTATTATACCTTAAATTCTTTATTTGACCGAAGGTCGCTGGAATAATTGGTTGACCCGTCCAGTTTTCAACACCCATGCATTTTCCGGTTGAATTACTCGAACAGCTTTTTGTGACAATTTTGAAGCCTTTGGTTGGATTGGCCTGAATTTTTAATTCATCTTTTCTCTGATCAATATTCAAATAGTAATATTCGATTGTTAGTCGATTTGTTATACTTAGAAAAGCATAAAATCCATTTTGTCTATTTTGAGGAATGCTCGTATAATCTGTGAGTTCAACGCAAGTTTCGAAGATAAATGGATACAGTACTTCATGTTTCATGTTGATGACTCCGTATTTTCCATTGCGCTTTACACCAATAAAATAGGCATTGTCTTTATGTACTATAAATTTTACTTCATCATAAATTAAGGGAATTGCAAATATTCCTTTTTCATCAATGATACCATATTTTCCTTCTTTTTCTACGAGGGCAAAACCATTATCAAGCAATTTGATATTCTTGTATCGGTCTTTTGAATAAACTTGACCGAGTGTATCAATCAATATCCATTCATTATTTATTTTTAGTGAAGCGATTCCATCCTTGAAGCAAGATATTTGGTCAGCATTGATTGGTACAATTTCTTCGAATGTGTTTCCATTGATAAATCCAAACAAACCATCTTTTTGCACTCCAAAACGATTTTCTGAAATGCATTGGATTTGGTCATACTTTTTCGACACAAATCGAGGTCTGTGCAAGTCAATGAACTGATGTTTACCGTCAATTTGAATTTTATAGACATGTTCGGAATATTTATAAATACCATCCACGGAATATCCGAGAACATCATTCCCCAAATCATCAATGACTTGTTGCTTGTCTTTAAAGGTCCAAACACCTAAAAATTGTTCATCTATTGGTTGTATGCTTTTATAAACTGTTTCAGATTTTGCTTGGCCATTTTGATCCAACAAAATCCATTTATACGATTTTTTGTAATTGCTTGCATCGTGTATTTTTGCATCGTATCCAGCAATTATGGTTGTTTTATTTACGCGCCATAAGTCGTAATAACTTTCTTCAACAACTGGTTTCCCAAACGCGTCAACCAAGAAGCGTTCATATCCATTTTCTCGTGTATATCGAAATACAAGAAAGCGATTTTGATTTACAACTTGTGACATTTCCATAGATGAACGTAAAAGAATACGTCCTGTAGAATCAAGCACCGTCCATATGTTGTTATCATCACGATATTCGAAATACCCATCACGTTGTAACAGATTAGGAGATGGTGAAAATGGATCTAAAAACGTGGTCAAAGAAAAGTCGACAAAACCCCATAATCCATCCTTTAAAAACTCATATCTTCCATACATAAATTTGGAATTTCGAATCATTTCAAATTCCATGGGTAAAATGTATTTTCCAGTTCGATGAATCAATCCGTATAAATTATCTTTTTTCAAGAGAAGATGATCTTTCTGATTGTTGATGTATTCGATGAGTTGGTAATCGTTTAGTAAGAGTTTGAATTGGTCAGAATATAAACTATAGTTATCTTGTTTTCTGGTGATAAAGACAGAGTCAACCCATGAGATTTGGTCATATTCCATCGGAATAACAATTGTTCCAAGTGAATCCAACAAACCAATCTTCGCTGATACACATTGTCCGTTGTCAGATGGTAAACAAGTAAAAATTGGATACAGAATATTAAAACCGCTGTCATCATTTCCTGCGTAAGAAGAAGTGTTTTTTGTTTGCAGTTTATGCGCCTTTACTAGCTTGGAAGCTGCTGAGATTGATTTGAGTTTTTTGGCGTCAAATGTTTTATCAAGGTCGTTGTATATCATCAAGGTATTTCCCAGAGAATCACGAACGAGAATTTTTGAAATTGTGTTGTGGTTGAGAGCAGATTGATCGATCGTTAGAAAACCTTTGTTGGCCGAATAGGATGAATGAAGTCTCACTTCGACAATTTGTTTACCACCATATAAAGGATGATAAATTGTGTCATAAATTGGATTTGCAACAAGTAAATTGCAAATAAACGTGAGCAATACGGCAAAAATGTATTTCATAAGCAAGGCTGTTTACAAACAACCAATGATTAAGTTCATTTCAAGGAGTTCTTACAATTAACCTTCCAATTCCTTCAAAATTAAATTCACATCTTCTTCTGTTGAAGTAAGTTTGTTTTTACAGATTTTGATTAATTCTGCTGCTCGCTTCACTTTTAATGCCAATTCATCAACAGTAATTTCACCGTCTTCCATGTCTCGCACAATTTCCTGTAATTCTTCAAAAGCCGCAGTATAGTTTAATTCATTCTCCATTTTCTTCTTTTTTAATTAATGTAGATGTCAATTCGAAATCGAAGGTAATTGTTGTTATAGTATCACCAATTTCTGCTTGATTGTTTTTTTGTATTGTTTGTCCGTTGATTGTTGTGATGGAATATCCACGTTTTAATACATTTTTCGGATCCATCAAACGCACCATGTTTTCCATTTCAGAAATATGCTGTTGCTCTTTTCCAAGCCGATTAACAAATTTAAGTGGCAACTGAACAACATATTCTGCTATTCGCTCGCGATTCAATTTAAACAATCGATTTGAATAATTTGAACATTCTTTTTGGGCAAAATGCAAATGTTCACGATTATGTGCTAAAAGTGATTTTGCCTCATTTTTGAATTGTTGACTCGTGAGCAGCAAACTGTTTTTAGATTCTAATAGGTAATTTGTTGCACTGTTTTTATAGTGTTTTGTCTCTGCTGAAAATAATTGATTTGCTCGTTCTAAAATTCTGTCTGAAGAAGAACGTAAAACTTTACGTGCATCGTTAACAGGAACTGAAAAATCATGGAAAGTTTGCAATAAGAAATCGGCTAACTCAGTTGGTGTGATGGCATTTCTAAAGGCAACAAGTTCTGCAACTGTCATGTTGGTTGAATGTCCAATTCCAGTTAAAACAGGTAAAGAGAAAGAAGCAATTGCTTTACACAAATCATAATTATTGTAACACGAAAGTCCAACTTCACCGCCACCGCCGCGCACAATGACAACAACATCAAAATGCTGTTTCACTTTTTCAATGCGTTTTAATTGTTCAATGATCGATGGTGCGGCAACATCGCCTTGTAAATAGGCTTGAAACAACATCGTGAAAAATTGGTAATTCCATGGATTGTTATTCAAAACCTTCATAAAATCTGACAAGCCCTTACTCGTGTCCGCAGAAATAATCGCGATTCGTTTCGGTAACAAAGGAAAATCCAATAATTGATTAGCATTAATCAAACGCTCAACCTGCAATTTTTTCAAGGTTTCTTCACGCTCACGTTGCAATTCTCCGAGCGCATAATTTGGATCAATGTCCAAAATTTGTAAACTCAATCCAAATGTTTCGTGAAAAACCACTTTGACATTTAGCAACAACGTCGTACCTTCTTTCAAGGGTTCTTTTACAACTTCAATAAATTGCTTGTTGATGCGTTGAAAATTATGGTTCCAAATGGACGCATTTATTTGCGCCACAATTTTGTCATTTTCCTTTTGCACCAATTCTGGGAATGCGTGTCCACTTGGGTACAAATTCAATTTATGCATTTCTGCTTTTACCCAATAGCTTGATTGATAGCGTTCTTCAATCGTTTTTCGAATGGAAGAAACAACCTGCTGTAAACTGAATATTTGACGATTTTCTGACACGGAGGTTGAAATTAACCAATTTATTTCACAGAAAAAAGTCAATCATCCATGTTCTATGTTCCATGTTCTAATTAACTTTGCCGTAACATTTAAAAACTTCAAAAATGGCTGACATTCACACTTATGATTTCGCAGGAAAAAGAGCACTAATTCGCGTTGATTTTAACGTTCCATTGGACAAAGAAACGTTTGAAATTACGGATGATACACGTATTCGTGCAGCTTTGCCTACGATTCAACACATTCTTAAAAATGGTGGAAGTGTTGTGTTGATGTCGCATTTAGGTCGTCCGAAAGATGGTCCTGAAGATAAATTTTCATTGCGTCACATTGTTGGACATACAGCTGAATTGTTAGGTGTACCTGTTCAGTTTGCGAATGATTGTATCGGTGAACAAGCGGATGACATGAGTGCAGCTTTGAAACCAGGTGAAGTGTTAATGTTAGAAAATGTGCGTTTTCACAAGCGCGAAACTGCTGGAACTGAAAGTTTTGCAGAACAATTAGCAAAACACGGTGATGTATACGTGAATGATGCATTTGGAACTGCTCACCGAGCTCATGCAAGTACAACAGTTGTTGCGAAGTTTTTCCCGAATGATAAAATGTTTGGTTATTTATTAGAAGGAGAAATTAAAGCCGTTGATAAAGTATTGAACAGCGATGAAAAACCATTGACTGCTATCGTTGGTGGTGCAAAGGTTTCTTCAAAAATTACCATTATCGAGCGTTTATTGGATAAAGTAGACAATTTGATCGTAGGTGGAGGAATGGCATACACCTTCGTTAAAGCGATGGGTGGTGAAGTTGGAAATTCTTTGATTGAAGATGATTTTGTTCCAATGGCTCAAAAAATCATGAACGATGCAAAAGCAAAAGGCGTGAATTTGTACATTCCAACAGATACAATTATCGCTGATAAATTTGACAATGATGCAAATCGTCAAGAAGTGAAAATTGGTGAAATTCCAGAAGGTTGGATGGGACTTGATACAGGTTCAGAAACATCTGTTGCTTGTCGTGAGATTATTGCCAATTCAAAATTGATTTTGTGGAATGGTCCAATGGGTGTTTTCGAAATGGAAAACTTCCAACAAGGAACAAAAGATGTTGCAAATGCCATTGTTGAAGCAACTGAAAAAGGAGCTTTCTCACTAATCGGTGGTGGAGATTCTGTTGCGGCAATCAATAAATTCAAATTGGCTGATAAAGTTTCATACGTTTCAACGGGCGGAGGTGCTATGTTGGAATATTTAGAAGGAATCGAATTGCCGGGAATTAAAGCGATTCGCGACTAATTTTCTGAAACATGATTAAACACCTGAAACTAGCTCTTCTTGGGTTGGTAGTTTTCTGCTACGCTCCATTGTATGGACAAGAATTCCCCAATTTATTGGCAGCCAATCGTGTTACAACGGTTGCGTATTATGAAATGGGTGAAGCACGTACCTTTCATGTTGTTAATTCGTCAACGAAAACGAAAAACGATAAATCTAAACCAGAGGAAGAAGAGCAAGTTGAATACGATATCGTTATAACAGTTTTAGAGCAGGAGGATAGCTCGTATATCATGGAAATGGTGTACAGTAATTTTACTTTTCCAGAAACGAAGCGTGCTAATGAATTGAATGAAGCCATTGCTCAATTATCCGAAGGATTAAAAATAAAATACGCAACGGATGAGCTTGGTCGATATGATTCGATCATCAACAAAGCAGAATTATCGAAAGATCTTAAACTGCAAATTGAAGAAGTAATTTCCTTGTTTGACGGAACATTTGAAAAAGAAGAAGAGATGGAAGTGTTTAGTGCAACCATGAATTATTTGGTTGATAAAATGATTCTTCCAGAAAATATAGAGGCCTTGTATGCGGAAGATATTTTGAACATACATGGTTATTACGGCATTGAATTGACCGTTGGGAAACCGGTTCAAATTGAATTAAATTACAGCACACTCAATAATTTCGTCTTGGCTGGAACAGGAACTATAACCTTAAATACAATCAACAAAGACGCGGATGCATTTACCTTTATCACTTCTGAAGCTCCAAACAAAGAAGAAATGAAAGCCTACATAAAAGATCTATTTTCCTTTTTTATGTTGGATAACATGAAGGAAAAAGCCAGTTTAAGTGAATTTAAATTTTCGTCGAAAGCAAAAGCGAAATTTACATTGGAACTCTCAACAGGTTGGTTAAAAACGGCAACGCATACTTCAACAAATACGGTTACAATAGGAAAAGATACGATCAAAATGGTAAAGAAATCGGTTATTAAGGAGATTAATTAATTTTTTTTCAAATCGCTGTAACTTTTCTGTAACTTGCAAGTCTAACGTTGGAACCAATAAACGAAATGACTTCAAACGAGTACAATCGCGCTGTCGACGAATTTTCGGATAATATCTACAGATTCGCACTAAAGCATCTCAAAAATGAGATGTCGGCGAAGGATATTGTGCAAGAAACGTTTACAAAAGTGTGGATCAAACACGAAGAAGTGGCGTACGAAAAAGTGAAGTCTTATTTGTTTACAACGGCGTATCATGCAATTGTCGATTGGGTGAAAAAAGAGGGAAGAAACGGTGATTTTGAAAAAGTAGAACATACTGCTTCCACTGAATTTTCAATTTCATTCGATTTGCAAAAAGTGTTGAACGAAGCATTGGATAAATTGCCAGAGGTTCAAAAAACAGTTGTTCTGCTGCGTGATTATGAAGGATACAATTACGCAGAAATTGCAGAAATAACCAATTTGAATGAATCGCAAGTGAAAGTGTATATTTTCAGAGCGAGACAAACATTGAAAGAATACATAAAACGAACAGAATTAGTAGTATAAATTGACTATGGAACGCATCAGTATATTTAATTATGAGGCATTTTACCTTGATTTTCTTGAAGGATCTTTGAGCGAAGAGGAAACTGCTTTGTTTTTAGCGTTCTTGGAAGAACATCCTGAATTGCAATTGGATGATGAAAACCTATTCGCAATTGAAGATGATCAAGTTGCACTAGATACTTCCTTTAAGGAAAATTTGAAACAACTTAATTTTGAAACAACTGTAATAACTTTAAACAATGTTGAACAGTTTTTAATAGCGCAAACTGAAGGCTTATTGTCTTCAACGAAACGTGCCGAATTAAACGTGTTTTTATCAAAAGATCCGAGTTTATTGCATGCACAACGTTTGTATGCCAACACAAAATTAAATCCTGATTTATCAATTGTTTTTGAAGAGAAATCTTCATTAAAGCAAGCGCGAAGAATTGCCTTATGGCCAATCCTTTCGATGGCAGCTGCAGCAAGTGTTGCAGTCTTTTTCTTTCTTGGAAATCCATCGACGGATACAGGTCAAATGGCAGGAACAACGGCTAGAATTCATGTAAAACTACCCGTTAAAGATGTAAACCAGTCGCCAGTTGTCATTAATCCTTCGAAACCAATTTCTCAAGAACCTTCGTTTAGTGTGTCAATGCCATCCAAAGAACAACCAATTGTTGCCTCAAATAATCCTAATCGTTTGACAAATTTCCCCCTTCAATTAAAAGTGAAAAAATTGAATGGAATTTCTGTACGCGAAGTAGAAAACGACATTGAAGAACAAACATTCGCTCAGTCAACCATTTCGCCTGTTTCAACTGAAAATGTTGCAACAAACTATGGATTTCAGGACATGAAAAATCCAATTAAACCAATAACAAATCGTTTGTCGGACGCAGTAAAACAAGAAGTTGATTTCAGAACGGCTAAAGCAACAGAAAAAACACCTGGAGGTTTTTACCTAAAAATAGGGAAATTGGAGATTTCGCACAGAAATAATTAATCTTTCTCCACTTTCTTTTCAGAATCTGTTTTTCACTTTCTTCTTTTTATATCTTTACATTCCGTCGAATGAAAGAAACATCCTTCATACAGCAAAACAAGGAAAAGTGGGAACGCTTTGAAAAACTCTATGAATCAAACGCCAATGATCCAGAAGAGCTAAGTAATCTGTATATGGACATGACTGATGACTTAAGTTATGCACAAACGTTTTACAAACGTCGAACCGTTCGAGTTTACCTTAATCAACTTGCCCAAAAAGTCTTTACAGGGGTTCATAAACAACGTGGTGAATCATTAAAAAAGCTGCTAACTGTTTGGAAAGTCTCCCTTCCGTTGGAAATTTATCGCGCACGAAAAAATTTGTTGTTTGCCCTTGTTGCATTCATGGTTTATGTCGTTATTGGTGCTGTTACAACGCATTTTGATCCAGATTTTCCACGTGTGGTAATGGGCGATGGTTATGTCGACATGACGATTGAGAACATTAAAAATGGTGTTCCACTAGATGTGTACCAAGATGAAAGCCAGTTGGGAATGTTTATTCAAATAACAACCAACAACATGAAAGTGTCGTTCTTGACCTTTTTCATTGGATTTTTCTTTACGATTGGAACGCATGTCATGATGTTTTACAATGGAGTAATGCTTGGTGCATTTCAATACTTTTTTAAACTAAAAGGTCTTCTCATTACAAGTTTTCTTGGAATTTGGATTCATGGTGCATTTGAAATTTCATCCATTGTGATTGCAGGAGCAGCCGGAATAACAGCCGGAAATGGGTGGTTGTTTCCACGTTCCTATACGCGACTTCAATCACTTCAATTATCGACTAAACGCGGATTAAAAATCATGATGAGTTTGGTTCCGTTTGTCATTGCAGCTGGATTTTTGGAAAGTTTTGTGACACATAATTATCAAACCTTGCCTGAATGGTCGAAATGGACATTGATTATGCTTTCATTTGGATTGATTTTGTTTGTTTATGTCTTTTATCCAATTCATGTTGCACGCAAATATCCTGAATTGGTAGATGCAGAAGAAGCAGCACCTTTTCGCACAACGAGTAAAATTCAACGGTATAAAATCAGAAATGTTGGACAAACCATCTCGGATTCCTTCCAGTTTTACCGAATGTACTTTAAGAAATTTTCGAAAATTATCTTTACGATTGTTGTTCCAATTACGATACTCTTGATAATTGCCCAAGATACTATGAAGTACGAAGAATTGGAAACAGAATATTGGTACGATTGGGCTGGTCAACTCGGAATAATAATTGGATACGATTTTAATTCGATTGGTGATGTGATCGTTGCATTCCTTTGGACACTGAACATTTCCCTCGTTTTCACCGCAGTATTTTGGTCCTTCACATCAATGGATGAAGCTTTTTCTTGGAAGGGATTTTTTGCATTTGCTAAAAAACGTTTTCTTGCTGTATGGCTTGGAAGTATGGGACTTTTCATCATTTTATTTGGTTTACCTTGGTATTTGCTCTTTTGGGCATTTTTCCTAATTCCCTTGTTCTATTTACAAGGCGCAACGATGGGACTTGACGATGCTGCATTTGGTGGACGCTTAAAAAAATCATTCCGTTTTAGTATAAAACAATATGGAAATACCTTATTAACCTTGGGATTGGTACTTGTTTTTATTGTCTTAATAGCACAACCAATTGCTTTTGTATTCAGTATTCACAATGGTTACAACGATGAACCTTTGGTTAGCGATGCTTTGGATATGTTGGTCGGACTAGTAAAACGCGTTTCTCGAGAGTTTACGGATGATTACATTGTCGTAGGAAACATTGTTCGTCAAGTTGTTTATGCCGCATTTTTGTTGGGAATTCTTCCGTTGTTGGCAATAATTGCAGGATTCTCATATTACACAGAACTCGATAAATCTGAGGCAAAATCGCTAAAGGAGAATTTTAAAAAGTTTGGAAAGCGCAATCGCTATCAAGAAAAAAGTGTGGATTTTGAATAAGTTATTGCTCGTCATAGTATTGTTCTTTTCAGCGCTTCAAGTGAATGCGCAAGGTTCAAAAATGGACCCCAAAAAGAAGGTTTGGAAGCAAGAAAAAGACTATTTAAAATACAAAAAGCAAAAAGATTACAAAGGTCCGGATGATTGGTACAATTCAGGACCAACTTCAATTCATGAATCGCAAGATCCAACACCAACGAGTACTTCTACTTCCAGTGGTTCCCAAGGAATTCAATACAATCCGCAACAAATACAGCAGGATAGAGAACGACAATTTGGAAAAGGCGGTGGAGGAACCTTAAAATCGGATCCAAAAATCAAAAAACCGGAACCAATCACCTTGCCTGATATCGATAGCCCTGATATTGACGCGCCAGATGTAAATGTACCTGATGTAGATCCACCAACAATTTCGGCAGAATTTTGGAAAATGTTGCTGGTTCTACTTTTGATTGCTGGATTAATCTTCGGTTTGTACTGGTATTTAAAAAATCGTCAACCGTCCGACAAAACCATTCAGCAAAATGTTGAAAATGATTGGAATCCAACTGTAATCTCGAAAACAGATTTAGAGCTCAAACTGGATACGGCTCTGGCAAGAGAAGATTACCGCGAATGTGTACGCATTTACTTTACGTTTATTTTGAAAGAGTTAATTCAGAAAAATTGGATTCACTGGAAAAAGGATAAAACGAATCACCATTACATCATGGAGGTAGCGAGTCGTCCGAATAGCGATATTTTTAGAGAATGCGTTCGCATTTACGATTTGGTGTGGTACGGAGAATACGAAATAAATAAATCCGTTTTCGAACTTTTGCAGCCAACTTTACTCAATTATTACCAATCCCTTAAAGACAAAAATGAACAATAAGGCGAAAATAGGGATAATTGGAATCGTACTTTTGGTAATAGTGGCGGTCGTACTTTTGATGGGCGGTAATCCACTTGAAAAGGGCGATAAGCGTGAGGCCTTTGTTTCAGAAAATTGGGAGGATAAATATAAATTAAACGAAAAAGATCCGTACGGATTGTTCATGTTTAATCAGTTATTGCGTGCGCATGTTGATACCAATCACACAGTTGTACCTTTAACAAAATCGTATGAATTAGATTCTGTCCTAGAATTGAATCAACGCAATACAATGCTGTTTGTTGGGGATAAATTTGGGTTAAAAACAGCAGAATTTGATAGTGTTTTAGCACAAGTGGACGAAGGAAATACACTGTTATTAAGTTCGAATCAATTGACGAATAACATTGTTCGAAGATTATTTATTCGCTACGAAGTAAGTTATGATTATGCTGATAGTGTGAATGTTGCAATCAACCGCAATTCATTGTCAATGTTCTATTTGTATCAAAATGATACGATTGCACATGAATGGCGTGCATTTAGCGCTGTTCGACCGATTGATACTAATTACAGGGTTTTATCTTCGATTTATCAAATGCCAGATTTCATTCGCTTGAAATACGGAAAAGGATACATTTACATTCATACAAATCCAGAGTTCTTTTTTAACTACCAAATCAAACGACCAGCAGGTTATCGATATGCCTCTTATTTATTAAATCAATTACCACAAGATCAACCTGTCTATATTTTAGAATTGGGTCGCTTGTTGGAAAATACGTATGATCCATACGGAGAAGGAGATGGTCCGTCTGATGAACAAGACGATAGCTATTTTCAGTTCATCCTAAAAAGTCCTGCGCTTATGGCAGCATTTGGTCTTGGGCTTTTAGGTGTTTTATTATTTGCCCTATTCCGATCGAAACGTATGCAACCTGTTGTTCCGTACATCGAAAAGAAAAAGAACATGTCTTTGGAGTTTGCGCAAACAATTACTTCGATTTATCAATCGAAAAGCAATCCGATGGGAATCATCAAGGTTCAGCGTCAGAATTTCTACGATGCGATGCAAAAACATTTCTTTGTGGATGTCTCTAGAAAATCAAATGACCGTGAAAAAGCCATTCGAATTCTTTCTGAAAAATCGAACATTCCAATTGCTGAACTTAACGAGTTAATCACCTTGTTCGAGCCAAAAAATCAAAGTATTTTGAACGACACGCATCTTGCTCAAATTTCTGAGAAACAACGTTCGATTTACATGCGAACAAACATCATCACTGATCGAATTATTGAACGCATCGAAGGAAAGGAAATTCGTTTACAACGTCTGTTGATTCTATCCGTGTTGCTAATTTTGATTGGGATTTACGTTGTTATGCTTGGGTTCTATTACTTGGTGGCTTCAATCGGAATCGGAATTGTATTGTGGCCAATTGGTGCCTTATTCCTTGCTATTGGTATCAGAAGAATGAACCGACCTTACTTGGTTATTCAAAAAGAAGAAATTGCTTTGTATCCAAGTTTTGGTAAAGTTCGCCAACTAGCAACAAATGATTTAATGCGTGTTTCTGTAATTAAAAATGCCTATGTATTTTACTTCAAAGGCGATAAGGAATTGAAAATAAATAAATTAGAATTAAGTAAATTTGATAGATCTCAACTTGAGAGATTTATTTCTAAACACCATCAGTTAGAGTTATGATGAACGATGATTTAAACAAACCAGAAGGACAGGAAGAAAACGATTTTTCGAACTATATGCCAAAAGAAAATGCTTCTGATGCAACATCCTCAGAGCAGACAGAAACACCTGCAGAAACGTCTTCAGAACCAGCAACGACGAGTACAAGTTCATACTCTTTTGAGCGACAAAATGAAGAATTGATCTGGGTAGCTTCGAAGGTAAACAATGTGCGTGTTGAGCTGGCAAAATTTGTCATCGGGCAACATGATATGGTTGAATTGATGTTGGCTGGAATTTTTGCGAATGGACATTTGTTGTTAGAAGGTGTTCCAGGTGTTGCGAAAACCTTGTCTTCAAAAGTGTTAGCAAAGGCGTTGGATATTGATTTTTCGCGTATTCAGTTTACACCAGATATGATGCCTTCAGATGTGATTGGAACGAGTGTTTTCAACATGAAGGATTCTAGTTTTTACTTTAAAAAAGGCCCAATTTTCTCGAATATTGTGTTGATTGATGAGATCAACCGTGCTCCAGCAAAAACACAAGCTGCCTTGTTTGAAGTAATGGAAGAACGCCAAATTACCTATGATGGAACCTTGTATCCAATGACGTTCCCTTTCTTGGTAGTTGCGACGCAAAATCCAATTGAGCAAGAAGGAACGTACAGTTTGCCAGAAGCACAATTAGATCGTTTCTTGTTTAAAATCAAATTGGATTATCCTGAATTGCATCAAGAAGAAGAAATTCTACAACGTTATAAAAACAACATCAAAGCACCTGATTTGAATAGGGTAAAACCAGTTTTTACAGTGAATGAAATTCAAAAAGTGCAAGATATTGTCGAGAAGATTATTATTGAAGACAATTTGGTTAAATACATTTCTAGTATCACGCACAAAACGCGTAATCACGGAAAAATTTACTTAGGAGGTTCACCACGTGCGTCCTTATCGATTTTGAAATCTGCCAAAGCAATTGCTGCAATTCGTGGACGTGATTTTGTGACACCAGAAGACATTCAGTTTGTGGCGAAACCCGTATTGAACCACCGTTTGATTTTGACACCAGAAGCAGAAATGGAAGGATTATCAACGGAAGATGTTGTGAATGAAATTATTCAAACAATTGAAGTTCCAAGATAAACGATGAAGTTACTTTCTTCCATTTATTTAACGCGTTTCTTCTTTTTGCTATTTGCAATTGGTGTGATTTTGTTTGCGGCATCCTTTGCCGTTCCAGCACTCTATTTTATTGCGAAGATTGGAATGATGTGTTTATTTGGAATTACCTTGCTTGATGTGTTGTTGACTTTCTCGTCCAAGCAACCATTGATCTACCAACGTCATGTTCAAAATCGCTTGAATCTTGGAGATCAAAACGAGGTGAAATTAGTCGTAAAAAATGCGACTAATCAACCGATTAACTTTCGTATGTACGAAGGTTTTCCTATTGAAATGCAGGAACGTTCACGTATTTTTAAAGGCTTGGTATTACCGAAGCAGGAAGCAATTTTTGAATACGTTTTTATTCCGAAAGAGCGTGGAGAGTTTTACTTCAGAAAACCCTTTTTCATCATTGCATCCTTGTTTAATTTGGTGAGTCGAAAATACATCATTGATGATGAACAGGAAGTGAAAGTGTATCCTTCCGTCTTGCAAATGAAAAAGTATGAGTTGTTAGTGTTTCAGCAACAAAAAACAAGTTCTGGAATTAAGAAAATTCGTCGTTTGGGTAACACAAGCGAGTTTGAGCAAATCAAAAACTATGTGCAAGGAGATGAAATAAAAACCATCAACTGGAAAGCAACAAGTCGCAGAAATGAATTGATGGTAAATCAATACCAGGAAGAAAAATCCCAACATATTTATTGCATTATTGACAAAAGTCGTTCAATGCAAGTTCAATTCGACAACTTGAGCATGTTGGATTACGCGATAAATTCTACCTTGGTTTTTTCGAATATTGCTCTACGAAAAGGGGATAAAACAGGATTGATTACGTTCTCTGATAAAATTGGTTCGCAACTTCCAGCAGATCGAACGGGTGGACAAATGCGCCGAATCATTGAAGAATTGTACAATCAAAAAACACATTTCTTAGAGCCTAATTATGAGTTGTTGTACAATTCGTTGCGCAGAACGGTGAAAACACGTTCGTTGTTGGTCTTGTTCACCAATTTTGAAACGGAATTTGCCATGCGCAGAGCCTTACCAATGTTGCGTCGAATCAATCAAAAACATGTGTTGGTGGTGGTGTTTTTCCAAAATACCGATTTGCAAGAGTTAGCGTATGAAGTCCCAAAAACGACAAAAGATATTTATCAATCTGCTGTTGCTGAACGCATGATTTCCATGAAAGGAAGAATCGCGCAAGAATTGAAGCAAAATGGCATTCAAACGATTTTGACCTTGCCTTCTGAATTGTCCATTAATACCATCAATAAATACCTCGAACTTAAAGCAAAAGGTTCAATTTAATTTGTACTCCATGAAATCCACCCTCACTAGAATTACACTCCTTTTCGGAAGTATATTGCTAATAGCATCATGCTCGAGCTATCAAAAGATTGATGTAGAGAACATTGAAAAGTTGTACATTGATTATAACTCAAGTGATCCAATCAATTATTCCACACCTTTCAAAGCGGAGGTGGTGATGAAAATGTATACTAACGAAGAAGTTGTGCTTTCGAAATCGAAGAACTTTACTTCTAGCCAGAACATTTCTTTTGATTTTATTAGTAAAAAAGCAACCTTGTATGGTATTCCAACAACATTTGAAAAGGATGTTGAGGTCGTAACATTATCTCTTACTGATAAATATGGAAAAACGATTACAGCTTCAGATACAATACGAATGAACTTTAATGCTTCTTTATCTATTGGTTTTTCAGGAGAGAAAGGTGCCAAAGGAAACAATGGAAGCTCTGGTGTATCGGGTGGTTGGTTATCAAGGGATGGTAAAGCAGGAGATTCAGGATTGAACGGAGCGAATGGGCAAAATGGAGATAATTATGAAATTCACATCTGGATGGAAGGTGATTATTACTACATTCATATGAAAAATACAACTGAGAATTGGACGGCAAAATATAAAATGCAAGGAACCCATGCCTTAGTTATGAATGCTCAAGGTGGAAATGGCGGTGAAGGAGGTGATGGAGGTTCTGGAGGGACTGGAAAAGACGGTGAATTAAAAGGAACTACGACTAAACTGCCTGGAAACGGTGGAAATGGAGGGAACGGCGGTAATGCTGGAAATGGAGGTCGCGGTGGAGACATTCAGGTAATCATCAACCCGAATGCTGAATCAATCAAACCCTTTTTGGAAATTAGAAATGGTGGTGGAATCGCTGGAAATGCTGGTTCTGGCGGATCGGGTGGACAACCTGGCAAACCGTTGAATGGTCAGTCACAAGGAAAATCTGGTAGCAATGGCTTAAACGGTATGAATGGTTTGGGCGGAATGGCAGGAACAGTAAACGTGCAAACAAGTCCTTTCGATCCAACTATGTACAAATAAAAAAGGCCGACTAAAGCCGACCTTTTCTAAAACGTTCACAAT
>JACCDQ011565064.1_pt1 | contig 36360 bp, 30 predicted proteins | sample 7446031 | NCBI WGS metagenome assembly JACCDQ01 (sample SAMN15323442, study PRJNA562643) | freshwater metagenome | isolation source: river surface water | place: USA:Blue River Watershed | collected 2017-08-17 | reverse complement strand
TCTATGTCGCCGTCCTCATGGCCGTGGCCGAGGCCACGAACAGCCAAGGCACCCTCCTCGGAGCTATTGTCACCTTTTTTCTTTACGGTTTGATGCCGATCGCATTGGTGGTTTACCTGATGGGTTCACCCTTGCGACGCAAGGCCCGTGCCAAGGCGGAACAGAGCGCTGCGTCAGGCTCGCCAGATGCAGGCGGCCATACGGCCAGTCCCTCCGAGCCGAGCCTGGTCGCGCCGGAAGGAAAAGAATCGGTCCGGGTTGATGACCGTGCACCAGGCGGGTGAGCCGTCGTTGCCGAACAGCCGCAGAAAGCCCGCTTGCGCCAGGCGCCGGCGCGCCAAGCCCGGCAAATCAGCGAGAAATTTCGGCACGCCGCCGCCCCCAGTCAGAGGCTGAAAACACCCTTGCGCCAAGGGGTCCACCGCCAAAAAGGCCTGGCGCACCTCAGCCCCCACCTCGAACGAGGTCGGACCGATACAGGGCCCGAGCCAGACCACACTCTCCCGACGCGCCTCTGGGGTGCACTGTGCCGGCCAGGCTCGAGCGAGCGCTTCGATCACCCCCACGCCGCCCTGCCCGACCAAGCCGCGCCATCCCGCGTGCAGGGCGGCCACGCTGGTGCCATCTGGTGCGGCCAACAAAATAGGCAGGCAATCGGCCACCATCATGGTGCACGCCAGCATGGGCTCGGTGGTCCAGGCGCCGTCGGCCACGCCGCCATCGGCAGCATCCTGCTTCAAATGCGCGACATCGGTGCTGTACACTTGCTGGCAAAACACCGGTCTGGCACCTAAAAATGCCGCCAACCGTTGCCGGTTGGCGGACACACGCTGAAGGTCGTCGCCGACATGATCCCCCAGGTTCAAGCTGTCCCACGGCGCGGCCGAAACCCCGCCCGTTCTCAGGCTGATGCCTGCCCGCACTCCCGCGGGCCAAGGCGCTTGCGCGGCCCACCAACCCGGCGCCGGAGTGGCCAAAGCGTCCGCGCTCAAGCCTCGAAATCCAGACAGTTTTTGGGGTGTGCTTGCTGGAACGCGTCCAATCGCATGCACGCTTCGTGGGCGGCCATCGTCAGCGGCAAGCCTTCGTACACCAGCCCAAAACGCGTGCCGTTCACCACCTGAGGCACTAGGCAGCAATCGGCCAAGGTGGGCGTATCGCCGTAGGAGTACACCGAAGGTGCCAAACCCTCGGCCGCCCGTGCGGCGTTCAAGTCTTGCAGCCGACGCTCGTAGGCACGCAAGCCGTCCATCACCCAATGGTTGTACCAATCGGTGCGCTGTGCCTCGGTCAAGCCCAAGGTTCCCCCCAGGTACTTGAGGATGCGCAGGTTGTTGATCGGATGGATCTCGCACGCCACCGTTTGGGCCAAAGCGCGCACACTGGCCCGGCCCAAGGGGTCGGCCGGCAACAGCGGGGGCTGCGGGTGGGTTTCGTCCAGGTATTCGATGATGGCCATCGACTGGCTCAACAACGCATTGTCGGGCTGGCCTTGCACATCCAGCAGCGGCACCAGCGAATCGGGACTCAGCGCCTGGTAGCCCGCCTGGCGGTGCTCGCCCTTGGCCAAATGCACCGGCACATAGTCAAACGGCAGGCCCTTGAGGTGCAAAGCAATGCGCACCCGAAACGACGTGCCCGAGCGGAAGTAGTTGTACAGCTTCATGGTTGATCAGTCTAACGCGGATGGGCCGACACCAAGGCCTGCAACAGCAGCAGCAAGGTACGGGCATCCTCCGGTGGCAGCGGGGCCAGCAGCCGGGCTTGTGACTCAGCGATCGGCTGCATCAGCGCCTGAACCACGTCCGTGCCTGCCGGGGTGATCCACAACAGGCGGCGTCGGCGATCTGCGGGCGCCGGCTCACGCCGCAGCCAGCCTTTGCGCTCCAACCGTTCGATGACCGAGCCCGACGTGGCCGGGTCCAGCGCCACCCGCTGCGCCAGCGTCACTTGGTCGATGCCCGGCGCGTCCAGCATGGCGTTGAGGATGGCGAACTGCACCTGCGTCACGTCCAGCGCGGCGGCGGCCTCGGCAAACAACGCCACCGACACCTGGTGCGCCCGGCGAATGAGGTGCCCCGGCGCGGATGCGAAATCAAAACTTTGCATGGGTGCATTTTGGCTGCTGCCGAACTGCTTCGGGATACCCCTAGGTCGAGGAACTTGCGCCTTACACATTTGTCTGCCAAATTGCCGTACATTGGGCAGAGACGTCGTTACAAGGAGACCAACCATGATCCAACGCAGAACCCTTTTGCAAGCGGGCGCCGGTGTCGCGCTGGGTGCACCAGCCATCGTCGGCCTGGCACAACAGAGCGTGACGCTGAAATTTCACACCTTCATGTCACCCACCTCCAACGTGTGGGTGAACATGCACAAGGCGTGGATGGACAAGGTTGAAAAGGACTCACAAGGTCGCATCAAGTTCGAAGCCTACCCGGCCATGCAGTTGGGTGGGTCGCCAGTGCAACTGTTCGACCAGGCCAAAGACGGCGTGGTGGACATTGTCTGGACGCTGCCCGGCAACACACCCGGCCGCTTCCCACGCACCGAAGTGTTCGAGCTGCCGTTCATGATGACCAACGCGGAGGCCACCTCCAAAGCGTTTTGGGAATACATCCAGACCAAGGCGGCCGACGAATACCGCGAAGTCAAGCCGATCGCGCTGCAAGTGCACGGCCCGGGCATGTTCCACGTCAAAACCAAGGCCATCAACACGCCCGACGATTTGCGCGGACTGAAAATGCGCGGCCCCACCCGGCAAGTGACCAAGCTGCTGGCCAACCTGGGCGCAACCCCGGTGGGCATGCCGCTGCCGCAAATCCCCGACGCGCTCTCCAAAGGCGTGATCGACGGTTGCGTGATTCCCTGGGAAGTGGTGCCGTCGGTCAAAGTGCACGAGTTGACCCAGTTCCACAGCGAGTTCGACCCCAAGGGCGGCGCGCTGTACACCACCACCTTCGTGATGGCGATGAACCAGCGCAAGTACGACTCGCTGCCCCCCGACCTGAAAAAGATCATCGACGCCAATTCGGGGCTGAACACTTCAGCCTTTTTGGGGCGCGTGCAGCAGGCGGGTGACGTGCCGGCCCGCAAGCAGGCGGTGGATCGCAACAACAAGATCAACACCATCGGCATGGCCGAGGCGCAGGAATTCCGCCGTCGCGCCCGCCAAGTGGAAGCCGAATGGGTGCAGGACATGGACAAGCGCGGTCTCAACGGGCGCGACCTGCTCAATTCCGCCCGGGCTTTGATCGAAAAACACAGCAAGGCTTGATCGCCTCGGCTGGCCCACTACACTGTGGGCCATGCTTCGCTCTGCCATCCGCCATTGCCGCGATTGCGGCACCCTTGTCGAACACCGCGTGCCGGACGACGGCGACACGAAAGTGCGCGCCGTGTGCCCGGGTTGCGGCACCATCCACAACGAAAACCCGCTGAACGTGGTGGGCACCGTGCCTTACTGGGGCACGCACGGGGAGCAAGTGTTGCTGTGCAAGCGCAACATCGAGCCACGCTGGGGCAAGTGGACGCTGCCCGCTGGCTTCATGGAGTTGGGCGAATCCACCGCCGACGGCGCGCTGCGCGAAACCATTGAAGAAGCCGGCGCCCAAGTGGCGATGGAAGGACTGTTCACCGTGTTGAACGTGGTGCGCGTGGGGCAAGTGCACATGTACTACCGGGCACGCTTGCTGAGCGACCGGTTCGATCCGGGGCACGAAACCCAGGAAGCACGGCTGTTCACCGAGGCCGAAATTCCGTGGGAAGACCTGGCCTTTCGCACGGTGAAGGAAACGCTGGAGCGTTATTTTGAGGACCGCCGGCGGGGCCAGTTCGAGGTCCACACCGGCGACATCAGCTAACACCGGGGCAGAGCCCGCCGCGTCAGCGTCACTGACCGCGGGTGAAATGGCGGGCCAAGTTGGCCAGGTCTTCCGGCGACATGGGACGCCCCACCAAGTAACCCTGCACTTCGTCCACCCCAACCGCCTCGATGAAGTCACACTGCCGCTGGGTTTCCACGCCCTCGGCGATGACCGACATCCCCAAGTCCTGCGCCAGCACCGACATGGCCCGCACAATCGCGCGGTCGCTGCGGCTGCGGGTGATGTGGGTGACGAACGCGCGATCGATCTTGATCACGTCCACCGGGAACTTGAGCAGGTACTCCATCGATGAATAACCCACGCCAAAGTCATCGAGCACGATTTTGAAACCCTTGGCGCGCAGGCGCTCCAGCAACACGATCGAGCGCTGCACGTCCTGCATCGTCAGGTTCTCGGTGATTTCCAGCTCAATCAGGTTGGGCGCAACGCCGGCGTCCAGGCTGGCCTGGGTCACCACATCAAGCAAATCGTCGGCCATGAACTGGCGTGGCGACAGGTTGACGCCCACCCGCAGGTTGAGCCCCTCGCGGGCCCAGGCGGCCGCTTGTCGACAAGCCTCTTGCAGCACCCAGGTGCCCACTGGGTGGATCAAGCCGGTTTCTTCCAGCAAAGGCACGAATTGAACCGGAGGCACCACGCCCAGCTCCGGGTGCCGCCAGCGTATCAGGGCCTCGGCACCACCGATCTTGCTGGAGCCGAACGCCATCTGCGGCTGAAACACCAGGAAAAATTCGTTCCGCTCCAGGGCCTTGTGCAAGTCCCGCTCCAGCTTCAACTGCGCACGCTGGTGCTCGGCCTCGTCCGGGTCGGTGCTGGAACGCAGGCATTCGTGCCCCAGCCGGCGGGCCTGGCGTTGCGCGTCCTGAGCCAGCTTCAACAGTCCTTCGGCATCGGTCGCGTGCTCGGGGAACAAGGTGTAACCCGAGCTGAAACTCAGAAAGACCTCTTGCTGCTCCAGCCGAAACGGCACGCCCAGCTTGTCGGTGACCGCCTTGAACCGCTGTTCGACCGCAGGTTCATCCACGTCCGTCAGCATGATCGCAAACTCATCGCCCCCAATGCGGGCGACCTCAAAGCCCGGACCGGCCACGCTCTCGCTGAGCCGCTGCGCAATCAAGGCGAGCAACGCATTGGCCCCAGTTTCGCCATAGGTGTCGTTGTAACGGCCAAAACGGGTGATGTCGATGGTGCCGATCAGCAGCACCTTGCCGGGTTCCTGGCGCAACTCGTCCAAGCGGCCACGAACCTGGCTGACGAACAGCCGGCGGTTGCCCAGCCCGGTGGTTTCATCGTGCATGGCCAGGTAGTCCACCAGCGCTTCGGCGCGCCGGGTGCCGCTGACGTCCTGAAACACGCCGTACAGCTGGTTGGCTTCGCCGCCCTGGGTGCCCCGCTCGCCGATCAGTCGGACAATATATTCCTGCCGCGCGGTCTGCAGCCGGAACTCCACGTCCACCTTGGCGCCGGTGTCGCGCGAACGCTCCAACACCGACAGCAACCGGCGCCGGTCGTCGGGGTGCACATGCTCCGACAACGACGCGAGCGAAGCCAAACGGTGGGCCGCCACCCCGGTCAACAACTCCAGTTCTTCCGACCAGCCCAGCGAGCCCAGTTCCAGGTTCCATTCCCAGTAACCCAGGCCCGCCACGCGGCGCACCGCGGACTCGCGCAGCCGGCTGCGGCGCACTTCGCGATTCAGGGCCCCTGCGCGCAGGGCGTACCGCACCCGCTCAGTCAGCAGCGGCCAGTTGATCGGTTTGGTGATGAAGTCGGTCGCGCCCGCGTTGAACGCCATTTCGATCGACTCGATGTCATCGGCGGCGGTGAGCATGATGATGGGCAGACTGTCATCGCCCATCATCAAACGGATTTGAGCGCACGCGCCGTAGCCGTCGACCTCGGGCATCATCACGTCCATCAAGACGAGATCGACCCGGCTGGACCGCACCAGATCGATGGCCAACTGCCCGTTGGCAGCTTCCACCACGGTGTAACCCTGCTTGGCCAGCACCTTGCGCAAGACCATGCGCGTGGGCAGATCGTCATCGACCACGGCGATCGTCAAGCCAGCGGTTTCGCTGTGGGCAAAATTTGAAAACTTATCCAAGACCGTGGGTGTTTTTGTCGATACTGGCAAGGCTGCGCTGGTCACCGTTTTGTACACTATGCTCAGCCCTTTGGATCATTATCAACGAATCTGCCTGTGAATGACCTACTGAACACATCCACGCTCGGCGAACTCCGGGAGATTCTGGGGGACGACCTGCTGGACATCGCCACCTTGTTCGCCGAACAGGTGGTGGTCGAGGCCGAGGCGTTGAAACAGCAGATTCAGGCTCAAGACTTGGGCGGTGTGGCGCGCCACGCGCACGCCATGAAGGGCAGTTGCGGCAACGTGGGCGCCATGGCCTTGTCCTTGTGGGCGGCCAACCTGGAAAAATCAGCCAAGGCTGGCGATTTGGCTGCCGCTGCCACGGCGGTAGATGCCTTGCCCGCGTTGCTGGACGGCACCCTGGCCGCGATGCGACAGCAAGGCTATTTGAAAGGCTGAGCCGACGCTCAGCTGAACAGGCGCCGCGTCAATGGCGCACCGGCCGGCAAACCGCGCTCGGCCAACGCGTCGTAAAGTATTTCCAACTCCGAACCAATCCGGTCCAGGTCGTCTGGCCCCAGTGCGCGGCTGCCATCGGTGACCACGCCCTCCATGGTGTCGGCAAACCGCTGCGCGATTTCGCGCATCCGCACGAACGGCCGTTCCTCGCGGGCCACATGGGGCACGTCCAGCGTGAGGTGGAACTCGCGCAGTGCCACTTGCTCAGGGTCTTCGGCCAAGGCCAACTGGGTTTCGTATTGCAACACCAACACCGGCGGAGCGCCCGCCACGTCCGACGGCAACACCATGCGCCCGGGCAGCGCTCCAGCCACGAAGCCGCAAGCGGCGGCATGTTGGTTCAAATAGCCGGGACTCCACGACGCGCGACGGGCGTGCAAGGTGAAGCCCAGTTGAGCATCGTGTGCACTGGCGAACTGGTCGAGTTCACGGGCGCGGGTGACCTCGTCCAGCATCTCGGGAAACTCAGGGGCGGCGGCCACCACATCGGCAAAGCCCTGCACCTTCACCACAAATTCGGAGAATTCGATGTCGTTCAGCGCACCTGCGCGGCTGGCCAGTTGAATGCCCGCACGCAAGGCGCTGTACCGCTGACCAGCACGGGGCGCTTCCCAGGTATCCAGCGCGGCGTTCAACCCTTCCACCACGAACGATTTGCTACCCACCCGGCGCGTGCCGGGCAACGCGGCCAACACCGCGTCACCAGACACCACGCCATGTTCCAGCGACAAGGGCACCATGGCATCGAGCATGGGGTCGAGCACGGCCGGCTTGCCCGCGCTGACCGCCGGCGCCACGGCCTCCGACGTGGGGGTGTCGAGCACGGGGTCCAGGCGCTCGTCCAACGAAGGCATGCCCTCACGGCCCACGTCGCCCGGTTCGGCCGAGGACGGTTCTGGCGCCACCGAGCGCTTGGGCTGCAGCCGCCGCGTCAGCCAGCGGTTGTACAGCCACACACCCAGCACCACCAGGCCACCCAACACCCAAAGGCCGATCTGCAGCGAGCTCATGTCAGGAAGCCTCCATCATGCCGGCAGCGGTTTCCATGTCCACCGCCACAATGCGGGACACGGCCTGCTCTTGCATCGTGACACCAATAAGCTGCTTGGCCATTTCCATGGCAATTTTGTTGTGGCTGATGAAAAGGAATTGGGTTTCGGTGCTCATGTGGGACACCAGTTTGGCATAACGTTCGGTGTTGGCATCGTCCAACGGGGCGTCCACCTCGTCGAGCAGGCAGAACGGCGCTGGGTTGAGCTGGAAAATGGCGAACACCAAGGCAATGGCGGTCAGCGCCTTTTCGCCACCCGACAGCAGGTGGATGGTCTGGTTCTTCTTGCCTGGGGGTTGCGCCATCACTTGCACCCCCGCGTCCAGGATTTCTTCGCCAGTCATGACGAGTTTGGCTTGCCCGCCGCCAAACAGTTCCGGGAACATGCGCCCAAAGTGGGCATTCACCGTCTCGAACGTGCTGCCCAGCAGGTCGCGGGTTTCGGCATCGATCTTCTTGATCGCATCTTCCAGCGTGCGGATGGCTTCGTTCAGGTCACCCGATTGGGCGTCCAAAAACTGCTTGCGCTCGCGGGCACTGGTCAGTTCCTCCAACGCGGCCAGGTTGACGGCGCCCAATGCGGTGATTTCACGCTGGCAACGGTCGATCTCGCCTTGCAGTCCATAGAGCTTGACGCTCTCGGCTTCGATGCCCTGCTCCAGGGCTTGCAAATCGGCATTCGCTTCGGCCAGCCACTGGCTGTACTGCTCCAACCCCATGTTGGCGGCCTGCTCTTTGAGCTGGAATTCGGTGATGCGGGAACGCAGCGGTTCCAACTCGCGTTCCAGTTGCAGCCGGCGTTCGTCGCTGGCGCGCAGTTTGGCGGTCAAGTCGTCGTACTGGCTGCGCTGGGCCGCCAGGGCCTGTTCGCGCTGAAGCTTGGCGTCCAATGCGTCTTGCAAACCACCCTGGGCGGCCGCGTCGGACAGCCGCTGCAGTTCACCCTGCGCACGCTGGTGTTCGTCGGCCAGCGCCACGGTTTGCTGGCGGGCGGTTTCAATGGCGCGCTGCAATTCGCCCCGCCGCGCCTCCAGGCTGCGTTGCGAGAACGTAGCTTCTTGCGCTTGGCGTTCCAGCGCGCGCAGCTGCTCGCGGGCCTGGTTCAGCCGCCGCTCGGCGTCGATGACGTCATCTTCCAGCTGCGCGTGGCGCTCCTGGCCGTCGGCCAGCTGCATGTCCAGTTCTTCAAAGCGCGCTTCGGCGGTCACGCGCCGCTCCTGCAGGGCTTCCAGCTGGTCGTCCACCTCGGCCAAGTCCTGCTCCAGCTGCTGGCTGCGAGCGCGGGCCTGCTCGGCCAACTGGGTCAGACGCAGCGATTCGACCTGCAACTGGTGCAGCCGCGCTTGCTGTTCTGATGCCTCGCGGCGGGCCTGCTGCAGGCGCTGGTTGACATCGGCGTAAGCGGCTTCGGCGCGGTTGATGGCGGTACGGGCATCGTCGGCCAACAGCGCTTGAGCGCGCACCTGTTTGTCCAGGTTATCGATCTCATGAGCCCGGGCCAACAGGCCGGCCTGCTCGCTGTCAGGCGCGTAAAAACCCACGTGATGGGCGGTAACCACGTGCCCTTGCGGCGTGTATATCTCGCTGCCACTCGGCAATTGGGCGCGGGCGGCGAGCGCCTCGTCCAATGTGGAAGCGGCATAGCAGCCGTGCAACCACCCGTGGAGCACCGCCTGCAGGTCGGCATCGTGCTGGTGCAAGCGCTGGGCCAGGGGCATCAATCCCGCAGGAGAGGAACTGTTTGCAACGGTAGCGCCGCCGCTGGCTGGACTGAAAAACGCCAGTTTGGCGGGGGGCGCATCGGCCAAAAAAGCACGCACCATCTCCAGCCGCGAAACTTCGAGCGCGCCCATGCGCTCGCGCAACGCGGCCTCGATCGCGTTTTCCCAACCCGGTTCGGTTTGCAAGCGGTTCCACAGCGCCACCAGACCGTCGAGCCCATGTTTGGCCAGCCAGGGTTGCAGCTTGCCATCGGTTTTGAGCTTGTCTTGCAGGGCTTTGAGCGCGTCCAGCCGGGCCGACAACTCGGCTTGGGTGCGGGTTTCGGCGTTGACCGTCACCTGGGCCTGGCGGCGCGCTTCGTCCAACTGAGGCAGCAACTCTTGCAATTCCTGCAAGCGTGCGTCCGCTTGGGCATGGGTCTCCTGCGCCAGTTCCAGCTGTTCGTTGACCTCGTCCAAACGCGCCACGTCAGGCACCACCATGGCTTTGCGGTCAGTGCCCAGACGCTCCCGGCGCTGTTGCAACTGGCGTGTCTGTTCCTCAATGCCCCGTTGCTCGGCGGCCAACACCTGGATCGCCTGCTGCACCTGCGTCACACTGGCCCGCTGCTGGGTGGCACGACCCTGGGCCTGGCGCAAAGCATCTTCCAGCGCTGGTAACTGCAACGACTGTTCTTCCACCTGGGCTGCCAGCACTTCGCTCTGTTCTGCCGCGGATTCGTTCTGTTCAGCCAGACTCTCCAGCTCGGCCTCGGCGGCTTCCTGGCGTTGGGCCCATTGGGCCGATTGTTCCTGCAGTTGCACCAAGCGCTGCTGCACACGCTGGCGTCCTTCCACCACGTAGCGGATTTCGGCTTCGAGCCGCGCCACTTCGGCACCGGCTTCGTACAAGCGGCCCTGGGCTTGGTTGACCTGGTCGCCCGCATCGTAGTGCGCCTGGCGTATGGTCTCCAGGTCGGCTTCCACTCGACGCAGGTCCGCCATGCGGCTTTCCAGGTCGTTCACCGCCTGGCGACCCTCGGCCTGCACGCGGCTCAGTTCCACCTCGGCATCGCGCCGCTTCAGGAACCACAGGCGTTGCTGGCTCAGCGTGACCTGGGCCTGCAACGCGTGGTAACGGGTGGCCACCTCGGCCTGTTTCTCCAACTTGTCAAGGTTGGCGTTCAGCTCGCGCAAAATGTCCTCAACCCGCGTCAGGTTTTCGCGCGTGTCGTTCAGGCGGTTGGCCGTCTCACGGCGGCGCTCCTTGTACTTGGAGACACCTGCCGCTTCTTCCAGGAACAGACGCAACTCTTCGGGCTTGCTCTCGATGATGCGGCTGATGGTGCCCTGGCCAATGATGGCGTAGGCCCTCGGCCCCAGTCCTGTGCCCAGGAACACGTCCTGCACGTCGCGGCGGCGCACCGGCTGGTTGTTGATGTAGTAGCTGCTGGTGCCGTCGCGCGTGAGAACGCGCTTGACCGCGATCTCGGCAAACTGGCCCCACTGGCCACCCGCACGGTGGTCGGCGTTGTCGAACACCAGCTCCACGCTGGCGCGGCTGGCCGGTTTACGGTGGGTGGTGCCATTAAAAATCACGTCCTGCATGGACTCGCCACGCAGCTCGCTGGCCTTGCTTTCGCCCAACACCCAGCGCACCGCGTCCATGATGTTGGACTTACCGCAGCCGTTCGGCCCCACCACGCCCACCAGTTGCCCGGGCAGGTTGAAAGTGGTCGGGTCGGCAAACGATTTGAAGCCAGACAGCTTGATGGTGTGAAGGCGCACGCGGACGAATATGAGAAAAAGGCAACGCCGTAGTTTAAAGCGCCGGCTGTTGCCCCCGGCGGACCCTCGGCACAGGCGGTACCATCACGCCCTATGAACCCCTTATTGCAGCGCCTGCAACCCTACCCTTTTGAACGTCTGCGCCAACTGTTTGCCGGCGTCACGCCCACCCCCGCCTTGCGTTCCATCAGCCTGGGCATTGGCGAGCCGCGCCACCCCACCCCGGGATTCCTTAAAGACCGACTCTGTGATGCGGTCCAGTCGCCCGACGGCGGCCTGGCCAATTACCCTGCCACCGGCGGCACGCCCGAACTGAAACAGGCCTGCGCCACCTGGATGGAGCGCCGCTACGGACTGAAGCTGGACCCCGCCAAGCAAATCTTGCCGGTCAATGGTTCGCGCGAAGCCCTGTTTGCCTTGGCGCAGGTGGTGGTCAACCCTCGGCAGTTTGCCGACGGGACAGAACCTGTGGTCGTGTGCCCCAACCCGTTCTACCAAATCTACGAAGGCGCGGCCTACTTGGCCGGCGCGCAGCCCTGGTTCGCGCCCAGCGACCCGAAACGCAACTTTGCCACCGACTGGGACAGCGTGCCCGCCCACATTTGGGAGCGCACCCAACTGCTGTACACCTGCTCGCCTGGCAACCCGACCGGCGCAGTGATGCCGCTGGACGAGTGGGCCACGTTGTTTGAACTGAGCGACCGCTACGGCTTTGTGATTGCCAGCGACGAGTGCTACAGCGAAATCTACTTCCGCGACGATGCGCCGCTGGGCGGATTGGAAGCCGCTGCCCAGCTGGGGCGCCACGACTACCGCAACCTGATCGCGCTGACCAGCTTGTCCAAGCGCAGCAACGTGCCCGGACTGCGCAGCGGCTTTGTGGCTGGCGACGCCCAGCTCATCGCGCCTTTCCTGCTGTACCGCACCTACCACGGCAGCGCCATGAGCACCGTGGTGCAATCGGCCAGCGCCGCCGCGTGGCTGGACGAAGCCCACGTGGTGGACAACCGGGCCCAGTACCGCGCCAAGTTCGCGGAGGTCACGCCCATCCTGGCCACGGCCATGAAGGTGGCCCTGCCAGACGCCGGCTTCTACCTGTGGGCCGAGGTGCCCGAGCGTTTCGGTGGCCAGGACCACACCCACACGCCGGAGCGCGACACGGTGTTCGCGCGCGAGCTGCTGGCCCAATACAATGTGACGGTGTTGCCGGGCAGCTACCTGGCCCGCGAAGCCCAGGGCTACAACCCGGGCGCCAACCGTGTGCGCATGGCCCTGGTGGCTGAAGCCGCCGAATGCGCGGAAGCCGCACGGCGCATCGTCTCCTTCATTCAAGCCTCCTGAATTTTTTCTGCTCTCAGACCATGACTCAGCAACTGCAACAAATCATTGAAAACGCCTGGGACAACCGCACCCAGCTCTCTCCTGCCACCGCCCCGCAAGAAGTGCAGGACGCCGTGGAAGAGGTGATTGCCCAGCTCAACGTGGGCAAGCTGCGCGTGGCCACTCGCGAAGGCGTGGGCCAGTGGACGGTGCACCAGTGGATCAAAAAGGCGGTGCTGCTGAGCTTCCGCCTGAAGGACAATGAAATCATGCAGGCTGGCGATCTGGCCTTCTACGACAAGGTGCAAACCAAGTTTGCGCACCTGAGCCCGCAGGAAATGGCCGCCACCGGCGTGCGCGTGGTGCCGCCGGCCGTGGCCCGCCGTGGCAGCTTCATCGCCAAAGGCGCGATCCTGATGCCCTCCTACGTCAACATTGGCGCCTACGTGGACGAAGGCACCATGGTTGACACCTGGGCCACCGTCGGCTCCTGCGCCCAGATCGGCAAGAACGTCCACCTGTCGGGCGGCGTCGGCATCGGCGGCGTGCTGGAGCCGCTGCAAGCCAACCCCACCGTCATTGAAGACAACTGCTTCATCGTCGCGCGCTCGGAAGTGGTGGAAGGCGTGATCATGGAAGAAAACTCGGTGCTGAGCATGGGTGTGTACCTGGGCCAGAGCACCCCGATTTTCGACCGCGCCACCGGCGAAATCAGCTACGGTCGCGTGCCTTCGGGCTCGGTGGTGGTCAGCGGTAACCTGCCCAAAACGGCCGCCAACGGCGCACCCTACAGCATGTACGCCGCCATCATCGTGAAGCGGGTGGATGCGCAAACCCGCTCCAAGACCAGCATCAACGACCTGCTGCGCGACTGACGCACCGGCCACAAGACGGGTACACACGGGAGAACGCCATGGGCATGATGGAAAAAATCTTGCACGTGATGGGCGAGAAAAAAGCCTCGGACGTGTACCTGTCGGCCAATTCGCCGATCCAGATCAAGATCAACGGCGTGTGTTCGCCGTTGAACAGCCAGCCGCTGCCGGTCGAAGGGCCGTACCAGTTGCTGAGCGAAGTGGTGTCGGACGCGCAGTTGGAGGAATTCAACCTCAACCGTGAGCTGAACATCGCGGTGCCGTTGCCGGGCGTGGGGCGTTTTCGCATCAGCGCCATGAAGCAGCGCGGCAGTTGCGCGGTGGTCATCCGCTACATCAGCAGCGACATCCCGGCGATCGAGTCGCTGAACATTCCGCCGGTGCTGTCACAGATGATCCTGGCCAAGCGTGGGCTGATTCTGGTGGTGGGCGCGACCGGCTCCGGCAAAAGCACGACCTTGGCCGCGTTGCTGGACCACCGCAACGAAAACACGACCGGCCACATCCTCACCATCGAAGACCCGGTCGAGTACCTCTTCAAGAACAAGAAGTCGATCGTGAACCAGCGCGAGGTGGGAACCGACACCGAGTCGCTGCACATTGCGCTGAAGAACGCGCTGCGACAAGCGCCGGACGTGATCCTGATCGGTGAAATCCGCGATCGGGAAACCATGTCGCAGGCCATGGCCTACTCCCAGTCGGGCCACCTGGTGCTGGCCACCATGCACGCCAACAACAGCTACCAGGCGCTCAACCGCATTTTGAACTTCTACCCGGTGGAAGTGCGCCCGTCGATGCTGAACGACCTGGCGTCGGCACTCAAAGCCATCGTCTCCCAGCGCCTGATGCGCACGGTGGACGGCGGTCGCACACCGGCCGTGGAAGTGATGGTGAACACCCGGTTGATCAGTGAGCTGATTGAAAAAGGCGACTTTTTCGGGGTCCGAGAGGCGCTGGAAAAGTCCATGGCCGAAGAGTCCCAGACCTTCGAGGCCGACATCGCGCGCCTGATCATCAGCGGCAAGGTGGACCGCAAGGAAGGCCTGTCGTACGCCGACTCGCCCACCAACCTGATGTGGCGACTTCAAAACGAGACCGGGCTCAACGCCCGGGGTGCTGCCCCGGCCGCCGCTCCTGCAGCAGCACCCGCTGCTCCCGCCGGCCCATCGTTCTCCGACTTTACTCTGGACGTGCGCTCCTGAACGCACGCCACGTATTCACCATGACACCTACCCTGCGCCTGACCGAGGCGTTGTTGGCCCGCGCCTCCGTCACCCCCGACGATGCCGGCTGCCAAACGCTGATCGCCCAACGCCTGAGCCCACTGGGCTTTGTGTGTGAAACGCTGGAAAGCGGCCCGGCCGACTTCCGCGTGACCAACCTGTGGGCCAAGCGCACCGTGTCTGCCGACGCTCCCACCCTGGTGTTGGCCGGCCACACCGACGTGGTACCCACCGGGCCGCTGGACCAATGGAGCAGCGATCCTTTCACCCCCACCCACCGCGACGGCAAGCTGTACGCGCGTGGCGCCAGCGACATGAAAGCGTCGCTCGCGGCCATGGTGGTGGCGTGCGAGCAATTCGTCGCCACCCACCCCAACGCACCGCTCAACATCGCCTTCCTGCTGACCAGCGATGAGGAGGGACCGGCGAACGATGGCACCGTGGTGGTTTGCCGCGAACTGCAACGGCGGGGCGAAACGCTGGACTACTGCATCGTGGGCGAGCCCACGTCGGTGGAACGCACGGGCGACATGATCAAAGCCGGGCGCCGCGGCACCATGAGCGGCAAGCTCACCGTCAAAGGGGTGCAGGGGCACATTGCCTACCCCCACTTGGCACGCAACCCGATCCACATGCTCGCTCCGGCACTGACGGCGCTGGTGGCCACCCGTTGGGATGAGGGCAACGACTTTTTCCCGGCCACCACCTGGCAAGTCAGCAACATCCACGGCGGCACAGGCGCCAGCAATGTCATCCCCGGCACCGTGGTGGTGGATTTCAATTTCCGCTTCAGCACCGAAAGCACCGCCGAGGGCTTGCAACAGCGGGTGGTCAGCTTGCTGGCGGAACATGGTCTGCAAGCCGATCGCGATTACGACCTGGCCTGGACTGTGGGCGGCCTGCCCTTCCTGACCCGCCCGGGCACGCTGGTGGACGCGGTGCGCGATGCCATCCGGGCCGAAACCGGCCTGGAGACCGAACTTTCCACCACCGGCGGCACCAGCGACGGGCGCTTCATTGCCCAAATCTGTTCACAAGTGATTGAGCTCGGCCCGCCCAACGCCACCATCCACAAGGTGAACGAGTGTGTGGCGTTCGCGGACATTGAGCCGTTGAAAAACATCTACCGGCGCGTGCTGGAAAACCTGGGTGGCGTGCCTGCCTCAGACGAGATCACTCCTTGAGCCCTACCCCCACCACCCTCGCGGCACTGCTGGCTGACGGCACCGCCACCCTGCAAGCCGCCGATCTGGCCTACGGCCACGGCACCACCAATGCCCACGACGAAGCCGTGTGGCTCACGCTGTGGCAACTCGGCCTGCCACTCGACAGCGACCTCGACGCGCTGGCGCATCACCCGGTCACGGCCGAACAACAGGCAGCTGTGCAGGCGCTCATCGAGCGACGCATCGCCACCCGCCAGCCCGCCGCCTACCTGACGCGCGAGGCTTGGTTGCAAGGCGTGCCTTTTTACGTGGACGAGCGCGTCATCGTGCCGCGCAGTTTTGTCGCGGAATTGATCGCCAACGCCGAGGGTGCCGAAAGCATCGACCCCTGGCTGGGTGAACACACCCGCCGCGTGCTGGACCTGTGCACCGGCAACGGCAGCCTCGCCGTGCTGGCGGCGCTGGCTTGGCCCGACGTTTCGGTGGACGCGGCCGACATTTCGCCCGATGCCCTGGCGGTAGCCCGCATCAACGTCAACAACCATGGCCTGCAGGACCGCATTCGCCTGATCGAATCCGACGGCTGGAGCCAACTGCCTGACCGTTATGACCTGATTCTGTGCAACCCGCCCTACGTGAGCCGGGCGGGCATGGACGCGCTACCGCCCGAGTACCGCGCCGAACCGGTGATTTCGCTGGATGGCGGGCTGCAAGGCAGCGATGACGGCATGGACTTCGTGCGCCATTTGCTGGGCAGTGCGCTGGAGCACATGAACCCGGACGCGGTGCTGGTCCTGGAAATTGGGAACGAACGCGCGCATTTTGAACGTGCCTTCCCCAGCCTGCTGGCTTACTGGCCCGAAACCACCTCGGGCGAAGGCCCGGTGCTGCTGCTGACCCGCGAGGCGCTGGAAGACTGGGCTGCGACCTGCCGAGCAACGGGAGCCTCCGCATGATCACCTTGCGCGACGTGACCTTGCGGCGAGGCACCAAGGTCGTGCTCGACCGGGCAAGCGCCACGCTCAACCCTGGCGAAGCCGTGGGTCTGGTGGGGCGCAACGGCGCGGGCAAATCCAGCCTGTTCGCCCTGTTGCAAGGGCACTTGCACGAAGACGGTGGCGACTTCCAGTGGCCGCGCCAGTGGCGCCTGGCCCAAGTGGCTCAGGACATGCCCGAAACCGACCAGCCGGCCACCGCCTTCGTGATCGACGGCGACACCCGGCTGCGGGATGCGCAGACAGAAGTGCACCAGGCCGAAGCCAGCGGCGATGGCGAGCAGATGGCGCACGCTTACACCGCCCTGCACGACGCGGGAGCTCACGATGCCCCAGCACGTGCCCAGGCACTGCTGCTGGGTCTGGGCTTTCAAGTCAACGAACTGGAGCGACCGGTCAACAGCTTCTCGGGCGGTTGGCGCATGAGGCTGCAACTGGCCCGCGCCCTGATGTGCCCGAGCGACCTGTTGATGCTGGACGAGCCGACCAACCACCTGGACCTGGACGCCCTGGTGTGGCTGGAGAGCTGGCTCAAACGCTACGAGGGTACGCTGCTCGTCATCAGCCACGACCGAGAGTTCCTGGACGCGGTGACGCAGGTGACGCTGCACATTGAAAACGGCAAACTGACCCGCTACGGCGGCAATTACAGCCGCTTTGAGGACATGCGGGCCGAGCAGATCAGTCAGCAGCAGGTGGCTTTTGCCCGCCAGCAAGACAAGATCGCCCACCTTCAAAAATTCATTGACCGCTTCAAGGCCAAGGCCACCAAAGCCAAGCAGGCGCAAAGCCGCGTCAAGGCCTTGGAGCGCATGGAAAAAATCGCGCCCGTGCTGGCCGAAGCCGAGTTCAGCTTCGAGTTCGACGAGCCCGGCCAATTGCCCAATCCAATGCTGAACCTGCGCGAGGCCAGCTTTGGCTACCGCACCGAAGACGCGCGCGAAACCGTGATCGTGCGTCAGGTGACGCGCTCGGTGCAGGCGGGGCAACGCCTGGGCATTCTGGGCGCCAACGGGCAAGGCAAGTCCACCTTCGTCAAAACGGTGGCGCGCGCCCTGCCCCTGCTGGGCGGCACCCTCACCGAAGGCAAGGGGCTGCGCATCGGTTACTTCGCCCAGCAAGAGCTGGACGTGCTGCGGCCCGACGACACGCCGCTGGCCCACATGATCCGGCTGGCGCGCGACACCGAGGCAGCCAGCGCGCTGATGGGCCAAGCCACGCGCGAACAAGACCTGCGCAACTTCCTGGGTCGGTTCCAGTTCAGCGGCGACATGGTGCAGCAGCCTGTGGGCACCATGAGCGGCGGCGAAAAGGCCCGCCTGGTGCTGTGCATGATCGTGTGGCAGCGACCCAACCTGCTGTTGCTGGACGAGCCGACCAACCACCTGGACCTGGCCACCCGCGAAGCGTTGGCGATGGCGCTCAACGAGTTCGAAGGCACGGTGATGCTGGTCAGCCACGACCGGGCCCTGCTGCGTTCAGTCTGCGACGAGTTCTGGCTGGTGTCACACGGTGGCATTGCGCCTTTTGACGGCGACTTGGACGACTACCAGCGCTACCTGCTGGACGTGGCCAAACAAAAGCGCGAATCGGTCCAGCGCGCCGAGGCGAAACCCACTGCGGCACCCGCAGATGCCACACCCAAACTCAGCCAAGGCGAACAGCGCAAGCTGGACGCGCAACGCCGCCAACAACTGGCCGACCAGCTTAAACCGCACAAAAAGCAGCGCGACGCTCTGGAACGCCGGCTGGCCAGTCTGCAAACCGAGCAGGCGGCGCTGCACGCCCAGTTGCAGGGCAACCTGTCGCCCGCTGAACTCGCCGAAGCCGGCAAGCGCCTCAAGGTGGTGGACGATGCGCTCGCCGACACCGAGGAGCAATGGCTCGAAGTGGCCAGCGAGATCGAAGCGATCGAGCAGGCCGCTGCCGACGCCTGATCAGCCGGGCGCCGCCGGGCGGATGCGGCGCCCCACCCCCACCGCCGCATAGACCGACAGCACCAGCGTGACGGCCGCTCCCACCAAGGTGGCGGCGTACCAGTGGCGGTCCATCAACAAGCCGAAGAACAACGGCGACAAGGCAAAGCCGGTGTCCAGCCCGGAATAAACCGTGCCATAGACCCGGCCGGTCGCTCCCTTGGGCGTCGCCCGGCGGATCATCATGTCGCGGCTGGGGCCACCGATGCCGACCGCAAACCCCGTGATGGCCAACACCACCATCGACCCCAGACCACCCAGCCAGCCCGTGGCCGCCAACAACATCAGGGCCGCGCCGGCCGCCATGGCCATGGCCACCACGCGATCCACGTATTGAGCGCGGGCGGCGATGAAGCCCCCCACCAGCATCCCGAAGGCGCCACTGAGCATGTAGGCGGTCAACGTCAAGGTCGCCGCCTGCAGCGTCACCGCATGCATGGCTTGGAGGATGGAAGCCGAATACGTCTGCACCACCGCCAGCGTCATGGTGGAGAGCAAAAAGAACGCAAAGCACCACCACACCACCGGCAGGCGCATGAAGGCCAGATCGGTGCCGCCCGTGTGGCCCGGCGGGTGTTTCACCACCTCGGTGCGGAGTTGGTCGCGCTGCCAAAACAACACACCCAACACCACCAGGTACAGCACGATGGCGGCCTGGTAAGCGTGGCGCCAGTCCGCCAACGCCGAGATGCCCACCAAAAACACCGGCGCCAGCGCCCAGCCCAGGTTGCCGGTCAGGCCGTGCACACTGAAAGCGTGGCCCAATCTCGGGGTGGACACGCGCTGGTTCAGGATCGAAAAATCCACCGGATGGAAAGGCGCGTTGCCCAGGCCCGCCAACAAGGCCGACAACAACAAGCCCTCGTACCCTTGTGCCAGCGATGCACTCAAGGCCGACGCAATGAACAACAACAACGACGTGAACAGCACGGGACGCGCGCCCACACGGTCCACCAGAAAGCCCGACAGCGCCTGCCCCACGCCCGAGACGACGAAAAATAGGGACATCAGCAAGCCCACGTCGGAATACGACAGGCTGAACTCGCGCATGAACACCGGAAACAGTGGGGGCAGCAGCAAATGGCTGAAGTGCGATGTGGCGTGGGCCAAACCCACCAGCCCCATCACCTGTGCGTCGCGCCGCAAAGGCACAGGGTCCGCCAAGGGGACGGCCGTGCCAGCAAGGGAATTAGACATGTGTCAGATGGTAAATGATCGCGCTGCAATGCGTGATCGCCCGGGCGAACGCCCTTGCGCCGGGGCACAATAGGCAGCCATGAACATCGTGATTCTCGACGACTACCAAGACGCTGTGCGCAAGCTGCCCTGCGCCGCCAAGCTGGAGCCCTACCCGGCCAAGGTTTTCACCAACAACGTCAAGGGCGTCGGGCAATTGTCGGTGCGTCTGCGGGACGCGGACATCCTGGTGCTGATCCGGGAGCGCACCCAGATCACCCGCCAGCTGCTGGACAAACTACCGCGTCTGAAGCTGATCGCGCAAACCGGCAAAATTGGGGCCCATCTGGACATCCAGGCCTGCACCGAACACGGCGTGGCGGTGGCAGAAGGCGTGGGCTCTCCGGTGGCACCTGCGGAGATGACCTGGGCGCTCATCATGGCGGCAATGCGCCGCGTGCCACAGTACGTGGCCAACCTGAAGCACGGGGCGTGGCAACAGTCGGGGCTGAAATCGGCCTCGATGCCGCCGAATTTCGGGGTTGGCATGGTGTTGCGGGGCAAAACGCTGGGAGTGTGGAGCTACGGCAAGATCGGCAAACTGGTCGCCGGCTACGGGCGCGCTTTCGGCATGCGTGTCATGGTCTGGGGCAGCGATGCCACCCGGCTGGCGGCGCAAGCCGATGGTTACGAGGTCGCCGACTCCAAAGCCGCGTTTTTCAGCGAGTGCGATGTGCTCAGTCTGCACCTGCGCTTCGGCGAGGCCACGCATGGCTGTGTGTCGCTGGAGGATTTGTCACTGATGAAGCCGACCGCGCTGCTGGTCAACACCTCTCGCGCAGAGCTGATCCAGCCCGATGCCTTGGTCGCTGCACTCAACCGGGGGCGTCCCGGCATGGCAGCGGTGGATGTGTTTGAGTCGGAACCCATCCTGCAAGGCCACGCGCTGCTGCGGCTGGAAAACTGCATTTGCACGCCCCACATCGGTTTCGTGGAGCAGGACAGCTACGAACTGTACTTCTCAGCCGCGTTTGACAACGTGCTCAACTACATCAAAGGCACCCCGACCAACATCGTCAATCCGGGCGCCTTGCACATGCGGCGCTGAACGGCGCCCTCCGGCCTCAACCTTTGGGCGGCTGAGTCGCCCCGTCGCCCCCGCCAGCCGATGCGTCTTCGGGCTTGGTGGGCGGCTCCCACTTGAAGAAGTCAAAGTCCAACGGTGGACGATCGGCTTCTCCCTCGGTCACCGGCTCGGCCTGGGGCGCGCCCGCCGAGACCGGCTTGGAAGCCAACTCGTCTGCCGTGCTCCATGCGGGGAAATCCAGGGTCAGGTCCGGGGCCACCACGGCGGGCGCCACGGCAGTAGCGGCCTGTGGCGGCACAGCAGGCAACTCGGGCACTTCAGGCAGCGCGTCCAGCACATCCAACGTGCCCAGCAGGGTCAACACATCGTCAAACACCTCGGGGGAGCGCACCTTCAACGTCGCCAGGTCACCGGGTTGGCTGGCCAACGCTTGCTCCAGCCAGCGGCGGGCGGTCGGTTGGGGCCACTCCGCGACCAAATGCTGAACCGCCTGGGCGTCCGCCATCAAGGGGTCTTCAGAAATGGCTGACGGAGCCAGCCGTTGGAAATGGTGCTCGTAAAACGCTTGTGCGACCGATCGATCTTCACCCTCGCCGTGGCGTTGAGCCAACGCCAACCACCGCAGGTAAGGTGCTTCGGATGCACGGGGATTTTCGGTCACAAAGTCCTTCAACGCCTCCATGCCATCGCGGTGCTGACCCAGCGACTCAAAAAAGTCCACCCGCTGCCAGACATCAAGCAACGCTTCGGGATTCAGCGGCGAAATTGGCACCTCGCGGAACATCGATTCGCGCGCATCGCTGACCTCCAAGCCGCTCACTTCGTGGCTGGCAGCCCATGCGGGAGGAGATTCTGGAGCCGCCTCTGGGGACGGCTCCTTCACCTGCGGTTCGTCAGGCAGATTGGTTTCCCACCACGGGTTGACACCGGCAACGGCCTCCTGCGGCGCGGCGGGCTTGGTACGGCGGCGCACCAGCACCCAAAAGCCCCCCAGCAACGCCACCACCGCCGCGCCCAAGCCGTAGACCACCGGGTTCTGGTAACGGCTGGCTTTGGCCTGGGCCAACTGGGCATTCATCGTTTCCATGGCCACGCGCAACTTTTCTTGCTCAGCGCGCAGTTGCTCCAGCTCGCGGGCGACATCGGGGGCCAACGCTGCATCGGCCGGCATACTTTCCGCGCCAGCGGCAGCACTGGCACCGGTGGCATCTGTCTGCGGCACCGCATCGGGGGCGTTCGGCGAGGCCGGGCCCGGTGTCGGTGACACATCCACGGGGTCGAGCTTCAAACGGGCGCCCGCCGCTTCGGCCACAGGCGCTGGGGCGGCAGGGCCCGGAGCACGGCTGCTCGCGGCGGCGGCAACGTCTTCAGCGCGCGGCAAAGCGGCCGGGGGTCGAGCCTTGCTGCGCAACGACGTCACGCCCGCAGGACGCGGGGCAGGTGCCGCCAGGCGAATCGGCGTTTCAGCCACGGGCGCTGGAGCAGCGGCGATCACGCCACTGGTGACGCCCGCAGGTGATCGAACCGGCGTGGCTGAAGGCATGGCCGGTGCAGCCGCCACAGGCGCTGCAGGTGCCGGACGCGCCAGCGGCCGGGGCGCCGGTGGAATCACGGGTTGTGACACAACCGCCGGACTGGGCTGTGGACGCGAGGCCGCCGCAGAAGGCGCGGGCATGTCGAGATCGGCCAGCAAGGTGTAACTGCGGCGAAAGGTCTGCTGACAACCGGCTTTGAGCACCACGGTGACAAACGGCTCCGTCACGGGCTCTGACACCCGCACCCGCAGCGCGCCCGTACCATCGGCCCCGATCCGGTGAATCGCCGCCGTCACGGCTGACGCGGCCACCCGGTTGTCGCCGTAAATCACCTCCGCCTCCAGACACAAGCCGGCAGCGGCTTCAGAAGCGTCTATGCTGCTTTGCACCAGCACGTCCAGCGGGCGGCCGATAATGACGTTGCCCTGCGTGGCTCCCAGCGAAAGGGCCCACCCTTGTGTGACCGTGACGAGCAGTGCACTACCCACCGCCAACTTCAACATATTGCGTTCCTTGGCCTTCGACGGCGTTGTACGTTCTTCTTGACGCTACATTCTGGCATATCAACGCTCTCTCGCTCTGAGAATACTGAAACTGACATGACCGCCACCCTCAAAAGCCACACCGTTGGCGCCACCATGCTGCTGACCATCAGCAACCCTGAACACCGCAACGCCTTGGGGCCCGATATCTACGCCGCCGGCATCGAGGCCATGAACGCGGCCGATAACAACCCAGAGGTGCGTTCTGTCGTCATCGTTGGTGAGGGTGCGCACTTTTGCGCCGGCGGCAACCTGCAGCGCCTGCAAGGCAACCGGCAACAGCCACCGACCGTGCAAGCCGAAAGCATCGAAAGCCTGCACAGCTGGATTGAAGCGGTGCGTAGCTTTCCCAAACCCGTGGTCGCTGCGGTCGAGGGCTCGTGTGCGGGTGCCGGTTTTTCGCTGGCCTTGGCGTGCGATTTGCTGGTCGCGGCCGACAACGCGGTGTTCGTGATGGCGTACGCCAACGTGGGCCTGTCCCCCGACGGCGGTGGCAGCTGGCACTTGGCACGCAGCGTGCCCCGCGCCACGGCGCTGCAATTGCTGATGCTGGGCGATCGCATTGGCGCGGCGCGTTTGCAGGAGTTGGGTCTGGTGAACCAAATCACGCCGACTGGCGGGGCCCTCGAACGCGCTTTGGCACTGTGCGAAGCGCTCAATGCCAAGGCCCCCAACGCGCTGCACAGCATCAAGGAGCTGGTGAACGAAGCGGGACAACGCCCCTTGAGTGCGCACCTGGCGCAGGAACGGGACCATTTCGTGCGCAACCTGCACCACCCCAATGGGGGCGAAGGCATCGCCGCGTTTCTGGAAAAACGACCGGCGCGCTACCTGTGAACCACCGCCTGCCTGCCATGGACGAGCCCATCCTGACCCAGCCCGAACGCGAGGCGATCAACGGTGGCCGCTGGTTTGCCAGCCTGTCGCCCTCGCTGCGGCACGACATCCTGCGGTGCGCCTACGTGCGCCGCTTCAAAGAAGGCGAGCTGATTTACGCCCGAGGCGATGCCCCCACCGAATGGACGGCTGTGGCGCAAGGTGCTGTGCGGGTGAGCTCTACCTCGCTGTCGGGCAAACAGATCACGCTCACCTACGTCGAGCCCGGGGTCTGGTTTGGCGAGATTGCCATGTTCGATGGCGAACGGCAGACCCACGACAACTACGCCCGGGGCGACACCACGCTGCTCTGCGTCGCGCGCACAGACTTTCAGAAAATCCTATCCCAGCATGTGGAGCTGTACGAGGCATTGATGCGCTTGCAATCGCGGCGCATGCGCACCCTGTTCGGGCTGGTGGAGGACCTAAACACCAAACCTTTGCGGGCGCGGCTGGCCAAGGTTTTGCTGCACCTGGTGCGCAGCTATGGCGCTCCGTCCCTCGCACACGATCACGAAATTCGCATCGGTTTGCAATTGGCGCAAGAAGAGCTGGCCCAGTTGCTGGGAGCATCGCGCCAGCGGGTGAACCAGGAGTTGAAAACGATGGAGCGTGAGGAAGCGATCCGGATTGAGCCCGGTGGGCTGGTGGTCCGCGACCGGCCCCTGCTGATGCGGATCGCGGAAACCGAACTCTGAATCAGGTGTTGCTGCTGGACCGCACTTCGGCCAGGCTGGTCAGGCCCATCAGCACTTTTTCAATGCCATCCTGACGCAAGGTGCGCATGCCTTCACGGATCGCCACCGCTTGCAAATCCTGCGGGCGCGCCCGGTTCTGGATCAAGTGACGCAACTCGGGCGAACTGGCCAACAGTTCGTGCAGCGCGACGCGCCCGCTGTAACCGGTGTGACCGCATCGGTCACACCCCGGCGCGTGGTTGATGTGGAACGCCCCGTCTTGGGCAAAGCGCTCCAGCCACTCGCGGCGCAAGGCTTCGCTGTCGCGCAGCGGGTGGTCTGCCGGCAACTGGGTCTGGTAGTCGTGCATCAACTCCACCAGGCGGTCTTCGGACACCGGCTCGCTGGTCACGCACGAAGCACAGAACCGCCGCACCAGCCGCTGCGCCAAAATGCCTTGCAGCGAGTCGGCGAACGAGAACGGGTCCACCCCCAAGTCGATCAGGCGAACGATCGTTTCTGCCGCCGAGTTGGTGTGCAGGGTGGAGAACACCAAGTGACCGGTCAAGGACGCCTCAATGGCGATCTCGGCCGTTTCCTGGTCGCGGATCTCGCCCACCATGATCACGTCGGGGTCGGCGCGCAGCAACGACCGCAAGGCCGTGGCGAACGTCCAACCGATTTTGGGGTTGACCTGAATTTGCCGCAAACCGCGTTGGGTGATTTCCACCGGGTCTTCGGCGGTCCAGATTTTGCGATTCGGGGTGTTGATGCGCCGCAGCGCCGAGTGCAGCGTGGTCGTTTTGCCCGAGCCCGTGGGGCCTGCGCACAGGAACAACCCGTAAGGCCGACTGACAATGTGTTCGAACGCCGCCAGGTTGACCTGACTGAGGTTCAAAGCCTCCAGAGGCAGCGGCTCAGACGAGGTGAGCACCCGCATGACCACGTCTTCCAGGCCACTGGCGGTGGGGATGGTGGCCACGCGCAACTCGATCGCCAGCCCGCCAAACTTGGAGAAATTGATCTTGCCATCCTGCGGCTTGCGGCGTTCCGAAATGTCCAGATCGCACATGATCTTGATGCGGGCAATCAGCGCATTGCGGTAGCTCGACGGCAGTTCCAGGTAAGGCCGCATCTCACCGTCGATGCGAAAGCGGATCACCACTTTCTCACGACCCGGGTAGGGTTCGATGTGGATGTCGGACGCGCGCTGGTAATAGGCCTCGGTGATCATTGAGTTGATCAACTTGACCAGCGTATTGTCGGACTGCTCGACCGGTTTGTCCTCTTCCTGCTGTTCTTTGGCTTCGCCGCTCAACTCCACGGCCAGTTGCAGCGCGTCCATGCCCGTGCCGGCACCCTCCGCATCCATCGGCTTGACGGATTCAGGTTTGGCGGCACCGTTGGACCCAGCCGCAGCCAGGTCGCCCATGCCGATTTCCCGGTAGGCCTTGCCAATCTTGGTGGGCAGCTCGGTGCTGGTGGCCACCACCGGCACCACCTTGCGCTGGGTCGAAAATTCCAGCTCGTCAATGACCTTGAACTGCAGCGGATCGGCCATCGCCACCACGATGGACGACTTCAGGTCCAGAATGGGCAGCACCTTCAGGCGCATGGCCATGTTCATGGGCACGCGACGCAATGCCGCGGTATCCACCGGAAAACGGTTCAAATCCACAAAGGGATAGCCCATTTTGCGGGCCAGCGCGGTTTGCAAGTCGGCCTGGGTCACCAGCCCCATGTCCACCAGCATCTGTCCCAATGGGCCGCGCCCGCCCGTTTTCTGGTTTTTCAGCGCCAAAGCCAACTGGGTGGGTGTGATCTTGCCCAGCCCGAGCAGCGCTTCGCCAATGGGAACCGGCTTCAACCGCGACTGGCGGTCCAGCGCCTCGCGCAACTGCTCCACGCTCTCCACCATGGAAGGCGCCACGCTTTGCAGTTCCTCCACTGTCACTTCTTCGGCATCGGCCAGCACGGTTTCACTGAAATCATTGTCGGCAATCAGATCTTCATCGCCCTGGCGCAGCTCAAACCGGGTCACGCCGCTTTTGGGAATGAACACGCGGTAGGGGTCTTCGTCCAGCGCCTTTTTGGGGAACAGCCACAGGCCGTAACTCAGCTTTTGGTGCCCATGGCAAATGCCAGGGTACAGCGCCCCATCGCGCAAGTGCACGACGAACGACTGCAATGGGTTGGCGGGGTCGTCCAGGATGCCAGACGGTTCGAACTCTTGGTCCAACGCCGGATCGGTGTCGATCTTCAGGCGTTTGAGCTGGTTGAACTTGAGTGCAAAGCCCCGGCTGTCGCCGAAAGGCTGAATTTTGACCTGCCGGTGCTCCGGGTCAAAGTCGACCAAATGACCGGACACGGTGTTGCCGTTCCATCCTTCGGCCGTGCATGTCAGTACCTTCGCGCCGACTTCCAGCGCATCCTCCCTGTGGAGGTTGGGCACCATGAACTGGCTCTTTTTCACTTTCGCTCCCTCAGAAACAAGTACAGGCATCTGACACAACCTTTCACATGCCCAACGCCCACTTGATCACGTTTTTGGCGAGGAACCCCAACATGCCAAATGATAGAACCAGAAACAGAATGAAGGTTCCGAATTTACCTGCCTTCGACTCGCGTGCCAAGTTCAAGACGATGAACAGCATGTACAAAATGAAGGCGCCAACCCCAAAGGTCAGGCCAAACTGAGCCACTTGGCCCTCGGTGTATCCAAAGATGGTGCCTTCCATGATCACACCACCTCAGGCTGACGCGACCCTGATCGCCCCGGACGCCTTTATGTCCTGGTACGCATGCCAACTGGCGTGCCCCAGCACCGGCACCACGACCACCAAACCCAGCATGCCGGTGGCCAAGCCCAGACCCACCAGCAACACGATCAAGCAGGCCCAGAAGCCCATCACCGCCGGAAAACTGCCCACCGCACGCCAGCTTTCGCCCACCGCAACCCACAGCGGCGCGCGCGTGTCCACCAGCATGGGCAGGGTGATGACGCTGGAGGCGAACATGGGCGCGGCCAGCAAGGCTCCCAGCAACAACCACACCTCGAACAGGCCCGGCGATGGCGCCAACACCACATGCCGGACAAAATCCAACGGGTTGGCAATGGTGGCGGGAGCCCACAAGGTAATCAGACCCGCCGAGGTCAATACCCACCCGGTACCTGCCACCCCCAGCAACACCCCAAACCCCATCAATCGCTGGTCGCCAGACAGCCACAGCTTGAGCAGGCCGCGGCACTGCGGATGTTCGCCTCGCCCCGCCTGACGGCTGACCTCATACAACCCGGTCGCCAACACCGGAGCGACGATCAAGAACCCCGAAAACGCCCCGGCCAGCCACCAGAACTGATCGTGCGCCCACCAGAACAAACCTGCCCCAAAGCCGGTCACCAAAAAGCCGTGCAGCAGGCCTGGGCAAGGGTTGCTGCGCAAATCGCGCCAACCCCGTGCCAGCCAGCACAGCGGTGCGTACCAGGCAAGGGTTGGTGAAGTTGGAGGGCTGTGGTGTGCGGGAAACATCGGCGGCGAACCATCAGGAAAACCCTGATTGGATCACAAAGGCGCGCAGGCGCTCAGCAACTGCTGGGTGTAAGGGTGGTTGGGCTGCCGCAGCACCTGGGTGGCGGCGCCCTGCTCCACCACCTGACCGCCCTGCATCACCATCACCTCGTGGGCCATGGCCCAAATCACATCCACGTCGTGGGTGATGAGCAAATAGCTCAACCGGTGGCGCGCTTGCAAGCCCAGCAACAACTCGATCACCTGCTGCTGCACCGTCACATCCAAGGCGCTCGTGGGCTCGTCGAGCACCAGCAAGCTCGGCTCCACGATGATGGCGCGGGCGATCGCGATGCGCTGGCGCTGTCCTCCCGAAAACTCATGGGGATAGCGCTGCAGCCACGCATTCACCTCGACCTCGCTCGGGGGCAACAGGCCCACTTCCCGCAACGCGGCCACCACCCGCTCTTTGCGGGCTGGCTCGCTCCACTGGGGAAAGTACACGGCCAGCCCTTCGCCAACGATTTGCTCCACCGTCATCCGAGGCGACAGCGAGGAAAACGGGTCTTGAAACACCACCTGCACCTGGCGCCGCAGGCTGCGTTGGTCTTGCGCAGCACGCGAGGACCAAGATTGGCCCATCACATCCAGGGCGCCCTCGTGGTTCAACAAACCCAAAGCGGCCAAGGCCAAGGTGGACTTGCCCGAGCCCGATTCGCCCACCACGCCCAGCGTGCGGCCCGGTTGAAGCTGGAAATCCACGGCCCGCACCGCTTCAAAACGCCCGCGCTGGAACCAGCCCCGAACACCGGGCAACGGCGTCGGGTACGCGACAGTCAGGGCCTTCGCTTGCAGCAACGGCGATGGTGGAGGGGTGGCCCCTGGAGCGGCCGGCGCCTCGGTCGACTCAGGCAGTTGCCTTTGTGGGCGGCTGCCGAGCAATTTGCGGGTGTAGGCATGTCGCGGAGCAGCAAACACCGCCGAGACGTCACCCTGCTCCACCAAATGGCCTTGCTCCATCACCACCACCCGGTCGGCAAACTGGCGCACCAAGTGCAGGTCGTGGGTGATCATCAACACCGCCATGCCCATGCGCTGCTGCAAATCGCCCAACAAGGCCAGAATTTGCCCCCGCAGGCTGGCGTCCAGGGCGGTGGTCGGTTCATCAGCGATCAGCAGTTTGGGCTCGCTGGCCAAAGCCATGGCAATCATGGCGCGCTGGCGTTGGCCCCCGCTGAGTTGGTGAGGGTAGGCCCGGGCGCGCCGCTGCGGTTCGGGGATGCCGGTGGCCTCCAGCCACTCGATGGCCTTGGCCCAGGCCTGGGCACGGGCCAAACCGCGTTTCAGGGTCAACACCTCGGCAATCTGGTCGCCAACGGTGTACAGCGGGTTGAGGGCCGTCATCGGCTCCTGAAAAATGCACGCCACCTCATCGCCCCGGATGGCACGCAGCTCGCGTTCGCTCAGTTCCAGCAGATCACGACCTTGAAAGAGCACTTTTCCTTGCAACTGCGCATCAGGCACCAGACGCAACAGGCTGAGCGCAGACACCGTTTTGCCCGAACCCGACTCGCCCACCAAGGCCAGCTTTTCGCCGGGGCGGATCTGGAAATCGATCCCATGCACCACCTCGCGGCCACCGAAAGCGATCCGCAGGCCCTCTGCCTGCAACAAGGGGGCATCACTCACTGCTCGGCCTTTCTCGGGTCCAAGGCATCGCGCAAGGCATCGCCCATGAAGGTCAGCAACAACAAGGTCACCACCAGCACACCGAAGGTGGACAAGGAAATCCACCAGGCATCGATGTTGTTTTTGCCCTGACTCAACAACTCACCGAGCGACGGGGTGCCCGGGGGCACGCCCAGGCCCAGAAAGTCCAGCGACGTCAGGGCCAAGATGGCCGCGCTCATGCGAAATGGCAGGAACGTGACCACTGGGGTCAGGCTGTTGGGCAAGATGTGCCGCCAAATGATCTGACCGTGGGTCAAACCCATGGCGCGTGCAGCCCGCACGTAGTCCATCTGTCGGTTGCGCAGGAATTCGGCCCGCACGTAATCGCTCAACCCCATCCAGCCAAACAGGCTGAGCAGAATCAGCAGCAACGCGATGCTCGGCGCGAACACCGCGCTGAAGATGATGAGCAGGTACAACTCCGGCATCGCGCCCCAGATTTCGATGAAACGCTGAAACGCCAAGTCGGTTTTGCCGCCAAAGTAGCCCTGCACCGCCCCCGCCGCGATCCCCAACAACACCCCGACCACGGTCAACGCCAGCGCAAACAGCACACTCACGCGAAATCCGTAAATCAACTGCGCCAACAAATCGCGCCCCCGGTCGTCGGTCCCCAGCCAGTTGTCTCGCGACGGGCCGGAAGGGTTCGGCTCGGCCGCAAAGTAGTTCAACGTGTTGGGGCCGTAGGGATTCAGCGGGTACACCGCAAAGTTGTCGCCTCGGCTCAATTGCTCGCGGATGAAAGGGTCCAGGTAATCGGTCGGGGTTTCAAAATCACCGCCAAACGTGGTTTCCGGGTACGACTGCACCAAGGGCAGGTAGTACTGCCCTTCGTAACGCACCAGCAGCGGTTTGTCGTTGGAGATGAGTTCGGCCGCCAGGCTGAGCGCCACCAACACGACGAACGCCACCAGGCTGTAAAACCCAAGCCGGTTGCGGCGAAAACGCAACCAGGCGCGGCGGGAAGGGCTCATGGAAAGTGCAGCGGACATGCTCTGGCGTCAGTCGAACTTAACGCGCGGGTCCACCCACACGTAGCACAGGTCGCTGATCAGCTTGGTCACCAAACCGATCAGCGTGAACAGGTAGAGCGTGCCCAGCACCACCGGGTAATCGCGCCGAATCACGCTCTCGTAGCTGAGCAACCCCAAGCCGTCGAGCGAAAACAGGGTCTCGATCAACAAGGAGCCCGCAAAGAAAGCGCCTATGAACGCGGCAGGAAACCCGGTGATGATGGGAATGAGCGCGTTGCGGAACACATGTTTCCACAGCACTTGCCGTTCGCTCAAGCCCTTGGCGCGGGCGGTCAGCACGTATTGCTTGCGAATTTCTTCCAAAAAAGCGTTCTTGGTCAACATGGCCGTGACGGCGAAGCTGCCCAACACCATGGCCGTGACCGGCAGCGTAATGTGCCACAGGTAGTCCACGACCCGCGCGCCCCAGGTCAATTCCTCCCAGTTGGACGAGGTGAGACCCCGCAACGGAAACCACTGCAACTGGCCGCCAAAAATCACCAGCAACGCCACCCCCAGCACAAAGCCAGGGATGGCGTAACCCACCAACACCAGCAAGGTGGTGACCAGATCGAACCGCGAACCCGCGCGCACTGCTTTGGCCACGCCCAACGGCACCGCCACCGCGTAGCTGATGAAAAAGGTCCACAAGCCCAGGCTGATGGACACCGGCAGCTTTTCGATCACCAGATCGGCCACCGCTTTGTTCTGGAAGAAGCTGGTACCCAGATCGAACCGCGCGAACTGCCCCAGCATTTGGAAAAACCGCTCGTGCGCGGGTTTGTCAAAACCGTACAGGGCCTTGATTTGCTCCAGCCGTTGCGGGTCCACGCCCTGCGCACCGCGGTAGGCGGAGCCCCCTTCCGCACCGGTGCCCAGGCCGGCGCGTGCTTCGGCCAGGTACTGCTCCACCGGCCCGCCAGGTACGAACTGGATGACGACGAACGTCAACAACAGCACGCCCAACAGCGTTGGCACCATCAACAGCAGTCGTTTGAGGATGTAGACCCACATGGTGCGATTATGGGGTGCGGGGTTCAGTCACGATGGCGGGCCCACCAGGTGTCGATGGCCCAGCCTTCGCCAGCGGCATACGGTGGCATTTTCGCCGGTCGCTCCAGGCGCCAGGCGTTGTAGGCCAGGCGGTGGGTGGTGGCAGACCACTGCGGAATCAGATAGTGGTTGTGGCTGATCACCCTGTCCAGCGCTCGGCAGGCAGCCAAAAACGCGGGGCGGGCGTTGGCTTCGGTCATGCGGCGGATCAGATCGTCCACCGCAGGGCTGGCGACGCCAGCAAAGTTGCCGGAATCCTCGGTACGAGCGGCTTCGCTGCCAAACAAGTCGGCGTATTCGGCGCCCGGGTTGTCGCTGCCTTGGAAGGCGATGGAAATGACGTCGAAATCGAAAGTGCGCAAGCGCTGCTGGTACAAGGCAAAGTCCACCGGCCTGAAGCGCAACTCCACACCCAGCTTCTCCAAATTGCGCGCCCACGGCGTGACCACCCGGGCACCCGCTTCGTTGCTGTCCAGGTACTCCAAACTCAGGGGCTGGCCCTGGGCATTGCGCAAGCGGCCATCTTGCACCGTCCAGCCCGCTTCGCGCAGCAGGGCTTGTGCGCGCCGCAGGTTGTCGCGCAAGGTGCTGCCACCATCCGTGCGGGGCGGTTCGTACATGGGGCCGAAAGCCGCCTTCGGCACCTGCGCAGACCAGCGTTGCAACAGCGCCCACTCTTCACCCTGCGGCGCACCCGTCGGCGAACAATCGGTGTTCCCGAACAGACCGCGCACCCGTTGGTAGCTGTTGTAGAACATCTGCCGGTTCATCCACTCGTAATCCAGCGCCAAGCCCAAAGCCTCGCGCACCCGAATGTCGTTCAACGGCGAACGGCGCGTGTTGAGCACGTAACTCTGGAAGCCAGTGGGCAGGCGGTGCTGAAACTCCGCCTTCACCAGTTCGCCACTGTCAAAGCGACGCCCAGTGACGCGCCTGGCCCAATCGCCGGCCGAAAAAAACCGCATCAAATCGAACTCGCCCGCCTTTAACGCCTCCAGCCGCGCGGTGTTGTCCTTGTAGATCTTGACGGTGATGCGGTCGAAATTGGCGGTGCCTCGGCGCACCGGCAAATCGCGCGCCCAATACTGCGGGTCGCGCACATAGGTAATGTCCCTGCCAAAGCGCACCGTGCCAATTTTGTAGGGCCCGCTGCCGATCGGCACGTCCATCACCACCTGATCGAAGGTTTTGCGTTGCCCGGTTTTCGGATCGGGCTCGTCCCCCCAGGCTCGGCTGAACACAGGCAACCCACCCACCGTCAAAGGCAGTTCACGATTGGCCTTTTTGAACCGGTAGCGCACGGTGCGCTCGTCCAACACGTCCAGGCCGGCCACGTCCGCCAGGATGGTTTTGTAGGCCGGCGAGGTGTGTGGCCCCATCAGCACATCAAAGCTGTGTTTCACATCGGCGGCCAACACCGGTGCACCGTTGTGAAAGCGGGCCTGGGGATGCAACCGGAACGTGACCGACAAGCCATCAGCAGCAGCTTGGACGTCTTGCGCCAGCAAACCGTAGGCCGCGCCACTTTCGTCCGATGCGCCGACCAGCAAAGTGTCGAACATCAAGGCAGACAGGTAGGCGGGCGCGCTGCCACGCAGGGTGAAGGGGTTGTACTTGTCAAAGGTGGACACCCGCAGGTTGCTCACCAGCCGCAACTCGCCGCCTTTGGGCGCCTGCGGATTCACATAACTGAAATGGGTGAAATCGGCCGGGTACTTCAGTTCGCCCCACAGCGCGTAACCGTGCGCCGCCCAGGCCACGGGTCCGACCATGGACGCCCCGGCGATGGCCCCGGCGACGAGCCAACGCCGACGGCAATGGAAAGGTTCACCAGAACGCGGTCGTGAGGGCGAAAAGAGCATGCGACAATTCTGCACAAATTTTTCTGGAGATTGACCAAATGGGTTTTCTGGCTGGCAAGAAACTGCTGATCACGGGTGTGCTGTCCAACCGTTCCATCGCCTACGGCATTGCCAAGGCCTGTCACGCACAAGGCGCCGAACTCGCGTTCAGCTACGTGGGTGAGCGTTTCAAGGACCGCATCACCGAATTTGCGGCCGACTTCAACTCCAAACTGATCTTTGATTGCGATGTGGGTGATGACGCTCAAATCGAACAGTTGTTCCGCGATCTCTCGGCCCACTGGCCCAAGTTCGATGGTTTCGTGCACAGCATCGGTTACGCCCCGCGCGAAGCCATCGCAGGCGACTTCCTTGATGGATTGAGCCGCGAGAGCTTCAAAATCGCGCACGACATCAGCGCCTACAGCTTCCCCGCGATGGCCAAGGCGGCCCTGCCCTACCTGAACGACAACGCCGCGTTGCTGACGTTGACCTATCTGGGCGCGGTGCGGACCGTACCCAACTACAACACCATGGGCCTGGCCAAGGCGTCGCTCGAAGCATCGGTGCGGTACTTGGCCGAATCGCTGGGCAGCCAAGGTCGTGGCCTGCGCGCCAACGGCATTTCGGCCGGCCCGATCAAGACGCTGGCGGCCAGCGGCATCAAAGGCTTTGGCAAAATCCTGAATGTGGTGGCCGAAAATTCCCCGATCCGCCGCAACGTCACCATCGACGATGTGGGCAACGTGGCCGCGTTCCTCATGAGTGACCTGGCCGCCGGCATGAGCGCCGAAATCACCTATGTGGATGGAGGCTTCAGCCAGGTGGTCGGCGGCATTGCAGAACCGGCTGACGCCTGAGCATTGCCTCAAACCGGGGGGCGCATGGAAAAAGCCAGCACCCCAAACGGCAAATACAGCCAAAGGGACGTGCCCAGCACGTCCAACACCATTGCGACCCAGAACACGCACTCCTCACAGCGGGTGCGTGGGTACAGTTCTCGCTCGACGATTTGCCCGGGGGATGGGAAGCCCCACTGCTGCCTCACATTCCAGCCGCCGGGGTAATGTTGGGCCATCAGGTGCAGCGCGAGGTAGGGTCCACACAACAAAAAAACCAGCCAGCCCACCGCCCACACACCCATGCGGGAAAATTCCTCGTACACCCACGCGGTGACGGTATGCTCGTGAATGATCTCGTGCCAAAATTCCAGCAGAACGGGCATGAACACGAGGAACAGCCCGGCGATTGCGAATACCACTTGCAAGGGAAACTGCCAACGCGCCAGCCAGCGTGCGGCGCGCATGTGCACCCACCGGCGCGCCAACACGGGTTGGTGGACAACGCTTTCGCTTGGATGAACAGGCACAGGCACTCCCATGTGCCGTTTTTATCACTAACCCATGGATGTGGACATCCCCCGTTTGGGGGATAGCCTCGGATCAAAGAACATGACCACTGGCACCGTCACACTGAATCGTGTTCTGCGCGCCCCCGCCGAACGGGTGTACCGGGCCTTTTTGGACCCCGCTGCGTTGTGCAAGTGGCTGCCCCCGCACGGGTTCACCTGCCAGGTTCACGCACTCGATGCCCGGGTCGGCGGGCAGTACCGCATGTCGTTCACCAATTGGTCCACCGGGCACGTGCACGCCTTTGGCGGAACCTACCTGGAATTGCTGCCGCATCAGCGCATCACCCACACCGACGCTTTTGACGACGCCCTTCTGCCGGGCCAAATGACCACCCGCATCACCTTCACGCCCGTGTCATGTGGCACGCAGCTGGACATCGTTCAGTCGGGCATCCCTGCGGCTATCGCCACCGCAGACTGTTACCTGGGCTGGCAAGAATCGCTGGACTTGTTGAAGTTGCTCGTGGAGCCCGACATTCCGGACGGGTTCTGAGGGAGCAGCGCCGCTGTCACACGTCAATGTCCACGGCGTCGCCGTGCAACTCCATCAACTCCCGGCGCGAGGCGGCTTCGCCCTTGCCCATGAGCTGCGTGATGCGGGCCTCGGTGGCAGCAAAATCCAGGTCGCCCAACTGCACTGGCAGTAGGCGGCGAGTGTCAGGGTTGAGCGTGGTATCCCACAACTGTTCGGCGTTCATTTCGCCCAGGCCCTTGAAACGGCTGATCTGGCACTTCTCGCGCGGCACGCCGTCTTTGGCGCACTTGTCCAGAATGGCGGTCAGCTCGCCCTCGTCCAGCGCATAAGCCTTGGCGGCGGGCTTTTTGCCGCGCGCGGGCACATCCACCCGGAACAGCGGCGGGCGCGCTACGTACACGTGGCCAGCCGCGATCAGTTTGGGGAAGTGGCGGAAGAACAGCGTCAGCAACAGCACCTGGATGTGGGAACCGTCCACGTCCGCGTCGCTCAGGATGCACACCTTGCCGTAGCGCAGGCCGCTCAGGTCGGGCGTGTCGTCCGGCCCGTGCGGGTCCACCCCGATGGCCACCGAAATGTCGTGAATCTCGGTATTGGCGAACAGGCGGTCGCGCTCCACCTCCCAGGTGTTGAGCACCTTGCCGCGCAACGGCAGAATGGCCTGGCACTCCTTGTCGCGGCCCATCTTGGCGCTGCCCCCAGCGGAGTCACCCTCCACCAAGAACAGTTCGTTGTGGGCCAGGTCTTTGCTTTCGCAGTCGGTCAGCTTGCCCGGCAGCACGGCCACGCCGCTGCCCTTGCGCTTTTCTACCTTTTGGCCTGCCTTCTGGCGGCTTTGCGCG
>JACCDQ010370948.1_pt1 | contig 36360 bp, 39 predicted proteins | sample 7446031 | NCBI WGS metagenome assembly JACCDQ01 (sample SAMN15323442, study PRJNA562643) | freshwater metagenome | isolation source: river surface water | place: USA:Blue River Watershed | collected 2017-08-17 | reverse complement strand
TTAAAGAAAAAAAAATTAATCTAAATTTAAACTTATTTTTAAGAGGAAAAAGAAAGAAAAAAAATAGGAAAAAAGTTTTCCGTCTTTTTAATTCTTTTTAATATATTCTTTTTAATACTTTTAGGAGAGGTCTCTAGACACGATACCATGGGGCCTACAGAGATCGAAATATTACAATTTACGCAAAAGATATTACTATTTACGCAAGGAACTATTACAATTTACGCAAAAGATATTACTATTTACGCATGAACTATTACTATTTTTACATGATTAATTTGTAATTAAATATTACTATTTATGCATAAAAAAATATTGTAAAAATAGTAATAGATAAGTTGTATATTTTAGTGATTTTTAAATAGCTTATTCAAAAAGATAAGCTATTTTTTGATTTATTATTTTTTAATTGGAATTACTTTTTTAACAAAAATTTTATTTAACCAATTATCTGTTGTAGCATAAATATAGTTAGCATTCTCAGCTTCATGTTTTGAAGTATATAATTCAATTAATTTTGTTGCTGAACCTTTTAGTATTTTTTTAATTTCAATTATATTATTTAAATCTTCATTAGATAAATCATTTATTTCACTAGCCATTTGAAGAGCTTTTAAAGAATTAGTCCATGATAGATAGTATTTATTATAATTAAAGCTTTCGAAAGCTGTTTTTTGATATGTTTTTATAGCTATTGTTCTTAAGTAATTTGGCTTCCCTTCTAAATTGAAAATAAGTTCTATTAATTTAGAGGCTTTTTCTAAATTATTAGTTTTTGTTTGATAAAAATATTCCATTAATTCCCAAAGATTTGTTTTTTCAGCTCCAGCGTAATATAAAGCTCTTAAGTCTTCTTCATATTTAGGAAATAATTTACTATTAATAAATAAACCAAATGCTATTTCAGGTGTAAATTTAGAATTATAGCTAGATATATTTCTATCTGAATAACAAGTTGCCAAAGATTTAATTAAAGCCTTTTCCCTAATAGCTAATTCTTTTTCGTCAAGAGAAGTAGTTTTTAAATTACCTTCCATTAATTCATAAAATTCTTTATAGATAATATCTTTTTTATCTATTTTAGAATCAATTTTTCTAAAAAAGTCTTCTGCTTCTGTTTGATATTGAAAATAACCAATATTTTTTAAAGACATATAATTTCTATAATTAGCTGTTTTTATATTTTTACTTAATTTTTGATCCATAGAAACAGCATTAACTAAATCAATAGCAGCTTCTTTTGCTTCATTCGTTCTTAACCATATCATTGAATCAAATAAAATATCTAATTGAGACGGATTTCTAGTTAGAGAGTCAATTGGCTTTACACCCTTTGTAAAGTTATTAGGATTTCTATCACTTTTCAAAATATTAACCATATTAATAAAAGCTTCTTCATTATAAGGTTTTTTAGTTAAAATACTTAAATTTTTTATAGCAGCTTCTCTATTTGATTCTATATTTAAAACAATAGATATATTTGTTTTTTTTTGATTTTCAAATTCATAATTATCAGCTATAAAAGATCCCATATTTTGCTTACAATAATTAGTCCCTGTTAAAATGTCTTTTGCAGATAATGATTGACTAATACAAGTCACTGCAACTAAAGATAATAAAATTCTTTTCATTTCATACTCCATTTTTTCTTAATATTTTAACCAAAAATAATACCAAAAAACTATTTTTGTAAGTTCTTATTAAGTTTTACAGTGATATAATAGAATTATTATTAATGAAAAATTAAAGGATAAAAAATGGCAAAATCAAAATTTCTTGAAGATTTAAATCAAGAACAATATAATGCGGCAGTTTCTATTGAGGGCCCATTACTTATTTTAGCTGGAGCTGGTTCAGGAAAAACAAAAACTATTGTAGCTAGAACAGCTTATATTATTGAGCAAAAAAAAGCTTTGGCAAATGAAGTTTTAATTATGACTTTTACAAATAAAGCTGCTAGAGAAATGAAAGAAAGAGGAGAAAAAATACTTCAAAAAAATAATTTATGGACTGGATTAAGTCCTGAATTTACAACTTTTCACTCATGGGGGGCTAAATTCTTAAAATCAGTTGGTTTAATATATTTACCAGCATTTGGTTTAAATCAAAAATTTAATATAGCTGACGATAGTGATCAAACTGTTATCCTTAATAAATTAATTCCTACAATTTTTACAAAAGACGAAACAGAATCTATTAAAGCTAGTGAAATATTATTACCACTTGGAAATATTCAAAACAAACTAGTTTCATATAATGATTTAGATACAACTATTGAAGAGTTAACTGCTGTTTGTTCAAATGACGGTGTATCTTGGTTAGAATCAGCATTTCCTGCACCTGTGACGGAATCTATTATAGAAAAAATCGCAAAATTATTTATTTCATATAAAATGGAATTAAGAAAGAATAATTTAATTGATTTTGAAGATTTAATTAATTTACCAATTCAAATATTAAGTCAAAACAATGAAATAAAAACAATCTTAAGAGAGAAATATAAATATATAATGGTAGACGAATTTCAGGATACAAATGGTTCTCAATTAACATTGTTAAACCTTTTATTAAGTGAAACATTAAATATTTGTGTTGTTGGAGACGATAGTCAATCAATTTATGGGTGGAGAGGAGCTAATATAGATTATATTTTAAATTTCCATAATACATATAAAGATACTAAAAAAATAAATCTAAAAATAAACTATAGATCTACAAAAAGTATTGTATCTACAGCTAATAAACTATTAACTAATAGTAAGCAAAAACATGAATTTAAAGAATATTTAGAGGCATTTAAAGAATCAGAAGGTGTTGTTAGGGGAAAATTCTTTAAATATTCAGACGACGAAGCAAAATATGTTTCAAATTTAATTAGAAGAATATTAGAAGCAAAAAGAACAGTGCCTGGTGAAATAGCTGTTCTTTATAGATCAGCTATGGTATATAGAAAAATTGAAAGTGAATTAATAGCAAATAGAATTAATTATAAAATTCATAGAGGAAAAACTTTATTGGAAAGAGCTGCAGCATTAGAAGTTATAAATTATTTAAAATTATTAACTAATGTTCAAAATAGTTTAGCTCTAGCAAAAGTTTTGTCTTCAGCTGTAATGAGTGATAAACGGGTTTCTGAATTTCAAGAAGAAGCTGAATTAAGTGGATTATCTTTATTAGATTATTTGGATAATGGAGAATTTGGTATAAAGGGATTAAGAAAAACAACAGAAGACGATATTAATTCTTTTACAAGAGAAGTTAGATATTTTAATGCATTAAAAAATAGTGAAAAAATATCATTTTCAGAATTTATGGAAGAATTCTTTAATAAAAATGTATGTACAATGTCACACAAAGAAATTGTTAAGAAAAAATTAGGTGGAGAAAAAGTTGCTGAATCTTCATTTGAAAAAGCAATGTCTTCTTTAAAAATTATAGAAATTGTTAAAGATCTTTCAAAAAGATATTCTTCAATTGAAGAATTTTTAGAAATTATTTCTTTAGAGGGAGAGGAAGAAGATAAAGAAGATAATAAAGTTAATTTAATGACAGTTCATGCTTCTAAGGGATTAGAGTTTGAATATGTATTTGTTATAGGTTTCTCTCAAGGAATCTTTCCTAGCTCAAGAAATACTAGCTTCAAAGAGTTAGAAGAGGAAAGAAGATTAGCTTATGTTGCCTTAACTAGAGCTAAACATGGATTATATGTAACAGGTTCTCAATTGTATTTTGGTGGTGCTAATGAAGTATTAAAAAGCCCTTCACAATTTTATTTTGAGTCAAATATAGAATTAGATTAAAAAAAAAAGGATTATGAATGAGCGTTGAACACAAACAGTTTAAATTAATAGGAAACGAAACTATTTTTATGGGAATAGATCAATCTTTAAGTAATACAGGTGTAACTGTAATAAAAAAAGATTTTTCAACTCAGAAAAAACATGATATTTTAATATCTAAAGGAATTTCTACAGATAATGATTTTTCTATTGAAGAAAGAATTAATTATATAAAAACAGAGGTAAAAGACATTATTGTGAAATTTAAACCTGAAGTAATTTGTATAGAAGGTCTGGCATTTAGAAATCCTAATTCAAATAATGGTAAGTTATTAGCTGGTTTATACTTTGTGTTATTAGATCTTTTTGTAGAAATGAAACTACAATATTTTGTTGTAAATATCAAAACTTTAAAGAAAAAAATTTCTGGAAATGGTAGTGCTACAAAAGAAGAAATGAAAAATAGCTTTAATGATAATATTGTTTTAAAATTAGAAGAAATTTCTAAAATTAAAAAAACTAGTAAAAAATTTGAAGATATTATAGATTCTTATGGATTATCTTTATTTAAAATAATAGAAGCTGAGGAATAATATTTTTTAGTTTTTAGATATAAAAAAAGCCACTTTAAACAAAGTGGCTTCTTATATAAAATTATTTACCTGGTGCTTGTTGTGGTTTTAATAAAAACCCATAATCAACCTTTTGGAATTTATCGTCATAAACAGTAGGAGTTCCAGACGCTTTCAATTCATTTGCAGATTTATAAGCTTTTTCGAAAAGAGCTTCATTTTTTGCAATTTCTTCTTTAGTTGGTGTATAAGTTTCAAATGTTTTATCACCTTTAGCCATTACAGCATGTAATCTTTCACCTTTTTCTTTGTCATTTTTAGCAGCTAAAATCCAATTTAACATTGGTTTTGCACTTTTATGGAAAGATAAAGGCATAGGAATAATGTTAATTGTATATTTAGAATATACGTCGTCAGCTAAATTTTTTTCTAAATTTTGGCAATAAGGACATTCTGGATCTGTAACAACATAAACTTGTTTTGGACCATTTCCAATTTTAAATCCAATACCTTCTTTGATTAAAGCTTCATTTACAGGTAAATTAAATTTTTCACCTTTTGCATTATATGCATTACCAGCAAATATAGTTTTTACTCCATTTACAACAAATACTTCAAATTGTTGTGGACCTCTTGGGCCAATAACTTCTAATTCAATTTGTTTAAATTCACCTTGATCAATACCTTTTGTAATATTAATACCTGGTTTCCCAATTAATTCAGGATAATCAGCTTTTAACTTATCTAAATCTTTAGCTGTAAGAATATCTCCTTGAGCAGCAAATAAACTACTTCCACATAACGCAGATAATACTGCAGCTTTTCCTAAAAATTTAATTTTTTTTCCGATCATTTCAAACCCCTTTATTTTTTATATTTTAAATTATAATATTTTTTAAAAAACTAATCTAGTCATTTTATTTTTTTTTAATAAAATTTTTTATTAATTAAAATCCGCTTGTTCCTACATTAAAGAATGTAGCTACTATACCAACAAAACCACCCATAATTAAAGATATTGTTATTCCTAGCATTAATATAGAACCTTTGTGTGAAACTATATATCCTATAAATGAACCTACGAAACCAATAACAGCCATTAATTTACCTAAATTACCACTAATTTTATCTTCCAAATCTTCTCTCATATATTGAAAACCACTACCACTAGAACTAGGTAAAATATTTTCCCAAGTATTAGTTGCAAACAATGGTGTTATTAAGAAAGGTAATATCATAATTAGTATTAATTTACGATTTTGTATTTTTTTTAAATTTTTATTCATTTTTAAAGGCCTCTTTATAATTATGTTTTTACTTGGTTATTGTAGTTAAAATTATAACGAAAAAAAATAATTTAAACAAAATAAACAAAATAAGAAATTTTAGACAAAAAAAAAGCCCCTAAAAAATAGGGGCTTTAAGTTTTTAGCTAGATTTTTATTATCTAACTTGGAATGCAGTTGCTCCTGCACTGAAGAATGTTGCAACGATACCAACTAATCCCCCTGCGATTAAAGAGATAACGATACCAATGAAAAGAACAGAACCTTTATGAGTCATTAAATAAATAATGAATGTTCCAATAAATCCTAGTAAAGCTAGTAATTTACCTAAGTTTCCACCTAACCAGTCAATAAATGTTCCTAGTAAATCTCCAAAAGAGTCGTCTGTTCCAGCCCAACCTGAAGCTGTTCCACCTGAAGCGAAAGCTGAACTAGCAGCACCAATTGCAGCTAATGCAAATAAACCTTTACCTAATTTTGATTTGTTTTCAACTTTTTCTACTGAAGCTGAGTCTACATTTTTAATATGTTCCATTGTTAAAATCCTCCCGATTTGATTTTATTGTTTTATTATTCTAAAGTTTTTATCAAAGTGAATGGCTCTACTGAATTTTCAGCAAACCTTTCATTCTTATCACATAGTTGAACTAAATTAAATTTATCAGCTAGAACATATTCTGTTCTATTCTCATGAGTATATAACACACCGTTATTAGTATCCATATCATATTTCAAATCTGACGTTGATATAACACCACTCATAAGAGCACTTAAACAAATTCCTAACATTTTCGCTCTCCTAGTTATTAAATACAACATACTATATATAAAATATCAAATAAAAGGGACTTTTTAAGTTTAAATTAAGTTATTTAATGATATAGTTTTTATAGTTAAAATAAAAATTAACTTAAATTAATTTGTAAAGGTTTTATTATGTTTAAAAAATTATCAATTATTGCTGCTATAGCATGTTTATCTTCTTCTCTTTATGCTAATCCAACATTTAGTCAAAATACAAGCTCAAAATATAATGCACTTAATCAAAAAACTGAAGCTGATTATAAAGCTAATAAAGTTGTTGAAGTAAAAGACGATTTAAATGCAAGTAATGAGTATAAAGCTGCTGGAGATACAAGATATTCTTCTACTGGTACAACTTCTGTATTTAGAAATACATATGTGTCATTATCTGTTGCACAAAATTTTTCAGACAATGAAGCTATTTTTGGAGCACAACCTGTTGGTGAATTAGTTGGTACAGACGGTCAGGAATATCAATTAAGATATGGTATATATGTTAATAATGCAACAACAAACTTACCTATGTCTAGAGTTTATACATATTTATGGACAAATCCAGAAAAAAATAATGAAGTTGGTATTGGTTTAGGTGGAGAACTTATTGGTAGACCATTTGATTCAATTAAATTAGATTTTGTTCTTGGTGGACAAATTGGTTATGGTAAACAATTTGTATCTGGTGATACAAAACAGATTTCAACTAGTTTAAATAAATTATCTTATGTTACTGACGCTGGTGTTATGACTCCTACTGATATGACTTATCAAGAAGATACAGGTGTTTTAGATATTGCTTTAACTTTAGGTACAACTTATGAATTTTCAAAAACTTTAAGTGTTGATTTAGCTTATGTTTATAAATATGATCAATATCAAGTTGATTATAGAACAGCTCAAGATCCAAGTGTAGAAAACAATATGTCTTTTAAACAAGGTAACAACCAAATTAAAGTTGGAGTTAATGTTAAGTTTTAATTAAAAATTAAAGAGAAGGGTAAAAACCCTTCCTTTTAAAAATCCCAAGATAATTGACCAGCTTTAGATACTTTTATAGTCGTATCTATAACTGTTTTGTTAACTATCTCTTCAACCTCTTGAACAACTTCTATTGCTGTAAAATTAGATATATTTAATTCCGCAGAAGTTAATTCTTTAATAGTTTCTTCAGAAATATTTTCTACAACTGCTTCCTCTACTATCGTTTCAACCTCAGCATTAATTATTTCAGCGTCAATAACAATATCTTCATTATTTTGAGTTTCAGATAAAGAATATTGCATTAATAAATTTTTGTATCTTTCTTCAAATGGAGATAACTCTCTTCTTATCATAGCTGATTCAATTTCACCATTTTTAATATTACCAGCTATTTCAGCAATTGCTGCTGTTAATTCTGGATTATAATCATAAATAGCTGCTATTGAATCGTTTTCAATAATTTCACCTTCTACAGTAGCTGCTGCTCTCATTTTTTGAGCCATAGAAATCAATTCTCTTTCTTGTTGACCTTTAAATGCAATATAATAAACTCTTACTTCCTTAGTTTGTCCAACAGGTCTCCAAGGTCTAACTTTAGCTTGTTGAACAATTCTTAATTGATTATCCATTTCATAAAAAATAACTGTATGGAACATAACTAAGTCAAGTCCAGTAGCAATTCTTTTTTGTGGAACAATCAGAACGTCACCTTGAAAGTTAATAATCCATTCTTCTATATCAACGGCTTTAACAGTATCTGGCATACAACCAACATTAATTCCTTCTTCTCTTAAAATTTCTTCTAATCTTGAATAAATACCTGTTGATTGATTGTAAACACCATAAACCATAACTCTTCTACCTTCAGCTAATTCAGATTTAACTAATTGAATTAATTTTTTATCTTTATTACTTCTAAATGAAGTTGGTAATGGAATATAAGGAATATTATATTCTACGTCTTGTAGAATAATATCTTGATCTTCTTGATCTGGATCATACTCGTTAACTACTTGTTTACCTTTAATTATTTGTTCATAATTAAAAGTTGGATTATTAACTCTATAGTGTGAACTTGCTTTAAAATGCATTAAATTAAAGTTTTTTACCATAGTAGCAGCTTGATTTACTCTTTCAGACCATTCTTTGAATTGATCTTCAATTTCCTTATCCATATCAACAATTTCAATAAATTCGTGAAATTCTGGCATTTCAACATTTAAATCCTCCATAGAGAACCATGTTGTAAATGGTGCTAAGAAAGAAACAATTCTATCATTAATTTGAGGTAATTCCTCAACTTTAACAGTTCTTCTTTTTGAACCATTTGAATCAATTCTAACTGTTGCAGTTTCTCTTTTTGATCCAAAAAAATCAACAAAAGCTCCAACTTTATTATATTCAAAACCACCATACTTTTTAAAGTGTTTAGCGATTAATGGATATAATATATAAAAAATAGAACTTGCATAACCATTTGATAAAGTTCCAGTCATTACTAAAGTTCTATAACTCATTCTAATTAAAGATTGATACATTAACGATTGTAATGAAGTTGGATTTTGCATTTCATGAACTTCGTCCACAATTAAAAAATCAGCAACTTTATTTCTTTTTGGACCAACTATTTTTCTTAATTTTTCACCAATAGAAGGTTTTCCACCTACTGCATGCCATGTTTTTTCACCGCAGCATGAGCATTTGAAAATTTCTTTTGGTCCAACTTTTTTCTTTCCATTAAGCCTAGTTGAACACTTAGGGCATTTCATACCTTCTTTCATAGGTTTGATTTTATAAGTGTTTTTACCAGTATCTTTAGATAAAATAACATAAGTTATTTTTCCTGGAATTCTTGGTAATTCAGCTGCTTCTTCAGCACTAATTTCATGCTTAACAGATTTTCTTGGATTTGAAGAAATTATATAAATAACTGCTAAATCACCTAAAATGCTTTCAGCTTCTCTTTTCATTTTATTTGCATGTTTCATACCTGAACAAAGAAACCATATATTCATTCCTTTATTCTTAGGCTCATACTCTTTTTTAAATAATAATAAAGCAATAGTATTAGACATGATAGTTTTACCAGTCCCCATTTTTGCATTTATTATACCAGCTCTATTTCCAGCTAAGAAGCTACATACTTGTGGAGCAACAACAAATTCTAATTGTCCTTCAAACAAACTTTTTACATTATCTCCATTAGGAAGTTTTCTAATGCTATTTTCAGCTAATGTTTGAATTATCCATTCATTATCATTACCAGCATTTAAAATTGGCTCCCATTTTGGAGCGTCGAACATAGCCAATATTTCAGCTGCGTTTTCTTTTTGAAAATCTAATAGTGTCATTTTTTTATCCTTTAAAAGTTTTTTATCAATTTAATGATTAGATAGTTATATATGTATATATTGAAAAAAAATAAAATTTTCTATAAGAAACAGGAAGAATAACTTCCTGTTTTTATCTTAAGATAACAAACTCTTTTCTTAGTTTGTTAAATTTACCTAACTGAGGCTCCCAAGAAAAAGTTTTTTGAACTTCTTCAATTCCATTTATATGGATTGTTTCAGTTAACTGAATTGGTGCAATTGCTGTTTTTATTAAATTAACTTCGTTATCTTTGATAACGGATTTATCTAATTTACCTCCAACTCCAGAAGCTAACATAGCAGCTGCTATACTTGCTTTAACTGGTGCCATTGGTACAGATCCTGCCATAGATACTGTTCTTTTAATATCAATTGGCATAACCTCTTCATTTAACACAATGCTCATGTCTTGAGAAAATAAAGGAATTTTTATTTTAAAATCAAAAGTATTAAAAGTTTTAATTAAACATTTTAATTCTCTATTTTCTTCAACAACTTCTTCAGACTCATTATCTGTTTCAACTTCGTCTTTAAAGAAAGATTTCAATTTCTTTTTAAAGTCCTTAACTCTTTCTTCTTTAAATTTATCAGCACAAGTTGTTAATTCGTCTAACTCTTTATAATTAAAATTAGATTTTTTATTGATTTTAAAATAAGCAACACCAGCTGCTTTATTACAATAAATCATATCTGTATTTTTTAATAAATGAGTTACTTCAAAATTTAAGAATTTATAAGAAAAATCTGTCATAGAAAGATTATCTTTAGAAACCTTTCTAACGTCTTTTAAATCAGATAACTTTGCTTCTAATTTTTCAAGTTTTAACTTATATTCGTCTAAGTTATCAAACTCTTTTTTAGTTGCTTTAAATTCTTTGATTTTAACTTCTTGATCACCAATTTTTTTTGTTGATAATTGATAGTTTTTTAAATCAACAGCTCTTTCTTCAAGAGCTTTTAAAAAGTCTTGAATTTCATGGCTAATAATAAGAACATAACCCTCTTTCATTAAAGAAACTACTGATTTACCACAAAAAGTTAAACTATCTGCGATATATGTTCCAGCACCTAATAAACTATTTTTAGTTAGTTCTTTAGGATCTCTAATGTGAGTTACTTTTAGGTGTTCTATATCACCAGCCCATGTACCTTTGTTATTAATAAAAGTTGCTAATTCAATATTAGCTCCTTTTTTATCTAACTTAGTTAAGAATTCATTGAAAAGTTCAACGCCTTCTGCCTTATTGAAGTATGTTGTATCCTTGATAAGTAATACATTTCTCATATTTATCCTTTTAAATTTTTATTTAATTATTTATTTTCTTCTATTTTTGCTAAATACACTTGATTTGTTGCGTCTGAATAAACATGTGCAGTCGAAAGACTTTTTATTAATACAGGTTCAGCAACTCTTTCAAGTTCATTTAATTTAGGTACGTCATTACAACCAAGACCAACAGATACAGTTTTAATTCCAAAAATATTAGCTCTAGGAACTAATTCTTCTCTCACAAATTTTGTGTAGCAATTAAATATACTATCTCTAAGTTCTTTACCTAAAACTTCAATGTTATCAAAAACAAAAGCACCTTTTTCTTGATTAAACCAAAACCAAGATTGAGCAACAGTTTCACCTTTTTTCATTACTCTAAACATACCAGATACTTCTGGATTTGCAGCAGCAAATTGAACACAAGTTCTACCAGCTCCACCTAAATGTTGACAACAGTTTGTTTCTAAACCAACGAACCAACCTCTAGGATTACCCATATCCATACTTTCATATGAATAGTCTGTGTTATCTAAAACACCTTTAACTGTTGGGTATGTTCTGTGAGAAGTTTGAATTCTTGGCATAGCATTAATGTATGCGTCTTCATACACTTTAAAAGTATCTTCTTTTAACCACAATTCTGCAGCCATAAGAGCAACTCCTTCTCCACCAGGTCTTGATTTATACATAGTCCCTTGAATTTCCATGAAAAGCTCATTTGGTCTTTTTACCAAATCTACTAAATCTAAATCTGCTAATTTATCAAAGAATGAGTTTAAAGCTAATGCTTTAAATCTATCTGTTTTACATTTTGACAAAATTATATTTAATGCTTTAAATGTATGATCTGAACTAAATACTTTATCTGATTTAACAAGTCCTATAGCAGTTGTTTTTAACGGTAAAGAAAATAAATCTAAAGACTCTTTCGTAAGAATATCTCTTAATTCATTTGTTTTATTTTGAAATACTTCAAATAAATAAACTAAAATCTCTTGGTGAGATTCAGAAATTTCTTCAAATTTTTCTTTTCCACCAAAAGTTGTGATAAAGTCTTGCCAGATTTTTACATTAAATTTATCTGGATTAATCATTTTCCATAAACTTTTAATTTGTGGAGCACGATTAAATTTATCAATAAATTGTTGTCTACCATAAGCTAAAGCTAAAGCAGAACCAACATTTTCCGTATTAATTTCAACATAATAAGCTTTATTATATGGTAATGAATCACCAAAAATACTTAATTCTGAAATAGAAGTTTCTGAAATCAATTCTATAAAGTAAGATTTCCAAGAATCTTCTAAAGGAATAGGATATTTATCTTCAATCATAGAAGATATTTCACCTTCTAAAAATTCTTTTACTTGCTCAGACTCTAAATCTTTTGGAACTAGAATTACATTGCTTAACTTATAAGCATTAGCAAAAATAACTTCTTGCCCGTCAAACAAATTAGATTCTTTAGCTTCTATTAATGATAATTCTTTACCACCATAAATAGTTCCTACTCTCTCTGCAAATGAATCTTTACTTGAAACTAAAGTCATTTGTTTACCTTGTAAGTAAGCGTTTAAATAACTTTTATTATTTTTCCCCTTTAGAAACCAACCAATAATTGTTTCATATTTACCCTCTTCTTTGTCATGTTTTAACACTAAACCTGTTGAAACAACAGATTCACCTGTTTTACCTGTATTTAAATAAAATACTTTACTCATTTTTTACCCTTTTAAATAAATTTTTTTATCAATAAATTGATTGTTATGTTATAAGGATTTTTTTAAAATAAAATGACATTTTTTAAAACTAAATAGTTTTGTTATTAAAGTCACAAATGTGACCTTAATAATTAATTTGATAATCTTTTACAATATCTTTTATAATTGATTCCAAATCATAGTTTTTCTTACCGAAAATAGATAAATCTGTATCTGATAATAAATGTCTTCTCATTGTTACTAAATCTTTAGAAACAAGAGCTGATTCTATACCATTAATTACTTTTTCTCTTTTTGGTTTAGATTTAATTTGGTCTGTATTAGCAATTAGATTATCTAAAGAACCAAATTGTTCTAAATATTCAATTGCACCTTTTTCACCAACACCAGGAATACCCTTTACATTATCAATTGTATCACCAACCATTGCTTGAAAATCAAGAAATTTATCTGCAGTTACTCCGAATTTCGTTACAACTAAAGAAGAATCTTGTAATTCTTTTGTTTTTGGTTCAATAATTCTAAAATCAGGATAAACAAATAGCTGAAGCATATCTTTATCACCTGTAAAACAATGAACAGGAACACCTGGATATCTAGTTTGGAATTCATGAACAACAGACGCAATTGTATCGTCAGCTTCATATCCTTCAAAAGATAATGGATCAATACCTAATTGTTTTAAAAAATCTTCACACATTTTAATTTGTTGTTTTAATTCTAAATCTGTCTCTTTTCTACCAGATTTATAACAATTATCACCATAAAGTTCTTTTGTTTTAGCTATTCTAAAACTAGTTGCACTTTCTGTTGCAAAAATAACATGTGAATAATCTCTTGAAATAATGTATTTTAAAAGATTACTTAAAGCTTTAAGTAAAGTAGTTGGTCTACCAACTGAATCATACATTTTTGGTAAAGCATGAAAGTTTTTATGGTAAAAATTATAAGAATCAACAACTAAAATTTTAGTTGGAACCAAATCTTTATTTAAAGCATTGTTTAATGCATTTAACAATTTACTGTTTTTTGTATAAATAGTAAATTGTTCTGGCTTTGTAACAACAGCTTCAGCAAATTCTTTTAATTTACCATGAAAACCTATTCCTTTATCTACAAAAATAGGTAATCCTATTTTTTTAGACTCAATATATAATTTTCTTAAACCATTAACTGTTATAGATCTATCTATAATACCTTCTACACCTTCTATTGTAATGACATTGTCATTAATTGAAGCTTTTTCATTTACTTGAATATATCCTAAATCTGGATTTGGAATATCTGTCTTTAACACTAACATTTTTTAACCTCTAAAAATTTAATTTTCAATATAATTGAATTAATAGTTATATATAAAAATCTATATAAAATCTTTTAATCTTCAACCTCTATTTTATTAGATTCTATTTGAGGCTTTATTTTGACAGTATTTTCAGTTCTTTCTAATAAAAATCTATTGTATCCACCAATTTTATTTCTTATTAACGCACTTCCATGATTTATTAATCTAATAAATTCATTTTCTGTAACTTGTTTTTTTATTCCACCTGGATTAATTATTCTATTAACATAAAGTAAACAATTCAAATCAGAACAAAAAAAGTGTTTTGGTGAAGATTTTAATTCACTAGATCCACATAATGGACAGCTATATTTTAGTTCAACAATATCTATTTTTGGAAATAAAGAACCAAATGCAAAAGAATTAGTTTTGTATGCTTGATTCCATGTTTTGCTAGATAAATAATTAAAATAAAGTTTTAAATCTTCAACTGAAAAATCAATATCTGTTTTTAAAAAACCCTTACCTGAAAAATCGCTTCTAATTAAATCATTTTTTTCTAAAAATCTTAATGTTTTTAATATATCTGTTAATGGTATAAACCCTTTAGTTAATTCAATTAATGAAGTAAATGAGCATGGATTAGTTTGCTCATTAGAGTCATTTTGTCCTAAATATATATTTGTATCAATTTTGTCAATAATTTTTTTATATAAAGAATTTGATTCATTTAAAAATTTAAAATTATATAAAAATGGATCTGTAATATCATTTTTTCTAGAATGATAAATTAATTTATCAATTGCTTTTCTTAAAGTATATCCAGTTGATATTAATATTCTTAATATACCAACAGTATTAAAATTATTTTCAATTGGTATTATTGGTTGAGAATTAAACCCTAGATTTCCACATTTTAATATTTTATTTACTGAATTAACTCCAAGTATAAAAACTAATTGCTCAACTCTTTGTAAATTAAAATAACTCAATTCCTTGAATATTAATTTTGTAAAATATCCTCTTTGAAGATATTCATTAAAATCTTTTTTAATTTCTTTTTCATTAATTTTTAGTTTTTTTCTTGTACTCCAGCTATCCCAAGAATAAAAAGTTATATTTTTATTAAATGTGTCTTTAATATAAAGCAAATCATAAATTAATTTATAATTTGAAGGTGCAACAATAGCTATAACTGTTTCATTTACTTTTAATTCATTTCTAAATTTTCCTAATTTAAATTTTCTTTTTAAATCAAAAATATCTTCTTTTGTCTCAGATTCTTTAGGAATTATTCTCCAATCAAATAATTGGTAAAGCAAGAATGAATCCCCAGATAAAGTTTTTTTAATCTCTGGGTTATCAGTTATATATAAAATCATATAAAATCCTTAAATAATATTTTTTTCTTTTAATTTATCATACATGTATTTTAAAGTTGATTCTAATTCTTTATGATAAGATTCTTCACCTTCAGTTAAATATATAATTAATTTTTCTTTAGTTTCTATTGGTAAAAAATCCTCTAAACCACTTTCTCTAATCATATCTTCAGCTGTTAAATTAAATTTTTCATTATTTTCTTCATTAACATATTCTTCGCTTAAAACAACTTTTGATAAATTTAAAACAGAAGATTGTTCTTGTAAATAATCAAAAACTAAAGATTTAAAAACAACTTCACTTGCATGTTTAATTATATTTTGATAATGACAGTCTTTAGACCAGGCATAAGATCTTTTTTTATAAGAATCAATACCTAATGTATAAAAGAAAGAATTCTCTGCTAAATCAGCCAATTGACCTCTTATACGATCTTTTAATTGAATATCACCTTCATAAACTTTTATTAATCTATTGTAAATAGAAGTAATAATTTTTTCTTGATTAGATTTTGAATCAAAATTCTCTTTAACTGAATAAAAAAATCCAGCTAAAATATATTCTACACAATGACTAATACCTATAAACAATAATTTATTTTCTTCTATGGATAAAGTTTCTTTCAAAGCAAACTTTTCGAAAATATGTTGATAAGAATCTGTTAACTGTTTATATTTACTGCCTGTTTTAAACATGAATGAAGGTACATATGAATATTTATTATTGTTCATTAAAATTCCTTAACTAAGCTAAAAAAGCTTAGTCTTAAAGTGATTGATCAAAAGCTATATTTTCTTCATAATGAATATCATGAAGATCTGCTAACTCTTGTTTTTCTTCTTGTGATAGGTGAGCACTTCTCATAACTCTTTGTAATACAAGAGATAATCCTTGATTTCTTTTTTTTGAAACTTCTAGATTTGAAGAACCTAACATTGAAGCAATTTCTCTTACTTTTTTCTTGTTACCAATTTCATATAAAATAAATTGTAATTCTCTTGGTAAACCACTGAATGCCATTTTGAAAGCTTTCATTCTTCTTTCATAAAAATTCTCTTCAATTATTTTATCTTCTGGAGATTGAACTTCAATTGGAATAACATAATTATCGTCAGAATATTTATCTTTTTGATAAACATACTCAACGTCTAAATTGTTATTTAAAACTTTATTTACATTTCTTTGTAAAATATCTCTTTTTGATCTGTAACCAGATAATTCACCAATTAATTTATCCCAAAAATAAGATAATATATTTGCACCAAAAGAACTATCATAATCTTTTATTGTTTTAGCAATAGCAAAATTTATAATATATTCATATTCTCCATAAGGGATATCTGAAGCAACTTTATGTAACTGTTTAAATCCATAACTTTTCATTGCCTCATAATGTTCTATAACATTTTCATTTGTATCGTCAGCTAAAATTCTAATGAATTGTTCACTATTTACAATAGTTAACCTACCTGACTTTTTATCTATTTCAAAGGCTTTTTGATTTTCCATTTTTAACTCCTATAAATCTCCTTTCAAGAAATTCGTTATTATTTTAAATTATACTAAAAACAATGATACTTATCTTAATTAAGAATTAATTTTTCTTTTTAGTTTCTTATCTGTTTGAAAATAAACAGCATTATATTGTGGTATTGTAACTTCTTTCTTAGTATTTGTTGATTCGTCAGGTAAAACAGTATTATAAGATTCTCTTTTTGTTTTATTTAATATACCTATATTATTTATTTTATAACTACCAGTTTCTCTAATAGAATCACCTATTTCTTCTTGATATAGCTTTAAAACTAATGATATGTTTTTCTCTGTAATTTTCATATCATTAGTATTTAATAGAACTTTTAACTTTTGTTTTATATTTTTAATAATAACATGTTCTTTTTTCATTATGTAGAACTCTATTTTACTTCTTTTTTATCTTTATATAAAACAATAGAAATTTGATCTCCAACATTTATGCTTTTATCAATATCTACTTTAATTTTTCTATTTCTTTCGTCTAAAATAACACCAGTACATTTGTTGTCAGCAGTACATTCTTTTGATTGAACAGTTGCTTTTAATTCTCCATTAGCTAAAACAACACATTTATCATAAGGCTCACTATAATTTGAACCAGGTTCACAATTATATTTAGCACACCCAACTGAAAAAAGTGCTATTAATGGAATTAATAATAAATTCTTTTTGAAATTCATAATATTTCTCCTATTTTAATATTTTAGGATTATAACAAAAAATTTATTTTTAATTTAGAATGTTTGTTAACTATCAATTATTTTTAAATATTTTTTTATATTTTCATTTATACATAATTTTTCAATAGCTCTTGTTAAAGCTACATATATTAAGTTTTTTTCTTCAAATTTTAAACCAAATGATAATTCAGGAAAATCGTCTCCAATAATTACATTATAAAACTCTAAGCCTTTAGATTTATGGGCCGTTAATAAAATAATATCTGCATATTTTGGAGCAGCTAAAAAACGCTCTAATTGTTTTATTTTATCTGGAATATCTAAATTGTATTTTTCTATAATTTTTATTAAAAACGATAATTCTAAATCACCACCTGATTCAGCTACATTTTTAAAAAAATTAAAATCATGATAATTTTTAATCATATCTGACTTAATTCTATCTTTCAAACCATTTTTTAAATAAAAAACGTCTAATAACAAAGTTTTTATTAATTCCCAATCAAATGGAATAGATACTTTCTTACCACTTTCTATTAAATCAAAAGCTTTATCAAATAAATGAGCATTGGTTCTTGTTATATAAGCTGTATATGGTCCAGTTAATTCTTTTGGATCTTCTATAATTAGTCCTGGATTAGAATTTAATCCAACGATTTCTTTTTCTATATTTCTATACATATTAAAGATTATTTTATTTATAAATTTAGCAATATTTTCACCAAATCTAAAACTTCCTGTTAAAAACAACCTTTTTACAGATTCAAATTCTTTTAATTGAAATATATTTATAGAATCTCTAAATCCATAAATATTTTGTCTTTTATCACCAACAAATATTTTTTTAGCTTTAATTTTTTTTATTATATGCAGCATAGCAGGATTAATATCTTGAGCTTCGTCTATTAAAACATAATCATATTTCAATACATTAAAATCAAAAGTATCTATAAAATGTTTCATTAAGAAATTATGAGTAATTGGTAAATTATTAGAAATAATCTTTTTATACAATTCTCCAGCTAAATAATTTGGCATATTGTTTATATCTAATTTAAAATATTCGTCTTCAATTAAATGAGAATTAAAAAAATTATTCAATTCAGTTAAAGTATTTACAGCAACTTCTATTGCTTTTTTTTGATCTGTCTTTAATATAGGTGATAATAAAGTTATGTTATTCAAAACAAAATGAGTATTATATTCATTAACCATTCTTCTTTTTTCAAATTCATGTTTTGTTTTTGCAAAAATAAATGAATTAATAGTTTGAATTTCAGTGTTTAAAGGGAATTTATGTTTAGAATCTTTTCTCATTTCTTTATTAAACACTAAATATAAAATATTTTTACTAGAGTTTTCTTTTGCAAATTCCACTAAAGTAGAAGTTTTACCTGTACCTGCAAAAGCGTCTATAAATAACACTTCTTCATTCGAATATACTATTTGTAATTGTTCCATACTTAAAATCACTTATCACCTCTAATTAGACTTAATTTAAAATTAATTATATTATACTTTTTTAAAATTAAATTAAACTTAAAGAGGTGTGTTATGGAGTTAGTAACTCAATTAGAAACTAGTGTAGGTGTATTTACAATATATGCTTTAATGATAGGTTTATCTATTATGTCTTTTACATTTTTTGTAAATACTATAAGAACGATAACAATGATTTTATTAGGATTAAGTATGGTTTATTATTTTTTTATAGCAACACCAACTGTAAAAAAAGAAATGGATACATATATGAAGAATTTATCAGCAAGTATTACAGGTTCTAATATAACAGAATTACAATCAAAAGTTATTGGTTTAATAAAATAATACTAAAAGAATCGGAGTGAAGAAATTATAAAATTCTTCCTCCTAATTTGACGTATTCATTAAAAAATACATTTTTGGGTACAGCTATATTAATAGTATCATACCCTTTATTTTTTGCTATTTTTAACGAAAAACCTTGTTTCTTTTCTAACGCTAATTTGTACCAGATAGGTAAATAACCTTTAAAAATCGCTTGAAATTTTTTCCAAGAAAAAATAAAACCTTTCGATTCTGTTTCAATAAAATAAAATAGTAAATCAGAGGAATAATCTTTCATTCCCCAACCGATACCTCTTGGCTGTGTTGATTCAAATACATTTGTATTATGATCATAAGTAGCAAAGTTGTTGTCTGCAATAATTTCTATTAATAAATCACCATAATCTTTTCTTCTTACTTTTTCTTCTAATTTCAATGTTTTACCATTAGAGAATAAAATCAATTTATCAATACCTGCAAATTGCATATTTTTATCTTTTATTGAATCTATTCTCATTATGGGCCCCATAAAAGAAAGCTTTTCTCTAATTAAAGAGTCAGCTTTCATTTTTATTTCTTGAGAATCGGCATATTGCATATCATTGCCATAATAATTTATTTTACACATAATCATAGACCAGCGTATTTTAATGTAGCTGCATGAAATGTATTAGTTAATACTTCTGTATCATATAAAGCATTATGTAAAGTTGATTCGTCATAAGCAACATTAAAATATTTAGCAGCTTCTGATAATTTAGGATCTTTTTTTCTTCCTAAAGTATTTTTTGCGTCAACTTCAGTCTTTAACCGTTTCATTAAGTCCATATAGTTATATAAAGGAGGAATTTTACCTAGCCTTTCATACTCCCTAATTAAAACAGCAATATCATAAATAGCATTAAAAGCAATCAACATATCTGACCTATTAGTAAATGCTTCTATATCATTAAGAATATCTTTAAATATTGGAGCATTTTCAACGTCTTTTGCAAAAATGTTATGCACCTTACTTGCTTCAGGATCTATAATTACCTCTGGATTTATCAATGTATAATACTTATTAAGTATCATTTTTTGCTCTAAAGAATATTCTATCAAAGCAATAGAACAAGCAAATCCATTTAAATGAGTTGTTTCTGTGTCTAATAATAGAACAGTATCAATTCTTTCCCCTGGTTGCAAATTAAGCCAATTCAAATACCAATCATGTAAAGTATCACCTATACTCGTTACTGAGAAATAACCTTCGTCTTTAATTAGTGCTAAATTATTATCACTAATACTAACTGGCATTGAATCAAGAGCGTCTATTAAAGAAGAACTTGATAACTTTATGTTTTTTAATAAAATTGCATTATCTATCATTTTTTACTCCTCAATTGAAGAGTTAATAAGATTAGCAATTTTAGAGGCACTATATTTTTCAGTATTAAATACTAAATCAAAATTAATCTCATTAGCTCTTTCTCTAATATCGTCAAAAGATAATCTCTTATTAACCATATCTTGAGTATCTCCTCTATTTAACATTCTTTTAATTTGTGTTTCTAAAGAAATATTTAAATAAACGGTTGTTAAATTAACTGTGTCGCTATTTTTATAGAATTTTGCAATTTGTTTTGCACCTTCTGGTTCAACAACTAAAGCAATTTTTGAACCTTCTAAAACATTTGATTTATGAACTCCATAATATGAAGCTCCAAATTTAACATTTTCAATAAATTCACCTTTATTGACTCTATCTAAAAATTCCTCTTCAGATATAAAAAAGTATGCAGGTTTTTCACCAGGCTCAACTTCATATTGGTCTTTTTCACCAATTCTTTTAGCTCTTGTCGTATGAGACGGAATTTCTTGGAAACCATGTTTTGAACATAAGTTCTCTGCAACTGTACTTTTACCACAACCACTAACTCCTATTAATAGGAGTAAATTTGTTTTAACATTATTTTTCATTTTATATCCTTTTTCTTATAAATTTTACAATATAACAAACATTATATAGTCATTAGTTATATGATAAATATTTCGAAATATTATCAGAAAACACTTGACAAAAAACTTAAAATTAAGAAAATTTACCTTTTTTTTTAAGAAAATTCGATAAAAAGGCATTCTTTAAGAGATTTCTAATAAAAAAAGTTTTATAATTAAAGAAAAATAACGAAATGGAGAAATAAAGTGAAAAATTTAATTGAAAAAATGGATAATTTTGATAGTTCAATTTATTTATATTTGTCAATAATAGTAGCTATATTAACTATATTCATGAGCAACAAAGCTGAACTTTTTATTTCAGCTTTATTACTTTTTGGAACTTATATTAGTTTAAAGAAAGATTTTAAATTTAAAATGATTTAGTTTGATTATTAATTTGATCAACTAAAGAATATGCTTGTTGAATTAAAGCATATGTATCATTATACGATAAAGTAAATTTAGACGAAGCTATATTATCAACTGGATAGCCCCAAGTATCTGATTCTCCAAAAATATTTGGTGCAGCTAAATTGAAATTAGATAATAACTTAAAGTTTACTTCACCTGTTGCCATTTTTGCGATAAAATCTTCAATAAATTTTGTAACAGCTTGTTTTATGCTTGGATTCTCTTTACTAAAATTTAAAGAAGTAATAGCAATAGACATTTTTTGTAAAGAAGATTTACCAGCTTGAGGATCTACTTTAGAAATAAAACCTTTTAATTTATCTTCAGTAACAACTAATGGTAAACTAGCTTTAAAGAATTTATAATATGTTGGATTTGCAATCATTAATTCTTTAATATCATTTAAACATTTTTTATAATTTTCATAAATTTCTTCACTTAATAATTCATTAGATTCTCTATTGATTTTATCAATATCATTTAAAGCTTTAAATAAACTATATAAATTCGAAGGAATTTGTTGTGCTACGTCATTTTTAATTAATTGTAATAAAAAAGGTTTTTTATTTTGTTTAAATAAAACAGATACTGTTCTTATTGCATGATCAATTAAAAAATTAATTTGCTCAGAATTAATTAATTTACCTGTTGTAATTTTAAAGTATCCAACAAAAATACCGTCTTTATTTTTAATAGGTGTAATTTCAATTGGAATAGCATTTTCAGTTTGAGCAAAATAATAAATACCTCCTCTACCAAATGATTTTTCACCTTTTTCATTTGTTCCAACTTGGATACTTCTTGAAGTATAATAATTTCCACCGTCTTGAGAAGTACCAATTGCAATAGGTAATTTTATAATTGATCTTTGTTTAATAAATCTTTTATTAAAAATCATTTCTTTTGCTACTTCTTCAGCTGCCAATTGTTCTAATTTTTTATTTGTTAAACCAGGTTGTACTTGAGAAATCTCAGCCATTTTTAAATCTAAAATAGGTTTTAATCTTTCTAGTTCGTCTGTTATAATATCTAGCTTACCTAAATTAATTTCACTTTCTTTTATAACTGAATTTGTTTTAGAGATTAAAAAATCTTTTAATGAATTACTAAAAAGTTTATCATTTGAAAAAACATTAATTTCAATGATTTGACCATTATCTAATTGTACTTTCATTGTATTAAAACCTTCTGTTGGTAAAGGTACAGTTTCACTGTTTGAATTACTTTTAAATCCAACTATTTTCATAACTCCTGCAGGGATAATCATTTACGTGTCCTCTTTTCTAAATTTGATTTAACTCATTATTGAGTATTAAACTATATCAAAAAAATACTTAAAAATTTATTAAAAGGTTTGCATTTTAAGTAAAAAAATTGTATTATATTTTATTAAAAAATAAGGAGAATAAATGAACTTTAAAGATATGGGTGTGGCTAGTTTAAATTCTATTCAAGGATTTGATCCTGATAAATTTGAAAAAGCACAAGAAAATTTCAAAAAAATGATTAGTTCTATAAGAGAAGCTGGTATTGATTTAGACAGTTTAACTGAATTAATTATTTCACATTTTAGAATTAATAGTGAAAATACAACAAAAGCGTTTTATAAAGTTGCTAAAAAAAACAATCCTAAAAACACTAAAAAATTTATTAAAGAAAATATAGTGCCAATTTGGATCAGAGAAGTTGAAAATAGAGATATCCAAGAGAACATTAAAGACTTAAGAGAATTAATTGATTCTGATACGTTTTTAACTTATTTAAGTGGTATTTATATATCAATTCATTCTAAAAATTTAGCTTCAGAAATTTTAAATATTTTAAATTCTGTTATAGCTGAAATGTTTTTTGCTGCTTTAAGAAAAGCAGATTTAAATTAAGGCAAAAAAAAAGAGTAGTTTAAAAAAACTACTCTTTCTTTCGGTGTGTATTTAATTTAATTAACTATGTGATATTTTTAAAAGATTGTTTCTTTGATTTTTGCCATTAATTCAAAATTTACAAAGTAAACTTTTTTAGAAGTAAACATTCCGTCTCCATGATATTCTGCTTCATTATTAGTGAAAACCATATCATTAATAGCAATAGAATCTTCAACAATTCTTCCAAAAATAAATTGTTCTTTTAATTGAGTTAAACTTACAATTGTTCTTTTTGTTGGTTTTGATTTACTATCAAAAGCAATATTACCAATATCTGTTTCATGTACTTTTACAGCGTCTAACATAGAAGCGAATAAAGCGTCTTCAACAGGAATGAATTCTACACCTGGATTTAAAATTTTATTTAAAAGTCCTTTTTTACCTAATCTTGAAAAAATTACTACACCTGGAATTTCAATAAAATCATTATTATATGAAACTGATATAGCTTTTTTGAAAATATTTTCAAAATCTTGTACTGATAAAGTACCGTGAGTTGTTTCTATTTTTTTCATTGTTCTGTACCTCTTTATTAATTTTTATTTTTTGGAGCTCTATTATCTCTGTTTCCACTTAATTTAGTTTTTCTTTTATCAATGATTTTGTTTAATTCATTAACTAATTTTAAGATTTCTGCTAATTCAATACTGAATTCAGGATTTGTAGTGATAGATCTTTCATTGTAAATTGTTTTACTCATTGCTAAATTAGCCGCTAATTTTTCAATAGGTCTAAATTTATCACCTTCAGTTGATACAAATGTCACAAGTCTTCCACCTGGAGCCATTTTTGAAGCCACTTTTCTTAATTCTTCAATTGCTTGATTATAATCGTCTGTAAACTCAGAACCAATTAATTTTGAACTTAATGCTGCATTTAACCAAATTCCATTATTTTCTTTTGTTGTTGCCATTTTAAAACTCCTTTTTTAGATTATTTTTTAATCTTTTTATATTTTATTTAATCTCTTAAATAAACCATTATTAAGTTATCCACACTAACTTGATAGCTACTTTTCAATAACTATTTTAAAAACTTAAATTTAATTAAGCTTCAAAGAATTATTTTGTTTCAAAAAAGACTTTACCTTATAGGTTAGCCATAGAAAAATTATAACATATATTTTTTTCTATATCTTTTTTTAGATTGTTTTTGTTTTATTTTAAAATAAGTTAAAAAATGTTACTATAACATATGAGTTGACAATTTATATTGATCAATAAAATTTAAAAACATAAAGGATATAGTATGACACATTTAGCTAAATTAGGAAATATTAAAGTTGGAGGAACTGAAAATGGTTTACCTCAACAATACCAAACTTTAAAAGTTACAAAATGTAATAAAAATGGTGAAGAAAATTTTGAAACTTTCCCTGGTTTTAAAGAAGAAGGTAATGACGAATTAGGTATTATGCTTCCATTTATCAATGATTTAAAAAATTCATTTGAAGTTGGAAAATTATCATTCATTACTATTAATGAAACAATTAAATATTACGCAAAAGAAATTGACGCAAATATTTATTTAATTCCTTTACAACCTAATTTTAAAAATCCTTTAATTGAATTACCTGTTATTAAATTAGGTACTTCTGAAGAATGGAGTGATAAATTAGATTTAAAATTAAGAGCTTTATTATATTGCTATTTACCAGTTGATAACTCTTTAGAATTTTATGGTAATGGTACAGGTGTATTCCATTTTAAAACAAGCTCAGCACATGCTATTGAAGAAATTAATAACACACTAAGATTATTACAGTCTGTTAATAAAGACTTATTAAGAATGTGTAATTTAACATTACAAGTGCATACAAAACTTGTAAAAATGGGTGATATCGAAGAAGTTTCTTATGTAAGACTTTTACCACCAACTCCAAATAAGTTGAATTCTGCAAGTTATGCTTTAAATAACTTTCCTCATGTGAAAGAATATTTAGAAGGAATTGAAACAACAGTTACTTCTTCTAAAGAACAAGCTATTTCTCAAGCTATTTCTAAAGACGAAGCTGAAAAATTCTTTAATGGTGGATTTATTCTTAAATTAGATAATGCTGCTAATTTTGAGTTAACACCTCCTATTACAGCAAATCAACCAACAGCACAAATTACAGAAGAAGAAAGTGAAATTTTAGAGGAAGCTCAAAAATTAGCTGACGAATCAAAATTACCATTACCAATGGTTAAAACTTTAGTTGCTAAAAAAGGTTTAGAAGAAACAAAAGCTATTATTGAAAAAGAGAAAACTGTTGAAAATATTATTAAATATATTGCAACAATTGGACAGTAATGTGAGATCGGAAGTTCAACTTCCTTTCTCATTAGCTTTTAGTATTAACAAAATGTACTTCTGAATTTTTTATATCATTGTATCCATTAAATATAGATACGACTCTTTTTATTTCTTCTTTATTTTTTGATTCAGTTTTTAATATAGCTTCTACCTTAACATAAGAATAAGTTAAACTATAATCTTTTGCTGTTAATAATGCTTTTGAATATTTATTATTCATATCTTTTATACTATCAACATTATCTTTTAGTAATATTTCTGTTTGACCACCTTCATTATTATTATAAATAACTTTAACTATATTCTCAGTTGGTTTACCTTGTTGATTATAAAAAGGTTTTTTAAGAGATCCATTAGTTATTTTTGTTGAATTATTATTTATTAAGTTTTCATTTTCATTTTCATTTAATAAAGTGTTTTGTTTTAAAAAGTCTTCTTTTTTATAATTTTGAATTGGATTTGCAAGTAGATATATACCACTAAAAGCTAATGTAACTATAATTTTTCTAAATTTATTTTTCATAATATTTTTCTCCAAGGTTTAATTTAATAATTTTTTTTGACCTTAAATAATTATATTATAGTTTTTTGAATGAATCTTTTTTTGAGAGAGTTTAGAAAAGTTTTTTGAGAATTTTGTTATCTATAAAGATAAAAACTAGCCGAAGCTAGTTTTTATTTACCTACTAAAATGGGATTTCGTCTTCGTCAATCTCAATAACAGGTGTTTTTACTGTAGGATAACTAGCAGCAGCAGCTTTTGGAGCAGGAGCAGCATTTGCAGCGTTTGCAGCAGCCATAGCAGCAATTGCAGCTTGTACAGCAGGATCATTTAGATCAATTGCTGGAGTTGCAGCAGGTGCAGGTGTAGCAGCAGGTTTAGGTGCTGGAGTTGCAGCTTCTTGAGCTTGAGCTGGTTCATATTCAGCAGCAGGAGCAGCAGCCATAGCAGCATTTGCAGCAGCATGAGGTGAAACAGCTTCTTTTGGATCAAGAAGTTTCATTTCGTCTACATTTAACGTATGTCTGCTTCTTGTTGAACCGTCTTGTGCAGTCCATTGCTCAAATACAAGTCTACCTTCTAGTAAAACTTTTGAACCTTTGTGTAAATATTGGTTCGCTACTTCAGCTTTTCTACCAAAAATAGAAAAATCTAAAAAGCATACGTCTTCTTTTGAAGCACCTGTTGTATCTTTATATTTATAAGAAGTTGCAATTGCAGATTTTGCTAATGCAGAACCAGATTGTAAATACTTCAATTCAATATCTCTTGTTAAGTTTCCTACCATTATTACTTTGTTATACATAAGTGTGTCTCCATTATTTTTAAAATTTACAATATCAATATAGATAAAGTTAATAAGTTATAAAATATATTTCATAAAAAATACAACATATCTAAATTAATATACATTTAATTTTCTCAAAAACTAAATTATTTAATTCAGAAATTGAAAAAATCTCCTCTATTTCCATTTTTTGTATATCAAATACAAATCCTTTACATTCTGTAAGAAGAGTATTTAGCGGCTCGTAAACAAATCCACTATATTTCTTTTCTACATTGTTAATTATAACAAATTCATTCTTAATTTCTCTTAAACTTAAATCATTTTTTTTAGTTTTTACAAAATTTATTTCTTCTTCGTAAATTTCTGATAATAAATTCCTTACATTATCTATATTTAAATTATGATTTGTATCTGTTAAAAAGAATTTTTTATCATTTATAGAAGCAATGATTTCTAAATTTAATAAAGAACTTTGATCTAATTGAGTTTTGATATTAAGTTCAACAACTTTATTATTAACATTTAAAGAATAATCTTTAATTACTTTTTCAAAAATATTTAATCCATTTTCTACTGACATAATGTTTAATAAATATAAAGATTGAGCATATAAGAAAGTATTAATTATTCTGTTCTGCACAACACTTTCTAAATACATAGATAAACTTATTAAAGCAATTGATTTATTAGTTTCAACTAATAATGCATTTGATTCAACAAAATATTGTTTCAATACTTGATTCAAAAATACAGTATCTAAATAAGAACTTAATTTATGACCATTTGAATAAGGAATCTCTATAGGATTTAATTCATTAATATATTCATAGTTAATAACAGCGTTAAATTCTTTATCTAACATATTATATTTTACATTTGAAGTATTAACTTCTTTACCAAAAAAGTCAATTTCTTCAAATTTTATATATCTATAATCTTGAATTGATTTGTTAATAAAGTCTTTAAAATATTGATTTAACTTTTTATCATAACTAACTGACAAACTTGAATCACTTTTATTTAAAATAAGTTTTACTTGACTATTATAATAATCAGTAACTAAAGAATCTATTGAAAAAGAAATTGCATAATCCTTTTCAGTTTCTACAACTTCATTTATTTTATTTAATTTGAATGCATAAAAATTTTGCATGTAAGTCCTTTATTTCATAAAATCTAATGATTTAAAATCATATTCTATCTTTATACTTATTGGGTAATAATTAGATAGTTTTGAATTAATAAATTCTAATTCTTCTTTTTTATTTAAAGATTTATTTTTTTCTTCTAATAAGTGTATATTATGCCATATTTTTATATTTTTTACAATAGAATTATTTTTATGAGATATCACATGTACTGTATCAAGTAAGCTTAATTTATTATTGTTATTTATAATTTCTGTAAAATCTTTCATTTGTACATTATATTTAGTTTGATCAACAAATTTTTCTAATTCTTTTGTTGTTGCATTAAAATTTCCAATCATAATAATTTGATTATCTTTTAATTGACTTTCTTTCTTAAAAAATTCATAAACATTATCTATATTTTTTAATTCCAATTCAGTTGAACTATTAGCTGATTCTTTTTTATTGCTTAAATCAAATACTATAATACCTAATTCATTATTTAAACTATACATTATAGGTTTTGTTCTATAAATATCTTTATTATCTTTTATGTTGTATTGTTTAAAATTAAATGTTCCTGTTGTACCTGGAGCTAACATAATACATGTTTTTTTTTCACTACTTTGTGGTTTATTATTTAAATCCTTAGAACAACTATCTTTATGAAAAACACTCATGCTTCTTAAAGCATATTCTTCTGTTACATTTGACATAATAGTAAAAGGATTTGGTTCAGCATTCAACCATTCATGAAATATTTTTTTATCTTTATTGTTTGCTATAAAATCAACATAACTCATTTCTGATAAATGCCAATACTTTAAATCAAAAGAAATCGTTTTAGCTGATAACAAACTTACTGAACTGATTAATAATAAAATTTTTATAATTATATTTTTCATTTTAAAACCTCTTTAAAAATTGTTTTAATTATATCAAAATTAAACAAAAAGAAATAAAATATTATTACATAGAAAATTAAACCAAATTTATTAGAAAAAGCAACTCTCCAATCAACACTAGAAGGAAAGCAACTTATTAATGTACTATAAACAATAAAAGCATATAATAAAGAATAGTAATCTAAAGAATTACTCACACAAAGCATATTAGAAAAAGATACTATTAAGATTAAAGAAAATGGTAATAATAAATATGGTGCTAATGCAATTGGTAATGTATTAAAAAAATTTAAACCTGAAAATCTTACCGAACCGAATGTTATTGATTCTTTACTTATACTTGGTATTAAAGAAAAATTTTCTGGTTTACCAAATGTTATTAAACCAACAAAAAAATGTGCTAATTCATGGAAAAAAGTACCTGGCATATTAAATAGTATATATATAAAAGTATTTCTTTTAAATATATTTGTAAAAGTATTTAATATTAAAAAAATAAATAATGAACTAAAAAAGATAATAATATTGATATTATATATATTATTTAATATATTTTGATAACCTAATTTTAAAAATTCTATCATTTCAAACCTCTTTTTTAAATATTTTATAAAATTTTAACAAAACTTATAAAATTTAAGCTGTTTTTAATAATTAATCATATACAATTCTTCAAAATAAACAACAGGAGATATAAAATGAAAAATTCATTCAACACAAATTTTAATGATTTTAATTTTAATGCAGATTTTGATTTCTGCAGAACTCCTGCTGAATGGGAAAATAATGACTGATTAAATTCAGTTTTTAATTTTACTATTTAAGGTCAGGAGATTTTTTCTCTTGACCTTTTTTTTTGCTTTGTTTTTATCAAATGGTGTATTAGTATAATGGTTATTATGTCACGTTGTCACCGTGAAGACACGAGTTCGATTCTCGTATATACCGCCAAAACCAGGGATAGCTCAGTTGGTAGAGCAGCAGATTGAAAATCTGCGTGTCGTCGGTTCGATTCCGTCTCCCTGGACCATTTAGATTCCTTTGTAGCATGAAGGTCATGTGTCTGACTGTTAATCAGAAGTTGTAGGTTCGATTCCTACCAGAGGAGCCAATAAAAAAAGGTGTATTAGTATAATGGTTTATTACGTCACGTTGTCACCGTGAAGACACGAGTTCGATTCTCGTATATGCCGCCAAAATAAAATTCTCCTGTAGCTTGACGGTCAAGCAAAACCCTGTTAAGGTTAAGTCGTAGGTTCGATTCCTACTAGGAGAGCCAAAAATGGAAATATAGCATAATTGGTTTAATGCACTTCCCTGTCAAGGAAGATTATGCGAGTTCGAATCTCGTTATTTTCGCCAAATTTAAAAACCAAGGGTAGCTCAGTAGGTAGTAGCAGCAGATTGAAAATCTGCGTGTCGTCGGTTCGATTCCGTCCTCTTGGACCATATTTTTTCATTCCTCTGTAGCTTGAAGGTCAAGCAAAATCCTGTTAAGATTGAGTCGTAGGTTCGATACCTACCAGGGGAGCCAATGGCGTATTAGTATAGTGGTTATTATGTCACGTTGTCACCGTGAAGATACGGGTTCGATTCCCGTATATGCCGCCAAATTTAACTTTTAAAAACTCACAAATCAACATTTAATTAAACTTATACGCTATTATTTTTGTTATTAATAATATTATAGGAGGTTTATATGAACTTTGTATTTAATAATAAAAAAATTTCGGAATCAAATAAAAGAATTATTGAGAAAGAAATATCTGATTTTATTGAAAAAAATAAAGAAATGTCTAATTTTGAAGAATTAAAAAAATCATTTTTAAGAAATAGAAATTACTCTTTTTCGATATCTGACAGTGAAGTTGTAGTTTATACAGCTTGAAGCTTATTTGTAGCTAAGAGCTACAAATAACTATTTTTTAATTTCACCTTGTGTTTTTGGATCAAACTTATTTTCTATTTTCATGCAATCAAAAATAAAATCCTTTGGTTTTTCTGATAATTCCTTTTTTATTACCTGACAACTTTCACAATTTTCTTCTCTTAATTGACATGTATAAGTTATTAAATCTTGTTTTTTATTTTCATACGTAATAAAAAATACTTCTGGTTTACCATATAATATAGAAGAATTTATTAATTTATCTATAGCTGGCATAACAAATTGTGCATTTGTATTCCAATCAAAAAACTCAGTTTTTGTTTTAAAAGTTTCTTTATAGCCCATTTTCATAGCTTTTACATTTTCTACTTTTATATCTTCAAATATATTATCTAAAGATATACTATTAGAAACTATTTCATTACTAAATAACTGTAATGTAAGAACTAAAATGAAACATATTTTTTTTAACATATAAATCCTTTTTCTATGGTATTATGTCAGGTCTAACCATTCTTGTATCTATACAAGAATCATATTTAAAATAATTTTCTTTTATTGAACTACTTATTAATTTTGGTTCTGTTAATTTAGCATATAAACCTAGAGTTCCATTTGTACAACGAACTGGCTTAGTTTCAATAATATCATTTATTTCAGCATAAAAAGTAGTTCCATTAATTGCTTTTACACCACTATAAGAAGTAACTGTTGTTGCAGATAATGTATCAAACCAACCATTTTTATCATAATATTCATGTTGTTTTTTTATAATTGCTAATAAATTCTCTTTTGTTGTTATAATCATACTATTATATAATTTTTCTTTGTATAAAGGTGCTGAAAAAGCTGTTAATAAAGATAAAATTATTAAAGAATAAAGTAATTCTATAAGAGAAAAACCTTGCATTTTTTTGAACATGAAGTTTCACCTGTTTTTTTATTTATTATATCATAATTTATTTTTAATAACTAACTATAAGTTAAATAAGAGGTTTCAACCCCTTATTTAAAATGGTATGTCATTTTCGTCAAAGTCTATTTCAGGAATATTTTGCCTTGCTGGATTATTATTAACAATTTCTCTATTATGATCATTATTATCAGATAAACCAAATAAATAACTAACACTTTTAAAGTTATCTTCAATGCCTTGTATAGGATAAACTTTATTTACTTCTTTTAACATATCTATTGAGTCTTCTAATAGACACCGTGTATTATATTTAGCTTGTAATTGAACTATTCTAAATAAATTGTCTTTATTAACTGGTGCTATTTCTAAAGTCATTCTTTTCTTAATTTTTTTGTTATTAAAAGCAACAATAATAGAATTTCCAGATTTCACTGAAAATGCATAACCACCTACGCAATGCCCCATTTGAGAACCTTCTTCTTTTAATTCAATACCTTTAATTAATTCTTTTATTGAATATTCTTCTGTATCTATATCAATTTTTCTTTCTTTAAGATCTTCATTTTCAACTATTTGTTGAAATCTTAATTGAATTCTTAAAGTATCATAATCGAAATATTTTGGTTGAAGATTTTTTCTATTTAAGAATCCATAAACTAATACACCAAATTCTTCTTCTAATTTATCTAATGTATTATTAACTATTTCAACTTCTTTTATTGATTGGAAATTATCAAAGAACTTATTTAATTCTGAATGTTGTTTTGCTTTTTTAATAAAACTTTTTATAGCTCTCATATTTATATTTGAAAACTTATCTAAATTATTAAATCCTTTTAATAATATAGAAGTCATTATATATTCAACACTTTTAAAATCCTTAGTATCTTCTAAATTTACAGCTTTTGATTCAGGTAAAACATTATTAATAATATGAATTGTACTAGCTTTAGTTTTTTTCATATTTTTATACATTATAGGATAACTATAGATAGTTGAAAATGTAGCGTCATTATTTCTTTTTTTATAGAAATCTTGTTGTGATTCTTTAAACGAATATAACATTTTTTCAACAGTTTCAAAATAACTTTTTGTATAAGCTAAATTTTCTTTGTATGGATTAAATGATTTTAAATCATTCATAAAATTTCTTTTTGAATGCTCTGCAAAATCATTTTTTACAGTTAAAGTATTTAAAGTATCAGTTGTAAGTTCTTTATGCCATAACACTTCATTTTCTTCTCTTTGACTAAAGACATGAGCTAACTTTTTAACTTCAAATTCAGGAATAAATTCTTGAATTGATTCATATTGTTTTAAATGTTTAGATCCAAAACCTAAAGCTGCTTTGTCTATATATTGAGCTGAATTAGATATATATTCATAAAGAAATATATTTTGATCGTATAAATCATTCAATTTTTTATTAGCTTCTCTTTTATTTATATCACTGTTAAAATGATATAAATTATCTAGAAAAACCTTTTCTTTATTGTAGATTCTTTTATAAGAAACAGTTAAATCAAGATATGATTGATAAGAATCAACCATGTTAGATACTAACATTTTTTCTTCTTCTAGATTTATATATGAACCAATTTCTTTATTTTTTCTTATAAGTCTAAATAAAGAATGAATAGGTGTATTATATTTAGCAATTTCCATTTGCTTTGTATATAAAAACAAAATAAAAGCTTCTGTAAAATACAGTCTTTTATTATATAAATCTATACCTACTTGTGTACAATTAATATCAAATGAATCAATAATATCATACACAAATGAACTTCTTGAATAAGAAATATTCATTGATAAATTAGAAACAAAAACTCTATTTATTTTTTTAAAATTTGTTGTTCCTAATATAGAATACTTTTTACCAGTTGAAATATTTATTTGTCCATAATCATTATATAAAAATAACTCATTCATTCCAACTAAAGATAAATCTTTAGTTGCTTGTCTTTTATGTAAAAATCTTTCTACTTCTTTAGACATTCTAGAATGTCCAGCAACACCAGGTGTATAATATTGATTAAATATATAGAATATATCAATATCATTAACAACTGGATTTAAATCTAATTTTAAATATTGGAAGATAATACTAGCTACAGCTTGTCCTGCCAATAAACCACTTTTGGGTAATTCTTGAATTGAATTTAATTCTTTAATTACATAATCCACTAATTTTGGTTCAGACAATTTGTCTAAAATAATTCTTTGTTTCATTTTTTATCCTTTTAAAGTTCAATTTATTAAATTGATTAGACAGTTATATAAAGTTTTGAATAAAGTTAACTATAAGTTAGAATAACTAGGCCAGGAGCCTAGTTTTTCATTGCAGGAAATATGATAATTTCTTTTATTGATTTACTATTAGTTAATAACATAACTAATCTATCTAAACCAATACCAGCACCAGCACAAGGAGGTAAACCATTCATTAATGCTTCAACGAAATCTTGGTCCATAAACATTGATTCGTCGTCTGAATCTTTACTACCAACTTGTTCTAAAAATCTATTGTATTGATCAATTGGATCATTTAACTCATTGAATCCATTAGCAATTTCTTTTCCAGCAATAAATAATTCAAATCTTTCAGCTAATTCAGGATTAGAATCATTTCTTCTAGCTAGAGGTGATATAGCTATTGGATAATCAGTGATAAAAGTTGGATTAATTAATTGACTTTCTACAAAATTATCAAATAACTCAGCCCATAATTTACCTAAAGATAAATCTTCTTTTACTTTAATATTATTTTTTTCTAAGTAGCTATAAATTTTTTCTTCAGATTCTAAAATATTTTCAGGAATATTACCTATTTTAATTAAAGAATCTTTAAATGAAATTTTTGACCATTCACCAAAATCAATTGTTTGATCTTGATAAGAAATAAGTTTGTTTCCATATTGAGATTTATATACAATAGTAGTTATCATATACTCAATGAATGACATTAATTCTTTATAATCAATAAAGCTTTTATAGAATTCAACAGCTGTAAATTCAGGATTGTGTGTATTATCAACTCCTTCATTTCTGAAATTTTTTCCAATTTCGAATACAGCAGGTAAACCACCAACTAATAATTTTTTCAAATATAGTTCTGGTGCTATTCTTAAATATTTATCTACACCTAATGCATTATGGTGTGTGATAAATGGTCTTGCATTTGCTCCACCTGGTATTGAGTTTAACATAGGTGTTTCAACTTCTAAATAATCTGCATTTATTAACGTATTTCTAACTTCATTAATAATAAAAGATCTTAATTTAAATTTTTCAACAACACCATAATCGTTTAACATATCTAAATATCTTTGTTTATATTTAGTTTCAATATCCTGCAAACCATTAAATTTTTCTGGCGGAGGAGTTAAAGACTTCGTTAATATTTTAATATTAGTTACAAATAATGTATTTTCACCAGTATTTGTTTTATAAGGATTACCTGTTAAAGCAACAATATCTCCTAAGTCTAAACAAGATTTAAAAATATCAAAATTTTCATTCATAACATTAATTGAACAAAAAGCTTGTAATGAAAAACCTTCATATTCTAAATTTAAAAATCCTGATTTTCCCATTTTTCTAATAAGTTTAATTTTTCCAAAAACCGTTTCTGTATAATCTAATTTTTCATTATTATCTATACCTTCACATAACTCTGAAAAATTTTCTAAACTAATAGTTGATTTAATATTACCAATAGAAGGAAATGGATTTTCTCCTTTTTCAATTAATAAATCGCATTTAGCAATTCTATTTTTTACAAGTACATTTTCAAACATTTTTTATCCTTTGAATTTTATTTTTAAATTTATCAACATAATATTGATTGATTAGTATTAAGAAGTTTTTTATTAAAATTGGTGTCTTGACTGGGAATCGAACCCAGCTCTATTGATTAAAAGTCAATTGCTTCACCACAAAGCTTCCGAGACATGTTGGTACTCCGACTGGGAATCGAACCCAGATCTATTGATTAAAAGTCAATTGCTTCGCCGCAAAGCTTTCGGAGCATTTTTTGTTGGTATCTCGACTGGGAATCGAACCCAGCTCTATTGATTAAAAGTCAATTGCTTCACCACAAAGCTTCCGAGACATGTTGGTACTCCGACTGGGAATCGAACCCAG